>Ga0315903_10006978_pt1 | contig 14244 bp, 19 predicted proteins | sample LakEriMetagenome_7_FD_203524 | JGI IMG/M metagenome (GOLD analysis project Ga0315903, IMG submission 203524) | Freshwater fungal communities from buoy surface, Lake Erie, Ohio, United States - Buoy 2 MA119 | ecosystem: Environmental > Aquatic > Freshwater > Lake | place: USA: Lake Erie, Ohio...
TTTTGCATTTTGCAAAGCGGGAATGAATGCCTATGCGGAAAGTATTACCGATAAGGAAATCTACTTGGATAAAAGCAGGGGTTGGCTACACTATGCACCTTTCCTATGGAGGTTTAATCCCGATGCAAAAATTATTGTGTGCATTCGTGATTTGCGCTCTATTGTAAGTTCTTTAGAAAAGAAATGGAGAGATAATCCCGAAATCTTAGACTCACGCGACCAACCACAAAATCAAGCGTTCATCACCATTGACCAACGAGCAAATCAATTTTTAAATGACCCTCCGTTGGGAATAGCAATAAAGCGACTGCACAATGCCCTTACTACAAAGACATTGGATAAAATGCACATAGTAAAAGCCGAAGAACTTACAAGTAATCCCGAAAAAATACTACGGGGTATTTATGATTTTATTGGCGAACCATACTATGAAATGGACTATTCAAAAGTTGAGCAAAAGACTATTGAAAACGATAGAATAGGCGACTTTGGAATCTATGGCGACCATAAGATACGCTCTGAAATTAAGCCTTTGGTCAAAGACTCAAACGAAATACTTGGCACTACTAATTGTCAACAAATCAAGGCGGGATTCCCTTGGTTTTACGAAACTTTTAAATACTATTAATGAAAACTATTTGGCTTACGGGAATAAGCGGAGCAGGAAAATCAACGATTGCAACCCTATCCAAAAGCAAACATTTTAAGAACGCTATCATTATTGATGGTGATGCTATCCGAAAAACAATTAATGTTCATTTAGGGTTTTCAAATGAAGATAGGGATAGAAATATTGAAACCGCAGCAAGGATTTGTAAATTGCTAAATGATGATGGACATTTGGTAATAGCAACTATTTCTTCGCCTCTTGAAAAGCAACGAGAATTGGCAGAAGATATAATAGGAAAGGATAATTTCTTTCTTGTTTATGTGGCTTGTTCAGTAGATGGAGCGATAGGTCGTGACCCCAAAGGACTTTATCAACGATACTTTAAAGGCGAAATACACAATATGGCAGGATTAGACTTACCATATGAAGCACCCGACAATGCCGACCTAACTTTGAATACTGAGTATTTTGATGTTGCTTCAAGTGTAAGGACTTTGCGAACTGCTATTTTAAAATATAATTTTGAAAAAGATGGAAGTATTGATTCGTTATAATAATCAACACCTTAACGACAATGATAGATGGAGGTTGCTCGTAGATGGCAATGAATTTGTGTGCGCTCACATTCAAATTAGTTGTCAATCTGAAACGTGTATGCGCCCTCTCATTGAAAATGGAAAATCGGTTGAAAAATATCACATCCGAGCATTTAACTTTAACGAAATTATTTTCCAATTTGGAACGGAAGGCAAACTAATCGTATTACTTGTATGAGCAGCAATTTATTCATTGGGCGTTTTCAACCGCCCCATAAAGGACATCAAACTATTTTTAACTCTTACCTTGCAAAAGGTGAGAGGGTATTAATAGCTATTCGTGATGTGCCGACTGATGAAAAGAATCCCTTTACTGCTTTGCAAGTGATGTATTTATGGAAGGAGATTTATCGAAATAATCCAAGTGTAGAAATTATAGTCATACCCGATATTAAATCGGTTAACTACGGAAGAGATGTAGGATATGCTATTTGTGAAATCGAAGCACCTCTTAATATTCAACGTATAAGTGCGACTGACATTCGTAGTCAAATTAAAAATGGGCGTTCTGATTGGAAAAATTCAGTTGATTCATCTATACACGAAGCATTGCTTTCAATGTATTCTTGTTAAGCACCTTTTATCATTTCTACACCCCACATATAAGCTATCCAATTAGTCTGCTCACCATTGATGCCTATAACTCCAATATCAATAGTTCCCGTTCCTGCATTTAAATCTATGTCCCCAAGAGCAAATCCTAATCTATGTTCGGCATACCTTTCTCTATCTTCTCTTGTTACAACATTTGCACCATCGGTAGTAAATACGCCAAAAATATCTTCAGCAATTAAACTACCATCACCCGCGTAGCCTTGCGCTTTAACATTAATGGTGTACATTCTATCGGGTTGTGTATTGAAAAGTGCTGATACGCCATCTAAAAACATTGTAGTTGGTGTATTAGTAGTGGTTTGTACGCTCATTACAACATCAAAATATTGTGCATTTCCTTGAGTTCCAATACCCAAATCATAAGTGCCGTGAACACGTTGTCCGTAGCGGACATTACAAGTTAGATAACCCGAACTTATACCATAAGTCGCGTTATTAATATTACCACAACCATTAAGAGTAGTTGCAAAATTAACGGCATTACCATTGCAATTTTGACTTCCATTAAGAATAGTAACATAATTATTGCCACTTGCATCTATACAATTATTACCTCCGTTAAGAATAGTTGCTGATATATTACTGCTATCTATGCAATTGGACGAACCCGTGCCAATCAAGCTATGACCATTTGATGCAGCAATATAATTAGAGTATCCGCTACTAATTGAACTACAACATCCGTAGTTCGTATTAATAGAACCTGCACCAATAAAACTTCTAACTGAATCTGCCGCAATATAATTATTCGAACCCGAACCTATAAATGACCCAACTGAACAAACAATTCGATTGCAAACACCATTACCTATGGAAGAATAACTGCTATCACAAATGATACAATTACAACATCCGTTTACAATCGAAGCATAATTAGATTGTACAATCTGACAATATCCATTAGATATTGTTGAAAGACAAAAACCAACTTCATTTTTATTGCCAAAAACATAATTTGATGCACCATTACAACAAATTACACCACATTCACCAAAAGCCACACCATTATATCCGCATACCCTATTACCATTTCCTGCAACAAGTGAATTTCCACCATTGGAATCAATATAATTGTTGCGACCGCCAACAATTACTGATTGGTATCCTTCATTACAATTTAATCTACCTCCTACAAAATTATCATTACCACAAACGCAATTATTTCTACCATAAACTACACTACTATAATTACCCGCATTGGTGTTAATACAACCACCTACAATAGAGGAATAATTAGAGCATAAAATTATATTGCACTTGCCTCCGCCAAGAAATGAACAAGAACTACAATTACATAATGAATTACAAATACCCCCGCCTAAAAAGGAATGGTTTGCACAAGAATCAAGAGTGTTTTTTTCACCGCCTACAATACTTGCCCCACAACTTACTGCGGAATTACATTGACCGCCACCAATAAAACCGAGCGTTGAGATTTTATTGCAACAACCTCCTGCAATAGCAGAGCCGTCACCTACTGCTTGATTTTGAAAACCACCACCCATAAATGCCAATGTAGGAATGTCTTGAGCGGTTGGAGCGGCACTCCAACAACAATAAGCGGTACTGAAAGTACCACCACAAGTTCCGTTTCCAATACCACCTACGATGACTGACCCTAATGAATCCTTGCCGCTAAATAACGTATTACAAAAACCACCACCAATAAAAGTAGCATAAGTTTTTTGCCTTAAGGTATTGCAAAGTCCTCCTACAATCGTAGCCGATGCTCCATTACAAATTCGGTTGCAACATCCACCACCGATAAAGGAACAACTTGTATAAATTTCATTCTTTAAACCACCCAATATAGAAGTATTTGAAGAGCAGCAACAAATAGTATTTCCACACCCCGAACCGATAAAAGAGAAGCAAGAGCAACAATTTATAATATTGGCGCAACTACCAACGATTGATGAATAACAAGCCGAATCTAAAATGCAATTTTCACCACCACCTACGATTAAGCCTCCTTCTGCGTTTACAATACAATTTGCGCCACCACCACCAATAAAGGCATTACCCGATGAACAATCTTTAATTACATTTAGCCTTCCCCCTACAACGGACGAAAAACCCAAAGTGCAACAAATAGTATTTGCATTTCCTCCACCGATAAATGAATGCTCACAATCATTTAAAATTTTATTTAAACTTCCACCATTAATAGTAGCGGCATTGGAAAAGCAGATTTGATTACAAAGTCCTCCTCCTAAAAAAGAACAACACGAAGACGTATTAGAATTATAAAAACCACCACCTATGAATGAAGCGTTATTACAAGTAATTTGGTTACAACTTCCACCACCAATAAATGAATAAATTGTACAATTACAAATGTCATTCTGATTCCCCCCGACTATTGATGAAAATTGCGCTCCATTTATTGAATGACATAGACCGCCAACAATATTAGAATTTTGACTTGTATTGATAGCACCACAAATTTTATTTTTTTCTCCTGCGCCAATGAATGAACTTCTTTGGTCGTCTATAACATTATCCCTACCTCCAACTATGGCTGCATAACTTAAATAAGCACCCGAAAGACTATTACAACAACCACTTCCGATAAAATTATAATATCCCGATGTTGAATTTATATAACCGCCAACAATAGCACTTCCATATGAACCCGAATTGGTATTGCATTGACCACCCACAATGATTGAGTTACCGCTTACCGCACAAACCAAATTACAAAAACCGCCACCAATAAAATAGCATCCACCACCATATAATCCACTTGCAGTATTTATTGTATTGCAATTACCACCACTAATGCTTGAAAAACAACCACATATAACATTGCATTGACCCGAACCAACATAACTAAATCCCCCACCAACACAAATTGCATTGCATTCGCCTCCAACAATTGAAGAAAGTGAATTATTTGAAATGCAATTGCTTATTCCCCCTCCGATAAATCCTTCATTAGAACAAATCAATTGATTATATAAACCATTTGCAATCGTTGAATTTGCACTAAGACAACAAGCAATATTTTCTCTACCATTTAAAATGCTAATATTGTTGGAACAAGCCACGACATTGCATTGACCATTTGCAATAAAATTTTCTGATGTATTGTTTGAAATTTCATTACAAAAACCATTTAGTATTGCGCCATAGTAATTTGAATTAGTCAACAAATTGCAACAACCATTTCCAACAAGAGAATACGTTGAATTACATACTTGATTACATCTCCCACTCTCAACAAATGCGTAATTACTATCCGCTATATTGCAAAATCCATTGTTAACTGAACTGAAACATCCCGAAGCAATATTGCAACATCCTGCCGAAACCTCTGAAAAACAATTTGAAACACAATTAAATTGTCCATTACCAACGGATGAATATTGGGCATCAACGACATTTGATTGCCCCGAACCAATAAATCCATAATTACAACAAATAGTATTTGTTCTTCCACCCGTTATTGATGCAGCACCACCCCCAAGAATACAATTGCAAACTCCTCCTAAAATATTAGAGGCTTGACCGCTAACACAATTTTGCTGACCACCAACGATTGACGATAAGACACAAGTGATGTTGTTACAAAGACCACCAACAATATTGGAGCAATTTGCTTGACTAACACAATGTTTTGCACCACCAACGATTACGGCATTATTTGCAATGCTTGTAGTATTATTACAACCTGCACCAAGAAAAGAATTATCGCTTGTTCCACTAAAATTTCCACTACCACCGCCTATTATTGCGCTATTACTTGATTGAATTTGATTTGAACCGCCACCAACAATAGACGATAAACAAGCGTCATAAACGCTATTGGTACAACCGCCAACAACAACTGAGTTGTTTGAGGCTAAAATTGTACTATTACAAGTACCGCCCCCGATGAAGGCTTGATTTGAGGTAGAAGAAAGATTATTGCACAAACCACCTACAATGGCTTGACAATATCCACTTGCTGAATTACAAGCACCGCCAACGACTGATGATAAAACCCCATCAACATAATTGCAAAAACCGCCACCCACGAAAGAGCAGTTGGCATTAGCGCAATTTTTACAACCACCTAAAGCCGCACTTGCAATACCGCTTGAAATATTACCAACACAACAACGATAAGTTGAGCAAGTACCCGAACCGAGAACTTCAACACCACCGCCCGAAGCAGTAGCGCAGATAGTAACAATACCCGTACCTCCCGCAGGACTAATACAAATTCCCGTGCCTTGACAAATTTGAGTGACTCCGCCACCGCAACCGCCACCGCAGCCTTGTTGAAATATTCTTACTAATGCCATATTCTTAGGTTATTACTCCATTGCCACCGAGCATTACAATGTAAGCAGCACTTGATGCAGTAATAACAACTTGAGTTAGAGTATTTCCCGTATCAGCGTTCATCTCAAGCGTTGTTCCACTTGGGATAGTCATTGCTTGAGTAGTTGAATTGGTTATTGTAGCAGTACCTCCCGATGCCAATACGGATATACCTCTTGCATTGGTTATCGTTAAAGTTTGCCCACCACTTAGGGTAAACAAAAAAGGTGTTTGCTCATTAAAACCCATATCAATTACTTAAAATTTCCTCTAATTCAATCTCTTTCAATGCTTCTGAGTTTCTATAAAGAAATAAACGAATGTCTTTTTCTTCTTCCTCAAGCAAGTAAATTACTACAAACAATTTTGACATTTCGCAACTAAACTGACCTGCATATTTCTTTAAAGTGTTTGCTATAAATCCATTGCAGATAGCTTCACGATTCATTAAGTCAAAGCGCACATTTAATATCTCATTAAATTTTACAAATTCAGATTCGCCCTCGCGAACCATCTTTTTGTACTTAATAATATTCTCGTCCTCATCCCAAAGAATAAGAATTTGAACATCGGCAGTTGGCTTGTTTAATTCTTGAGCGAAATGAGTAATCCCATTACGCATAATGTTTTCTACATATTCGTTTATCATTCTACTTTAGTTTGACACAAAGTTACTGATAAGTGTAGTCTACATCAATATTTTTGAAACCAATCAAACCAAATCTTCCACTTATTTTACCAACATAACGGATTCCTTTAGGTTGTCCATCGCCTACCGAGTAATTAGAAAGTAAAATTGATAGTAAATTTTCAGTAACCGATAAAGGGTCAAGTTGCACCTCAATAGGCAATGTAGCAACCCCATTTGCACGAAGTAACGTATTAATGTTGCTTTTTTGGACATTTGCAATTTGTCTACCTTGATATGAGATGTCGATGTTGTATCCATTGATTACGAATCGAACGTCAGAGGGATTGTTAATAACAATATCAGCAGTAAGTTTTACATTGTTAATGCCAATGTTTTGGAATTTTATGTTTTGAAAGCGATATTCAAGGTTGGTCAATTTATCAGATTGCCTTTTTAGAAAGTATGCATAACCTCCTACCGCTAAACCAATTCCACCTAATATGTAACCGATTTTTTTATTCATTTTCTAAATTTATAAATTGCGAAAATTCCTAATCCAAGCACTACTGCACCACCAATTATCCAAACGGCAATAGGCACTCGCCTATTTTCCCTGCGGGGTAAAAGGTCAACACCTTGACTCCGATTTTGCATTTCATTACCAACATTTCTACCAATACCTAACGCCTCCGTAGTTTTTGTAAAAATATCTAATGCTCTTGATATTTTTTCTCCTCGGTCAGATTTTTGTTTTGCGTTTCGCGCCTCATTTAGCTGCTCATTTGTTGCATTTTTTTCCTTTAACTTGGCTTCAAGTTCTGCAAATAAGGCATCGCGACCCGCAGTATCAGAAATGGGAAGCGCATCAATCCGTTTAAAATAGTCATCGCGAATCACATCAAGTTCTTTTTTTTGCTTTCTACTTTCAGTAAAATTTAAAAAACTTGTATTACTACGGCTCATTTGCTTATGAGGCATCAATTTTAATTTACTGCTTTTGGTATTACCAAAATGTCTGAGGTCTAAATCCATAATTGTATGTTTTATTTAGAGAATTTTTTGTACAAAAAGAAACCAAGAACACCGACCACAACAACACCTAATCCAACACCAACATATAGCATAACTTGATTACGATTACCATCACCACCATTAGAACCCGAAGAACCTGCATCGGGAAAGGGTGCGCTTCGCTCTAAGGGGTCTGATTGTGCTGCCGCTAAACATTTATCATATTCAGCTTTTTTCTTTTTACCAAATAGAGGTCTGCGCCCACACGCTGCTATTCGTGCTTGTCGTTCGGAACTTTTACCCGATGCAAGTCTTTGACGAGCAACCGTTCCACCTACTGCCACACCTAATTGTAAAACTTGGTCAAACTCCTCATTACTTAAACCTTTTTTGGGTGGAGCGGGTGCGGGTGCAGGAGCGGGTGGAGTAGCGGTTGTGTCTCCGTTGGTATTGTAATATTTTAATTGTCGCATCTTAATTTTTGTTTTGTTTATATAGATAGAAGGCTACACCTACAAGCGCAATGACTCCAACCGCAATCATTATTTGATTGTTAGAAAAACCACCGCCTTCATTTAAGTCATTTTTCAATTCGGTTAATGCTGCCGTTTTTTCTTCTGCGGTGAGATTTGGATTATTGGTAATTGCTTGAACCGCATCAAAACTTCCTTCTTGCGCTTTTACAATTTCTTCGGCAAGTGCTTTTTCTTGCGGTGTCATTGCATCGTCTACTTTCTTTTCCTTGTCATCTTCTTTGTTGACATCGCCTTCTAATTTGGCAAGTTCCATTTGACTTTTGTAGTTCGATTTACTTGAGACTACGCCTATGGTAGCGGTTAAGACCGTACCTCCCGCACCAATCAATGCTGCCGATGTTGCGGGTTCAAAATTTACGAAATCACTTTGAGCATCAGATGGTAATTGGGGATTCTTACCCGCTTGGGCGCGACATTTTTTACCACATACAAAAGGCTTTTTGCTTTTTCCCGCATCAATGGCTTTTTGCAAAGCGTCTTTTTTACCGCCTAATTTTTCCCACTTATCATAAAGTTTTTTTTCGCCTTGAGAATTGAGCAAATTAAAACGCGATGCCGAGCCTCTATAATTTAAGCGCACCAAACCGAGCATTGCGCCCCTTGCAGGTGCTAAAGTTGCGGTTTTGACCGCATTACCAACTTTTTGCAAACCCTTTTTGGCTTTTTTAAGTTTGTCACGAAACTTCCCCTTGCCAAATTCAGAATAAGGCTCTTCTTCACAAGCCATATTAAATTTTTCACGAACCTTTTTCAAAAGTTCTTTGCGTTTGGTTGCGCCTTCTTTGCCTTGAAAAATATATTGTTTCTTATTTGGGTAAAGTTCTAAAACATTACCCATAACTTCATCGGCTTTATTATCAGTTAACCAACGATTTTTGCTACGTTTTGCAAAACCTTGATTTGGTTGTTGTGGTTGTTCTTGATACATATTTACCAAATTATATTTTTTTGTTGTAACCCCTTTTTTAAAACATTTGCATAAGTTGTGAAAGACCAATCCCAACCATCAAGGTCGCTCGTTAAAACACCTTTTAAATCTTGTTTGGTATCCCCCGTTCCATAACCGCAATTATCTATTTCACGAATACCAAAAGTGCTTTGTAATTTTAGCCAATCCGCTTGATTATTTATCTTAGCCAATATTGCGTTGACAATATTTAATTCAGTACCACTCAACTCGCATCCCCCTAAACCCGTTTCAATTTGATTTGAAAGTGAAATAGCATCTGAGTCACTAAGAGTTGGTACAACACCTTGATTTTGCAATTGTTGTAATTGTTGGTCAGTTGCTTGTTGAAACTCTTTATTGTCTTTACCTTCTTTAGAGGTTTCGATTGTTTTTTTAACCGCTCTCCAAACACCAAAAACAATTCCTCCAACCGCCACAAGTCCAACAACTGCAACAACTCCTTTTGCCCAAGTGGGTAATTGTGAAAAATAATTTTGACTCGCCATTTTTTTTAATTTTTATAACTCATTTCAGCATACTTCTCTTCAAAGTTACGAATAAACTTATCTATAATTTTCATTCGATTTGTGTTAACCGAATTAGGTGATGTAATGAAAACTTGACTGAAGACATTGTAGGCATCTATTCGCGGATAGCCTAAACTTAAATAAATTAGCAATCCATTGAGGTCTGCTTCGGTTTCATTAGAAATATCCGTATTGAGATAGTAGTGACTAAATTCGTGAAGCAAAATTGCCATTCGCATCGGTATGGTATATTTGATAAACTTTGCCTTACTAACCTCAATAATTCCTTCACTTCGACTAATACGAGCGGGGGTATTCATTGACTTGCCCGAATCATCTTTTATGTCGTCCAAATAATCAATTCGAAACTTGCCATCATTGCTTGTATAAATGCTATTCCCTGCGCTCAAATACCCCGCCTTTGCACAAAACTCTTGGCAAAATTGAATGTAGTTTTGAATAGTAGTATTTGCACTATTGAATGCTTCAAGTTTTCTTTTAATTGGAAGCAATTCCAAATTATCTATCTCATAACCTTTATCCGCTCCCCCTTTCATCTGATTTTCACTCTTTATGATAATGTCAGAAATCTTTGGAGCAATAGGCATACGAACCCAAAAGGTTTGTGTTCCATTTACAACGCAATAGCGATTAGTAAATTCCGTATAAGGTTTTTCGCTATCCTTTACCTTTAAATACATTTTTCGTGGCGCATCGCTATGGATGGTCAACTTAATGCAACAAGGTTGTCCCTTTGTTTTTGCTTTAATCCTCATTTTTTCAATTTAGGTATAAAGTAAATTGCTCCTACTACCACGACTAAACCAATACCCCAATAAATTAATGGAATACCCGCAAAATCTACCCGACCTTGTTGCTCTCCATTTGCAGAAAACTTTGAGTTATCAAGGTCTAAAATACCATTTTTTTGTTGGTCAAAAACCCATTCTTTAAAAGGTAATGTAGACTTACTTTTTTTATACTTTTGATTCAGCGTCATTTCTTTTGGGTTGTAAACCCGATAACCCCACCAATAAGTGCGGTAAATAAGGCATTTTGTTTCAACAAACCACCTATGACAAGACCCGCTATTGCTCCTGCAAAAACTCCACGCATTCTACTTTCGGTTTCATCACCATCCGCGTTTGCATAATTGCCTATCAATACGGCTTTGATTTTATTATTCTGAGAGCCTTTCACGAGTTTTTCTTTGATTTTATATAAAGATAAATACCAAATCCGATTACTCCAAGTATGATTAGGTTAGTCACCATTGGTCTTTCAGTAAGTTTCTTTGGTTCTTGCCCATCCATATTTAGATAATTTGTCATCGTTTTGTTTAACAAACTACTATACAAATTCTCTTGCATCATTTTCCTTGCTATTAAGGTTGATTCCTTGAGTTCTTTTGGGTAGTTTTTAAGAAAGGGTTTGCCCTCTCTCATAACATCACGAAAAGATGCGTTCCGATTTAAAGTTTTTGATTTGGCATTATCCCGATTGACGAGGAAAGATAATCGCACCACACGATTCATCATTTTCAGATTATCTGCGTTTGATTGAACCGCTTCGGCAAAATCTTGCGGATGATTGCTTTTATATTTTATATTGCAAGAATCTAAAATATTAGCCACCGCTTCGGGGTAAAGCACATAAGCCTTACTCATTTCTTCAAGCAGCAAATTAGCTTTTTCGCGCTCATTTGAAGCGTTGAAATTTTCAATGACATTATGTTTTACGAATCTCATTACTTTTTATCAAGAATTAAATACAACAAAGCAAATACGCTTACACCAACAAAAATTGGAGTATATTGACTTGATTGCATCCCATCAAAACTTTGTTTTTGACCACATTGCTTACAACAATTGCAGGACATATCTCCATCAAAAGCGCATTGACAACCCGATGCTGAAAGCATTGATTTTGATGACTTTCGACCATAACGCTGAGAAGCATTTCTAACATCAAAGTCGGCATCACGAACGTCTCTATCCAAACTTTCAATAAGTTCTCGGTCGGGGTGAATACGAGCAAGAGATTTTAGGGCGATTTCCCTATCAACTTGCACATACTTTTTGAGCATCATTGAAAGTTCTTTTTTGTTACGAGGTTTAGGAAAATCTAACCCCGAATCCATAAGCACCTCATACGATGCATTTGGTGCTTTTTGTGCTATGTAATCACAAATTGTTAAGTTGCTATTTTTCATAGAATTAATTTAACAAAAAAAGGGCAAAGAGCAAGATGCCCAATGCCCCTTTTTTTAATTTATCTAATATGGACTATCGACCAATTCGACGATTGCGACCACCGCGACCCGAAATCTGAATCTTAGTTCCTTGAACCACGCGAGGGTTGCCATAATCTTGAACGGCAGCACGACCTGCGAGGGCGCGAGAAACGGAGACGGTTTCAGATGGATAGAAGTAAATCTTCATCGTGGTTGCAGCCAAAATTGAAGAAATCGTAAGGTTAGTAAAACCATCAATACGATACTCAAATTTGAAAGCAATTTTGTCAGTTTGGAACTGATATGGGTCAATGGTTGGAGTCAAAACTTTGCTTGACACGTTACCATTGATGTCCTTCTGCGTAACCGTGATAGTTTCAAGAACTTGGTTGGCAGTAGCGGATGAGGTATATGTAAGACCTACGCTGAAAGGCTTGTTCATTGACTGATACAAGAACTCAGTATAGGTTACGTTTGCAATACCCATTGAGATAGAAATACCTGCGGTGTTACCATAAGCAGGAGCAGTTGTACCAATAAAGGTATAAGCACCAAGAATAGTAACATTGTTAATGGCAGCGGCAGTTGTATTCTGCACGTTTACGATGTACGGCTGCGAAGTTGGAGCAGATGACATTGGCGCAGCGTCAGCATTGCTATAATCATCATCAAATCCATAATCTTCATCTGCGAAATCGAAATCGCCATCAAATGAGTGAAAGTTCTGATTTGCGAACTCATTCACCTCTTCGAAATATTTATTTAGGCTCACTTTTTTTAAATTTTAATGATTAAAAACTCGTTAATTGAATCGAAAGACATCAATTTTCGTAACCACTATAATTGAAAGACGAAGGAACATCTTCGGCAGGGGGAGTTTCTTCTAATGGCAATACCATATTTCCTCCTCCAATGTATGAATTATACAACCAAAGACCGAACATCCATCCTACGGCAGTAGTAGCTACACCCATAAGTAATTTTTTCGTGTCCATTGTTTCTAAGATTACTTGTTCAGAAACTTATTGTATGCCCAAGTTCCAACGGCTACACCGAGTGCGATGCTTACTGCACCCATAAGAATATCAGTTACCTGCTTCATAAGAAAATTTTTTTAATTAATAAATTTTGTTTGCGCTAAATACACATTCAGCACCACAAATGAAAGACACTATAAATCAAATGAAAGAGTTATTATGAAACTCTTATGAAACATTTTAGAAAACCTTAGTTTTTAGAAAAATACTTATGCAATAGAGTTTTCTTAACGTGTAAGGAAGCCTCGCCCACGGACTTGTGAACCTTGCTGCCATCTAAATTTACCCTTCGCGTTTCGGGTAATACAACCTTGTTATAGTTTTCAATCATATAATCTTCAACGGCTTTGATTGCCATTTGCTCAGTTATACGACCTTTTATTTTTCCCATATCTATATCGCAATAGCAGAAAAATCTTTCATTACCATTATTGTATTGAAATTCAATAAGGCTTTCTGCTATTTTCATCATCTCAAATTTATCTTCAAACTTTTTTTGGTGTCTATCTACACTTTGATTGTTTTTATGAAAACGAATCCAATTCGCATTTTCCCAAACCGTTGTCGGCACTTTACCGATTGCTTGATAATGCAAAATAATGTCCATATCAGCGTGTCGATTTGTGCATATTGCACCAACAACGTCTTTTGGAAAGTGGTGAGTCAAATACTTGTTGATGTCCTCAATAAGCAATAAACCTCCTTTGAAATGTTCCAACAAATAAAATAATGCTTGGCAAACATCTTCAAGCGTCATTTTAGTACCATCGGCATTAAAAGGTCTTATCCTTCGCGCCTCAATTTTTGGATGTACTGAAAATAATTTTACATCGCTCAATTTAAGAGCCTTTATGTTTTCAAACTCATCATTCACATCCATAATTAGAACTTTACGCGGTGTGCTATGCCCACTATATCCAAGCACATACTGCTGAATAATGGACAAAGTAGTATACGTTTTACCGATACCCCTTTTACCTACCGCTATTCCTAATTGTGGCTCTCTCATTTGGCAAAAATAATGTTTTCTCCGTTTCGATGAATTTCATTAAGTCCGTGAGAATTAGCATACTGCGTAAATAGTTGCTCATTTTTTATAACACTATTCCATTCTACGCACAAAATTTTACATTCGTGCTTTGTCAAATCAATTTGAGAAAGAATTTTCCAATCTTCTCCTTCGGCATCTAT
>Ga0315903_10006980_pt1 | contig 14241 bp, 14 predicted proteins | sample LakEriMetagenome_7_FD_203524 | JGI IMG/M metagenome (GOLD analysis project Ga0315903, IMG submission 203524) | Freshwater fungal communities from buoy surface, Lake Erie, Ohio, United States - Buoy 2 MA119 | ecosystem: Environmental > Aquatic > Freshwater > Lake | place: USA: Lake Erie, Ohio...
ACATCACCAAGAGATGGAAGAAGATCAGAACAGAACTTGGCTTTGAACAAGTGAGACTCCACGACCTCAGACACTCTTATGCAGTGAACTCACTTAGAGGAGGAGCACCGCTTGAAGCATTGTCAGATGTCATGGGACACCACTCAATCATGGTTACCAAAGACATCTACGCCAAGAGCATTCCAGGATCAGGCCAGAAGGTTTCAGATGCATTCAACAGCATGATTGTGCCAGCTAAGGAAATTTCCGCTCTTGAAAGAGTCCTAACGGAATCAGGTAAGGGGTAGGGGGGGATGAATCACTGCATTCTTTGCCCATCACCCTGCCCTGCTAAAGAACCTTGCACACCCCCGAAAATGGAGTTTTTATGCAACAAGTTATGCACAATGCCGAAACGTGTTGGAGGGAATTTGAGTAATATTCTTTTACTGAAAGCCAAATTGCAAGTGGTTTTGCGTGCTTATCTTGAGGAGTTCATGGCAGGCCATCAAAGTCTGCTCCTTCAGGTACGCTCATTGAAGCAGGCAATTACTCGACCAAAACCAGCCACGGAATTTCAATACAGAGGAACAATGAAAAAGAAAGCAATCTCTCTATTTGCCAGCGCAGGTATAGGCGATCTAGCAGTTAGGGCTGCCGGCGTAAACGTGATTGTGGCGAACGAACTGGTGGGAGATAGGGCATTACTATTTCGAAGGAATTTTCCTGAAAGCGAAATGCTTGTGGGAGATATTTGGGACTTAAAGGATCAAATAATTGAAAGAACCAGATCGCTTTTGGGAACAGATGAACTTGATTTGCTAATTGCGACCCCACCATGCCAAGGGATGTCAAAGAATGGGCAAGGGAAACTATTAGCAGAAGTGAGAGCCGGCAATAGGCCCGCCATGGACCCTCGAAATAGGCTAATCATTCCCACCTTGGATATTGCAATAGCTTTGAACCCCAGAATCATTTTTTTTGAAAATGTACCAGAGATGGCAAACACATTCATACTCGATGAGAACGATGAGCTTGTCAAAATCCTGGACTATATCCCAGCCAAGCTTGGTCCAGACTTTGTAGGAGGTGCAGAGGCGGTGGAGTTTGCGGATTACGGCGTCCCTCAAAAGCGCCAGAGGCTGATAACAATATTCACTAGGGACGAAAGATTGAAAAAGCACTTTAGCGAAAAAGGCTCTTTCATTGCACCCGCTTCTCACTCTCAATATCCAAAGACTGGGCATGAAAACTGGTTGACAGTCAGAGATGTGATCGGCTCTTTTCCTAAGCTGAATGCCCTTACGGGAGAGAACTCGAACCTGGATTTCCACAATTTACATCGAGTCCCAATACTTGATGAGAAGAAATACAAATGGATAATGCACACTCCAGCAGGGAAGAGTGCTTTTGATAATCAATGCATCAATCCCGCTTGCGGATTCACTGGAAATGCCATTCATGGGTCAGCTAGAAACGAAGAGGGGATAAATCGATCCAGTTCTGAGACCCCTCTTTATTGTGAGAAGTGTGAGGAGATATTGCCACGTCCATACACTTTGTCGGATGAAAAAAAACGACTCATGAAAGGCTTCACAAGTGCGTACAAGAGAATGAATTGGGACGCACCGGCACCGACATTAACCACAAATCTCTCCTACCCCTCGAGCGATCAGAACATACACCCGGAACAAAACCGAGTCCTCTCCCTTCATGAGGCGCTAACACTGCACACAATAACCGACTACGAATACCACTGGGAAACATCGAGTGGGCAGGCAGCAACCGATGGGCTTATACGGGACGGTATCGGTGAGAGCGTTCCACCAAGGGGACTTGAAAAGCTGCTCAGATTTCTGTACTTGATTTCAAAGTAGTGTTTGGAATCAAGGAACCGCGATTTTTCTTATTGATGAATTCTGCATACCTGACATCATCAATCACGCATAACCATCCCTTATACATCTTTTCAATTCCAGACCTCTTGATAATTGAAACACTTGTCGTATTACCACCACCGGCCTTAGGTTTTGTAACTTTACCCCAGTCATCGATGGAAAGATCAGAGCTATAAAATACGGCGACAACGCATGGGATCCCCCCTACAAAGTCCCAAACTATACCCAAGAGGTTGTTCGTATCACGGTGGTGAGATTTCCAGTCGTATCCATTTAGTAATGTAATTCTCTGATCGCCTATCTCTGGCTTAGACAATCCTTTCTTTGCGAGTTCTTTTGGTGTAGGAACTGATCCGACGGAAGCTTTCACTTCGACACCTCCAGAGATAAATGGGCTGAACGGAGCCTTGTCTTTAGTTTTGCCTGCTAGTTTTCTAAAAGCAGACCTGCCCGTCTCGTCCATCAGAAGCAAATCTGGGTAACCGTCTTGGTGAGGGTTCTTTAGGAATAGACCAGACGACTCCTTAGCCAGCGCAACTGCGAATACTTCCCCTACAAAACCACTCAAGTTTCGCAAGCCAAGAATTTCAAAAATATTTATTTCAAACTCACTAATGTCTTTCATCATTTGATTACAGCGTTCAACTGCCGCAACTATATAATTCAAGTCAAAAGACCCATCCCTCAAAGAGTTCTTGACTTTAAACTTCATGCTTGAATTTTTTACATAGCCCATATTCCACCCTTCCCACCAAAGCCTATGGGTAAATTGTCTGCTGCGCTTGGTAAGTTACAGTCATGAACCAAAAGGAGATCGGCAACCGAACTGCCGAGATGACCCAACGTGGAGTGACCCCACTGGTCCCTTATCCGGGGGCTAATCGTCCTTGGAAATGCGAATGCCAAGTTTGCGGGCATATTGTGACTCCGCGCTACTACACGGTTGTGAAATCGGGGAAAGGCGGCTGTAATTTATGTGCCAAACGAAACGCCGCTCAACATAGCAAACGCGCCGCAGCACAAAGAGCTATCGAAATGGCTAAGAAATTAAATCTAAAACCATTATCAGAGTACAAAGGTGCACAGCAAATTTGGGTGCTTGAATGTTTGATTTGTGGGACCGTAGCGAGTAAAAAAGCTCATTCAGTTTCCAATGGCAAGGGTTGCCTAAAATGCAACCAAGGTAATGGTGCTAGAAAAAAGAAGAATGCGGCTGAGCCTGCAGCCCTCGAAGCAATGCGTAACGCAAGCCTAAAGCCTCTAGCTCCATACCCAGGAAGACAAAAGCCTTGGGTCGCTCAGTGCACTAATTGTGGAAGGATCGTCAGTCCTCGAGTGAACGGTATCCTTTCAGGGCAAGGTGGTTGCGTCACTTGTGGAAATCTAAAAAGAGCAAAAACTCGATCTATAACAGAAGAGGATGCTTTAAAGACTTTGATCGCCGCTTCTGCACAACCTCTTGAGCCTTTTTCAGGGTCACGAATTCCTTGGAAAGCCTTGTGCTTAAAGTGTGGGCTTATTGTCAAGCCAAGGATTGCAAACATAAAATCGGGTGCAAGTGCCTGCAAACGTTGTGCAATGGTTGCAGCGGACAGTTCATTTGATTATTTTGGACCAGCAATTTTCTATCTAGTAAAGAACGAATCATTGAGTGCTATGAAAATCGGCATCGCGGGAAAAGACACAAAGAGACTTTCTGCTCACAAGTCCAACGGATGGGACGTCGTAAAAGTCATTGAAGCAACCTATGGCTATCAAGCGTGGTATGCGGAAGGTAAGGTTCTGAGTTGGCTAAGGTCAGACATCGGACTCCCTGCATGTGTTGATTCAGCTACCATGCCACAAGGAGGATTCACAGAAACTTTCCCTGCTGGAGAGATAGATAGCGAAATTGTTTGGAAAAAGGTTTTAGCTGAGATTAGTTCGTCCGCTATGCCCATACCGCAGGCGCTTCTCGACGGTTCAGTTCAACGAAAAGCCAGAAGAACTTGCACGCTCGTTATTGATGGGGTTCCTTGTCTAAACGCATACGAATCCAACGGGTACTGCCGGAAGCACGGTCTTGCTTTTAGAATGTACGGCGATCCGCTATTTTCCAAAAAAATAATTTTTGCTAACACTGAGTGCGAGGTGCTCGAGTCAGGCAACCCATGCGGCAATAAAGTCGATAGAAGGGGGATGTGTTCAGTTCATTATTACCGAAACTACGTTTATGGAAGTCCAACTGTCTTGAAAAGGGCAACACCAAAAGCTTTGCCAGAGAACTGTAATGTTCCTGGATGTGACGGGGTTCCTTACGCTCTTGAGAAATGCCAAAAGCATTACCATTCAGCTAGGAGAGCGAAATCAAAGAAGGGGCTTATGTGATTGAAAGTCAATCTCTAAATCCCTGCATTCTATGAAAGGAAGGCATCGTTCTTGATTCTCATAGCCTTCTCGCAAACCTCTTATGCGCTTCTGCGCGAGCCCCCACGGACTGGAAGCCAACCCTCATCAAACAATTCGTTCGGAGAGCGTGTGGCTGGGTCTTCAGGGTTTGATGATACAACCCCCAAAATCTTATCTGAAGCCTCCTGTAAAGAAGACGCCAGCAAGTCCACTTTGAAAGTTCCAGACTTGTTCTGGCAATAAAGCGTCATCAGACAATTTTGGGGATCATCCCCCCAAGCCTTTGTAATTGAATTCAACCAGTTCAAGAGTTGAAAGGTTAACAAATCTCTGCTGGCCCAGGATCTTTCTGCCTCAAGTTTATTCTCACCCTTTTGGCGAATTACAACTTTGTAAGGACTTGAACTAATAGCTAAATCAGCAGACAATGAATCCGAAGGCGCACTAGGTAAGTCGACAGTTTCTAATTGTTTCTCAAGGGCCTCGTACTCTCTTCTCACCTTTTCCATAATGCTTTGCGTTAGCTTTGCCTGTCTTCGAAGTTCTGCGTTTATGTTGTAAGAACGAGTTCTGTCTTTAGTAAGTTCTTCAACACTGGTGCGACTGGCTGACTCTAGAACTCTAAGAGAATTTCTTTCACACCATTCACTCCAGTTTCTTCTGTACAAACGCAGCTGACCTGGATCAACAGTACCGACGGGCTTCCTTTCGCGACCTGCGTAGCCACGGAACACAAGTGCATCAACGAACAGTTCAAACACTTTCCCTTGCCAAACATCAAACTGCTTTTGGGTCTCTACGCGAGCCTTGAGCAAGTCGTTGGCCCGCTCCTGAATTATCGAAGGAGACGTCTGCATCAACCCCATACCAAACCTGGTATTCCACTCTTTATCTAATGGCTTGAGCACTGTATGAATGTTCGATTTGATGATCTTGGTCTTCATGACTTCGGCCCGGCCAGCTTTTCGCTCAATGATATTGAGTTCTGCAATCAGAAGGCGCACTTCCTCATCAGACTTATTTGCAACATCAGGGAAGTTAGTTCTAAAAATGGCGAGGGCGTTCTCATCTCTATCTGCCTGACGGAGAGTTCGGATCTGACGCATTGTGAGCTTCAGGGCCATTGAGCTTTGAACAGAGCCAAGTCTGCCAATCTCCTCGAGCGCGGCATCGAGCCGGGACTCGTATTCTTTTTGGGCCTGACGCACTTCCGCGGAAACGCAATGTTCAATTGCGGCCACTATCTTGAATCCTATGAGCATTTTTTCCTTAGCGATAAACTTCTGTTCTAATCATAGAGGGGGGACGACATTCTAGCCAGATTCTGAATATTATGCTGAAGGCGAACACCAGTTGACAATAAGAAGCGATGAACACTAAGTTTATCACTGAGTGAATTTTAACCCACTCCACTAGAAAGTAGAAAGAAGACGCTTATGGAGCATTATCGCTTGCAGGTTATTGCGGAGAACCTTGGGGTGGTTTTCACCATCCCAATCAATCCATGGCAGTTGGGGGCTAAGTAGATGTCTCGAAGGCCAGAGGTCATTGCCTTAGCGCAGCAAGGGCTACTTACTGAGCTTGGCTTGACGACAGCCAACACGGCGTTCATGAATGACGGCAAATGTAAGAGTTCTCAGGATCCAGACATCTTCTTCTCTGAGGATGCTGCAGGAATTAGACAAGCAAAGATGATCTGCGCTACCTGCCCGGTTCGTTCGAAATGTTTTGAGTACGGGCAGTCAGAGGAGTTCGGAATCTTTGGTGGTCTAACGCCGGCTGAAAGAAGAAACAACAAAATTCAACCTCAACCTCAAAGGATGCCACTAATAGACCTAGTTGCCCAGAAGAGGTTTATTGAGAAAGCCTCGGTTTCGCAGGTGTCCCGCAGATACCAAGTCGAACCAAGAACAGTCCAGAGATGGCGCAAAATTCTAAAAAACTACGATCAGAAAGAACAACATGAAACCCAAAGATAACCCACAGCATTTGAACGAGCTATATCCAGATGTTGTATTCGCATTAGAAACAACTTCACTCCTTGATTCCATAACAAGAAGGCTGGGTGTGACGGCCGAACTCAACGAACAAGGCGCTGAAACATCCATTGTGATCCATTTTGAAATGGGTTACTTAGTTGAGCTCACTCCTTGGTCAGTTCCGGAAGGACAGTCTTCAACCTGGTTTATGGAGAAACTACGCGCTGGAAGAATGCTGACTAAAACAGACATACTTGCTGTCATTTGCACAGTCAAGAAAAATGACTCTGATGAATTCCTAGCCAAGCCTTTTGCCTTAGAGGCGGAACACCCAGCAATCATGCTCGCAAAGATTTCGGCATGGATCTATAAGTTGCTCAAAATCAGAATTCACCCTTTGCAGGAACTTGAGGAAGGAGAGCCAGAGAATGACTAACTCCCCCATTGGCGAACAGAGCCACAAAATGGCACATCATCGTGTCAATCTAAATTCACGAAACAAATTCCAAGGAGGAAAAATGATTAGGGATGCATATGTTGTTGATGAACAAAACGTCGCTTCTAACGGGAACTTTTCGTTATCAGACAGTTTTAGGATTCGGAAAATGCTCAAAAATAAATTCGGGTTAAAGTCGTCTGACAGAATCCATGTTGCTACTGGCCCAGGAACTTGGTTCGAAGCAAGATCGGTGTTTCCTGATGCGGATGTCCAAGTAGGGTATGGCCCGGACGGAGCTGACTATAAATTGAAGGATCAACTGCTTGAGCTAATACCAATTGCTAAATCCTTTGGCAAAATTGTCGTCTGCTCAGGCGATCACTTATTACTTGAAGAGGTAAAGGCTCTTCGGGATGCCGGCGCTAACGTAATTCTGGTAGGAGTTCGTGGGTCTATCCACCTTCCATATTTCAAACTGGGCATCGCCGTAGTTGAACTTGAACCAATCACCTCCATGAACACCACAGACTGGATGTTGACAGCGTGAATACTGAATCTTTTGAAGAACTGATCCGTAGAGGTAACGAGATATTTGAGCAAGACAAAGACAGACAGGTTGTCGCAAGCGATGATTGGCCAGACCAAGTTACGCACAACCCAGACAACAATGAACCGATGTGGGATGAGCGAGCCGACATTGATCATCGGGTAATAGACAGGGTAAAAGAGCACGGTATCGACACAGTGTTGGCTATCTACAAACCGATTTCTTTACATGGCAAACATGCCTGGGGTATCCGTTACTTCACGAAAGCGATTCAAAGCTACATCAACTATGTCTATAGGCAAGTGTTGGTAAACGAACCCAACGCCAAGTACTCAGTGGTTTCTGAATTGGTTTTTCAATCTATCAGGCGTCATGAATTTGAGCACTTTGTTCAAGAGATGGTTTATCTCGGTAGATCGATAGGCTCTCGTTCTGTTGAGCAATTCGCAAAAATCATTGCCGATCACAGTTTAGAACTCGAGTCGATGGCAGCCCACTTTGAGATCCTGGACTCATGGTCCCAAAAAGGAGATAAGAGAATCCGGAACATAATCCTTTTGGCTCTCTCTGAAATCGGCAAACATGGTCCTTACGCGAATTGGAGAAGGCTGGACATCGATTCAGCGGAAATCACCCTCGAGCACAGGGTGTCCATCAAAAGTGGTCTGCAGCGAGTAAAGAAGGTTCGTAGCGCGGCACCGAAGTTTTCCAAGACAAAAATAGTGCCTGAAATTCACTTGCCGTAGCTCCATGCAATTGAAATGTCTCATTCACAGATTAAGTTTTTACCAAATCAACTAAGGAACAGATGAAAAAATATAACAGCGGAGAAATCTATTTCATTCGAGAAATCGATTACCTAACCAGCCAAAAGACCCCATTCGTGAAAATCGGGCTCGTACGCTACTCAGATAAGAGAGACTCTTGGGGTCGCCTATATGAACACCAGACAGGTAACCCTAGAAAACTTGATCTCAATCCAAGTCACATACTCTCTACACAGGCGGTCGATCTTGTTGAGGCTCGCTTACACAAGGCGTTCGCTCAGGCTCGCATTTCAGGGGAATGGTTCGAGTTCACAAGTGATTCTGCTTTAGAAGGGGCAGTGAAGAAAGCAAAGGCTTTAGTCCAAGACGTAGATGCCTTCCTGCCGAAGTTGCAGGAAGCCGACGAACTTAAATGGAAAGAGTCCAATAAGGTGATGCTTTCCACAACAGATGAATACTCGGAATTGGCTCAACAGTTTGTGGTGGCCAAGAGACAGATAGCCATTTGCGAGGACCTAGAGTCAAAGATTGGCCAACTAATCATTACCGCACAGTCTGAAGGGAGGGATGTCTCTAAATATTCAGAAGTAAAAGTAAAGCCGTTCATCCCGAGCTTTAGGGATGATGATTTCCAGGCAGAGCACCCAGACCTTTGGGAAAAATATCAAGCTACCGAAAAATCCTGGTACCAACGTTTCACTCCTAAACTAAAACTCAGCTCAGACGCTGATTTAGGTCAAGAGTTCAATGACGCTATTCAAACGTTAGTTGGAATCGTGGAGTCAGTGAGCTCAAGTCAAGATTTGGGCTTGCTTGTTGATCCCAACCTTGAATTGACTAACTTGCGTGGCTTGGCAGAGTGGAGCCAGACTGTTTCGCAAACAAGTTTGAAGTTAGCAATCGGCGAACATGAAGGCATTGAAGGTCTTTGCACATGGACTAGAAAAGAATCCGTATCAACCAAATTTGATTCAAAGCAGTTTGAAGCGGAACACCCAGAGTTGTATAGAGAATTCCTTACAACTGGCTCCTCAACGGAGATTCTGAAACCAAAGAAGACTAAAAGTTAGTTCCAATAGAGCCGCGGTAGTAGCATCAAAGAACACTACGTTTGTTGTCAGAAGGGGATGCAATGGCCAGATACTTCAGAGTCAGCCTAGGCAAAGGAGGCTCTAACGCTGGAAAGGCGTTAGACGAGGGTTGGATCGGCACTGGCTGGTTCGCGGGAATCGACCTTTCGGGCAAATTTCACGATCAGTGGCGCGACTTCAATAAAGAAATGATCCCGGTCGTTATGGACACAGATTCCATTACATCCAAAGTAGCTGCTGGTTTGGCTTGCGGCATGACTTGGACAGTTGGTCGAGGTATTCAAGTCGGGGACATTGTTCTTAGCTCAAATGGCAAGATGCAGTTTCAAGTTGGTAAGGTTTCCGGCGATTATTATTTTGCCCCGGGAAATGAATTACCTCATCGCAGAGCAGTGCAGTGGCTACCCGTTGTGATTAATAGATCAGACATGAGTGAAGATCTCAGCAGGAGGTTCTCTTCTGCAACGGTTCAAGAACTAACAGCTTTTGGAGCTGAAATCGACGAATTGATTTCAAAGTCTGGAACTGATATTCACACAATGGTTCAAGTCAACGACGAGAGCGTGGAAAACCCCTATGTCTTTGTATTAGAGAAGTATCTTGAGGACTTTCTGGTCTCCAACTGGAAGCACACTGAGCTTGGTAAGAATTATGACATTTATGAAGAGGATGGAGAACAAATAGGCCAACAGTACATGTCTGATACCGGCCCATTGGACATCTTGGCAATCAGCAAAGACAAAAAGACTTTGTTGGTAGTTGAACTCAAGAAGGGCAAAGTCAGTGACAACGTCGTGGGACAAATCCAGCGTTACATGGGCTACGTCAAGGAGGAACTCTTAGAGCCAGGTCAAGAGGTAAGAGGCGTAATAATTGGCCTTGATGATGACCATAGAATCCAACGTGCTCTTGCTGTAACTCAAGGAATCGAGTTCTATAAGTACGAAGTGAGCTTCAAGTTGCACAAGGCCGGTTCTTCCTCAGAAAAGTAAAAAAAGTTGAAATTTCCAAGATAGGCCGTCATTTGGCGCGGTATAGCTCTATTGAACATGTAATCCCTTGTGACTTGTTTAGCCGACTCGAAATTCCTTGATGTCACACCAAGGGAAATTACGTATCCCTGAACTTGGTCCGCCACCCAGGCTTCAGTCACTTTCACTAGGTTTGCCATACTCCTCCTATTCGCTCGCTTTAGATAGTAGACCGGCGAGGGCTTGCTCAAGATTGCCCAACATTTCGGGTGTAATGACAATCACATGGATACCTATTTGTTCTGCTTCATGCAATTTTGCGGCAAGCCGTTGATCATATTCTTTAGAGCCACTCAAACCTGCAAACTCTAAGATTGTTCTTCCAACTCGGAAGTCGCCAACAAAATGACGGACAAGCGGCTCGTAGTCCCCAGCAAGATCAGCGTACGGAGGCTCTTTGATGTGTGGGATACCACGTCCATGAAGAAACTCGCAAACCTCAAGCTCACCTTTACTGAAACAAATATGCCCATCAGTTGAAACTAATACACGTTGACGGGCAGGGAACGAGGCCCTATAAGCCGGATTCAAATGGTGCACCCACGCTTCCCAAGACTCGAAGTCAAATCGTATTTGATTTAGTTTAGGTCTCAGAGCGACCGCTAAGAACAATTCTTCAACCTCATCAGGGTCCCTATTTCCCAGAGCTATCACTTCCAGTGCCTCCACCGAATCATACTGAGGAGCTTTGCTGGCTACTGGAAGCAGCTCTCCCATTGCAAGACCTATTCTCAGCCCGAGTTCGATTTCGCGGATCCGCTCTTCTTTCTCGTCGGCTAACCAAAACCCAACTTGTCGCCAGTCTGAAGCAATGTGGCAACACATGGGGCAAATTGAGCCTCCAACTCTAAGTCCGATGAGTGTCCACCCAGTAGGTAAGAAATTCATTTTGCAGAGTTGACATTTTCGAACAGGTAGATGAGAACAGTCATCCATCAAAGCAAAGACCGTCTGTATAAACCACATAACTTCGTCATTAGGAATTTCGGCATCAGCTAAAACTTCAACCATGCCAGGAATTGAATACGCACACTGCTGCATCTGTTCAAATTTAGTCATTGGTGCAGATGCCACATCCCACCAAAAACCACCGTGGTTTTGACGAAACTCTTGGAAGGCTGAATTAGACAATAGCCTGCGTGCAATCGGCTCCCAACGTTTAGAACTCATAGGTTGCGGAATAGAACCCCGCATGCCTTCAAATTGCAGCATGTTAGCTTTGCAGTTCAGCGCATGGTTTTCGCGAAAAGTCGAGTCGGGTAAAGAGTAACTTCGTAGTCCAGAGTTCGTATTGACAATAATTTCCTCCTCAGCCTTTAACTTAGAGGCTCTGCTCACATAGCCCAGAATTTGGAACGCACTGAAATCGAAAAGATTGTCAATCTTTTCACGTCGTGCCAAGAATATGGTCCGCGCTTCCTCTAATTCCTGTGAGCTCAAGAGGTTGCTACACATTAAAGCTGCTCCAATCAATCCCCGTATAGGACTTAAAGATAGAGAAGCTTGTCTCACACAGAACGCCACCCTTAAAGTCACCAAATGGGACTATCTCAATAATCGGCTTCGTGTCCGAGGTGTGCACACTTGTGAAGTCGTCTGGGACACTGACCGCTTGTCTGACTATGGCTGAGACGAAAATCCCGTTCGGGATACAAATCTTGTCGATAAACAGACGAGCAGCCCATAAAGCACTTGCCGAATTGGAAACTTTTCTACAGACAATCTTTTGTTTATTTGGAGCCTTACTGGCCCCTAACTTTGGTGAGAATGTCAGATCCGAGGCTTTGTGGTTGTGACGTGGCAATCCAGGTTGCTGACCCCAGAACTTCTCGCTCAAGAAGAAATCTTTATAGAAAGACGGCTCATTACCATTGGCCCAGGAAGACATTCGTTCAACGTCGTATCTTCTTGTTTCAAGGAATTCAAACAAGATTTTATACAGCTCCACTGAATCAAATGATTCATTAGTATTTTGCCGGTTATCAACATCAATTAATAGGCTGGGGAGAGTGAACGACATCAAGCCGTTTAAGGCATCAATCATCTTCGCTCGCCCTTCGTTGGAGTCGCGTGGGGACTCGACATTCAAGTTCAAGTCATAAATTTCATTCAATAGTTCTATCGTGGATGGCATCGAACCCAGTTCAATGAACCCCTCTACACACAGATCATGCGCAAGTAGGTTCGTCAACCTCACATCCACTTCGCGACTTTTAGCCACGGTTAACCTCTTTTCTCGGAACCTTGGTAAACATCTCTTCCCGGATGTTAGCCAGATCCGCCGGATAGATAATCAACAGGTCTATTCCGTGTTTGGCGGCAAGTTCCGACTTGAGTCGCATTTTGGTATCGTATTCTGCAATTCCGTGGAGCCCGGCATATTCAACTACCTTGCTGCCGACAAGGAAATCTCCCCTCATTTCTCCAAAGTCCTTTGTTGACCTAACTAGATCCTTGTAAAAAGGCTCTCTTGAATGAACAATCCCCATTTCGTAAAAGTATTCGCAAATGTCTCTCTCGCCATTGCTAAGACAAAGATGCCCACATCTTGAGATGCTCTTGATTCCTCTACTTTTGTCAGGTGGGATTAATGATTCAAGGCCTGCTTCATGCAGGAAGTGGCGAGGACTTTGAAACAGATCGTGAAAATTTTCAAATTTGGGCACACTGGAAAGTATGTGTGCGAGTTTCTTTCTTTCACTCGTGGATTTGCTGCGTAAATCCAGTGGAAAGATATCAATGCGACCAATTAGGGGAGACTTCCAGTACGGGATGTTAACAATCTTTAAGAAAGATTTGAAACCCGATATAAGGCTCTGCTTTCTGTCCTCAACCGATATTCCTGCGTTTAGAAAGCTTGGATGGGGGTGGGAATATCCAATAATTGTCGAACAAAACGAACAGAAAGTGTCAGGGAAATTGAAACCAATATTAAGTGGAACATCGGGCATTTCAATTTCTCCGCAAAGTTCGCATTTGATTGGCTCAGGGTGATTGCAAGATTCAACAAATGCCATCAACTCTTGGGCAATCAAACGCTCTAATTCATTTAGAACTAAAAAGTCATCTACTTCTCTTTCCTCAATGTGTTGCCCTTGGTAAGACCCATCTAAGGCTTCTAAGTTCCAAACTCGAATCCGCTTCACATCAAACTTTGAAGATAAGTAATCAGAAATTAGCCAACTTGAGAAACCTGGCAAGAGGTATTCAAAGTTGTAACTGAAAGACTGCCACTTCAGTCCATCAACTTCTGTCTCTTCCCTGTCTGCATAACTTTTTCCGCTGGCCGATTGGATAGCATCCACGTAGACATTCCAGAAGCCCCCAAAATTCTCTATGGCATATCGAAGCAAAGGAGAGTTTTCGTAGAGTATGTAGGAATACTCGTCAACTAATCCCCGAACTGATGGGTGGAACTCATACTTCCACCCGTTTGAAATGTCGTCGCTATAGAGATCACAATCAGCCTTATGAGCCATGAAGCGTAAGTTTGTGCTTTCTGGGACTCTCATCTGGTGTCTTTGCTTCAATCCACCGATACTGAATTTGACATCAATTTCGTGAGTGACTTCGAACGAGTTTTCGTCCAATGCGGACATTTTCTTTTTGTAAACTCTCCTGAACTTTTCCAAATTTGCGCGCTGAACTAGGAATGACTCCTTGTGCGTGTTATCAGCTGCCATGCCTCTAATTGTTCCACTTGACAACAGTCAAATCAACGAAATGAATATAGACTTCCACGTATTGGTGCGCCGGTGCCAAAATTGGTGCCCATTTCCTTGCCAACCTTTGATTCTTCATGAATGTTGTAGCTATATCGGTCAGTGATTGACTCAGTGATTCGAGTGATATTCAGTGATATTCACTGAGACACATTTATGGCTTACACCCTGATAAAATAAGGATGTAAGACCCAATGTGTTCATCTTTGAAGTATCTACGGATCAGAAGGTTGGGGGTTCGAGTCCCTCCAAGCGCGCAATAGCTCGGTTTCATCTCACGAGGACCGAGCTTTCGCACAGTCTAATTTCTCAGGGTTTAGAGTTGCCCTATAAGCCGGAAAGTTTAAATCAGCTCACAATTTGGGGAGCACTAGCTTCTGCGATTCCCCACTTTGCTTGT
>Ga0315903_10006981_pt1 | contig 14240 bp, 5 predicted proteins | sample LakEriMetagenome_7_FD_203524 | JGI IMG/M metagenome (GOLD analysis project Ga0315903, IMG submission 203524) | Freshwater fungal communities from buoy surface, Lake Erie, Ohio, United States - Buoy 2 MA119 | ecosystem: Environmental > Aquatic > Freshwater > Lake | place: USA: Lake Erie, Ohio...
AACTAAGAACTTAGTACCATACCCTAAGTCACCTAGTAGAACTACGCCACCCATAAATTATGATATACAGTTATCTGATTTATCGGTCACTGATTCCCCGGATGTTCTTATAGACGAACCGGGGTTTGCAAAAGAACTTTACAAAAATAATCAATATGGTGCTGAAGGTGGTTACAAACCAGTACCAGATGTTAGTAGTTTATTAGGTACTAAATCGAATGAAGGTGAATACGGATATCAAGATGCAAGAATTATTGACCAAGCACCCGTAGAAGCAAAAAAATGGAAAAGTGTTAACGCTTATTCATTTCCTAATGAGGTGTTAGATGCTGGTGAATTTGTGGCCTCATTAGAAGCGTTACAGATTAATGAAGGAAGAACACCAAACGGACAACCATATCCAACAACATTCAATCCGTCTTCCTATACACCTGTTTCAATATTACTATCACCTAACCCATCAGGTAGTAACGGACCTTTAAGTAGTGACTCATACATAGCTAGGTTAGGTGCAAAGCTTTTGAAGAAAGATTTTGAAAACAGGATTGGAAGAGAAATAGTACAAAGAACGAGAGGAAGGGCAAATATATTCAATGTTCGAAGTGGAACAGATGTACTGAACTTGGTGACAGGTAGAGTTCCCATTATCGAACCTAACTACCAAATCACAGTTCCTGCAAATCCGGTATTAAGTGCGACTGATTTTGCACTTAGATTAGCTGGTTCTATCATACCCGTTTCTCCAATACCAGGTTCTTATTTTGACCCTTCGATTCAGATTGGACAACCAACAACAATACAACAACTTAACAACGCTTTCAAAAGAACTGCGACAGGTAAGTTCTTTAATAAGTTATTAGGTTCAAACAGAACAGGTTCCGAAATATTTCTCGATAACACCGGAGGTGGACAAAAATCGAGATTATTTGGTAACTTAGATTACAACAGGTTCAAACCGGGATATAACAGAACAATTTTAGATAGACTCGGTGGTGCAATTGTAGGTACAAACACAAACAATAGTAACTATTATATTGGTTCGATAACATCAGAACCATCAAGAGTGTTTTCTCCTGGCGGGGATTTACCTGTCGATAGTTTTGGTAGAGAACAACAATCATCCGTATATGGACCACAGGAACTTGCTCAGTTATACGAAGGACCATCTAGGGAAATAAAGTTAGGTGCTAATGGGCCTACATATAGTGATGGTGGCGGAATAGAGGGTGGATTCACATGGGTTTCACCAAAATATAGAAACAACGCTGGTAAAAAAGTTGGTATAGGAGGAGAGGTAATTGACATAGATGAAAATTTCAGACCTTCATCATATGTGAATACTGAATCAACTAATTATGAATTCAAAAATGGTTCGATATTAGATGATACTCAAAGATTAATAGATAGTCAACCAAATGGTGGGAGAAGGTTACAACATGTTGGAAATGCCATAGACCAAGTGAGTAAAGTATTCAATGATGGGTATAAAGAGCTTACAAAAGGTTCTAGAGTTATAAAATATACTGGTGATATAGGTCAAGAAAGAGGTGTTGAATATTGTAGAGTATTTGCAAAAGATACACCGTACTTACAATACAATGATTTACAAAAAACAGAAGGTATAACAACACAAAATAGAAAGATATCATATTCTGTTTTGGATAGTACATACAACTTAAACATATATCCAAACAGAAAAGACGGCACGGCGGACTCAACTAATTTAGTTGGAAATCCGGATACAGATGGACATGTGAAAAAATATATGTTCTCTTTGGAAAATTTAGCATGGAGAACATCATCAAGACCTGGATTTACTTATTCAGATTTACCTGTATGCGAAAGAGGACCTAATGGAGGAAGAATTATGTGGTTCCCACCATACGGACTTACATTTAACGAGAATATTTCTGCATCGTGGAAAGATTCCTCTTTCATCGGAAGACCCGAACCAATTTACACATATAGTAATACGAGTAGGACAGGTTCACTTTCATGGAAAATAGTTGTGGACCACCCATCGGTACTTAATTTAATAGTTAACAAAGTTCTCAACAACGAATCAAATAAAGATAAAATTAACTCTTTGTTAGAATCGTTCTTTGCAGGTTGTGTTAAGTATGATTTATATGAACTTGCAAAAAGATATCCTTTGGCAAACCCAAATGATTTGTATGTAATACAAACTGAATTGGATTCCAAAACATTGACGAGAGAACAAGTAAATTGGATTAAACAAGATGTACAAACAGGTGTAAATACTTCTACAGAACAAACCATAGAAAAGAAAGCTAATCCGCCATTAGAAGTAAAACCAATTCAGGACGCTTTACAAGCTCAAGGTTTCTATTTCGATAATGATGTACCAAAGGGCTCTGTGAGTAAATACTCAGATTATTATTCTACATACACAAGTACTTCAACACAGTCGACTTATCAAAAATGGGCACCGTCACAAAGTAAACCTTATGAAACAAATCCACAGATAGTTTCTAGTTTCTTTAATGAAACGATTATAGGAAACTATTCTCAAATAAATGAACAACTCAATAAGATAGGGAGTGTAATTACAAGTATACAAAGTATAAATTTTGAGTTGGTTGGAACAACATCTGCACCTGCTAAACAATCATACAACATAGAACTTTCAAAAAGAAGAATTGAATCGGTTAAGAAATATATTCAAGAATATATACCTGCTGGTCAGAAGCAATCACTATCACAATTATTAGAGGGCCGTCTCACTTTTGAACCCCCAAGACCCGAAGGGGAATCTAAAGTGTCGGTTAAGAAAGGTTCAGGATACGGTGGTGAGTATAATTGCTCTGATAAAGATTCGAATGCACCATCCAAAGAAATATACACAGTCAACGCTATGGCATGTAGAAGAGTTGCAATTGCTAAAGTAACCATCAAGCCTAAGGACCCTACCTATGATGATGTAGTTACAATAAAAGAAAATCAAACAATTGTAACAACTCAACAACAAGTACAACAAATTACTCAACAACAGGTTACAGAAGTAACTGAAGTACAGAGACCGAAATTAGCCGACAATATATCAAAAAGAGTGCTAAGGTTATTGCTTTCTGAATGTGACTACTTTCAATCAATAAAAGAAGATACCCCTATGGTGTATGATAACCTGAAGGACAAACTTCAGTTTTTCAACCCAGCGTTCCATTCAACAACGCCAGAAGGATTGAATTCAAGATTGACGTTTTTGAATCAATGTATGAGACCTGGTGACACTATTCCGACGGTAAAGAGTGTGAATGGTAGAACAACATTAGATTATAGTAATGCGACCAACACAGCATTCGGAACACCACCAGTATTAATTCTCAGAGTTGGTGACTTCTATAATACTAAAATTATTCCTGATAGTTTACAAATACAATATGAAAACTTGGATTTGAATCCTGAAGGTATCGGTATCCAACCTATGATTGCAAACGTAACCTTAAGTTTCAAATTCGTTGGTGGTAGTGGTATCAAAGAGGCGGTAGATAAAATACAAAACGCTCTCACATTCAACTACTACGCAAATACAGAAATTTATGATGATAGGGCAGAAGCGACAGACTTGGAGAGTTTGGCAAACTTGGATGCTGAGTTTGCATCATTATATGGGCAACAACCACCACCAACCTTAGAACAAGTACAAAATAATCCAGGTCAAAGTAATTCATCCACAATCGGACAAATCCTAACAACTTTTGCAACAGAAAGCGGAACGACAGGAACAATTTCTTATACCCAGTTTATGTCCGAGTTTGTTGAAGGTACTCAAAATTATTTCAAAAACAATATTAACAAGAACAAAGAGATATTGGCACAATATAATGAAGCCATAAGACAGCAGGCAACCTTAGGTCTGAATTATACTAACGGAGAAATCATAATCGGAAGTGGTCTCAATGACACTTATTTATACGGAAAACCATCAGCAATCCAAAAAAATGTGGATTTGGTTTTCGAGGCATATCTTAAAAATATTCAAGACGACCAAGATTTGTTCTTAAACTACATGAGTACTGGTAAAAACTTCTCAAACAAAATGTTGAGAACTTTGAAATCAAACTACACAGAATATGTTAAGAATAAAAGGGGCTCTTACCTGAATGGTGTTTTTACTATAATACAAGATTTAACAAACCAACAGACATCATACAATAATCTAATAGCTAAATACAATACCGTTACATACGGTAGAAAGGTATCTTTTGTTTTAGTTTCGGGTACAGACGGATACCAACCCAAAGGCAAAAACCCTGAAGTTTATTATTTGACAGGTTCAACTACACTTAATGATATGGTAAATGATGGGGCAACCATCAGAACACATCTCAAAAATTATATTGTTGCGTTGAAACAACAAACAAACTTTAGTTCGGTTGGAAAGAATTATAACAATTTTGTAATACTCGAAGAAAGTAGGAGGAAGACAATGTCTAAAGAAGATACATATATCCCATTAGGAACCGACACCAAGTTCAACTCACCCGTATTCCAAAGACAGTACGCTTTATTGAGTCCTGAAATAACAGACGACAAAAAGTATCAAACATTCAAAAACCAAATTATTGGTAACATATTAACAAACACATCTTTGATGGAACAAGGGAATAGTAACCTCGAAGCGGAATTTGATAACTATTGGAAAATTCAAACCAAACCTGTTTTCGAAAAAGAAAATAAAACCGCAACTGAGTTTCTGAATTTCATGGAGACCAACAAACTCAAGGACTATACAACCTTTGTTGCTGTGGACAAAAAGAAAGTTCGTGAACTATTTTATTCGAATGTACCCGGTAGTCTTGAAGATACTCTCATAGAAAACAGAAAAAAACTAATAAACTCACTCATACTACCACCGACAAATACAAACAAAACAACATTCAACGACAGTCAAGGAGACATAGTAATAACAAAAACAAAATTTAACTAATGCCATTTGCGTATTATAATAGATATAGTGATTTTTTAATCAATGGTGAACAAACCGTTGTACCATTCGTTTATTTACCAAATAAGACTTCAGACAAGACCTACATATATAAGGTAGGTAGAAGTAGGTTAGATAAGGTTTCACAAGATTTCTATGGTACACCATTTTTTGGGTGGTTGATATTACAGGCTAATCCACAATACGGTGGTTTGGAAAACTATATTCCTGACGGTGCTATCTTGACAATTCCGTTTCCACTTCTACCATCTATACAAGATTATAAAGCGTCATTAGAAAATCATTTTTATTATTATGGTAGGTAACAATCTTGTTCCGGATAATTCAGGTGGTATCTTAGTTGAGTTTGATTATAACAACATTATTGTTGTTGACCCAAACAAAACAATTGATGCAAATGGTAACGTCAAAGAAAGATTGGTGGACCATGAGAACCTTGTTATGTTCGTGAACTTGGAAGCTGAAGTTCTACCAAGAACAAAATTAGCTGTAGGTGGAAGTCCTCAAGATGCGGTTAGAACAGTATCGATTGCAAAGATTAATTTTTTGGCACCAAACGAGAAAGATTATTTTTCAACATCATATTATGATGAGTTGACGGGACTAAACTCAACAGGTAAAGACCCAAGAACCAACAAGTTCGGAATGGGAATCAATCAACCACAAGAAACAATTGTTGGTAATCCACAGACAAAGCAATCATACGTGAAGGCTGCGGTTGTTAACAACGGAATCGAGGGTGCCGCTGACAATGGGTTATTGGGTATAACAAGTATAAACGTCAGGTTAGGATTGAACTTTATTCCGAGTGTAACCATAGAATTGGAAGACGTACAAGGTAAAGCTTTATTCCAATTAGGGGATAGGTCCCCCTACGCAGCTTTTTTCAATATGCCATATCCACCTTTCTATTTAACAATGAAAGGATATTATGGACAGGCGATTAGATATCAACTACAACTTGAGAAATTCAATGCGAGATTCAATTCTTTTAGTGGTAATTACCAAGTTTCGTTAGAATTCAAAGGTTACAAGTTTAACATATTAAATGAAATACAAATGGGGCACCTGTTAGCTGCCCCACACATGTATTCAACAAGGTTTACATTGTCACCAACAACTAATGCACCGAAAAATGTAAACAAACAATCAGTTGCAAATGGTAATGTTGCTACCGCTCCTACAAACGGTAACGAAGTTGGAATAAGCTCTGTAGTTGCTGAGAAGGGGTATGAAAAAATATTACAAGTATATAGTGATTATAAATCGAAAGGTTTACTCGCACCTGACTTTCCTGAGATAACTTTTTACCAGTTGATGGATAAGATTAAGGTTTTCGAAAAATCAATAATGGCTCAGTATACCCAAGCGGACGTTCAACCATTAACGGACTGTAGAACCTATAAACAGAAACTTGTTAAATACTATGAACAAGTATATCAGTCCAATGACTCTTGGTTTACTACATGGATGAACCCAAATCCTTTGATTACTAAAGATGGTAAAAAATTATATATCTACAAAAATGGATTATCGGCACAAGCAAAAAATGATTCAATACTACAGTTAACAAAATATGTAACAGAAAATAATCAAAGTTTAGCAAATACAGGAACTTTGGGTAGTACAGGTAAATTTCCAATAAATAACCCAATAACTGTAGATGGTATCAAAAAAGATAGTTTTGATAAATCGAATATAGATTTTTTGGAAACCTTGAGACAACAAGGTGTTTTTGCTAGTGGACTTGCTTCACCCGAAGTTATCAACTTTGAAAAATCACTTTCTGAATTTTTTATTCCGAAGCTCGTAAAAAAAGATGGTTCTGAAACAACAGAAGTACTAAAAGACCCCGTATTCAATATGGAGTTCTTCATCGAAAGTATCAGGAAAATGGAAGCAATTGCCAATAAAAAGTTGGGTGATTTCGAGACACAAATCACAGCAGATTTGGCTAAAAAATTAGAGGACGACAAGATAGGACTTGGATTCAGACCAACAGTGAGGAATATTACAGGAATAATTATGGCATCTGCAGAAGGTTTTATTAGGTTGATGGATGAAGTACATAGTGATGCTTGGAACTTGAGAAACGACCCAATTAGAAAGTCGGCAATCTTGGGGAACAATTCGTCGGCTGTTAGTTCTGATGCAAAACAATATGCACCATCGATAGGGACAAGTGCTGCACTAAACAGCGCTCAGATTCCAATTTACCCGTGGCCACAATTCTTTGTTGAAACAAACGAAGATAAAAAAGGAAGATTTCAATTAAAATATTTGGCAGACCCATCAGTTGTAGAATTGACCAAGGCATATAGATATGACAAATGGCCTGAAGTAGAATTTGTTGAGGAGTATCTCAAAGGGTTAACCATGAAGTTTGACCCTCCGATTGTACAGCCACCAACTAGTACTGATAATACAACTGATTTACTTAATATAAATGCGTTGGAATTCCCTCAAGGAAACATTGCGTATAGGAACAAACAAGAACTTAGATTTTTCTATGAAATTTGGGAACGACAGTTCGTAACCGCATACTTTACTGGATTAGGTAGAGTCCAACAACTACCTACAGGTGATTTGTTAGAGCTAGTTTCAAACTATGAGAGTCAAAACATATTCGAAAGTATTAATATCAGTTCCCCTTACCTTTCTTATAAATTAAAGAATTATAATATAACGGCAAGAAACTATCAGAACACTCTCTATAGTTTTTCAAATCAAGGAACAGGTAGATTATATCAAGATTTCATAAGGGACTTCTTCGTTACAACATATCTAAAATCATTGATTGATAAATCTTTTTCGGTTTTAGAATTGAATGAGATTGGTCCTGAATTGAACAACAATTTGGCAACCCTTACACCACAATTAAAAAACGTTATAGACTCCACACCTTTTAATCCAATTGTTATTGACACATATCCATTTACTAACAATCTATGGTGTTCCAACAATTTAGTCGGTAATGATACTAATATTTTCCCAAAGAGGTACGACACTAATAAAGTTTTGAAAATCTATGAAGCACAAAATGTGATTTCAAATTTCACTGATTTACAAAATTACAAAACAAACAGACCTGTTACAAACTTTGGTTATTTGAAACCAAAAAATCCTATCGAAAGATATGAAGGTACTGTTAGAATAGATGATTACTATCTTAACACAGGACTGAAGGATTTATTACCAACTGAAGGATTAACATTTTCAGATTCACCAGCAACCAACGAATGGGGTACAGGAAAAAATCTACCTTTGGTAACTTCAACATCGATTTTGAATACACCGTTTTTCGTAAATTCTATATTACAAGGTGTGGATAAGTGGAGAAGAGGTAATAAGAATCCATACAAAGCGGCTGCGTATCTTTTCATCAATTCATTACCGCTGATATCATTGAGAGAAAAATTAAAATCCGTTGCAAATACTACAGAGATTAATGGAACAATAACATCTACTGCGTTGGGTGTCGATGATTTGAACTATATGTTTGCCTCACTGAAAAAATTCGGAGCTGTTCACAAACTACCATATGCATGGATATTAAAAATAGGTTCAGTTTGGAATAGATACAAAACATACAAACAAACAGGTATCGACTTCTTAGATGAAGTATGGACTGACTTCGATTACTTCGGTGCATACGACCCAAAGGATAGAGATATTTCCAAAACATATACTTTCTTAAACTCAAGTAGTAATCAGAATAAATCCGAAACAATTTCAATACAGTTACAATCTACATCGGATAATAGTATTAAAATACAACCAGGATTCTATCCAAAAGTAATAAACGATTTCAACGTTTTTTACAACGGATATGATTTGTTTTCCAATTACACAGACCAAGAGATACAAGTTGCGATGAATAGAGGAATGCAGATATTCAATTTCCAAGGTTCAAATATTAACAATGTTGTTGGAAAAAACGGTACAATTTTTAACGTAGAACCATGGTCAGTGTTGTTACCTGCTAATATAGAAGTTTCTGCAAATACTATTGATTGTAATACCACAGTAGTAACGAATATTGAAAGATTATACACAATTCCTTCTTTTGGTATAGATGTGAACGAATCGAAAGATGCTTTATCAACTTATGGAACTTTGCAGGGGGATACTACATTTGTAGGTAACAATGCAATGTACAATGGCTCCGCTAGATTATTTTGGGCAGCTTCAAATTATGGTTATTTCGATACAACGAAAATAAAAAAACCACAGTATGATGAGTACACTAATGTGTATAAAAAAAATGCAGAAGAAATGGTTCCTTTCAGACTTTCACATTTGTCTGAATATATGAAAATTGATGAGGTTTTCGGTGTGTTCGAAAAAAGAATTTTGGATAGCTTTGAAGAAGAATTTTTGAATTTTACAAAACCACTCGTTGATATTGAAGGAGGTGTACAAGTAGGTTCATACAATAACTTACCATCAGAACAAAATGATATTTTTAGAAACTTCCAACTTCTATTCAAGAACATGATGTTAGTGCCACCAAACCTGAATAAGAGACCCCAACAAGTATTCTTCAAAGATTCTATTACCGAACAATTCTCACAAATATCAAATCAGATAAACTCTTTTCTACAGTACGATATTCTGTTCAGATATGGTAATCCTTCAGAATACAACAGAAGGGTGTTTGCCTCTTTTCTGTCACACGGAGGAACTCAAGTCGTTACAGACCCAATATTTTTTGAACCATATTCACAGAACACACTACCTTCATCAAACGGAACTACAACACTTGGAATATCTAAACAAAACTTTCCTAAAGAATGGTTAGAGTTGGAATTACAAGTCGGGTTTTCAACTATTGAACAATTGAGATATAAGAACAACGGTTCATATATCACAGACTTTTTTATAGACAATAATATAAAATTCACGGTCGAGAATATAACAATATTAGCTCCGTTGATTAAGATGTATGCGACTCAGAAGTTACAAAATAATGTTACACCGAATGGATTCAAAGCGGCAATCACAAACTATTTGAACAACTGTGGTAACATTCAAAACAAATTCATCGACGATGTTTTAGATAAAGTTAGGACCAAATTACCTAATCAGAGTCAATTACCTGAAACCGTAAAACCTTCGATACTGGATGGAACACAGTCCAAAGTAAGTTTTTATGAAACATTCAAAGCTTTGAACGATAAATGGATTGCTGGTGGAGATTATGAAACCAAAACAATCTTCGAAGACATTTTATTTTTGGACAGAGCGTCTAGAGATATTGGTAATGTTTTATTAGTCGATGTCTTCAAATTACAGAGAATACTTTCAGAGGGTTCAATTCAGATGAATATGAGTGTATATACATTCATTGCCGGACTTTTAATAGACAATGAATTCACAATCATGAATTTACCGGCATATGTGAATTTTTATAATGCTCAAGATGTCGATGGTGTTTCACAGAGAAAACCTGAGGGTACTTTGGATTTCGCAAATAATTTATGGGGTACATTTTTGAATGTTGATTATAGAAAATCGGGACCTAAAATGGTTTGTTTTTTCACAGGAAGACCTTCGAACTACTTGAATCTACCTGAAAACAATTATTATAGATTCCGCGATGATGCATTCGATTTGAGAAGAGCGTCCGACAACCCTTTGATTGAGAGTTGGCAAAATAAAACCGACTGGGCAACTTCGAACAGATGTGTAGGGTTCAACGTAGATATAGGAATAAGGAATCAAAATATTTTTTATTCATTCAACGTTGGTCAAGACTCAGGGAAGGCAACCGCAGAAGCAGTACAACAACAATTGAATATGATTAACAATGTCAGTGGTTTGGGTAATTCTACGCAGAACACAGGACTATACAATTATTATACACAAAGAAGTTACCCATGCACTGTTGTTTCTTTGGGAAACGCAATGATTCAACCTACGATGTATTTCAACTTGAGACATGTACCTATGTTCAATGGTCCTTACATGATACAAGAAGTTACACATACGATACAACCTGGTAGTTTCCAAACACAATTTACAGGTATAAGACAAGGAATATTTGATTATCCTCAACTTGACAAGTATCTACAAAGTATTAATCAAAACTTATTGACAAAGTTAGAAACCTTGTTGAAAAACAAAAAAGATGTCCCTGTAGTTGAAGGAACAACAAACGCTCAAAAAGCAAGTGCAAAACCAAGTGATTCTAAACAAAAACCATCAACCGAGAATTCATGTGATAACTCGGTGAAGGAAGTTTATAAAACTGAGCAATTCGTTAGTACTAAATTTGTACAAACAACGGTCACAGCGGAACAAATGATTACTGAGATTAATGACTTAATGATTAAGAAAAATGATAATGACCCAGTAATGAAAGCCACAATTTTCTCCATTTGTTACACAACTACTTTCAAAGAAAATAAGTTCATAGGTTACGGTAATAATTACAGTGCGGCAATAAACCTAAGTGTAGATTTTGGTGCTAGTCGAGCTCTTTTTACAAAAACATATATGTGTGTTACGGACAACAAGAACACATACGCATGGGCGAACTTCGATACATTAGGTAAATTTTTAGAATTCATGTATGATAGGTTGAAGAATAATATTGGTAGGATTATAAAAGAAGGTTTGTGGCAATATTACAACTGTTTCTTCCCTGTCACCGGCCCTGACGTTGCATATTTCCAAGCAAATAAAACATCAAATAATATATTCAAGACTGACGGAGATAGATTGACTGCAGGTTTAGTCCAATACAATACACTGGCAACCAACACTTCTTTGAAATTACAAAAGTTAGATGTTAAATTATTGATGTCAGGAAACGTACAGAAAGATAATCCCGAGAAAAAAGAAAATCCGCCAAACAATCAAAATACAACATCGAATACAAATAATGTATGTATACCACCTAAGATACTTTCATTTAGTCCAACAGGTGCAACAATCAACGGAACAACATTCCCTGAAATAACCCTATCAGGTACAGGCCTCAGTGGTAACACTAAAGTATTCCTCAACAATATACCGGTTAGTGTCAGAGAAATTACTAATACACAACTAAAAATTGTACCTACTGTAAAACAGACAGGTAAAATAAAAGTTGTGACATCAGGAGGAACTGACGAAACTACATCTAATTTCGTTTTTGTGTAAAACACTGAAGTTTCGCATATTTATAAGAAACAAATTTTATGGATTTGAATAATATTTTGAATAGCTACTTAGGTAAAAAAACTAGATTTAGCGAACAAGACAACGGAGACGGCACAAAAGAAGTTTGTGACTTGGATACAGGTGAGTGCTATGTTGTAAGAGAAAAAGACGGTCTCATTGAAAGAGCAGGACACCAAGTTTATGCAAATAGAAGAGTTAAAGTAGAAACGGTTAAAGGAATAAAACAATTATTAAACGGATAAAAATGAGTATCGATAAAAAAATTTTGAGTGAGATTCAAAGGTATCATCACATCAACAAGTATCTAACAGAACAAGTCGCCCCAACAACAGAAGACCCTACATTACCACCACCACCCCCACCGCCACCAGGTGGAGATGCATTAGCGGGTGCACCAGCTGGAGACGTTGAACCTACGGCACCTGATGTACCACCAACACCAATTGATGTTGAGGCAGACCCTGAAGTTGAAAAAATTGACAACGAAGGAAAGTCTGAAGAAAAATCAGAAGACGGTACCGAAGAGTTGGAAATTACGGATTTAGTTAAATCGCAGGAAAATATTGAAAGTAAACAAGAAGAATATTTCAACAACTTATTTGGTCAGATTCAAAATTTGGAAAGTAAGTTATCTGAGATGGATTCTATTTTGACTAAGTTGAATGACATAGAAAACAAGATAGAAAAATATAGAGTAAAAACTCCTGAAGAAAAATTGGAATTGAGAGCATATGATTCATACCCTTTCAACCAAAAACTTTCTGACTTCTTCGAAGACAAAAAAGAAGAAATGGAAAAAACAGGAAAAAAAGATTATATATTAACCTCGGACCAAGTTACGGATATAACGGAAAAAGACGTTAAAGATAGTTTCCAACCAGGGGATACAGAAATAAAATATTAATAAAATAAAGGTCTCTTAGGAGACCTTTATAATTTGACTGAAGTCACACTTTTTATTATAATTAAACTATAAATTTTATAAACATGAACACACTAGACGCCGTATTGGCACAGTACGAAAAGAATCAGACATCGGGCGGGGCCCAAAACAAAATGTCGCAAGACGAAAGAATGAAAAAGTATTTCGCCCTTATTTTGGGTGACAAAGAAAAAACAGGACAAAGAAGAGTTAGGATTCTCCCAACTTCAGATGGTTCCTCACCTTTCAAAGAAGCTTGGTATCATGAAATCCAAGTTGGAGGTCAATGGCAAAAATTCTACGACCCAGGAAAAAATGACAACGAACGTTCCCCTTTGAACGAAGTTTATGAGGAACTTATGTCTACTGGTAAAGAGTCAGACAAAGAACTTGCAAAACAGTACAAATCTCGTAAGTTTTACATCGTAAAGGTTATTGACCGTGATAACGAACAAGACGGACCAAAGTTTTGGAGATTCAAACACAATTATAAGAATGACGGTATCTTGGATAAAATTATTCCAATCTGGAGAAACAAAGGTGATATCACTGACCCTGAAAAAGGAAGAGACCTAATCATCGAACTCAGTAAATCCAAGACTCCAAAAGGTAAAGAGTATACAACAGTATCAACCATCATGTATGATGACCCATCACCAGTACATGAAGAAAAAGACCAATCAAAAGCTTGGATTAACGACGAACTAACTTGGCTCGACGTTTATTCTAAAAAACCTGTGGAGTACCTCGAAGCTATAGCAAGAGGTGAAACACCGAAATGGGATTCTGAAAAAGGTGGTTATGTTTATGGTGACAGTACTGTATCAGAAACATCTATGGGTGGTAGTAAGTCAACTAAATCTTATGTTGACCCACAAGCTGGTGACGAACCAGATGGTGACTTACCATTCTAATTTATAACGGGTGAGGGATAACCTCACCCATTTTTTTCAAAAAAAAAACGAAAAATGGCAATCAAGAAAAACGAATTTAATGATATCAAGAAGAAGTTTTCAACTTCTGCAAAATATAAACCACAAAGGTTCTTCGATTTAGGTGAAGATTTCTTGGACGCTGTTGGACTACCTGGTCCTGCAATTGGACACTTGAATATGTTCTTGGGTCACTCAGATACAGGTAAAACAACTGCGGCAATCAAAACCGCGGTAGACGCACAGAAGA
>Ga0315903_10006982_pt1 | contig 14239 bp, 18 predicted proteins | sample LakEriMetagenome_7_FD_203524 | JGI IMG/M metagenome (GOLD analysis project Ga0315903, IMG submission 203524) | Freshwater fungal communities from buoy surface, Lake Erie, Ohio, United States - Buoy 2 MA119 | ecosystem: Environmental > Aquatic > Freshwater > Lake | place: USA: Lake Erie, Ohio...
TATTTTGCGCTTCAAACTGAGCGCGAGATTCAGGACGAGATCAAGAACGCTCGACAAGTTAGACGGTGGGCCGAGGAAAACGCCGACGGTGCTGTTGTAAAAGGCAAAGATGGGCAGGAGGTTGAGTATTCCGCTGAAGAAGTTCGGCGCATTCGACTAAATGCGATTGATGCCCTGGAAGAGCACTTACCAGCTCAGATTCAATATGTGGCAACCCGCCGCCAATTCGACGCTGAAGCTGAGAAAGAATACCCCTTCTGGAAACAACGGCAGAGCCCTGAGTATCAGTTCGCTAGTGAACTTCTCCGAGCATTCCCAGAGATCCAAAAGTTTCCAGATTTCAAGCTCTCCATTGGAGACTTGATCGAAGGGAAAAAGGCCAGGGAAAGCAAAGCGAAGAAAACGGCGCAACCTGTGAAAAAGGCACCTGCGACACCCAAAGCAAGCTCTGCACCAGCTTCTGTGACCTCCCAAGCTGCCAAATCCAAATCCGCTGACATTGGCTTCAGAAAAGCTCCCAACGAATCGAACCTGAAGGCACTCATTGCTGAACGGTTCCTGTAAATCTAACCAAATAGAAAAACACCCAAATGCCCGCTCTTTTTGAACGTACTCAGGTCGGTAAGCGCGAAGACCTTGCTGACTATATCTCCCTTGTTGACGCCCGTGACACGCCCATCACCAGCTTAATTCCAAAAGGAAATAAGCCAGGTAATACCCTCCTAAATTGGCAGGCTGACAGTATGCCAGCGGCTCAGTCCAGCGGCTCTGTTGACGGCGTGGACGTTAGCTCTTATTCCAACCTGAACGAAAACCGCGCAGTTCTTCAGAACTACATCCAGGTGTTTCAACGCGCCATCCGCGTTTCTCCTCTGGCTGTGGACGTGTCGAACGTTGCCGGTCTGCGTGACGAACTCGCAGGCATGGTTGCCAAAGGCATCAAGCTGACCAAGCGCGATATCGAGCTGACAATCAGCTCTGATAACGACGCTCAGGCTGACAATGGAACGGTTCCATATCTCACCCGTGGCCTTGGCGAATGGATCAAGAACGGCGCACAAAGCGTCCTTCCGGTGAACTCCAACTATCGCACTCCGACGGCGAGCATCAACACCACGGTAACCGGCTCCTTCACGGAAAGCGATGCCCAAGGCGTCTTGACCTCGATCTACGGCCAGACTGGTTCCTTCAAGGAATACGACTGTGTGGTGGGAACTAGCCTCAAGCGTGCTTTCAGCAACCTGCTTTTTACGACTGGCTTGACCACGACTTCCACAGCTGGTGTTACTGGTTCCGGCGCTACCGCCGTCCGCACCTTCAGCCGTGATGCCAACAGCGATGCTTACATCGCTAGCGTGGACATCTTCGAGGGCGACTTTGGCCGTCTCAAGCTTCACCCTAGCTTGTTCCTTCCAAACGCCGCTCGCGGCTATGTCCTAGACATGGAGCTTCTGGAGTTGCGTTACACCAACCTTCCCGAAGTCACCGAACTTCCTGACGCTGGTGGCGGTCCGGCACGGCTCATAAAAGCCGTCGCGGGTTTAATATGCAAAAATCCTCTAGGTCTGGGAAAATTCGCCGCCGCCTCGTAGTAGCTAGCGGCTAAGGCCGCAGCGTCCCGCAACAAACCCTCTGTCACTGCCTTATGATTGAAAACATCCCCGAAGAACTTCAAGCTGAAATGCTCAAAGAGTTCAAAACAGGATGGAACTTTCGTAAAGTGGTGGCAGAGGCGCAGGCGCAACACGTTGGACAGATTAACCAAATGCAGCACCGCAGCCTTGATGGCATTGGCCGTTTGAGAATGCGAGTTGATCCTGATTCTTACCATTATTGGGGCCAACGTCTCGGATACCAGTGCTGGCAGGATAAGTCCTTTCTCGATCAATACGAAAAGGATAACCCCTATTGCAGAGTGAACTCGACGGGCACCAAGCTTCAGTTTGGTTTTGCTGCTGAACCGCCCTCGACTCGTCATGTTAAATACCGTAAAGTCTTCGCGTGAGAACGATCAACTTCAGCGACATTCTTTATCGTGCCGTGACCTTGTGCGGCCTAGATCGTTCCGCCATCCAGGACAGCGCGTTTCGGATGATTCGTGACTTTGCCTCTCAACGTATCGCTCACATCTGGGAGCAAGAACCCTGGCCTGACATTGTGCGAGTTGCTGAAATGACCACGACCACGGATGCTGAAGGCGTGGACTACATTAACCTAACCAGCAATATGGGCGATGTTTTGCAGGTTTACAGTCTCAACCCCAAGGTGACAGCTAGAGCTGTGCCTGTGGCTTACTATCTTGATGACGACGGCACCAACCGCAGGATCATCATCATGGACTCGACGACGCCGGTGTGGGTCGAGTATCGCCAACCAAAGCCTGATTTGTTAGGCGAACCATACAGCGCCAATGCGACTTACGGAGTCGGAGCGCAGATCTATTTTGACACCGGCACTGGCACAGGAAGCTTTCTGCCTTCCACGACGTCAGCGAGTGCTGGCAACTTCTACACTTGCACCACGGCAACCTCTCAAGGCCAATCTCCGAACTCGACGCCTAGCAGTTGGTCAATCGTCAAGATCCCTTACTTCTGCGGTGATTACGTCACCAAGGCAGTCTTTTCTGACTACCTCAGAACCGAAGGGCAGATGGACAATGCAGCCATGGCCGAAGCTGAAGCTGAAAATGTCAAAATGCTTCAGATTGACCGCGTTCTCAGAGCTGAGGGTCAAATCCGCCGAATGAACATGATCAACACCTACTAAAATGAATACGAACGTCCAAATCTCAGGTCATACCGGCGCAGCTCTTGGCGTCGTCGTCGAAACAGGAACAACGGCCATCACTGGCAAGTTCTACGCTGTGCAAGTGCTCGCTGATGCTCAGTTCAGTGTCTTTACCGAGAACGCAAAGACTGGTGACGCCATGACTGGCTTTACGATTCCAGCAGGCACCATCCTTTATAATGGCCTTGGCATCACAGCCTTTACCCTGTCATCCGGCGCTGTCAGAGCATACAAGATGCAGTAATGATAGCTCTCTCCATGTCGTTAGGCGTTGGGAATGGTGCTGCTAAAACAGCATCTGGACCTCTCACGCCTCCGACCGTGGCACCTGTGCTGATTGTTAGCGCAGCCAGTGGAAGCACTACGGCAAACTTGGAGTGGACCGCTAGCGATAAGACAAGCAGCGCAGGCTTTGGCTATCAAATTGAAAGGGAAAACGCATCTGTTTTCAGTCCAGTTGGCACAACTACCTCTTTGGTTTTCAATGAAGATATACCAACGGCTAATGGTGAAACTTACACCTACCGCGTTACTCCATACAATGCAGCAGGGAATGGACCTGCGAGCAATACGGCCTCTGTAACCCTTCCAGGCGTATGAACTTTTCCCTTGGTCTTGCTCTAGGCGTTGCCTCAACGTATGTTAAACCAGCTCCTCCGCCATCTGGCACCTGGATTCTAGCCACTGGACTCTGGGATGATGTTGGAGTCTGGAGAGATGACCTAACTTGGATTGATTAATCATGCCTATTTCCACAGTATCAAACGGTGAAAGCGGTTCTTCCGTCAGAACCAAAATAAACAGCGTCATTGCTGAAGTAAACGCCCTTGGAACGGCTGCTGACCTAAACGTAGGCACCACGGCTGGCACCGTCTGCGCTGGTGACGATTCCAGGCTCAGTGATTCACGCGAATGGACAGCCTCGACGATTTCACAAACTGAAGCTGAAGCAGGAACTAGCACAACTAGAAGAGCATTTACCGCTGAGAGGGTATTTCAAGCCATCGCTGCTTGGTGGGCGACGATCACGGCTTCTGCCTTGCGCACTAAGGCTGAACTTGGCGGAGCTGCTACGTTAAATGTAGGAACAACAGCTGGAACTGTTGCTGCTGGAGATGATAGCCGACTGAGTAATGCGAGAACTCCAACCGCTCACGCTGCTAGCCATACCAACGGCACCGATGACATTCAGAACGCTACGGCAGCGCAGAAAGGGCTAATGACCGCAGCCTACGCAAGTAAGCTGGACGGCATCGAAGCTGGAGCGCAGGTCAATGTTGCAACCAATTTAAGTTATACCGCAGCCAGCCGACTGCTTGAGTCTTCCACGGGAACAGATGTCACGTTGCCTCTGTTTGCCTCTGGTGCTGCCGGTCTAGTGCCTGCAAGTGGCGGTGGAACAACTAACTTTCTCCGAGCCGACGGCACCTTTGCAGCCCCTGCTGGAAGTGGCGGTGCAATCGTGAAGGTAGTCGCAGCGGTTAAAACGGATACAGCCACCGTGACCGGAACAACACCTGCAACCGTGTTTTCGGCAAGCATCACGCCTGCCAGCGCGAGCAACCGCATTGCCATCGTGGCGATGTTAAGCGTCGGGCAGGCTACCAACAATGCGGCTTACATTGATATTCTCAGAGGCTCGACAGCCATCCTGCAAGGCGACACGGCTGGAAATCGACGCCGAGTGACTACAACCGGCTACACAAACCAAGCCGGACAGTTTCAAAGCGCCGCTCTTGTGGCTGATGATTTGCCAGGGGTAACAACAAGCACGACCTACAACATTCAGCTTAGCTCAAACACGACGGGTTCAGTATTCCTCAACCGTTCAGCCACCGACACGGATTCCAACATCTTTGCCCGAGGTGCATCGTCCATTCTGCTGATCGAATACACACCATGATTCCAGAGTCTCAATTCTACGAAGCCGTAGCCCTAGCAGCCCCAGGAAGGCCGTTTATGCTCTCTCCAGAGACATATGCCGGTCTAACCATGTTGGATAACGGGCCAAAGCCTACCATGGCGCAGATTCAAGCAGCCTGGGATAATCGACCTGCAAAGCCTTTGCCGCCTATCTCGGTGACAATGGCAGCACTTCGCCTAGCTCTAGGTCGTGACGTCTGTATTCAGATTGGTGCATACATTGCTAGTATCTCCGACGTGAACGCAAAATGGCAGGCTCAAACCTGGTGGGAAAAGGCAGCAACCGTGAATAGTAGCCATCCCGTCGTGGAGAGCTTCCAAACCGCTCTAGGTTATACTGATGAGCAGGTAAAAGACTGGTTTGAAGCCGCTAAAGCAATAGATAACCAATGAGCAGCCTGATCAAAATCAACTCAGCTTGGCTAACGGTGGTTATGTCATCGCTGGGAACCGCTGCTTACATTACTTGGTTAGCCAGCGCCAAAGCAACAGCAATTGAGACGGCACAACGTGAGATCATCACTCTCCAGGATTCGGATAAACAACAGAGCGCCGTTTTGAACCGTCTCGACGAGAGAACGGTCATCATCCTGGAGACGCTTAAAAACCTAATGAAGAAGTGAAACGGCCTAACTACACACCGCTATTTTACCCCTCAAAGAATATGAAAATCATCCTGTCCAAACTCCGCGAGAAATCGACCTGGCTTGGTCTTGTCACGATCCTGACTGCCTTTGGCGTTCCTCTACCTCCCGAGATGTCCAATGTAGTCGGTGAACTCGTTCAAGCCGCTGCTGGCGTTGCTCTTGTCGCTATCACTCCCAAGAAGTGACAACCTACGGCATCAAACGCATTCAGGAGAAGATTGGCACTGAGCCTGATGGCTTCTGGGGTCCAAAATCCATTGCTGCTTGTCAGCGTTACCTGCTTGCTTTCATGCCGAAGCCTAATCCATGGCCGAAGCCCGATCAGAAAAGCCTAAACGCTTTTTATGGTGCTCCTGGTGATGAATCGCAGCTAACCAACCTTAGTGTGAAAGGGCTAGGCATCCGGTTCGACGGGAAGCCAGTCTCTAGCATTCGCTGCCATCACAAAGTGGCAGATAGCTTGGGGCGAATCCTCAAAAGCCTAGCAGAAAGCCATCCCGAGCTGTTGAAAGAATATGCTGGTTGTTTCAACAACCGGACCATGAGAGGCGGCTCACTGCCTAGCCTACATGCCCGAGGCGCTGCGATTGATCTAGCGCCATCGACAAACGGGAATCACACAGCCTGGCCGATTCGTGCGACCATGCCGCTAGAAGTGATGGAAACCTTTGCCAAGGAAGGCTGGAAGTCAGCAGGTGCGTTTTGGGGCAGAGATGCCATGCACGCAGAAGCCACGTCTTGATTGCCTTCCTTTTTAGTGGAAAACTAGGTTATGCCAAACACCCCTTATCAAACGGATGGAGACTCAGGCTTTATCGGCATGGCGAGCCGAGATAATCCCGTCAATATCCAGCCTGGATACGTCCAGTTTGCGAAGAATATCCGCATGGATAGGGGAAACGCTGCCGTTCGGTCTGGCTGCCGTGATTTGACGCTTCCTAGCCTCGTGACGGCTGGTGTAAACTTCCACACAAGCTGCACTTACCTGGATGCCGCTGGCACTGAATACCTGATCCTAGTCGCTTCAGACGGCCTTTATGCGTATGACACCAGCACAGGAAACCTCTCCACGAAATATGCCTTTCCGAGTCGCACGATTAGCGGCACGACTTATGTTCGAGGTATTACTGCATCTGACCCGTGCGATGCGTTCCAGGCTGCTGACAAGGTGTATATCCTTCGCGGCTACTCTCGTAATTCGGTTCTCACCATTACGGGTTCGCCAGCCATTAGCCGCACAGGATCAACCGTCACGCTGACATTCGGCGCAACCAATCCTGGCTACGCAGTCGGAGATGAGATCATTGTCTATGTCCCTGGACATCAAGACTTGTCAGGGTCTTACTTTGTCGAAACGGCAACGCTAGCCGCTGGCGTCTATTCGGTGACTTATGTCACGGCGACTTTTGGCAACAAGACCCACACGACATTTACCAGCGTTGAAGCAAAAGCCGCTCTCGTTTGGGATGGCAGCACGGTGAGCGTGGTAGAACAAGCGAACGCCACTCAATACCCCTACCTTGAAGGAGGAGACGACGTTTGTATGCCTCCAGCTGACTTTGGCATGTATTTCCAAGGTCGAATCGTGCTTTGCGTTAGCCGTGATGAGATCGCAGCGTCAAACTTCTACGAGCCAAACGTCTTTGATGTCACTCTTGACCAGTTCCGCATCAATACCGGCTCAAATGATTACATAGTCGGCTTTGTGCCGTTCCAGGAGGACAAGTTCCTGATCTTCCAACGAAACAGCATTTACTATGCCTTCCTGCCACCTCCTGCCATTGCCGCGAGCATTGATCGTGGAATAAATGCTGACTCATTTATTCAAACGCTAACCACGCAGTTTGGATGCTCTGCCAGACGTTCGATCCAGCTAGCAGGCCAGCAGGTATTCTTCCTTTCTGACCGTGGCATCTTCCAACTCTCGCACACTCTCGACCTGCGATTGATTGGAGATCAAAGACCGCTCTCGGAGCCGATTAGCGACCTAGTGAACCGCATCAACGCCACGGCTTCTAGTGGCTCTTGCGGCCTATTCTGGAACAACCGTTACTACTTGGCAGTGCCAATGGATTCTGGCACGTCGAACAATGCCGTTCTCGTCTATTCGCTGCTAAATCAAGCCTGGGAGTCGATGGACAGTTACCCTTCGCAGATGCAGCCCAAGAACCTACTTCAGGCACTGTATAACAACAGCAAGCGAATGTATGCCGTATCGGCTGGAAACTACTTCTTGTTAGAGGAGGAGGATTACGACGAGATCAACGACGGCACAGGAACGCCTGTCCTAGGAACGGCAACGCTAGGCACAATCGGAGGAGCAACCTCAGCAACCTTCGTGGAAGGTGCTGCGACGATTCCTGTCGATGGGCAAATCTTGACTCGTCGTTACAACTTCAAGACCTTCGACGAAAAACGCTTCAGCGGCCTACAGTCAGACTTTGTGTTAAACCAAGGCGACGATATGACGATTTCCGTCGTCATCACTAACCCTGATACTACGGTTCAGCTTATCCGCTTTGGAGCTACGGCTGACGAAGACAAAACCGTCAGAACTCGCATTGGCCGCAGAGGATATTCCGCTGACATTCTCTTCCAAAGCTTGGCAGGTAGGCCAATCTTGCGAAGCTACTCGTTAGACGCTACCGTGACAGGACGTAACCTTGTATCTGCTGAATAACCATGGCAAAACTTCAATCCGGCGTATCGCCAGCATTCTCCAACGGTCAAACGCTATCTGCTACTGACCTAAACAACCACGTCACGGGAGCTTCTCCCTTGCCTGACTTCATCGCGCAGCAAACCGAGCTGACATCGCCTGCCACGGGTGACGAATTGCTAATCAATGACATTGACGGCGGAGCGGTGAAGAAAATTACAGTAGCTAAACTGGCGGAAAACTTGCCAGCAACGAGAGTGGCTGACCTTGAGGTTCAAAATGATGCTGAAATCATTGGAAAGCTTCAAGTAAACGGAAACTCAACGTTTGGCAACGCCAGCAGCGACACTGCGACATTCAACGCTGCCGCAACTTTTGGAGCTGTTGCCACCTTCAACGGTGCTTCGACGTTAAATGGCGCAATTAGCGCAAATAATGACGCCACTCTAGGACAGGCAGCCGTCACCGGCACCTATACTAGGGTGACGACGACTCTCACGGTAACAAAGGCAGCACATGGCCTAACGACTGGTAATAGCCGTTGGTTTATCATTGAAAACAACACGGCGCTCTCTGGCACTTACTCGGTTACGGTGACGGGAACCGATACGTTTACGATCACTGTCACTGATAGTGGAGCCGCCTCTGGAAACGTCTCTTGGTATGAGCGAACGACCACCGTTCAATCGACGCTAGCAGGCAGCATCCAAGGTGACATTGCAGCGAATCTGAAGACGGTGGAACTTGGCGCAGGAGACGAGTTCCTCTTCAAGGACGTTTCCGACTCCAATAAACTACGATCAACCACAGGTGGCCTGATTAAAGCCTGGGCAAACATTGACGCCAACTTCACAACCATTTCAGGCACCTATAACCGAACGTCAGGCTCTACCACCATGACGATTACTAGGTCTGCGCATGGTTTCCGAGTCAATGATGTAGCTTGGTTTTCTGGAACGGGTTTAACGGCTGGCTGGTATAGCATCGCAACTGTCGTCAGCTCTAGCGTTTTCACGATCGTGACGCCAACTACAACGGCTCAAACGAATGCTGCAATTAGCTGGTTTCAGCATAACTTGTTAGCTGGAACTAACGTCTATTCTGCCTATGGCAAAGATACGGCTCGCGTGATCCACGTCAATTTCACTAACAAGCCGCCATCAGCAGATGCTTACATCGTGATGCTGTCAGCGGTGAAATTTACCTCATCAACTAACCTGTTTACTCCTCAGGTTAATAACATTGTCAGCAATGTGCCATCCAGCATCATGAAAACCGTCAATGGCTTTGCTTTTGTGAGCTATGACACTGGCGGCATCGTCACCTCAACCTCTGGTGAGTTTCACGTCCAGTCCATTTGGTGATGCAACCTTGGCAAAAAGCAGCTCTTTGGTTCTCCAGGAACTCGGACGGTGACACGTTCGAGCAGTTGCTAGCCGAATACTTCAAAAATGGTTATGTCTATTCTTCACCTAGTTGCTTCTTGCTGCTTCGTCCTGTCTTCTGGGATGGAGTGGACGTATTCACCGAAGCTGACAAACCAAATGCATGGTTTGTGCATCTTGCCGCAGGCAATATGATGGATATGTTCAAAGCGTGCCCTTTTCCGTTGGAGCACCTTGTTTTTCAGCGTCATGGGCAAGACCGCTATCGTGCCTATTCCTTCAACTCTCTACACTCCAAACTAAATGGGTTCTAAAGCTTCTGCACCAAAAATCCCGTCTTACAGTTCGCAGATGCAGTCTGCACTGAGAAGTCAGGCTCGAATCGCTCCTCAACTGCTAGCTCTGGAGAGGGAATATCAGCCGCAGTTCACCGAAATGAACTTGCAGAACCTGAGAGGCGGTCTGTTTGGCGTTGGCGATACTCCTGGCTACCTTGGAACCTTGCAGGAACTAGCTCCTCAGTTCCGCGAAATGGAGGCTCAAGACACAGCCGCTTTACGCGCTGAAGAGCTGAAGCAGATGCAGCAATTTGCGCCTCAGTATGTGCAATCCTTCCGTCAAACTGCTGGAACGCAAGGCTTGCTCTCTGGCTTGCAACAGCAGGCAGAGCAAGACCTAGCCGCAGGTGCTAGTTTGTCGCCTGAAGAGACAAGGCAAGCTCAACAGGCCAGTCGCGCTGCCTTTGCAGGACGTGGGCTAGGTCTAACGAATCGCGCCATTGGCTCAGAGATCCTCAACCAATACGGGCTAGGCCAGGAAAGGCTGCAACAGCGCAGGCAGTTCGCAGGTCAAACAGCAGCACAGCTGGAAGGTTCTGGAATGCCTCAATACTACTCCAACATGATGGGGGGTGGTAGCCTGCAAAGCCTGATGGCACTCACCGGCCAAGGCCAAGGACTGACCGGATACAACGCAGGTGGAAACTTCTTCAACCCTGAAAGCCAAATGTCGGCGGACGTTTACTCTCAGAGAGCACAAGCTAGAGGTGCTGCCAGTGCTGCAAATGCAGCTAACCGAAGCGGCATGATTAGCGCAGGAATGGGTCTTGCTGGTTCCGGTCTGATTGCAGCCGCCTTGATCTAATGACCAAACTCGACAAAACACGCCAACTCATCGCAGACGGCATCCGCCACTTTCCTAACAGCTTGGTTTGCTGGTCTGGTGGCAAGGATAGCATGGCCTTGCTTCACATCATGCGGAGCATCGGCATTGACCTGCCGTTGATCTTTTTCCGTGAACCTTGGCAGCCGTGGAAATACGAGTTTCACGACAAGCTGATTCGTGACTGGAAGCTCTTGGTTTACACCTGGCACCCTCAAGAGTCTGCTTTCCAGCAAACCAATGATGAGTTTGAGGTTCAGAACCTTTACCAACTCAATAGCACCTCGCTGACTTGTCCGACCGGCATTGTAGAACCCGTCGAAAACGCTCCCTGGACATGTGCTCTGGACATCCTGAAGCGTCCTAAACAGCAGGCGCTTGAAATGCAGCCATTCCAAGCCTTATGGATAGGCCACAAAGGCTGTGACTCTGACCCTATTCTAGGCGGAGACGCAGGCACCAGGATCGAAGCTCGATTCGTTCCAGGTCAAGCCACGATGCTCTTTCCTTTGCGTGACTGGACGCATGATGACGTCTGGGAATACCTGGAGAGCCATGGAGTGCCTTACGATGATAAGCGATACGAAAAGACCGCTGACGGATGGCAGGAAAAGGCTAACAAAATGCATAACGTCGATTATGTTCATGCCTGCACTCGCTGTCTTGATCGACGCCAGAATGCTGCTAAATTCGTGCCATGCCCCAAGCTTGGAATGACCGTTGAAAACATTGCTCACCTTGTGCCTTGGGCTGCACAGGAAAAGCTGACTTACATGCAGGACTAATATGGCGACTCCTTTTGCTTCTTATCGTGGTGGGCTTCAAGTGCTACCTCCTGGATGGCTCGAAACCTACCTTAAAGTTGGTGAAAACTACCAAAAAGGCGCTCAACAGCTGGGCAGCGCCATGGTGACGGCTGCTAGTTCTTTAGCGGATAACATCAACGCCAAAACCGTAGGAAGAGATGCCGCAAAAAGCAATATGTTCCAGGTTGAGCAATACAGCCAAGCAACTGGGCAACCCATTGATCCTGCGCTGACTGAAAGATACTCTCGGATCGGTGACATGAGCGCCAAAGAGCTTGGGCAGTTCAACCAAGATGCTCAAGCCTACATGCAATCCTCTGCTGCACTTGAAAACATGAGGCGTCAGAAGATGGCCTTCGACATGCAGCAACAGGCAGCTCAAAGGGCACAGCAGATGCAGGGATTGCAGCAGGCCGGATCGTATATTGATCAAATAATTAGCCAGCGTCCTATGCCGCAGATGGGTATGGGATCTAGCAATATGAGTGCTGTATCAATGCCAAGCCAGAATGGTTCTTCAGCTTTTCAAGCGCCAATGAATCAATTTGATCGTTTTGGGTCACTAATGCCAACAGTTGGCACGTTTCAGGGGCTTCCTATGAGCCGCTAACATCATCAATCAAATATCATGGCTGAACCTTTTCAAGAACCACGACTGGACATGTATGCACAAGACTTGCTACGCAGGTCTTATCAAGACAGCCAGATTGACCCTCAAATCTTGATGCAGTTTGGGCAGGGTATGCCACGGCAAACTTTCGAACCTCCTGCGCCTGCTGAACCGCAAGTGCAGCAATACTTGCAGCCCTCACCGCAACGCATGGAATACGCTAACCTTGTGGAACAGCGTTTCCAGGAGATCGCTAACATGGTAGGCGGCATGGATATGTTGGTGAAAACAGGCCGTATTGATAAAGCTAGGCAAGCAGCCATGGAAGATGTTGCTATGATCTACGGACCTGCTCCAGCGATTGAAAAGGCGCCAGAACCTTATCAGACGTTTGAAGTAGGAGGCAAAACTTTTGCTCGTGGCGGAATCTTTGGGTCACAAGTGGAGGATGTTACGCCAGTGAAACCTGAAGCTCCTAAGCCTTCAGAGGCGATGAATACAGTGCTCAAGAAGTCTGCCGATTATATTTCAACGGTTGATCCTATGTTAGGACAACTTGAATCAGCTATTCTTCAGAACGAAGACCCTAACATTGATCCAGCCACCAAGCTTTCCAATGCTAGAACACTGGGCAAGTTGATCAACTCTCTTCAAGTTGGAAGTCCTGATGCCGTTGGTGCTGAAGAAGCACGCACTTTGCTATCTGAGCTAAACGAAAACATCCTTAACCCTAAAGGATTTGTGACCAGTGAAACGGTATTTGGGACCAACTTGCCACGCTTCAACGAGAAAATGAAGCTTCTGCGTGATCGTGTTGCTGAGCAATACAACAAACAACGCGAACGAGTTATCAAAGCCGATCCAACGATGCAGAATCTTTACGAGCAGCGCACACTGTTTGCGCCTAAAATGAACGAGGCTCAAACAGCACAAGGGCAGCCTCAATCAGCAGGCTCGCTAAAAAGAGAAGTCTGGGACGGTAGAATGCGGACTCAAAAACAATAAATCATGCCAAGAATTGTATCCATCCCAAGCCGAGGAGTTGAAGTCGAGTTTCCAGATTCCTTGCCGGATGAGGAAATCGACGCATACCTTGCTGAAAAATATCCACGCTCAGGCGAAGATGTAGCGTTCGAGGTAGAACAAACTAAAAAGCAGGCCATTGAAGGCGGAAATTGGGTCAATCCCTTTGATAGGATGTCACGGGATGACTACATCTTGTTTCGTCAAAACCTAGCCAACAAAAAGACAAGCCTTGGCGACTTCTTGGGCATTGCAACAGATGCGTTCACCAACGTCATTGATGAAATCGGAACAGGCATCAAGGCTACTGCCTACACGACAGCTCAAGGTGAGTTTGGTAAAGTTGCAGAGTCGGTTGGAGAAGGCATAGTGGCCGGAACGATTGGCCTAGCTGACATTGCCGCAAAGATTCTTACTCCGACGGCACCTATTCCGAAAAAAGAAGAGTTTATTGGCAAAGCGGCTGATCCTAAATCCGCTGCATTCCTTGGCATGGGTGGAATGGGCAACACATTCAAGCAAGGAGTAAATACGGAGGCTGATTACAATGCTCTAATTGAACAAGAAAAGCAGCGTGACGTTGACGCTATCAATCGGCTTTACGCCATTGAAGCTACCCTGAAAGGCGCTCCCGTTGAAGAGATTGCACGAGGTGCTCAAAACATTGATCCTGCCCTTTTAACCGGCCTTGGCTCTGCCGCCGTTCGTTCTTTAGCAACTAAACTAGCAGGCAAGTCTATCTTCAAACCAGCAGCGACCGCAGCCGCTAGAACGGCAACAGCCCCAGGTGGTCTAGGTCAAGCCGCATTATCTGGCATCGAACGAGCAGCGAGCGGAGTTCAAACGGCAGCAAGCCTTCCAGGCCAAGCTTTGCAAGGCATCCGCAACGTGGCTGAAAGAGTCGCTCCTGGAACCGGTGCAGCTGCACAAGGAACCCTTTTAGCCACTGGCTTGATGGCGGATATGGGTCTAACAGCTGGCACTCTAGCAGGAGCAGCAACAGCCGAGAAAGCCGCTGAAGTCGTGGGAGCCGCTGCTAGGGCTGCAAGAAAGGAAGCCTCTCGCGTTGGATTGTTAGAACAAGCTGCGCAAGATGCTGCCATCTCACCGGCTGCCAGAAAGTTAGCCGGTGGCCTTGCTCAACTTCAGCCAGTCTTTCGAGCCGCTGGGCGAATCGCTGCGCAAGCTCTAAAAGAAGGTGCTGCTGGCGCTGCCGTTGGTGCTGGCCTTGGCTACCT
>Ga0315903_10006983_pt1 | contig 14235 bp, 25 predicted proteins | sample LakEriMetagenome_7_FD_203524 | JGI IMG/M metagenome (GOLD analysis project Ga0315903, IMG submission 203524) | Freshwater fungal communities from buoy surface, Lake Erie, Ohio, United States - Buoy 2 MA119 | ecosystem: Environmental > Aquatic > Freshwater > Lake | place: USA: Lake Erie, Ohio...
GTAGAATAAGGGCTTAAAAAACGCGGTTTAATTCGTGCGCCTTTAGATTGATTGCATCGCCTACAAGCTGAGGTTAGGTTCTCTAAATTGAAAATGTCCCCACCACTAACCCTGCTTTGTATGTGGTCAACTGTTGCGTTGGTTTCATCTAGGTTCGTGCCACAATAGCTGCAAACCCACCCATCTCGCATGAGTACAGATAACCTAGTCTTTTTCCAACGGGCAGTACCTAATGCTTTTTTACTAATGCCAATTCCATTTCTTGAAATGATCTAATGCAGCACACGCATTAATGTAGCCATCATTATCTAATTTATATTTGTGTGCTAGATACGACAGTCCCCAGTCTATCTGTTTGTAACCATCAACTCTACTTAGATATTCTGACTTTCCTTGGGGTATGCCATACACCCTATGAATACCATCTAAGTTACCAACAGCTAAAGGATTCCAAGCACTCTCTTTACCATACAAGATAGCCAAACATTTATACTGTTTCCTACTCTCTATCTTTAACAATGCGTATTCTTTAAATGAAATCATAGATACAGGCTTTTTAGATAAGGCTAAAGAGGAATCAATTGTTTTAGAATAAAGGCTAAATACCATTAAGCAAAGAGCTGCCCCAATAACTAACAGCAACGAACTCGCGAGCAATCCGCTGAAGCGGCTCGCGTTCGCGCTTAAAGGCGCGTCGCTTGCTGATAGTGTACTCACGTTGTCAAGTTTGTGCGTAAATTCATCTACAACTTTAAATTTCATATTGAAGTCCAACCAATATACACAGCCTGTGGATTATCTTTTAACCATTGTTCTCTTAGCTTGTTTTGGTAAACCCAATCAATATCATGATTATCCGTAGCCTTCAACCCACTCATGTTTACAGTTATTGCAGTCATGTAAATACTCCCTACCAGCTTTAATAGTGTTGGTGTTATACCCTAGACACTCTGGGCATTGATCTTTTTGCATACGTAACAGCTGCCGCTTTCAAGTTTCCAAGCCCCACATTTTGTGCAGCGGACAACTATTTTATCAGTCATAGCCTCAATTCTAGCCTTTACCCCTGCGTTTTCACACTTAACACACATAACAACTACATGTTCTTGACCTGCATCAAAATCAGCTAATTCATGGAAAAGCATGGGTTTAGCACACTTATTGCATTTAAATACCCACGTTAAATCACTCATCAATGACAGCGTTTATTATGTATCTAGTCAAATCCTGAGCAGCTGTAAATACAACATTGAAATCATGTTCGTTTGTATCAGCTCTAGTTAGCCCATAAACAGGTCTGCCATACCTAAAGGCACTCGCTGGGGCAAGCAAGACGCCATCGTTATATCTAATGCAGATACGGTTAAATGCTTGTGGTTCATCATCAACAGGCTCAGTCAGCCACATCTTTTGAAGCTTTTGTAAAGGGAACTTAACCTCCTCATTTATTGATTTATTAAGCCATTTGACCTCTAGCCCGCCTATGTAGTTTGCGTAGCCACCATCTTTGACTTGGTTAACAAGAAAGTCCATAAAGTAAAACCTAGGTGTTGGATACAACTCCCAACGAAAGTTGGCAGCCAGCCAAGTAGCCACCAACTTTTCTTTTCTGCCATCACCGTAAACCTGACGGATTGGTTCAGCCATGATGGTTTAGCTCAATGTGGTTAATGCAACCACACGCAACGCATTTTTTTATACCGTCTATGGTTATTAGCCTTGGGTCATTGCACATTTCACAACACTCTGACAATGGCACTACATCTAACACAACTCCATCATCTGTAAATGTAGCCCTAACTCCAGTTGAGTCAATTATTTCCATATCGCCCATTACTCAGTCCCTTCAAAGAACCATCTGCCATTTGCTGAGAGCTTTGCCCAAACGGCGTGTTCTTTAACGTTACCTTTGCAAACGTATCCATAGTAAGTTTTTCCACCCTTGCTGATACCCTGTTTGAGCGTATGCCCATGCTCGCACTCAGGCGGTGGGTTAGGTGTTGAACTACCTATTGCATCAACAACCTCCCCAACTGACCACACAACAGGCTCAGGCTTTTTATCAGCTGCAAAACTATCTCGCAAAATAGTTTCAATCTGACCTGACTTGCTCCCCGCTGCGCCATACATGTTTTGACGTTGCTCTAGCTTTTCTTTAAAGCTTTGGGCAGGAGTTTCCGCTGCAACGACTTTAGCCATTTCAGTTTGGCTTGGTCGCTTGCCTTTAGCTGCGTATCCAGCGTTAGCGAGGCTGCGCCCAAGAGCAGAAGTTTCCGCGTTCTCCAGTGCAGAAGTTGAATTGACGCCTCTATCCGTAACCATCTCATAAGCAAGACCAGTTGCCCAAGGGTGGGCATCAAGCTCCGTACGATATATTGAAGCGCGGACAATAAAACGCGTAGCACTAGACTCAAGCAACTCAGTATAAATACGAAAGTCAGGATATTCAGCAATAAATTTAGCAAGACGCACCTCTACCGTTTCATAGTCGTTTATATTAAATGCCATCGTCCTCACCCCTCATTTCTCTAACAATCTTTCCGTAGATGATTCCGTATCCAAACAAATCTCGGAGTGAGTCATCATGGTCACTTGTTTGACTAAGACGTGCGACTTTGACGAGCAGCATGCACATTGCGACCTGTTCAGGCGAAATGTAAGTGTCCAAATAGCCTGACCAGAGTTCGCTAATTCGTCGGTGATTTTGTTCTGGGCTTCCATAAATGCTGCCTCTAGCTGCGAGGGTTGTGTGGATTTCATCAAGGAGTTCCTCAGTTCTTTTCATAGTCAAATACCTCATCTGACTGTTTTTGTATGTTGGTCAATCGTCGGTGCGATTCCCAACCTATTGCCCTGCCCCTCCAGTAACCCTGATTATAGATTTCCTTATGCCATAAGCTGACAGCCCAAGAAAGTAATCCACTTGCAATCATAAACCACAAAATTGTTAGTCCGTTGATTGTCATTAGTTTGTCCAAGAGCTTGCGTAGTCGGTTGTAAAGCAATACATCTCAACTGCGCTGTCATAAGCAATTGAATAGGCGTGACCTACTTGGTCAAGGAAATGAGTAGCAAGCACAAGAGCAGCGTAGCTTTCAGTCCAAAAAATATACTCATGGTTAAAATTCATTTCTTGGTCAAAGCGAAACTCTTGCACTTCCCAGTTTTGACCTTTGAACTCCATTTGACTTTCTGTCAATCGTTCAAAGTCAAGTGGATTTAACTGTACATTAGCTAAGTTTTTAGCATGTTTGGTTTTCATTTAAAGCCTTTCCGTTAGACCAAGTTCCGTTAACTTGGATAAGGAAATTGTGAGGCTTCGGTCTGACATTTACAACCCATCTATGGGCGTGTTCTATAACGCTTTTGTTACAATAGCCCCAGTTCATCAAAAGCGTCAATCTGTTCGTCAATATCTCTAGGCTCGTAATCGGTCTGCCTACCCATAGGTTTTACCTTCAACTATAAAGCTGCCATCTTTTTCAATAGGCACAAATACAGGCGCAACTTTCTTGTTTTGTACATACAAAAGACCAAATCCTTGCTGCCAGTTGCCGCTGCCACCTTTTAGGTATTTTGCAGAGGAAAACGACATTAAGTTTCCCACTTCAAGACCAAACAAGGTATGCCCTATTTTGCCCCCTGACGAGGCTGTAACAGAGGCTAAACCCCCACGATGAGTATGCCCACACACCACGCTCTTACCATGCCTTATAGCCAATCCTAGGGCTGTTTGACCACCTTTTTGAGATACCTGTCCTTCGTCCCCATGCAGGATAATCCAATTAGGGGCAATCGGCATGGGTTCACGCCAAAACTTAATTCCTAACTCAGGCAAGCCAAGCCAGTTTTCAAACTTTAATTCAGGTAATGAGGCAAAGGCTGGCAGCCTAGTTTTGATTGAATTCCATAATCGGTCTGTATGGTTAGACCTGACCATATCTGTTACCTGTAAGTCGTAAAGGACTTGCTTAGTAATTTGGCGATCTCTGTCAAGTGTTCCAGCGAATTCACCCGCCAACCCGCGTTCCCATTTACTGAGCTGAGGGAGGTCAATTTCATCTCCGACCGTTGCGACTTGGTGCGGTTTCCATTTTGCAATAAAGCGTACAAGGTTTCTAGTTGCAATTGGGTCATGGTATGGAATTTGTAAGTCTGAAATCAGAACGATTCGCTTAATTTATTCGTCCTCGTCAAAGTCGTCTAATGGGTTTTTAATTGGGTCTGTCGTGTCAACAATCCAATCAGGATAACTAGACCTATCCATTGCAAACGCTAGAGCTGTGCCTTCGTCCATGTTTGCTTTTCGGCAAGCCATATAAACTTCGTTGGCTGCAATAGCCCAATAATCTAGCTTAGTAAGTACAGGCTCTTTAGTAGTCCTGCGTCTTTTAGCTACTTTCTTTTTAGGTTTACGCTTTGTTGCCATAGGTTTATTTTACTTCCTGCTAATGACAATAAACAGCTCATCAATGCGATCTGAAAGGCGTGTTGTTTCTTGTTGTAATGAGGTCAACTGGTCTTTCATTGAACTCCCGCCGTTGGGGCGAAGCTCGTTAAGCCAACCTTTTACTAGCCAGCGTAAGCCAGCCAGCACTCCAATTAATGTGGTGGTAATTCCAGCAGCAAAGCCAGCCCACTCAAGGGCTGACATTACTCTTTACTGCCTATGCCAAATGCTGAGTCGTCAGGATTTAAAGCTCTAAGGATAGGGGCAAGAAAAGCTACTAAAAATGCTTTCCAAATATCATCAAAAGAACCTGAAGGATTTGTTACATATACAGTTGCTAAACACACAAACGCACTTCGTCCGTATGAGTTAATTGCAGCCAATAACTTGCTATTCATGTTTGCCCCCTAGTAGTGGTATATCAAAAAATTCAGAATTGTTATCTTGGTTCTTGCGGAAAGAAAGGTGGATATGGTGGTTATGCAAATTGTAGCCGCGATAGCGACGCCATTTGTAATTTAGAATTGGCGAAGCAATCATGCCTAAATGAATTACATAATGAATACGTCCATGACGTTTAGCGTAGAGTCTAATCTGATCTGCCAAATATGCTGAAGCTCGTTTGTCGTCAGAAAGGCGAGCGTCAATGTCAATTGCTCTAACAACAAAGTTGGCTGACGCGTCGGGTATGTGATCGCTTTTACCTCTGCGTTTGTGATGATCGTCAGCAATCCACCCATCACTTTTGCGCTGGCGATCTCCGTAAGAATCATCTACCTGATTGCGTAATTGAGCAGCCGCTTTTGATAACCATGGTTTCATTTAGACACAATTCCTCAAGATTATGCTGTGAGGGTATTGAACTCCTCTTGGGTCAAACCCAAGCGTTCAAGTAATACTGCTTTAGCCTGAGCCTTTGCTTGGGCTTTCGCAATTTCATTTGCTTTGACCTGCTCAATTGCAGCATCAATCTCTACTTGAGTAGGAGCATCTCCTTCTAGTACATCCCATTTAATTGTTGAATAATCATTATCAGTAAATGAAAACTCAGCGGTTGGTTTTAATAATCTAATTGCATCAACTAAATAAAATGTCATTACGCACCTATTTCTAAAGCAATAATTGAACTTGTTACACCATTTTCACCTTGACCGTGTATTTTACCATTATCGGCTGTTGTACTAACTTTTATTTGTGTTTTGTAAGTTGTTGCAGATGTTGTTGATGGGGTATCTAAATAATTTAATGCAAAATATGCCTGCATATTAGTCTGATAAGTAGAACCGCCAAGATTTGCTAAAATGAAAAAACCATCATTACCATTTAAAATTTCAGTAGCACCCCTCATCAAACGCCATCCACCTAATGCTCTATCACTATTTCTTGCTAAAAGCAATCCTTGACTTACTAAAATCAAAACTTTGCTTGATGATAATGTTGGAGTGATCGTTACGCTTAAACCACTATCAGTCATTGTAGTGCTTGCAACTGTTGTTACTGTGCTAGTTGTTGCTTGAACAACCTGCAACACTTTGCCACCACCAGCGGGAGCAGCCCATTTAAGCCCAGTAGCCTCAGCAGTATCCGCTACAAGTGTGTGTCCGTTTGTGCCTACTGGCAATCTTGCGTCGGTTGTTGAGTAAGTATAAAGATCGCCCTTAGTTGTTAAAGGTGATGAGCCACCTGACTTAGTAACCCATGCTGAACCTGAGTACACCTGTATTACGTCGGTGTCCTTAAGATATGAGGTTTGACCCTCTTGAGGTGAAGTGATTGCGGCTGATCGTGCGGCGGCGTCTGCAAAAACAAGAACGCCCTGCATTAAATATCCGTTGACGTTTGCGGCGGAAAGAACTTCACCAACTGCAAACGTTTTAAACCCTAGTCCTGCTGCCATATTGTTATCCCCCTAGTAGCTAAGTATATCGTCATTTAACTGACCATAATAAATATCGTCCAAAATAAATCCATCAACCAAGGTTTCTTGGGTGCTGAAATGTCCAATCCAAGACGAAGGGGTTATATCCCAAGCAACGCCTTGAACCTGAAGGTTTTTTGTAATTGTAGAACCGTCAGGCTGTATGTTGGTAATTAGAACATTAGTAAAATAATCCATGCCCAATAGCGTGTCAGTCGGCACATTGGAGTCCAGTAAGTCAACGCTCATTTCATCAATTCTAATGGTTGTGTCTGACCTTGAAGCGACGTAAATAGCGGCAATGTTAGCTGCTTCGGCGTCTGTCTGAACGACCAGATCAGAGCTAGTAATTGAGTGAGGGAAGTAGGTCGCAACGCTATCGGCGTCAATAAAAACTTGGGTCGTCCCGCCCAAACGAGTTATGTTCGCTTGGTTTACAATCAATTTATCATCAAAGGCAAATTTTACGTTTTTGTAAGGAATCCCAGTAGTTTGATTAAACTCAATAGGAGTGTCACCTGCGCTACCTATAACCTCTGATCTGTTTTTAAATATAACGTTTCCAGAGGGGCTAACATAATATGCCCCCTGCTCTGAGAATTCACAGTTTTTAATTGCTGATAAGGAAGTCCTAGAACTACCAGCGTCAGCTTGAGTTAAAGTATCTCCTACGGAAATTGATCGCATACTTACAGGGAAATCTACTGTATCCAAAATCTTGTCAATTCTAGTGCCTGTATCTTGACCAGCGGCTTGTCCTGTTATTGTGGTTACAGCTGCTAAGTTAAAAAGCCTAAAAGCGTCTGAAGCGTTTATGTCCACATAGGAAACGTTCTCGCCTTGATCGTAAGAATATATGTAATCCGTTGTATAGCCGCTAAACAAATAATAAGTTACTCCGCTATAAGCGGCAGAAATTCTTAATTTCTTTAAAGGTGTTAATTGTCCATAAAAAGGCGAGCTGGTGTTTTGGGGGTTAAAATTTCCGTTAGGGTCGTAAATTCTAACGGTAGCATTTCCAGCCTCGTAAGTATCTCTTATTAAATTGCGTCCGCGTCTTATGCTTATTCGTCTTGCATCTGGCGTTAAATCAGCTACTAATGATGGAGTTGTTGTTTCAGCTAAAGTACCAGTATCTAATAAACCGTTGACAGGGTCGTCAAGCGTAAGACCAATACCGAAGGTAGCTCCCGACGAGAAATCTAAAGAAATATCAAGCGTCGCTGGTAAAACCATTAATCGCCTCTGGTAGCTCTATTTGACAAAGTAAATGAACCTGACGCGCTTGAGTCAAGTAATCCCATACGCAATGAATCAGTTAAATCTCTGTTAGAGATAACATTGCCTTGGACGTTAACTGTCACTTTTGTTTCACGTTCTCCAGCACGATAACTCTGCCAATCAGGCATTTGTGTATTTAATGTAACTTGATTCTTTTTTGCAGCGTATTCTAAAGCTTTTGCTGCTCCACCAATGTCGCCGCCTAATGGTATGCCAGCAAAAGGAACGGGAACAATTGGTGAGCCACCGCCGCCGCCACCGCCGCTAATACCACCGCCGCCACCGCCTGTATTAACGGTGTTAACTTGAACAGTTAAAACAGGGGCTTTAAGTTTATTTAATGCGTCTTGTATTAAAGAAATATCGGTTATGGCTTTGTTAATGTATGAAGGATAATCTTGCAATGGATTTAAGGCAGGTGGTAAATTCTTAATTGCGTTTGCCAAACCTGTTGTTTGTAATTGTGATAACGCTAACTGATTGCTTAAACGGTCTGCCTCTGCTGCATTTTCTGTAAGTAAAGCAAGTTGTAAAGATAGTCTAAGTTTTTCGTCCTCAGTTAATTGATTCTGCAAGGCTGCCATGATTTGTATTTGTTCCATGTCAAGCAAGCCACTTGCCTTTTTAAGTTTAGCCTGATCTTTAATAGCCTTGGTTTGTGCGTTAGTTGCCTTTAATTGGGCAAGTGCGGCAGCCTTGGCTTCCTTGGCAGCTCTAGCTGCTGCACCCTCGGCGAATTTAGCCGCACCGCCTTGATCGCCTCCAGCCATTGAACCGCCAGCGGCAAACATGCTTTGTAGGTTTCCAGTTGCTTTAGTAGCAGATTCACTAATTGCGTCAACGCCTTTAATCATTAAGCCAATAGCGGCAAACATGCCAGCAGTTAGAGCAGCTGCACCCAATGGGCTAAACAGGAAGTTTCTAGCAATTGCTGAAGCTAGTAAAGCGTTTCTAAGAACTTTAACAGTTTTAACAATTGTGCCTAATGCTGTTATGAAAGCGGCTATCTTATTGATTGTAAACGCAGCAAGTAAGACAGCTGCAAAAGACTTAACCAAAACAATGTTATCTCTTATTAACTGCCCAATTCTAATTAAGGCTTGGGAAGTAGATTCACCAAAATTAATAATCTTTGTTTGTAATTGGTCTATATCTGTTGCGCCACTAATACGCATCATTGCTTCAACAAGACCTGCGCCAATACTGATTCTAGCCATGTCGGCTGCAACCTTTAACTTAGCTAGTTTGCCAGAAAAAGTATCGGCTGCTCTTGATGCTGCGCCTTTTGTAATGTTAGTTATCTCTTTTAGGATTAAAGCAAAATCACCTGAAGCAAGAGTTGTTTTGCTTAAACCTAATTCTAATCCGTTTAAGCCTTTTGTGTTTCCTAGATAAGCCTTGCTTAAAGCGTCTGCGGCTTGGACTACGCTAATGTTTTGACGAGCAGCAATATCTAATGCAATGTTGGTAAGGTTTTGTGAGGCTGCAAGACTTCGGGTTGTGGTTAGTAATTGCTGGTATGCAGGAATTAACTGCTGATCTGCAACTCCATATTGTAATTTTAAACTGTTTAAAAATGCTAGTGAGTCTGAGGTTGCAAACTCAAAACCTATGTTGCGTAGCGAGTTTGAAAAGAGTGCTAATTGCTTTTCTTGAGCAGCAAACGCACTAACCGCTGACTTAGCAAAAGCGGTAACACCGACACCAATGAGAGCTTGTTTAACGTTTCTAGCCAGTTTATCGGCAGCGTTCTCAGCTTGAGTAAATGCTTTCTTGCCTGTAAATTGCGCGGCAATATCAATTACTATACTCATTGTGACGCCTTCCTAAAATATTGTTTCTTTTTAAATTGTTCGTTAGCGTTGTAAATAGCAGTTAAAGCGGCTGCGTTAGCTTTGCCACCGTCCTCAGCCCAAGCCCGAAAGATCAACCGACCTTTCATGTAACGACCGCGCTTTGTAGAACTCTCTATGTTGCCTTGCTTTAACTCACCCATTGCCTGAATAAAATCTGAACCCGCTTGAGGGTTGTTTGAACGACTAATATCTTTTTGACGTGGGTCGCCTAAACGACCAACCCAAGGCTGACCTGAAGGATTTTTTCTACCAGCTGTTTCATAAATAGCACCCGCAGCAGATTTGTTAATTATGTAATAAACAGCTTTAAATCCGCGTCTATTAGTTTTGCGTGGGGTTGAACTATATTGAATTTTTGAAACAACAGTTGCGGCGTTGAATAAAGGAAATTTTCTCAATCTATTATCTTGAGCATCAAAGTAAAATTCAGATCGTCGCCTGTAATTCCAGTTGCTTAAAGGTGAACTGCTGGGAACATAATCTTGGGCTTTCTTAACTATGCCACCAAGAGCAACAGCCATTTGATCGTCTAGTTGCACAGCTAGGGCAGGGGCGTAATCTTTAAGAGCTTTTTGAAGCTCAATTAAACCTTTTATTTCTGCTGGCATTTTCCCTAGCCTTTGCGTCGTCTTTGAGAACCGCTAAAGTTGCCTTTAACAAATCCCTGTCCATATCAATAAACGTTTGGTGCGGAAGTCCTGTTGTTATTGCTAACCTAGCAACGAGGTAGTGAAAGGAATCCCGCGTTATCCATTTGGGGAGTCAGCGTCAAGAATTTCTACTTTAACAAGCTGCTCCAAATACTTATCACCAAAAGGCACAACAGTTACGCCATTGCGCCTTTCAGCTTCCCAAGCCAACCAATAGACCGCGCTTTGTTTTTCTTCATCTCTAAAATATTTATGAAAACCACTTTTAAAGTGAGTTTCAAACGCGAACTCAATAACAGGTGTAATTTCATATTCAGAAACGTCACCTGAAGCCTTGGTTATTTTAAGTTTAATCATTTTAGTCCTTTGTTATGACCAAGTACCAGTGGTTGCGTACGCTGTTTTGCTATTGCATGTAAACGTCAAGTCCATCATGCCTATATCAGCGACCGCACCATTAATATCGGTAAGATTGTCAATAAGAATTGTACCTGAATAAAGTGGGTTTGTTCCTGAAACCGCGCTGGCAGTATCTTGAATTGCTTGGAAAGCAACTGTTGTACCGAAAGCGGCTTGTAGTGTAGCTCTTACTGAACCTGCGCCTGAAGCTAGATCATCGTTTAGAAATGATACGGTTATTGTATCAGCTGCTAACCCAGTAGTGTATTTGTGTGCGGTGTCGCCCATCGCGCTGATCTCAATTTGGTCAAGAACGCGGTTAAGGGTAAAAGCTGTTACATGGTCAGACAAGTTAACAGAGTTAACTTTAAATCCAACCTTGTTATTTAAAAACGTTGCCATGAATTATTCCTCGTCTTTCTTGGTGATTGTTGGTTTTGGCTTGTCTTGTGGTGCTATTTGACCGATCTTTTTAAGAAAGGCAATGTCCTCGTCTGTAAGTGTCATTGTTTAACTCCAAGTTGTTAGTGTGCTTATGTTGATTGTGCTGACCATCATCTCTTGAGCTTCCTGCAATACCGAAGGCGCAGATACGCTTTCAATGTTAAATTTGAGGCTTGACGCAACAAGTTTTAAAAATACCGCGCAAACCATTTCCTCTAACGCAATTAATGAAGCTTGATTGTCCAGCATTGGGACTATGCAAGTTATTGTAAAGTTTGCTTTTGCCCCAACATTGTATTGATTGTTGCTTGGCTCAAGCATTGGGTCGGCATACCTGAGAACAACGCTATTGGCGGTGGGTGTGGCTGGCACATAAGAGAACGTGTCCCACACCCCCGCATTACTTAGCGCGGACGCAATGGAAGCTCTGAGAGTTGTAACGGCAACTGTCATTAGCCTATTAGTCCATTGGGAGCTAAGTGGTTCGCAATTAAGCCTCTAACTTTTGCAATCAATGTTGAACCCATTTTAAAGGGTGATGGTTGAAAATTAGGGTCTAGTGCGCCGCCATTAGCAGCTTGTTTGGCTTGCCAGATTTCAGTCGCCACCATAAGGGTAGCCAAATTTATTTCGGGAACTGTTGCATAATCTGTGCCATGAAACGACCCTGTTGCAACTCCGTAAGGTCTAACTAAATGATTTGTTTGATCTGCGCCTGAAGCAACCGTAAAAGAAAAAGTATAAATTGTAGATTCGGTTATTGTACGAGTTCCGTTAAACACCGCGCCTGAATCTGAAATTACTAGGCTTTGACCAACAACAAAACCATGAGGTTCAACTGTTGTAACAGTTGCCTTTAAGCTGTTTAATTCTGTTGCAGCAATGTAAGCTTTATTAAACCACAAATAACTTTTAATTATATTTTCAGCAGCCTGACAAACTTCCTCAACCGTTGGCGCAGAATACAAAGAACCTAATGATAAATTAGCTCTAAGTTCGGCTTCGGTAACGTATGTGGCTGGCAAAATGTTATCCTTTCTTAAAAGTTAAGGGGCGAAGGCTTCCAACGCCCCTTAACAGGTTTTCCCTAGTTAGGAAAGACTATGCAACTTTCCATAGGTAAGAACCAGCCGCTACCTTGGTAGCAACTGCGCCGTAACCATAATATGCAACTGAAATTTGTCCTGAATTGATCAAATTAGTTTCCAAGCGATATTTGGTTGACTCATACCATGTGTAAGAATCTGGATTGATAACAATAATTGTATTGTCACCAGTTCCGTCAGTTAATGCGCGAGAAACGCGGAGGTTTAATCCACCAATGTTGCCGCGAATATTTGTAGGTGTTAGATTTCCTGAAGCGTTCTGAGGATTAATTGTTTGAGTGAATACAGCGCGGTTTGAACCGTCAACTAATCCCATCAATGCGCCCCATTGTTCTGGAGATACAACAACGTTAGTCGCAAATCCAAGTGTTCCTTTGTAAATAGAAACAGCTGCGTCAGAAATAAAATCCTGAATATTTGCAGCGGACATTGTGCGGTTGCCACCATCTGTGCCACCAGTAATTAAAGCTGTTCCAACGAAAGCGTCAGTTGCAGCTGCGTATTGATTTTCCATTTGCCTGACCAATTCTGAGAAGAAGGCAGGTGACGATCTGTCCAAAATTTCTACGGAAAATTGCTGTTGACCCGCAAATTTTTTGACTGGAACTGAAATGAAGGCAACATTTTGGTCAACGTTTGCTGGTGCTGCGCCTTCAGCTGTTTCTGCAACTGATGGAGCTTGAGTTAATTTTGGAATTTCAAAAGACATGCCAGCGTCAGGCAAGGCTGCCGAACTTACGCTATCAATAAACGGTCTGTCAGCGTTTGTTAGTGGGTTAATTAGTTCTGTCAATTGACGAGTTGGAACAAGTCCTGCGTTGTCAGTTGTGTCTGCTGCTGCGGCAATGTATTGACGAGCTAAATCATCATTTAAATATTGTGCGCGTAATGTGTTCTCTAGGAATTTTTCCTTTGTGAACTCAAGACGAGGACGAGTGTAAATAGGTGCTGCAATTGTTGGGCGAGAAGCTTCAACCGCTGGGGTTTCTACTACCTCGGTCGCAACAGTTTCAGTAGTTGTGTTTTCCACAATTTCCTCTTTTTCTGTTTTGGTTTCGGTTGAAACTGCCTCTGTATTTTCAGACGCAGCAACGCTAGTTACTTCAGCAGATTTAAATGCGGCTGCCTGTACTAGCGAAACTTCCATTAAACGTGCAGCACTTACGCGATACACTCCGTTACTGTTTTTTCCTTTTAATACTTCCACTCCGACACTCAAGCCAGAACGTAGCGACTCAGCCGCCTCAATTAAACTATCAGTTCCCCTAGTGGTGTTACTAACTTTAAACTCAGCATAAATTCCAGTTGAATCCTCAGTTACGTTTTTCATGCGACCAATTGGCATTTTTGGGTCATGCTCTAAAAGCAACTTAACATTTTTAGGCTCATCTATTGCAATTGAACCTTCCTCAAAAATTACTTTGCCAACTGAGGTATTTCCAATTTCGTTACCGTACGGCGCAATTTTTCCCGCAATGATTCTGCGAGATTCTGAAGCCTCTAAATCTGCACTAAAATTAATTATTTCCATTTGGTGATAATTCCTCCATTTGTCTTGCTTCCTCAACTGAAATCAAATTGAGCTGAAGCATTTTCTCAATAACAGTTAATCTTTCTAGTGGATTGGCTCTTAAAAATCCTGAGTCCATGTCAAACGCTATAAATTGTGTGGCGGGCGTAAGATCGTCCATACTGAGGCGACTTTCTACCGCGCTTACGTAAGGTTGCAAGGATAGAGCTACAAACTGACGCCTCTCGTCTTGGACGTTAGAATAAGTTAAACTGTTATTCATTTCCGCGGAAATATAATAAGCAGGAACATTACAAAGTCTGGCAACTTGAGTACACATCATTAAAATTGAGTCGTTATAGGTCATGTCCTTCGGTGAAAAGGCTGTTGGTTGATATTCCAATGACGCTGTTAAATATGCAGTTGATCTTTCTGCGCGGCTGCGACGCCATGCAGCTAATAAACCTGCAACTTCTTTCTCACCTAAGTCCGCACCATTATTTTTCAAAATTCCCGCTGGAGTTGGAACTGAAGCGGCGTTTGCAGCAGCTTTTTCTAAATCAATTGCTGATCTTAAAATTCGTGCGCCAGCATGTAAAATTCCATCAACAGGCGATTGTA
>Ga0315903_10006985_pt1 | contig 14231 bp, 13 predicted proteins | sample LakEriMetagenome_7_FD_203524 | JGI IMG/M metagenome (GOLD analysis project Ga0315903, IMG submission 203524) | Freshwater fungal communities from buoy surface, Lake Erie, Ohio, United States - Buoy 2 MA119 | ecosystem: Environmental > Aquatic > Freshwater > Lake | place: USA: Lake Erie, Ohio...
AAAGGTGGATCTCCAATTTTGTTCCAACACTTATTTTGGTTCTTAGGTCACCCAGAGGTGTACATTATCATCATCCCTGCAATGGGTATTGTATCAGAAGTTTTGGCCGTTCACTCTCGTAAGCCAATCTTTGGTTACACAGCGATGGTACTTTCTATCTTGGCTATCTTGGTATTATCTTTCATCGTTTGGGCGCACCATATGTTCGTGACTGGCCTTAATCCAAACTTAGGAGCAGTATTTACATTGTTTACCCTCTTAATTGCTATTCCTTCAGCAATTAAGGTATTTAACTGGATAGGAACACTTTGGAAAGGTAAAATTCGCTTATCAACTCCGGCATTGTTTGCTATAGGGTTCGTATCAATGTTTATCACCGGTGGTTTGACAGGTATTGCCTTAGGTAACTCAGCTATCGACATTCAATTACACGATACTTATTTTGTAGTTGCACACTTCCACGTGGTGATGGGTGTATCCGCATTTTTTGGCATGTTTGCCGGTGTTTACCACTGGTTCCCACGTTTGTATGGCAGAATGATGAATGAGACATTGGGTCAAATTCACTTCTACGCTACGTTGATTGGAGCTTACTGTATTTTCTTCCCTATGCACTTCATGACCGGGTTGCCAAGAAGATATTACACCTACGCTAACTTTGATACCTTCAATAATTTCAATCACTTAGCGGTGTTTATAACTGTAGCAGCTATCATTGTTTTCCTTGCGCAGTTTTTGTTTATAGTTAACTTCTTCTACAGCATTTTCAAAGGAAGAAAACTAGAAGGTGAGTACAACAATCCATGGGGTGGAACTACGCTTGAGTGGACTGCGCCAGTTGAGCGTTTGCATGGAAACTGGCCTGGCGATTTGCCGGTGGTTCACCGTTGGCCGTATGACTATAGTGTGAACGGTCGCGAGTATATTCCGCAAACAGAGCCGATGAAACCGGGCGAAGTAGCACATGGGTAATTTTTTAAAAAAAAGATAGAGAAAAACTAAATGTCTAATTCAATTCAAATAAAACAAGGAGAAGTTGGCTACTTATCTCAAAAGGTAAGTGACTATGCTATGCTGACTAAGTTTCGTTTGAGTTTCTTGGTGGTTTTCTCTGCTGTTATTGGTTATCTATTCGCTGGTTCAACTACATCTTTGACGCTTATATTCTGGTTGAGTATGGGTGGAATGCTCGTAACAGGTGCTTCTAATGCCATCAACCAGATTATAGAGAAAGATATTGATAAGTTGATGAAACGCACTCAAAATCGCCCAATAGCTACTGGTAGAATGAGTACTCTTGAAGCTATTTTAGCAGCCGGTGTTTTTGGGATAGTAGGGATTTTAATATTGACTGTTCAGTTCAACCCAATCGCAGGTGTGCTTTCAGCTATCTCATTGTTGAGTTATGCTTTTGTTTATACCCCGCTAAAAAGAGTACACCCTGTCGCAGTTTTTGTAGGTGCTATACCCGGAGCATTGCCTCCAATGATTGGTTATGTGTGCGCTACAGGTGTGATTGATTTTACGGCTATTTTACTTTTTAGTATTCAGTTTATATGGCAATTTCCTCACTTTTGGGCGATTGCTTGGGTGCAATATGAAGATTATTTGAAAGCAGGTATTATGCTTTTACCTTCATCAACCGGCAAAACTAGGCAAAGTGCCATCAATAATGTTGTTTACTGTGTGGTATTGCTTTTATTATCAGTGATGCCTTATTTTTTTAATATGGTGAGTTTGACCGGCACCATTTTTATTGCCGCTGCCGGAGTGATGTTTTTGTGGATGGCGATTAGTCACTACGTAAAAGTGGAAGACAAATCGGCTAAATTGTTAATGTTCGGTTCTTTTATCTATTTACCTGTGGTTCAACTTGCCTTAGTTTTTGGTAAGCTGTAATTTTGTAGTTAGATAAACGAGCAGATTAAATAGAACGTACTTTGACTGAAAAGGAATTACTAAAGGAAACGACAGAATACACGGGTGTGCATCCCCAAAAGTTTGCACTTTGGGTAGCTATGGCATCCATGACCATGTTTTTTGCCGCATTGACAAGTGCACTTTTAGTAAAAAAGGGAGATTATCAAGAATGGGAGAATTTTAAGCTCCCTGATATTTTCACTTACAGCACAGTGGTGATTGTTGCCCTGAGCGTAGTGATACAGTTGGCCTTGGTAAGCTACAGAAAAGCAAAGTTCTTTCTATTTCGCAGTTTATTGTTCTTTAGTTTATTGTTGGGGTTGTTGTTTCTTTATCTACAAGTAACCGGATGGGGAATATTAACCGCTATGGGAAAACCGTTGACCGGAAATTTATCAGGGTCGTTTATTTATCTGATAACTTCCATGCACGGCCTTCACTTGGTGGTTGGGCTTTTGGTGACGCTTATCTTTCTAGTGATGGCCATACGCTCACGCAAAGACCCTATCTATGAGTTGAGAAATATCATTAATCCTAAAAGACAATTGAACCTAGAATTACTAGTTGGATTTTGGCATTATATTGATGCCGTTTGGATTTATTTATATGTGTTCTTTTATATCAACTATCAATAACATAATATCGTTTATTAATTAAAGTTTGAAAACAATGGCAGCAGAAGCTACACTACACGAAAGTCACGGCAATGAAACACAAGCCGAATTATGGAACGGAGGGCGTTCCCCGTTTCGTTTGAGTTATGGAAAAATCATGATGTGGTATTTCCTCATCTCTGACACATTTACTTTTGCCTCTTTCCTTATCGCTTATGCTGCATTGCGCTTTGCACAAGCAGACCTTTGGCCAAATGCATCAGAAGTATTTTCTTCTATTCCATTAGACATGTTTCATGGCGTTCAAGCCCCTTTGGTGTTTGTGAGCTTCATGACTTTCTTGTTGATTGCCAGCTCATACACTATGGTTCGTGGAGTTCAAGAAGGATACAGAATGAACAAGTGGGGTGTAGTTAAGTTTTTGATACCAACCATTATCTGCGGTATTCTTTTCTTGTTTTGTCAGTATTTAGAGTGGACACACTTAATCCATGATGGAATGACGACAACCACAGCTTCAGCTACGTCTAAGGTAACTAACTTCGGACAGTTGTTTTTCGTGATTACCGGTTTTCACGGTATGCACGTATTGGGTGGTGTGGTATTAAACATCTGGTTGATGGTAGAAGCCGCTAACGGCAAATTTGAAAAAGTAGGTCACTATGAAATGGTAGAAAAGATTGGTCTTTACTGGCACTTTGTTGACTTAGTGTGGGTGTATGTATTCCTTTGCTTTTACTTGCTATAATCTATTTACAAAACATATAAAAACTATATATTATGAGTTTCGAAATTCCATCAGAGGCACACTTACACTGGTCTGACAAAGAATACAGTGACGGAAGAAAAGACGTATTAAAAACCATTATTATTCTTTCTATCGTAACAGTGGTAGAAGTAGGTTTTGCTATGGTTTATGAGCACATGTACCCTAAAGGTGGTGGACCAAAAATGTTCTTGAACTTATTTATGGCGATTATGTCTGTGGTGAAAGTGGTGTACATCATGGGTATATTTATGCACGTGAACCACGAAACACCTTGGTTTAAGCGCACTATTTTGTTGCCTTTCTTGTTTTTGATTTGGGCGATTATTGCTTTTGCGGTAGAAGGCTCAAGCTGGGGCGCCATGCGCGAATGGTTAAACATTTTCTAATCTAATTTCTAAGTATAAACTTTGTAAAGGGACGGTCCATGGATTGTCCCTTTTTTTATGCTTAAAAGAGCAGAAGCTCATGGCGCTCAGCAGGAGCAGTGTCGCTGTACGTATTTTTAATGGCCTGTGGATCTATCGCAAAGGTACGCATATCATTGGGTTGCCAAGGTGTTTGAAGGTGCAGCAGGAGACTTTCGGTAGAGGTTTTTGGGTTTAACCATTCTTCAAGTTTAGTATCTGCAAGCATCAGAGGGCAACGGTGATGACCAATTGACATTGTTGCCTCATTGGCAGGCGTGGTGAGCACTGCAAAACGCGAGAGGATTTGCTTGCTCGAAGGGTCAAGGTGTAGGGAGTAAATGCCGGCAAGAAACAGCACAGGATGGCTTGGAGACACTAAGCGAAAGGGATTTTTGAGTTTCTCTTTCTCCGGCCCTTCGTAAAAGGCTGAAATGGGAACGATGCAGCGATGTTGAGCGATAGCTTCGCGAAAAGCCGGTTTGTTGAATATGCCCATCTGACCGGTGTAACCTTTTGTATTATCCGGATTGTAATCTCCTTCGGTGCGGGCATTGAAGTAGAGCTTTTTGACCTCTTTTGCCCAGCCGGGTACGAACCCAAAGATACTTTCCTCGAAGATTGGTTGTTCATCAGCGTGGCGTAAAATGAAGGCAGGTTGGCCGATGCCGATGTTGAATTTGATGCGCGGCAGGAGTGATTTGTTGCTTGCTTTAGCTTTTGCGGAAAAGCGAAGCAAGGCAGTCACTACTTCATTGTTTTGATCGAGTCTGGAGCACATGATGTAGCTATGATAGTGAAAAAAATGACAAGCCAATATGTTTGTACATCTTAACCTCTAGCGAAGTCGAGTAATGGCTTGGCTAAAGCCAAACATGATTTGGCAGATACGGATTTCCGCTTGGCAGATGCGAAATACCCTTTGGCAGATACGGAGTATTTTTGTTAAAATGGTGGTTTTTGGGTGAGAAGTGATAGTTTTTCAGAGGGTTAGTGTTTTTCTTTGTTCTTTTTTTATAAAAAGAACCAAAAAATCGTCCGCTCTTGAACGCTCCGCTACAAAGCGGACTTGCCGCGCACCTATTGCCACAAAGGAGATGGCGGGTAGCCACCCGCCATGCTCTTATTGATGGGGACGCTAGTACTGTTTGGTGTGAGGTTTTAGAAGCGCAGTTTTTTACGAGAGCGTTTATGAGTGTATCATCCGCTCGAAGCGGATGAACGCTGTAATGCTCAAGGCCGGATTGAACAGCCGACATCATGTGCTCGGTTAGTCGCCCGCCATACTTTAATTGATGTGGAAGTTATCCTTAAGTTGGGTGAGGTCCCTACGGCTGCACGTAGGGATAAATATGAACAGCCAAATTGTGAGGTTGGTGGTGGTGGGTTGATGTAAATATTTATGCTGCGAATGCAGGAATGGTTGTGTAGGGAAAGGGGAATGTTATTTTTGGAAGAGGGAATTAAAAATCCTTGTATTATTTTGTTCGTGATTACAAATTCCGAACAGCAGAGGTAAGTCAAAACAATTATTTATGATTAGAGAAATACCTAAGTTCCATGAGACGTTTGTCCCAATCTTAAATATTTTAAGTAATGGGAAAACCATACACACTAGAGAGTTGCAAAAACTAGTGGTTGAAAAATATTTTTCAGATTTGTCAGAGGCTCAACTTTCAGAAAGAACTAAGACAGGAGAAATATTAATTAATAATCGTATTGCTTGGGGTAAATCATATTTAAAAAAGGGAGGATTTATCTCATATCCTGAAAGAGGTAATGTTTGTATTACAGACAAAGGATTAAAACACAAAAATGAATTATCTCTTAAATCAGTAGTCGAAGATTCTGGAACTCTAAATTTTTACACAGAAGAAAGCACGAAAGCAAAAAATGGTACGGAGAACTCAAAGGGAATTACTAGCTCTTCTCCACAAGATTTGATTGATAAAGGTTTTTCTCAAATAGAAATTGAAGTAAAGAATGATTTACTTGAGAGACTTAAAGGTATTGATCCGTACTATTTTGAAAAAGTCATTTTAATTCTACTGAAAAAAATGGGTTATGGTGAGTTTGTTGAAACTTCAAAGTCAGGTGATGGCGGGATTGATGGTATAATAAATGAAGATAAATTAGGACTAGATAAAATTTACATACAGGCAAAGCGGTTTAACGAGAACAAGGTAAGAGAAAAGGACATAAGAAATTTCATCGGTGCAATGAGCGGTGATACTAATAAAGGGGTGTTTGTAACAACTTCACTTTTTGATCCTGGCGCTGTTGAGAAAGCAAAAAATGCACACCATAAAATTATTTTAATTGACGGCAACAAACTTGTTGACTTGATGCATGAGTTTAATGTGGGTGTACAGATTAAAACTACTTATGATATCAAACAACTTGATGAGGATTTCTTCGAAGAGTAATTTAATTTGTGGTAGTGCGGTAAAAGGTATTAGCACTCCTTTATTATCAACTTGACTTTAATAGAACTTAGCCACATATACGATGGTCGAGAAAGTCCATAGTACGAAGCAGCGTGGCGCGGAGGATTAGCTCATGAAAGACCCCAGTAACCTGCCATAAAGAAGCAAAGCTAGACGTAGGCTAGCGTGGTGGGGCTTAAAAAATCAAATTCTGTTTAATGGCTTCACATTAATTTTTTTCTTTGTGGTAAATCAGTAGGCATGACAGTAGAAGGAAAAGTGGCGATAGTGACGGGTGGTACACGAGGTATCGGTTTGGCTATCGTTAGACAACTAGCAGCGGCAGGTGCCCGGGTGGCGTTTACTTATTTGAGCAGTGCAGAATCCGCTAAGCAGTTGGAAAATGAGTTTGGCGAGCAGGTGAAGGGGTTCAGGTCGGATGCGGCCTCTTTTTTGGCGAGTGAAAAACTGGTAGAAGACGTTATCGCTCATTTTGGTACGGTGGATATTCTGGTGAACAATGCGGGTATTACGCGCGATAATCTTTTGCTGCGGATGAGTGAAGAGCAATGGGACGAGGTGATGAATGCGAACTTGAAGTCGGTGTTTAATCTGACGAAGCAGGTGGCGAAAGTGATGTTGCGCAACAAGCGAGGGAGCATCATTAACTTGACATCTATTGTGGGCGAAAAAGGTCAAGCCGGACAGTCTAACTATGCGGCCTCTAAAGCGGGGATTATTGGGTTTACGAAGTCAATAGCGGATGAGTTTGGCTCGCGCAGCATTCGTTGCAATGCCGTAGCTCCGGGCTTTATTGAAACGGACATGACGCAGGTGCTGCCCGAGGAAACCAAGAAAGCTATTTTGGCACAAATACCGTTGAAGCGCATGGGCAGTGCGGAAGAGGTGGCGAATGTGGTGTTGTTTTTGTCGAGCGAAGCGAGCACGTATGTGACGGGTCAAGTGATTAGTGTTTGCGGGGGCATGAGCCGATAAGCAGTAGTAATTTTATTCGTGTAATATTGTTTTAAATAATTCATTTTGAACAACGGACTTTCTTTTCAATATTCTCCTTGGTTACTTTTAGTTTGCTTGGCTTTGGCCGCAGGCTATGCCGCTTTTCTTTATTACAAAGAGAAAAGTTTTGAAGAAAAGATAGCCGGCTTTAAAGGCTGGAAATATTTGTTGGCGGCTTTTCGGTTTGTAGCGGTTTTCTTTTTGTCGGTGCTGCTGCTTTCTCCTTTTTTGCGCACGCGAAATACACAAACGGTGAAGCCTATCGTGGCTGTGCTGAGCGACAACAGTGTGTCGATGAAAAGCGGATTGGCGAAAGACACTTCGGCTTACAAAGAAGCGTTGCAAAATTTGATTACTCGCCTAGAAAAAAAGTATGATGTGGTGGCGTACAACATAGGCGACCACATCAAACAAGGTATTGATTATTCGTTTACGGACAAGACTACTGATTTGAGCGCTGCTCTTGAAGAAATCAATGGCTTATACTTTAATCAGAACCTAGGGGCTGTGGTGATGGCGAGCGATGGTATTTATAACAAAGGCGTCAATCCGGTGTACACCGCTAACCAAGCAACTTATGCGATTTATACCGTGGCCGTTGGGGATACCACTATTCGGAAAGATCAAAAACTGGCGAATGTTTTTCATAACAAGATTGCTTATCTGAACGACAACTTCGCTTTGCGCGTGGACGTAGAAGCCAACAACTTTGCCGGCAAATCGGCTAAGCTAACGGTGTCGGAAATTGGTGAGGGAAACACCGTGAAGTTGCTACAAACCAAAGAGGTGATTTACAACAGCGGCAGTTACTTCCAATCGTTTGATTTTATTGTGCCGGTGGTGAAAACAGGTGTGGCACATTATCGCTTGAATCTTTCATCGCTCGATGGTGAAGTCACTTGCAAAAATAATACACGCGATGTGTATGTCGAGGTGTTGGATGGTCGTCAAAAAATATTGCTGGTGGCGCATAGTGCGCATCCCGATATTGCTGCCCTAAAAGCGGCCATCGAAACCAACAAGAACTATCAACTGGAGGTGATTTATGCGGAAAACTTTGCGGCTAACCTTCGCGAGTATAACATGGTGATAGCGCATCAACTGCCTTCCCAAACACACAAGATGAATGGCTTGTTTGCCGACATTCAATCGCAGAAGAAACCGGTGTTGTTTGTAGTGGGTTCGCAAACCTACGTGCCGGAGTTTAATAAAGTGCAAACGAGTTTGGTCATCAAAGCCGGAGGCGAAAAGTACAGCGATGTGACGGCCTCTACTAGCAAAGACTTTTCGTTGTTTACGCTCACCGACAAAACACAAACCACCCTCACGAAGTTGCCGCCTATGCAAAACTTCTTTGGTAACTACACGTCAAGTCTTTCATCGGCTGTGTTGTTGAACCAAAAGATAAATACGGTGGCTACGGACTTTCCGCTTTGGTTGTTTAATGAAACAGGCGAAGTGAAAACGGGCGTAGTGGTGGGAGAAGGTATCTGGCGCTGGGCGATGCATGATTATCGCCTCAACAAATCGAAAGAGGCCACTAACGAACTCATCAACAAAACCATACAGTTCTTGGCGGTGAAAACTGACAAACGTCCATTTAGAGTAAACTTGGCGAAAACTATTTTTCAAGATAATGAAGCCGTGTTTTTTGACGCGCAGTTATACAATGCCAACTTTGAGTTAGTGAACGCTGCGAATGTAGATTTAAAGATAAAAGGAGAAGACGGCAAGACCTACACTTACAACTTCAACAAAACCGACAATGCATACGCTTTAAACGCAGGTTTTTTGCCCACCGGCAATTACAGCTACACTGCCACCACTAATGCGGCTAAAGGTCAGCTAACGGCTTCGGGTAGATTTTCAGTGAGCCCTTTGCAGCTCGAAGAACTGCGTACCAGAGCCGACTATCAAGTGTTGTATCAACTAGCCAGTCAACACAAAGGAAGTATGCACACTGTTGCTGACTTAAGCAAAATAGCTGACGCTCTCGAAAGTCGTGAAGACCTAAAGCCGGTGCTTTACGACACTTTCATCACGCAGAGCGCCATTAACCTCAAATGGATTTTCTTCTTGTTGCTCGCCTTGCTCACCGCTGAGTGGGGCGTACGTAAGTATTTGGGAGGGTATTAAACTAATCTACTTCGGAGCTTTCCGAACTAGGTATATTGCCATAGCGGCAAATAAGAAATTAGGTATCCACACGGCAACTAAAGCCGGCAGTGAAGCATTCGTAGCAAAGGTGATGGAGAACTTCATGATGATTTCATAAATCGCGCTTAGTGCAATGCCCAACACCAAGTGCCAACCCAATCCACCCCTCATCTTCCGCGAGGCTACGCTCACGCCTATTAGCGTCAAGATGTAAATACTAAAAGCCGAAGACGTTCTTCGATAGCGCTCCACTTCATAAAACTCAATATCAGGCTGACCGGTGGCATACATTTCTTTGATGTACTCCACCAATTCGGGAGTTGTCATTTCTTCCTTGTTGTGTGCCGTAAACGAAAAGTCATCGGGGGTGAAGCTAAACGTGCTGTCGGCCTCTGCGGCTTTCACGATGGTTTGTTTGTTCGCACCAAATTTTCGGATGTAGAAGTTGGTCAGCTTCCAGGTTTTTTTCTCCTTGCTCCAGTCTATGCGCTCTGCCATCAGCTTATACACCAACTTGCCTTTCTCAAATCTATCTATAGAAAAGTTGTAAGCTGAGCCGTCAATCGGTTTATAGTTTTCCATATACACAATCGTGCCGGGGGTCACTGCACGGTGGAAACTATACCGTAAGCCCTCATAAGGCTTACTCACAAACTGCCGCTCGAAGGCGATGCGCTTCATATTGGCGTAAGGAATAAAATAGTTGTTGCCCATGAAGAATACAAACGCCAAAATACTCGCACCTAAGAAGTAGGGATACAACATGCGGTAGAAGCTAGTGCCGCTGTTCAGTATGGCAATAATCTCCGAGCGGTCGGCCAACTGCGAAGTGAAAAAGATAACCGCCACCAACACAAAGAAAGGCCCGATGAGCGAAGAGATATAAGGAATAAAATAGATTTGATAATCCACCACCACGCTCACGAAAGTGGCGTTGTGCTCCACAAAGTTGTCTATCTTCTCGCTCAGGTCAATCACGATGGTGATGCCGAGCAGCAACATCATGATAAACACAAACGTGCCTAAGAACTTAGTAAGAATATAGCGGTCTATTTTTTTCATGGTGGTGAGGACAGGGAACTACAGCCTGCGCATCAATTTTTCGGTCATGGTGGTTTTCCAGGCCTTAAACGTGCCTTCGGCTATTTTCTTGCGCGCCTCGCGCACCAACCAAAGATAAAACGTCAAGTTATTAATCGAAGCTATCTGTCCGCTCAACATTTCGCCCGTGTGCATCAAGTGGCGCAAAAACGCCTTGCTGTGCGTGCGCATCAATTCGCATTCACTGTTGGCGTCAATAGGCGAGAAGTCGGTCTTCCATTTTTCGTTTTTGATGTTGATGATACCTTCGGTGGTGAACAACATGCCGTTGCGAGCGTTGCGCGTAGGCATCACGCAGTCAAACATATCTACCCCCAAGGCAATACATTCCAAGATGTTGGCTGGTGTGCCCACACCCATCAAATAGCGCGGCTTGTCTTTCGGCAAGATGCCACACACCAAGTCGGTCATCGCATACATATCCTCCACCGGTTCGCCCACACTCAACCCTCCAATGGCATTGCCCGGCAAACCTAGCGAAGCCACATACTCCGCAGCCTCTTTCCGCAGCTCGGGGTAGGTGCTGCCCTGCACGATGGGGAACAACGTCTGCTCATAGCCGTATGGACACTCCGTGGCTTTCCATTGCGCCACGCAGCGATCGAGCCAGCGGTGAGTCAAGTGCATAGATTTCTGTGCGTAATCAAAGTCGCAAGGGTAAGGCGTACATTCATCAAATGCCATTATAATATCTGCACCAATTTTGCGCTGCACGTCTATCACTGACTCGGGCGTAAAGAAATGTTTTGACCCATCAATGTGGCTGCGAAACTCCACACCTTCTTCTTTTATCTTGCGGATGCTCGACAGAGAGTGCACCTGAAACCCGCCACTGTCCGTCAATATCGGACCACTCCAGCCGTTGAACTTATGCAGACCGCCCGCTTGCTCCAGCACATCCGTGCCCGGGCGCAAGTACAAGTGATACGTGTTGCCCAAAATAATCTCCGCTTTTATGTCTTCGCGCAGCTCGCGCATGTGCACGGTCTTCACTGCTCCGAGAGTGCCTACGGGCATAAAGATGGGTGTCTCTATCGTGCCGTGGTCGGTCGTCAATCTGCCACACCGGGCTTTAGTGTCTTTGTCTTCAGCTAATAATTCAAATTGCATGGCGGCTAAAATAGAATAATTCAAAATCTATTTGTTCACCGTCCCACATCAAGTAAACTTGGTTGCGTTTCACTAACTCCCCTATGGTATAGAAAAATTTAAGTTCAAGTTCACCGCCTTCTCTTCTTTGGCGGCTAGGGTGAAGGCCGTGTTCGGATTAGTGCCGTTCAGTGCAATGTAGTCACCGGTGCTGAAGGTACCGTTGGCATCCGTGTCGTAAAGCCCATAGAGATAATAACTGCCCGGGTGCATGTAGTTAAACACAAAAGAAGGCAATGCGGCATCCATAATCACATAGCGGCTTTTGTATTTGATGTTTTGTAGTTGGGGCGTAAAACCCGAGAAGAGCGGCTGGGTGGTGACGATGAGGTAAACTTTTTTGGCCGCAGTCGGCAAGCTGTTCAAGTTGACGTTTACGGTGGTTTTGCCTACGTAGGGTTGCTCGCTGTCTTTAAACACATCAAGGTTATCATCATAAAAAATTGACTCCGTGTTGCCATCAAAGCTTTTGCAGAGGTCTTTGGTGAGTTGTTTTTTCGGAAAGCTGAAATTGGTGATGGTGGGTTGGGCTGCGGAGGCGTCTTGTTTGCCCGCATCCCACGCAAAGTGGATGACCGCACTCGGCAACGAGTTGTACTTGTTGGTGTAAACCTTCATATAAAGGCTATCGTTGCGAAACAACAAGTCGGCATAAGAACGAGTTTTGCCCGCTTTGAAATCGGTGAAACGATAGAAAGCGGTGTTTCCACTTTCCGCCACACTGTCAATCACCAAATAAGAGATGCGTTTCATACCCGTGAAAAAACCTCCGTTTCGGAAGGCGAGTTTGTAGCTGTCGCAATGCCAAGTGACGAAGAAAGACATGAACAAATCGTTGTTTTTGTCCAATTCATTTTTAGCAGAAACCTGCGAGGCGCTAATGGGGCGATAGTCGGCTGTGTAGTCGGGAAAGTTTCCAATGCTGGTGGAAGAATTGACCGGACCGGACCATATCCCATTGATTTTGCTCAAGAGCGCATAGCCTTTGATGGGCGTGCTTTCATTGAGTTCGGTGGGGTTGGTGGTGGTGTTTTTATTGTCTTCGTGGCAAGCAGACACAGCGAATAAGAACACGGTTGCGAATAGAAAAAATAGGTGGCGCATAGATTTAATTTATGGCGAAAGTAAAGGTTGAAAAGCAAGTGAACGATGAATCGGGTCAGCCGTTAAGCGTAATCAGTGTCGATGCTAAACAGCTCAGGATGTTTTGCCGGAATGTTTTTGTAGAAGTCCATGATTTCTTTCATGTCTTTATGCATGTCTCCGCTAGGGTAAACCAACTTGCCTACACCCGCTTTTTTGTTTTTGTAATCTAAATAACCTAAACCGATGGGTACATTAGCGCCAACGGCCACATGATAAAATCCGGTTTTCCATTTGGTGCGCAGCGAGCGGGTACCTTCGGGTGTAACAAGCACGACCAAATCTTTGTCGTCATCAAACAAGTTAATCATGGCTTGGGTCATGCTCAGTCGCTCTTCGCCTTCTTTCTTCGGGCTGCGGTCAATGGCGATAGCGCCCAAAGCGTTCATTAATATGCCAAACGGAAAACTTGTCCATTCTTTCTTTACGGTAAAACGCACGGGAATGCGCATTAAAGAAAATGCTGCTCGGGCGAAGATAAAATCCCAATTGCTGGTGTGTGGCGAAGCAATCATCACACAGCGTCTGAAATCGGCTTTCAAGGTGTCATCATACGTCCATCTGAAGATGGCGAAAATCAATTTAGCAAATAGTCTTCCCATAGTGCTGGCGAAATTAATAATGTAAATTATAGAATTGCTCCGTTTTTGATTTCTTCCACGATGGTCGGGTCCAGCAGCGTAGACGTGTCGCCAAGGTTGGAGGTGTCTCCTTCGGCTATTTTGCGCAAAATTCTACGCATGATTTTTCCGCTGCGGGTTTTAGGCAAACCGGAAACAATTTGAATTTTATCCGGTCGCGCAAAAGGGCCAACCATCTTGCTGACAAGAGCGGCTACTTCTTTTTGAAACTGAACGTGGTCATACACCGATTTGTCGCAAATCACATAAGCATAAATGCCTTGCCCTTTGATGTCGTGCGGATAGCCCACCACTGCGCTTTCAATCACTGCGCAGTGTTCGTCAATAGCATCTTCCAACTCGCCCGTGCCGATGCGATGGCCGGATACGTTAATGACATCATCCACTCGCCCCGTGATTCGGTAGTAGCCATCTTCATCGCGCTTACAACCATCTCCGGTAAAATAGTAATTGGGGTAAGTAGAAAAATAAGTCTGCTTGAAGCGCTCGTGGTCGCCATACACCGAACGGCTCATTCCCGGCCAAGGAAACTTGATACACAAATTACCTTCTACATTATTGCCTGATATCTCATTGCCTTTATCGTCCATCAGCACCGGTTGCACGCCCGGCAATGGGAGCGTAGCAAAGGCGGGTTTAAGCGGGGTGACATTCGCAATCGGTGAAATCAAAATGCCGCCCGTTTCCGTTTGCCACCAAGTGTCTACAATAGGACAGTTTTCTTTGCCTACATGGTGGTGATACCAGTGCCAGGCTTCTTCATTGATTGGTTCTCCTACCGAACCCAGCACGCGCAACGAGTTCAATTTTTTGTCGGCAAAAATACTTTCGCCAAACGACATCAACGAGCGGATGGCCGTAGGTGCAGTGTAGAAAATATTGACTTGATG
>Ga0315903_10006986_pt1 | contig 14230 bp, 7 predicted proteins | sample LakEriMetagenome_7_FD_203524 | JGI IMG/M metagenome (GOLD analysis project Ga0315903, IMG submission 203524) | Freshwater fungal communities from buoy surface, Lake Erie, Ohio, United States - Buoy 2 MA119 | ecosystem: Environmental > Aquatic > Freshwater > Lake | place: USA: Lake Erie, Ohio...
CTCTTGTTATTGGTATTGGTGCGGATGACGAGTACTACATTGCTTCTGATGCAAGTCCTATAATTGAGTATACCAAGAATGTAGTCTATCTCGAAGACGAGGAGATTGCATTAATGGACCGAAAGAATGGGTTGAAGATTGTGACAATTCAGAATAGATCTAAGACTCCATATATACAAGCTCTCGAATTGAAATTAGAGGCCATCGAAAAAGGTGGATATGATTCATTCATGCTTAAAGAAATTCATGAGCAGCCTAGATCTATTCGTGATAGCTTCCGCGGAAGGATTAATCTTTCCCAAGGAATAATAAAGATGAGCGGTGTAGACGACCATAAAGGAAAGTGGATTGGAGCGAAAAGAATTATAATAGTAGCTTGTGGTACTTCATGGCATGCTGGATTAGTGGCAGAATATCTTTTCGAAGATTTTGCGCGCATTCCAGTTGAAGTGGAATATGCAAGTGAATTCAGATACAGAAACCCTGTTATTCAACCTGACGATATCGTTATTGCGATTTCTCAAAGTGGCGAAACAGCGGATACCTTGGCGGCTATCGAATTGGCTAAAGAGCATGGTGCATTCATCTTTGGTGTTTGTAATGTTGTTGGAAGTACTATTTCAAGAGCAACCCATACAGGTGCATACACGCACGCCGGTCCTGAGATTGGAGTGGCTTCTACAAAGGCCTTTACTGCTCAGGTGACTGTGCTTTATCAACTTGCATTGGCAGTTGCAGAAGTACGAGGTGCTCTTCCAAAAGAACGCATGACACGCTTGATGGCGGAGCTGAACTCTCTACCAGACAAGGTTGAAGAAGTATTAAAGACAAATGAAATTGTAGAAAAAATAGCGGCTATCTATAAGGATAGTCGCAACGCCTTATACCTCGGTCGAGGTTATAGTTTCCCGGTAGCCCTTGAGGGAGCTTTGAAATTGAAAGAAATTTCCTACATCCATGCAGAAGGTTATCCTGCTGCAGAAATGAAGCACGGACCGATTGCATTGATTGATGATGAAATGCCTGTATTTGTAATTGCTACACAAGGCCATTCCTATGAAAAGGTGGTTAGCAATATTCAGGAAGTAAAAGCTCGAAAAGGTAAAATCACAGCGATTGTAACAGCGGGAGACAAAACTGTAAGAGAATTAGCTGATCACGTCATTGAGATTCCAAAGACAGATGATAGCTTGGTTCCTATTATTTCTGTCATTCCCCTTCAGTTGTTGGCATATCATATTGCGGTTATGCGCGGTTGTAATGTCGATCAACCCAGAAACCTGGCTAAAAGCGTTACGGTGGAGTAAAAAAATCTCTTTTATTTAGTAAGAAAGTTGCGAAGCGGAGGTCGCTCTATCGTCTTTTGGCTTCGGCAAATAGGGTTCAGCTATCGATAAACGTTAAAATCAGTATAAATAGTCATCGGGATGAATATGTATATTGAGACTAACGAATTGATTAGTTGGCAATTAACAGCACGGGTGTTGATAACCCGTAAAACACTCTACTTTATAATTGAATAAAAAGCCAAAACTTGCATCATCATAACCCAAAAATTAACATTTATGAAAAAGACAATTTTGTTTTGCGCTATGGCTTTAGCTACTAGCGGATTGTTTGCTCAAAAGCAAACAGGTGGCGAAAAGAACCTTGAAGTTCAATTTGCTCCACTAGGCGGTTCTCCAGTAAGCATTTCTGGTATCCGTCTTCGTATGTTTAACAGTGAGGCTAGCGCTATTCGCTTGAGCGTATTCGTTGGTGGTTCTACAGACGCTACAGTAACAGCTCAACCAGGTACAGTAGCTGGTGGTGACGAGGATCGTCCGGAGTTGTATGACACTGACAAGAGCTTCTCTTTCTCTCTTCGTCCAGGTTACGAAAAGCACTTCGAAGGAACAGATCGTTTGTCTCCATACGTAGGTGGAGAACTTGTATTCTCTACTACTACTACTACTACTACCTCTGAAGATTGGAACGGTACTAACGCTCGTCCAGAGGAAGGTGCAGTATGGGAAACTACTACTACTGATGGTTCTACTACTTTCGGTTTGAATTTAGTTGCTGGTACTGACTTCTATTTCGCTGATAACATCTATCTTGGAGCTGAACTTGGTTTCGGCTTCGCTAAGACTAACGAAAAGGACTCAGAAACAGAAGTATCTGACTTGGATCGTTACAGAGCTGCAAATGCTATTGCTGATGATACAGAGGTTGAATTTGACCCGATCATCAACGGTTCTAGCAGCTCTTGGGGTCCAAACTTCCAAGGAACTATCCGTTTGGGTTGGTTGTTTAACTAAGATGCATTATCTTCGAGGTCAAACTCGAAAAAAAGCAACTTAAAATAATACCAAAATGAATTATAAGGTTCTTGTAGCATCTGCTTTGACAGCTGGCGTGGTTATCCTCGCTGGATGTCAAAAAGACCGTACCCTTGGTGGTGACGGCATTCAAGTGGAACGCAAGGTGACTCTAACTGAGACACAAAAGCGTGAAGCTTCTGAAATGGTTCAACGTGTTCCAACACTTCGTTTCTATGATGAGGCTGAAAACCGATTCATCGATTTCAAAGTAGGAAGCCGCGATTTCGTTTTCTCTGATCCAGACGAAGGTTTCTCTTTCGATGATCCAGATCAAAACGGAGTTATTCTATGGGCTGACGGTGGCGTTGACTATATTGTTTTCTCTACTGGTATCGGAACAGCTGGAAACGGCGGTGGAGGTACTGTTATAGCAGGAAGCACTGTTCTAAACATCGATCTTACAGTATGCTTGTCTGTAGAAGAAATTGCTTCTGGTGACGGTTATGGTGACCTATTCGATTCAGGCTTCGGCTTTACGGATTATGGCGCTGTATTCGGAATCGCTGGCGACTTCGAAGGACTTGCAAACGCTGATTGGGACGCTGATGATTTCGATCCTTTCCAATATTTCCAAGGCTATGCTGCATACTACGTTCTAGCGAACGAACTCAGCGGTAACCATGAAGTATTTGACTGGTTGGATGCATCATCTGATGATGGCAACGACTACAATGATATGGCATCTTCTTTCGTAATGGACTTCTCTAACTTTTCGCTTTACTTCGCTACTTCTGGTAGTATTAACGTAAGCGGTGGTTCTATGACTTTCAATGGTGAGTACATCGCTATTGAAGATCTATTCCTCGACTTCCTAGGTGAAGGCGAAGAAGATCCACAAGTTAATGTTGTATCTGGTTACGGAACTATGGGTTGTAACTAATCCTAGATTATAGAATTTAAAAAACCCTCTCGCTTTCGCGAGAGGGTTTTTTATTTCCTCCTCCTCAAGTAGGCCTCGATAAATAGGGTGGTCATGATAAGACTAGCACCCAAATAGAAATACGGGCTCATATATTCATCTTCTCCGTAAAGGAATAAAGCAAAAGCAATGGTGTAAACAGGTTCAAGATTGATTGTAAGGGCGCATGTGAAGGGTGAAAGCACTTTCATCACATCTATACTCTTCACAAAGGCAAAAGACGTGGCAACAACCCCTAAAATCAATAATAACACCACATCCTTTCCTGTCATAGCGAAAAGATCAGTAATAGATCTTAGGTTGTCGGGATGCATTGAGTTAATTATTAAATAACCCGCTACAGCTCCAATCCCAAATAGCATTTCATAGAAAGCAATCTTTATAGGATGATGTGCTTTTACTAAAATTGAATTATGACTACTGAAAATTGCGGCAAACAATGCAGCGCAAAGAGACAAGGTGATGCCCCAAGATTTGTCTGGCTCAAATTTGAAGATGATTGTCAACCCGCAAATCACCATAACGCCTAACAAAAGCTCACGCCAATCGAAGGCTGTTCTTCTGATTAATGGAGCAACTATCGCCACAAAAAAAGAAGTTGTACTCAGCACTGCGAGGGCTGTCGAAACATTAGAAACCTTAATACTTTCAAAAAAACAGATCCAATGCGCTGCAGTAAAAATACCTACTCCTGCAAACATGAAAAGTTCCCTTCCGCTCGTTCTTAATGATGTCTTCAAAAAAAAAGCCCAAAGGCCTGTAGCAGCAGCGGCTATTACCATCCGCCAAAAAACAAGAAAGTCTGAGTCAAGAGTAATTTCCTTTCCTAAAATTCCAGTAAAGCCCCAAATAAAAACAATAAAATGAAGCAATAGAATCGCCTCTCTATTGGTTGGTGCCGCTTTTATCATTTGTTCTTTGAGGATTCCTTTCGATTTCAATTTGATCATCTGAAGCATCAATCTCGACAATTCCTCCGCTTACCACGTACTTCATAATATCTACAGAACTGCGATCTATCTTTTTTACATTTCTTCTTGGCACAACAACAAGATGTCCAGAGAAACTGTATGACATTGGCATGTAAACACCAATCTTTCCCTCCTGATCATCTCCAAGTTCTTTCAAGTCTTCATCTGTAACAAAACCTATCATCTCCACTTCTGAAGCTGAGTTGAGCTTTACTAAGACTGGTTTATTGAACATTTTTTTGCTTCCAACAAAAGCATTCATCAAATCACGGATGCTTTTATACATCGGGATTTTATCTAGCCATTTAGCCGATCTAACTTTCAATGGTTCGCTGATAAGCTTTGTCCATAAAAAGCCAATTACAAGAAGGACCACAAGTAAAATCAATATTCCTAACGGAGAAATATCATTACCTACCAACTCCTTTTCACGCGCTGTCAAATCTGATTCCATGATAGTGTTCACAGGAATACTGAGAATGACGAGCACTTTATAAATAATGTACACTACAATGACGATTGGTACGGTGACCAATACGCCATTGAGTATGTATCCTATTAATTTTCTCATTCTTTAATCAAACGAATCTCGCTTGAGAAATTATCTCCTTTAATAAAGGCTGTGTATAAGCCTGCTTGAAAAGAAGCAAGTGTAATATTCATTTGTGTAGTATTCGCATTCATATCGCTATAAACACAGCGACCAGCTGCATCAAAAACCTGAATTGATGAGATGATTTTCTCTGATGAAATAATCAAATTCTCTTTCGTTGGATTTGGATATGCAATTATTGAAATGTCATTCAATTCATCCACACCTACATAAGAAACATCAACTGTTGTGGTAGCGATATCAACGCAACCGAGAGCACTTGTTGCAGTCAATGTAACCGTTACATCCGCCACTGTGCTCAAAAAATCATATGCGTAATCGATAGAAGTCACTTCGCCGGAAGCAGTATTTCCATCGCCAAAATTCCATTCGTAACTAGTTGCTCCTGTGCTAGAATTTGTAACAACAACACTCGTTCCCGCATCACCAAATTGAATAGTAGTTGGAATTTCAAATGACGCTACAACTTGGTTGGTAATGTCTTCGAAATAACGAGGAATAATAGTGTAATCAGCGTCAAACGGTGATGACATATCGTTTTGTTCTACTATACCCGTAACCGTAAAATGGCCTTCGATAAGATCTGCAGGAAACAATTCTGTATCCCCGTCAATCAACATCGGAATACTGTTCACTCCATCAGCAACATTGACAGTGAATGCGCTTCCAAAATTTGTCCAAGAACCTGGATTTGTAATGGATACACATTCAAATGTTACTAGGTGTGATTCATTTGCTTCGGTCAAAGATGTGATGGCTTCAGGAGTTTCCAACTCATGTCCACCATCAATCAACGTGATATAGTCTGGTCTGATTTCAGCTTGTCCGTTGAACTGAGTAAGATAGCCGCCTACATGAACGCTATCCCCTTCTTGAACCGTGTAGCCAAGATTTGCATCTGGTTTGAAAACCTTGATACCATCGGTAGGGTCAATAATATGGAAATGAACTCCACTTGCATTGAAGTTGATTGTATGAACAACACCTCTTAATTCGCAATACAAATCGAGGTTATTCATCACGCCATCTGCATTCGCATTTGTAGCTTCTTCAATCGTAAGAACAGGATAAGCCTGATCATTAGGCTCAATAGTGATGGTCATTTCAGATGAAATGAAATCTACTTCTGCTAATGATGAAAGCAACAAGGAGAAATACTCCGCATTGTCTTCCTCAAGTTCATCATTTACAATTTGAATAGTAACGTATTGAATAGAGTTTCCTGCTGGGAAAGAAACAGCTACAGGCCCGTCGTTGATATAGTCATCTGGACTAACAGCAGTGCCGTCAATAAAGTTTAATTCAATATCTGTGGCGTTCGCAATGTTGTATGCTTGAATTCCAACTTCCAATGTTGCAACATCTTCAGAAATGCTTATTGCATTTACTACAAATCCAATTTGTGGAATAGTGCTGCACGGAATGAAATCGTGATTTCCAACTGTAGAATAAACATCACTTGCACCAGGTATGTATTGGTTTTGACAAATAGCCCAAGAAGCATTACCCGCTGACACGTAATTGTAACGCACAAGACTAAAGTTCGCTGTGCTTCCAGAACCTACAGGCCATGTTGTGCCTGGGTCAATCCCAACTTCACCAATAACATCAATTGCAACAAGATTTTCTGTAAGCACTACTGCATCATCACCATTAAAATTCGTAACCGTAGAAGTAGTGTCAGCAAGAGCCAAAAGTTCAGCATCCGCTGTTGGATGAACGATAACAAACGTTTCACCACCTTGAAGAATTCCTTGGGGAGCAAGAACTGAAGTGTAATCTACAGCTCCATTAGCATATAAGAAAAGTTCATATGCATCTAGGTCAATTGGGAAGTTCGAAGTGTTATAAAGCTCGATAACTTTATTGAAGCCTGATCCTTCAAAATATTCCGAAATGATAAGCGATTGACATGCATTTTCGAAATTACATTCTACTACTTCAATAGCTACAAAGTTTGAAGTAAATGCGAAGCAGGCGCCATCTGTAGTAATCTGTGTCAAATCATCACCTACTTCCACTGTCGCTGGGTCAATATTTGGAAAATAAGTAATCCCCCAAATTCTGTAAGAGCCAACTGGATATGCACTCATATCAATTGTTTCACCTTCAAGTGCAGCCACAATCAAGTTGTTGTTATCCGTCAAATATGAAACAGTAACTTGTCCTGCATCAGTAACATTACCGATTATTGAAACCGTTACTAGAGCATTTTCTTCGGTATCACAGAACACATAATTCGAAGAGGTCGAAGAAAGTGTTCCTCCGGTGCAAGTTGGCAAAGAACAATCAATATTGCTTATTGCAATTGAGTTTGAGCTCAAATCAAAACAATCATCAGACATAAGTCCGGTTGCAGGCAATCCAACAGAATTCGTGGTTGGATCAAGGTTTCCAGAAAAGGTAAAACCATAAACTGAATATTCGCCAACACCTAGCAAATCGAAATCAAACTGTGCAACTTCGCTAAGAGCAATAATAATTCCATTTACGTCTACAATAACATACCAGTAATTCGAGGCTGGCAAAGTTGAATTATACGTAAAAGAAATTGGATCTTCGTCAGTATTTGAACACGTTGTAAATGATGTTTCTGCGTTTGGTCCCGAAACTGTTCCTGCTACACATAGAGGCGCAGCGCCTGCGTTGAACGCGCCGGGAGTTGCATCTTGAACAACCATGTTTGCAACACTCAGTGGTGTTCCTCCATCAGGAACTCTTGATATTGATTGGGTTGCAGAAGCCATATTTTGATTTTCCAAAAAAATTGTTTGACCCATCAAAAGTGTGCTCAAAAGCCCGGTGTCATTTCCAGTGCTGCTTCCGTAAACTATTGCGTCTGTCAAATTAACAGTCGTAGCAGCTGTTCCTGAAGGAAAATCAAGTAAACTAGCCGAATACAATGCTATGGCATCCGCTCCATTGTTACCTCCATTTTGAATCGAATTACCCGGGATTTCAATAGAAACTCCATTAACGCCAATATTGCCTAAAACGAAAAGTCCATTCGCATCGGTGCTAAAACCATTCAAATCATATGCTGCATAAGAGAGATTGTTAGACCCATTAAAGCAAACAACTATAAGTCCATCTAGCGACGTATTAGGCTCACCAATTAATTCAATAAACTCAGCGGCATCAGTGCCTGCTTGGTCGCAGTCTAGTTCGTTGATTACAACTTGTGCATTGATCTGAGTAGAAATCAAGATTGAAAGCAGTAGTAGAATTCTCTTCATTTTTAAAGTATTTGATCGCAAAAATAGCTATTCAAGCTCAGGAATCAACCGATATAATTCATTGATTTTCCTTATTATTGCATTACTGTTTTATAAACCTTCCTTCAAATGACCAAACATATACTTAACGTAGTTGCAATTTTCGGTTTTGTATTCTCGAGCTTTGCTCAATGCCCAACCTGTACACCTGATTTTTCATGCGTAAGCACGGATGGATTCCCAACGATATGTCCTCTAGAGCTCCCTGCTGGTCAAGCTGGTGAGTATTATGAGCAGGTTCTCACATTCTATTTGCCAACGAACATCACTGATCCAAGTTCGGGAATTGAGGCAACACTACTACAGATTACTATTACCTCTGTTACTGGTCTGCCTTTCGGGACAACCTATACAATAAACAACCCAGATGGCATTTATTATCCTTCACAGGGAGAAAACTACGGGTGTGCTACCATTTGCGGAACACCGCTTCTTCCAGGTGTTTATGACGTTCTAATAAATGTGGCGGCGATTGCTGAAGCGTTTGGCTTCGAGGTCAATCAAAATGAAAGCTTTACATATACTTTAATCATCGAGCCAGGTGATGTTGCGGCAGGAAGCTTTACAGCAGATAATGTTGCTGGATGCGGAAATCTTGATGTGACTTTAAATGCACTTATTTCAGGTACTGCAAATCAAGTAACAAGTTATACATGGGATCTTGGAAATGGGGCTACTAGTGATCAAGCCAATCCTGTGGCTTCATTCAATGCGCCTGGCACATATACAGTCAGCCTTACTACAACTATTTCTGATTATTTTCTAAATGATGTTACACTAGAGAATATAAATGGAAACGGAGAGGGTGATGTGGATGAATTCTTCAGTGGACCTGCAGATCCATATTTTGTACTTCAAGATGCTAATGGTAACGCTGTTTACACTTCTTCAACTGTAGATAACTCAACTAGTGCGGTGTGGTCAAATTTGAACATCCCCATGACAAACCCTCCTTACACCATTGTTTTTTGGGACGAGGATGATGTTACAGCAGACGACAATTTGGGCAGTGATGAAATTACCATACAAGCTGGAAATGTAAGTTTCTCTAGCGGAAATGGCACGATAGGAAATGCCACGATCAACCTAGTCGAATCAACAACTATAACAGACGCTACAGAAATAACTGTGTTTGGAATTCCTAATGGGGAAACTACCGTTAGCGGTAACGTAATTTCAGCCAATGATCCAACTGCAACAGAATTTCAATGGGCATTTAATGGATTTCCCATTGATGGTGAAGTAAACTCTTCTTTAACGATGACAGCGGGTGGCACATACCAATGTGAAATGACGAATGAGTTTGGTTGTTCTGCAATCTCAGCACCCTATTTATTTTGTCCATCTATTACACCAGAATACGATCCATTAGCTTTAGAAATTTATGTTGCCGATATTTATGAATCCTATCAATGGTACTACAATGGCCTAGAGGTACCGGGCGGAACAACGTTCTATTTAATCAATCCTGCTCTCGGGAATTATGCGGTGGTTGTTACCACAAGTTATGGATGCGAAATAGAAAGCGAAGTTCTAACTATAGGCGTTTCCGTTGATGAATTAAACGCAATTGAGAAACTTGCAATCTATCCAAATCCATCATCTGATTTGATAAATGTTTCAATCGATATCACAAGCAATAGCCACGAATTGACCATTGTGGATGCTCAAGGATCAATTGTGTTTTCTAAAGAATATACTAATCTCACATCAGGCACTCTGCGTGTAGAATTAGGAAACTTGAGTGCCGGGATCTATTCAGTATTACTAAAAGAAGGCGATGTGAAAAAGGTTGCGCGTTTGCTTGTTCAGCATTAGGCCATTTCAACACTCATCTCGATTTCATTCTGAATAGCATTCCATAGATTCACTCTTGCTTGAAGGGCCTCTGTAATGTGGTTTAGCGCTTCCATTTCCCTTTCTTCAGAGTTGTCGATAAGTTCGGCTGTCATCTGAGTTGCTAGGTGAGAATGGTGACCGCCATCCACCTCAATATGTCTTTCTAGATAATAGACAAAGGTTTCGAGTTGCTCTGGAAATTGCTTTTGCATTTCCTTTACTATGGACAGAAACATATCTGGAATTAGATCCTCTCTGCCAAACGTAAAAACGGCAGCTTGAATATGCGCCTTTTTTGTATCGATTGTTTTAAAAGTAGAGCGGACAAAATCTTGAGCGCCTTTTGGAACATTCGCTTGTTCCAAAGCAGATTCAACAGCAAAGCCATCTCTGATAAGCTGCACAAAATCGTCAATTCGCGATGTATCACATCCACACTCTTTCATCGCTTTGAGGTACAACTCAAAATGACTCATTCGATCGCCATTTTGATCAACATCGCTTTCTTCACCGATAACAATTTCATTGATTAGAAACCTCGTATTTGCGTTACCCACTGGAACCCATGGGGTTGTTGTACATGTCAAATTATTCTGCAGCATCTTTAGCAGACTCATGAAATCCCAAACTGCATAAACATGATACTCCATGAATGTTTGGAGTTGCTCTTTGGTTGAGATTGTTGTGTAGAGTTTATGTGAAATCAATTGACTTCTTAAATCGGCAATTTCAATTTTAAGAGTGTCACTATTCATATTCAAATTTTATGTTGCAAAAATAGGGAACACCGATTGCACACAAAAGTTCAAATTAACTAATGACGAATCTTTGACATAAAAGGATAAATCAAAATAATCTGACGATAACACCAAGTATTTTGACGATAAACGATTGACTGTTGAAATCTTATCCAATTCTATCCCTTTAGCGAATTCTGTCTTATCACCTTTACCCTAAAGAGAATTGAACCTTAAAAGTCAAGTTTCTGCTAACTAATTACCCGACAACTTATCTCTGCAAGTGAACCTTCGACAATGAAAGGAAACTATCCACTATTTACAACCGTCAAAATGATTCTGGTTGTTATTCTCCTCAGCTTTTTTGGAAAAGCATACGCGCTATTTGACACCAAATTTTGTTTACCGCCTGTGACGGAAGTTAATTACTCATCCGTGTGTGATTTCGTGTTTAATGATCCAATATCGGCAGAACCAATTCCAACAACCATATATCACGCAGGCACACTTTGTCAAGGACAAAGTCTAGATCATTGCATAGAAGTTTCTAGCTGCGGAAGTAATCACTTTATCGATAGTTTTTCAGGAAATGATGGGACAGTAATCGTTGCTCCCCCATCCGCACCGAGCGATACTTGTTTCAGGTATACCGCTCCATTTTCCATGACAGGAAATGACACAGTTACTTTCATCGTTAAAAATGAATTTGGTTTTCAAGGTCAAATCGATATTGTATTTACTGTTTTAAATCCAAATACGCCGATCAACGCTGGAGCAGATCAGTTTGTATGCGGTGTTAGCGCAGCAACACTTGCAGCAGTTAACCCGGACGATTTGGTAGACGGATATTGGACCGTTGCTCAAGGTGCGGGTGTGCTTGCTGACCCAAATTCACCGACAACAACTGTATCCAACTTATCACTGGGCGCAAATAGTTTCATTTGGCATCAAGACTACGAATCGTGCAGTGCTGCGAATGTGGACTTAGTGCAGATTTACAGATACACTGGGATACCACCAACAGCGAACGCTGGAATCGACGCCAACTTGTGCTCAGGAAATACATTCACCATGGCTGCTAATAATCCTGGTGTAACGGCGACGGGAACCTGGTCGATTACTTCTGGTACTGCAACTCTTGTCAATATCAATAGTGCAAATACACTTGTTACAAACCTTGCTATTGGAGTCAACACCTTTGTTTGGAACATTAGCAATGGTCCTTGCGCTGGGGGTGAGACATCTGATGCAATGGTGATTAATGTTTTCAATGCTAATCACCCCGCAGCAAACGCTGGTGCAGATCAAACGGCTTGTCAAGGCACATTTACAACCTTAACCTTAAATGGATCAACACCTCAAATTCCAGCAACAGGCTTATGGACAGTTGTTGCAGGTTCGGGAACATTTGGAAGTGCAACATCACCGACAACGACCGTTTCTGGATTAAGCATTGGTACAAATACATTCCAATGGACTATTAATAATGGTCCTTGCGGAACGCTGACAGACCAAGTTACAATTGTTGTTTATAGCCCTTCATCTCCTGCGGCAAATGCAGGACCTGATCAAACAGTTTGCTTACCTAACAACACTGCAACACTTGCTGGTAATACCCCAACCGCTCCTGCAATAGGAACATGGAGTGTTATCGCTGGTTCTGGTTCATTCTCTAATGCGAACTCACCAACTTCTTCAGTGAGCGGTCTTTCTGTTGGAACAAACACTTTCAGATGGACACTAAATAACGGTCCTTGTTCGGGCGCTATCACGACTGATAATATTACCATTATCGTTTATCCAGAAAATCAACCTTCGCCAAATGCAGGACCCGATCAATCATTCTGTTTTACATCTTCACCAGTAGTGGCAACACTTGCGGGTAATAGTCCAACCGCACCTGGAACTGGATTATGGACAGTTGTAAGTGGCAGCGGAACATTCTCAACCTCATCATCACCAACTTCAACTGTTAGCGGGCTTAGCCTTGGTAGCAACGTATTCCAATGGTCGTTAAATAATGGTACATGTGATTCGCCTGTCACAGATCAGATGATTGTAACTGTTTACAATGGAAATCTAAGCACAGCGAATGCAGGTCCTGACGGATCGATATGCGCACCTCTGAGCACATACAATTTGCAAGGAACAGCTCCTGCTCTTCCTGCAACCGGCTTGTGGAGCCAGGTTAGTGGACCAAGCGGCGCATCGATAAATAGCCCAACATCCCCGACATCTCAAATAACCAATTTAACATCCGGCGTGTATGTCTTCCGTTGGACCATCCAAAACGGGACATGCGGAAGCACAGTATTTGATGAAATGACACTGAATGTATTTAATGCGAGTGATCAAATTTCAAATGCCGGTCCTGACCAAGAATTCTGTTTCTCTGGAATTTCTGTTGTAAATGCTGCGATGGCTGCAAACGCAGCATCAGCGCCAACCTCAGGTGCATGGACAATAATATCTGGAGGTGGAAACATTGTCAATCCCTCGAGTGCAACAACGACAATTACAAATATTCCAGTAGGAATAAATATTTATCGTTGGACATTAAACAGCGGTGTTTGTGGAAGTTCGAATGACCTTGTTACCGTATCCGTCTTCTCATCAACTCAACAATCTGCAAACGCAGGTCCAGATCAATCTATCTGCAGCAATGCGTCAAGTGTAACTCTTGCTGGAAGTAGCATAATTACTCCAGCGACAGGAACATGGTCAGTAGTAAGCGGGCCATCTACGTTATCATTTACTTCAACATCGAGTCCAACAGCTCAGGTTGCTGGATTTGTCGCTGGTGTTTATACACTTCAATGGACTGTGAATAATGGTCCTTGCGCAACGCCTTCAATTCTAAATGATCAGATGACTATTACTGTATACTCTGCTTCACAAAGCCCTTCGAGTGCAGGAGCAGATCAGAGTATTTGTAATACTACTTCAATTGTAAACCTTAGTGCAAACTCTCCAATATTCCCAGCAATTGGAACATGGACTGTAGCAAATGGAAGTGGTACATTCTCCAATTCAAATTCACCGGTTTCAACTGCAAGTGGACTTAGTGTTGGAACAAATTGTTTCACCTGGACAATTAACAACGGAGCTTGCGGCACGCCGACAACCGATCAGATTTGCGTAACAGTATTTGATACTAATGCACCAGTCGCAAATGCCGGCGCTGATCAGTCGTATTGTTTACCAACTACATCAGCAACGCTTGCTGCTAATACTCCGTCATTCCCATCAACCGGTTCATGGAGTTTGATAAATGGTACTGGAACTTTTGCAAATTCAACTTCACCCACAAGTGGTGTTTCTGGATTAAGCTTGGGTACGAATACTTTCCGTTGGACCATCAATAATGGATCATGCGGCACTATCACTACAGACGATGTTGTGATTACCATTTTCAATAATAATTTGACTGTGCCAAGTGCAGGACCAGATGCTGAGCTCTGCACACCAACAAGCACCTACATCATGCAAGGCAGCTCAGTTGCGCTTCCTGCT
>Ga0315903_10006992_pt1 | contig 14220 bp, 13 predicted proteins | sample LakEriMetagenome_7_FD_203524 | JGI IMG/M metagenome (GOLD analysis project Ga0315903, IMG submission 203524) | Freshwater fungal communities from buoy surface, Lake Erie, Ohio, United States - Buoy 2 MA119 | ecosystem: Environmental > Aquatic > Freshwater > Lake | place: USA: Lake Erie, Ohio...
ATTCCAAACCCATTTTTTGAAACGCTTTTGGTGCACGCTTTTGTTCTCCTGTGAGAAAGTCAATCGTTGCCCCAACACACATTATCCAGTCAGGACGAGATCCTGCCCAATCATAATTTCTTAATTCTTTAGCTAGCAATTCTTGTTTAGGGTGACCTAAGCAAAGTAAAACTATTGATAACGCATTGTATTGAACTAGTTCTCTAAGTCTTCGAATATCGTAGATTGAATTTGTCCATTGACTAGTATCAATGATTTGAATATTTAATTTAGGAAATCTTGATTCTAAACTTTGTCGAATGAGTGATTCATTATTTCCTCCAACGATTCCAACTCTTACTTCTTTTGTGAGTTGAGAAAATAACTCTGGCAAAAGATCACTTCCAGTAACTCTTGTGATTTGAAACTTTGAGGCATTTTTTGCAGCTATCGCAATTGGCCAGCCATCAATCAGGGAAAGTTCTGCAGTCGAATAAATTTCGCTTAATTCTGGGTTACCAAAAATATTTGTTAGATGACCCGCATTTGGGGTCACCATTATGTTTGGCTCAACGGATTTGAGAATTCTACTTTTAATTTGGATAAGCACTTCTTCTTGCGAAAGAGCATCAACTTTAAAGGAACCTAGATTTACTTTTGTCATTTAAGTAATCCTAAGTATGCTTCAACGTGTTTCTGCGCTGAATTATCCCAAGTCATTGATTGGGCTTCTGAGATTTGGCTTAAGTCAAGTTTATGTTTCGTTTCAGCAAAGTGTCTTAGAGCATGATTGAGTGAATCAAGGTTTCCTAACTCAAAAATCTTGTCGATATTTATTGAAAGTTCAACTAAAGCAGGATCATTACTAATTACAACAGGAGTTCCTTGAGTATGTGATTCTAAAACAGGTAACCCGAAACCTTCGTATAAAGAAGGAATAACAACGGCTTGGGCATTGATGATCAAATTAGCTAACTCTTGGTCATTCTTAACATCAATGCTTTTTAGATTAGACGGTAAATTTCCCCACCCTTTTCTTCCCACATGAACGAAATCAAAATTACTTTCTAATCTTGATTCTTTAACTGCTTGAGCATAAAAATCTAAATTCTTTCTTGGTTCAATTGTGCCAATTGATAAAAAATATGGTTTTGTTGGAGGTTTACCGGTTCCTTTTGGTAAAGAATTTCCATGTGGAATTGAAACTATTTTACTTGTTGGGATAGAAAACTTATTATGTATTTCTGTTCGGATGGCATCACTTGGACAAATAATTAAATCTGATTGCAAAATTGCCTTGGTCATGTTCTTCTTGTAATAGTTTTTACCTAAGTACGAACTTGTTTCAGGATATTTCCACCAAGTTAAATCATGCACAGTTATAACTTGAGAAGTTTCATTGTTTTTGTTTCTCGGCGGGTAGGTTGGAAAGTGGACTACTTGATGTCCACTTTGGCTTTTAACCGTTTGGAAATCACTTATTAGTAGAGCCAGTCGATTACTGGTATTTGGAGTCCAAATAGTGGCATCTATGAGTTTTGGTAAGTGATTAGCCAGTTCACGGACATAGCGCTCCCAGCCCGTTGTGTAACGTCTAGAAAGTGATCTAGCGTCAAACCAGACACGATTAGCCATGAGTCGAACTTAGTAGGTGAAATGCTCATATCGAAAGAAGGTGAGCACAAGGCATGAACGAAATATCAACAAATTGGGCCGCCTGCATTGTTTACTACCAAGACCAAGAAAGCCTTTTAAATCTATTGTCGTCTTTGGAGCAACAAAGCCTTAAACCAGGTCAGGTATTTATAACTGATAATAATTCTGTTCAATCAATAGTTTTAAAGAATTATTCATTCCCAGTTCAAGTAACTAAATTAGCTGAAAATAAAGGTTTTGCAGCTGGAGCAAATGTAGCTCTAAAAAATGCAATCAATAATAATTTCAGTAATTTAATGCTTTTGTCACAAGATGTGATTCTAGAAAGCTCATCAGCAGAGCAAATGATTGCTGAACTAGTTCGTTCAAAAGGAATTATTTTTCCAACCATGTATAACCGAAACACAAACAGTGTATTTTCTAAAGGTGGAAGTGTAAACAAGATTTCAGGAAGAATAAAACTATCAACATCTAATACTCCAAAAAATCCTGAATGGGCTGATGGATCTTGTTTAGTCTTTACAAAAGATGTTTTTAATTCAGTTAATGGTTTGTATGAAAAGTTTTTTATGTATTTTGAAGATGTAGATTTTTGTTATCGAGCAAAATCTAAGGGATTTGTTTTAAAGCATGTTGACACAAAAGTCTCTCAAACCCCAAAGGGTCCAAATCCCTTACTTCGGAGCAAAAATAGTGTCATTTTTGCAAGACGAACTGGTTCAATACTTTTGAAATCGTCAGTGACAAAGAGAAACATTTTGGGAGCACTCTCATTGTTTGCTAGATTAAGGCTCGCAGATTCAAAGAATCGCTTTATAGGCGTATTTCAAGGTTGGAAGGCAGCGATTGACTAGCAAAAGAGGCCAGGGAAGTTCACTTGACTGGAAACCAAACTTAAGAAGAAACATTGCAACTGCTGATTTAATAGCTTTAATTCTTACTTTAGTTTTTGTCCTGAGCGTTCGCTTTCCAGAAACCTGGAGAGGTGAATTAACAAATTACGAGATAAGAAATATTGTCTTAGCTCTTCTAGTGCTTGGGTCTTGGTTGTTTTTTCTTTGGTTTAACGGATCTCGTGACACTAACATTTTAGGATTTGGTGCAGATGAGTACAAAAAGTTAACAAATGCAACTCTTCTTAGTTTCACATCTGTGGCTTTTGTTTCCTATATTTTCAAATTAGAGATTTCTCGCTTATTCGTACTTTCAGTCTTCCCCGTTGGCCTACTAGTCTTATTTATCATTAGAAGAATCCTTCGAAGAAGACTTTTAAGAGCAAGAAATCAGGGTAGATATCTATCAAGGGTGTTACTACTCCATTCTGGCTCATCTGATCCAGTTGAGCAAAGGTTAGCTCTTGCCCAGCACGCTGGATTTAACGTCGTTCATAAAATTGTTACTGCAGAAAACTTTAGATTTGATGTGAAAGAAATTGTTTCAAATGCATTGTCTAATAATTGTGATCAAATTATGGTGGGTCAATCTGCAGTTATTTCAGCTGCTGAGTTAAGAAAGCTTGGTTGGGCATTAGAACAAACAAACATTGACCTAATTGTTGCTCCGGCTGTTACAGAAATTGCCGGCCCACGACTAAAGGTAAGTAACGTCGAAGGACTGCCACTACTTCACCTTGAGCAACCAACGTTTAGTGGTGCATCAAGAATAACAAAAAGAGTTCTTGATTTAACTCTTTCAGTAGTAGGACTAATTGTTATTTCACCACTTTTGTTGATCGTTGCAATAATTATTAAATTCTTTGATCGAGGATCTGTTTTATATACCCAAAAAAGAATTGGGCAAAACAATAAAGAATTTAACGTTTATAAATTTAGAACGATGTATGAAGGAAGCCATGAGCAACGTGCACAAATAATGGCTGAAACTAATAAAGACCCAAGACTTGCCAAAGATCCACAAGATCCAAGAATTACTAAACCCGGTTTATTCCTAAGAAGATGGTCTATTGATGAGATTCCACAAATTATAAATGTTTTAAGAGGCGAGATGAGTTTAGTTGGTCCAAGACCACCATTAGCTGAGGAAGTAAACCAATATGAAAAATCTGAAACTAGAAGATTACTTGTTAAACCAGGGTTAACTGGATTGTGGCAAGTTTCTGGAAGATCAGAATTAGATTGGGAAGACGCCGTAAGACTTGATCTTTATTATGTTGAAAATTGGTCTTTAACCATGGATATCTTGATAATCATTAGAACTGCTGCAGCAGTGTGGCGTGGAGAAGGCGCTTATTAATTAAGAGATTTGATGAATGCTTTGCAACTATCAAATGAGGGCAAGAGTCCTTGATTTTTAGACTCTTCTAGTGAAATTGCTTCTTTATCTTTTTCAGAAAGAATCAATTCAATATCTGGCCATTTAACATTTAATGTTTTATCAAAAGGATTTATTCCCTTTTCTCGTTCTGGATTGTATTTCTCACTCACGTAATAAGTAACAATCGTATTGTTTTCAAGGGCTACAAAAGCGTGGGCTAAACCTTCTTCAATAAAGACAGCACTTGCAGATTTTTCATCTAAGGAAATTTCTTCAAATTGGCCAAATGTTGGTGAACCAATCCTTATATCAATGACGTAATCTTTAATTGAGCCTCTTTGGCATTGCACAAGTTTTGCTTGGCTCGGAGGAACAAGTGCATAATGAATTCCTCTGACTGACCCTTTTGAGCTTGAAGAAGTATTAGTTTGTTTGATGTCAAAGTTTCTACCAATTAGTTTTGGGAACTCTTCTGCTTTAAATGATTCATAGAAGAATCCACGATTGTCTTCAAATTTTTGGAATTCAATTTTCCAGGAGCCAGAAATTTTTAATGGGTGAGCTTTCATTTGTTTAAATACTATCTCTTAATCTTTCGTTGTTCACTAAACCATTGGGTTAAGTACGTTGAGCACTCTTCTTCATTAACTCCCCCCACAACTTCTAGTTGAGGATTACCATTTCTAAGTAATTCAACACTTGATTGAGATGTTGTTTCAGGGTTAAATGCCCCAAATACAACTCTGCTGATTTTTGACTGCAAGATTGCTCCAGCACACATCAGACATGGCTCCAAGGTCACATAGAGACTTAAACCCTCAAGATTCCAATTACCAAATAGCTGCCCTGCATTTCTTAAGGCAACTATTTCTGCATGAGCGCTGGGATCTGAAGTTAATTCTCTTAAGTTATGGGCAATAGCAACTTGTTTTAGATTTTGGTCATAAATAGCAGCCGCTACCGGAACCTCGAGTACAGCAGGTGAGTTTTTTAGGTAATTCAACAAATCACTCACGATCTCTTGATCCTGTGAGCGTATTTTCACGATTTGCCTCAACCTCTAAGTGATGAGGATAACGATAATCTAAAGCCATAAGGTTTTGGATTTAGGAAGAGGCTAAGTGCAGGTTCTTAACAAATTGAACACCACAAAGCTTTTGTGGACATTTGCGATTTCCCAACTTGTTGTAATAACTATTTATCTGGGACATAGAGCTGAAACTTTTGTAACATTTGATCATTTCCTGCAAAGTGTGAAGTATTTAACTTTAGTTTTGTTAGTTATTTCTATTTTGATTACAATTAATCAGCGAGAGAAATTATTAAAATTTGAAAAAACAAAATATATTTTCTCTGCACAGATTCTGATTCTATATTTCACGATGATAATTCATACAGATATAAAGGCAATAAACAGCCCAACGATTTTACTTATGCTCATTTTAAGTCTTTTGATATTTACCCAGCCAATTTCTGTGAAAGAAATTAATAAGTTAGTTATCTTTTTTGTAATAGCAAACTTTACCTTTGTTGCAGCACAATTGACAGCAATTATTCCTGTGGCTCAAGATAATGTTCGAGATGGATTAGGATTAGTTTCCGATAGGCCAACAGGTCTTTTGTTTAATGCTTTTGCCATGAGTTATGCATCAGTCATCACACTCTTAGTTTGTTTGTATTTTCTAAAAAAGAGATCCTTAGTGTGGCTAAATGGGATTGGAGTTATCTTTTCAGGTTTTAGTGTACTTTTTTCTGGAACAAGAACTCCGCTACTGCTTATTCTTTTATTTGGTTTAATCATTATTATTCAAGATTCAAGTTCGATCAGAAAGTATTGGAAGTCAATTGTTTACTTTGTCTCTGGAGCATTAATTCTATTTCCAGTAGCTACTATTTTAGTTGGAGAATTAACAAACAGAGCAAGTTTGGCAAATTTGAATGGCAGAACCAAATTATGGACTTGCGTTACTTCAAGGTGGGAGGAATTCATTCCATTCGGGGTTGGAGTTCAAGCCGCATTTCCAAATGGATTTTGTTCTGATGATGAATGGTTTTCAAAACTTCGTCACCCAGAAAACATGTTTTTATTGAATTATGTGGAAGCAGGGGTTATTGGATTTATTGGGCTGGTAGCACTTTTTGTGATTGCCTTAATCAATTCTGCTCAGGCCTTAAAAAAGGGATCAAGTCTTGCCTTAGGGATAACTGGAACCTTTTTACTTTCTTCTTTATTTTATGTCCCCCTATTCCACTACTTACCTTTTCTGGAGGGAAGAACAGCTAATAGAGGGGTATTTAATTTCTTTTTCTTAACAATGATCTGGATGAGCGTTTTGGCTTTAACTACTGCAGGAAAAGCACAGCAACAGACCAAAAAATAACCAACGGAGTTATTTGCCAAACTGGCTTAATTGCATTTCTAGATTCAGTTTTATTTCTTGCAATTTGTAGCAGCAAAATTTGTAAAGTTAAAGCTGATCCCAAACCCAATGCTGCTGATAAATAACCAAATGAATCAATAGTTAGATAAATTACGATTGCTTGGAGAATTACGGCAAGTGGAGTTGATATTCCAAGTACCCAAAACTTGTTCAACCAGGTTAATAAATGTGTATTAGCCAAGTAAATGACGTATATGAAACCACAAAGTGAAGTTAAGATAATTGTCTTAGAAACTTCAGAAGTAATCTTTAAATTAGGGTTTAGAAATTGAATTAATTGAGAGTTTAAAGCAACAATAGAAATTATTAGGAAAAAGGATAGTCCTAACAGTTTGGCAATCGTTGCATTAAGAGCCAAAAAAGCATTTGCAGAATTATCTTTGAGTTGTAATAAGACTTGGTTCAACCAAGCATGATTCAAAGCACTTAAAATCATAATTGGAGTAATTGCAACAAGCACCATGACTTGAAGAAAACCAGAAAAAGATTTTCCTATTTCTTGACCAAAAATTACCTTATCAATATTTAGTAATGCCATCATGGCAAACATATGGGGCAATATCGGGTAGGCACTCCTTAATGAATTCTTTAAATCATATTTACTTATTTTCTGACCACCACCAACTTTTGTTCTGACCATAAGTAAAGATAAAATCGCTGCAATTAAAGAACCAATTTGTAGTGCAGTTAAATTATTTATAAAAGACTCGGTGAAAGAATTAAAGATAATCGCAATGCTTGGTAAAAGTGTTCCGAGTACAGAAATAAGAGCAAAAGAAACAGATTTATCTTGAGCCCTTGCTAAAGGTAAAATCAGTTGCATACAAGAAAAAGTCAACGCTATACCAAAGATGTAAGCATAAATTGAATTCGGATTAATGAGTAAAATCAGAATTGATAAAGCTAAGTAAAGATAGATCACTTTATTAAACCAGGAAATAATGCTTGGACGAGATTTCTCATCCAAAACATAAGATCTACTGATAACTATGGGAAGCCCAAAAGAAAAAAGAATTCCCAAAATTGATGCGGTGGCAGTAACAAAAGTAACTTCACCAAAATCTGTGACACTTAATCTTCTGGTCAAGATTGGGGTGAGGAGAACTGGACCAAGACCTTGGCCAAGTGCACCTAGTAAATACACATTTCCAGCTAAGCCAAAAGGCATAAACAATCTACTAAACGAGGTTAAAGTCTTTTTCATATTCTATTTTTTCGCAGTTGTCTTAAGAACTGATAAAGAAACAAACTTATTTGAACCTGTTAAGAGATCCTTTGATCTAGCAAAAAAGAAGGTCGCGGATTTTTTGGGTTTTGGGTTCCAACCTAAAATTTCTCTCAACTCTTCAGGAGATCTCTTACAATCAAATCCAAGTTCCTCTTTCCACAAATCTGGATTTTGTTTAATTCTCGAATTCCAATCCGTTGAACCATCTCCAGTTTGGGATGCCTTGTCATCAGCATTAGTAATTGAGTAATCAACGGGTCCACCAATCTCAGCTTTTAACCCAAGGGATGTTGCATAAAGAACCGGTGTGCTCATGATATTTGAAACTACTATCGAAAAGCCAGAAAGCATATCTCTTTGATTTTTTAGAAACATGGGATCAAATTCGTTTTCCCAAGGTGTTCCGTTCCCGTGAGTTTTTACTTGGTGCCCTAATGATTCATAGGTTTGTTTTACTTGCGTATTTGCATAGTCATATCTATGTAGCACAACAGTTACTGAACCATATTTGTCTTTTAAGAAATTTGCGTATTCAAGACTTGTGTCTCCTAATTTTGACCAAGAAGATGAATGAGCAGGATAGGCAACAACTCCGGACCTATTTTGATTAGTTGCTTGTGGATAAACATCTGATAAGTACAACCAAGGAGCACCTATGGAAAATACATTTTTCTTGCCATTTTGCTTGATTATGTTTTCGCATCTCTTTGACCATACATATTTATCTGCAGATCTCTTTGAACCTAAGTAGTTCCCAAAGCCATCAGTGGCATTCCAGCCGTGCTGTAAATAGCCATTAATCCAGGGAGAACCTTCTAAGCCACAGTATTTGGCTAGTAGATGAACATGACCATAAAAACGATTTTCAGCCTGAGCTGACAACTGCATCAAAAAAGTATTCACAGCAATCTCTATTTACTTATCTGAACTGATTTAGGTCCACAGGGATCAATTTGTTTAAGAACTTCGCCAAGATATGGATCAGTAACTTTCCAAAGTGAGATACTGCCGCTGGTTTTCACTAATTCTGCAAATTGCGCATAGTTCTTCACACTTGGTCTTGTTGTATCAACTACGAACCAGTCAACTCCTGATTTTCTTAGCACTTCAAAATTTTCAGGGTTTGGAGTAATAAAGAAATCTTGATTTACTCTCCATGAATCTTCTTTCCAGTACTTATTAAGAATTGGTTCAGCTAAAGGACAAGTTGTGTATGACCAGCCTTCTAGAAAAACTCTTCTTTCACTCAGTGCTGAAAGTGCAAATTGTCTAGCTGTACAAGTTTGATTTTCTTCCAAACCAGCACAATGCCTATTGGTGGCAATTAGATCATTTTTGTTTGATTCTTTTCTTAAGTAGTTGGCTATTTCATAAGTTCCAATACTAATTGAATAAGGGTGCTCTGGAAGAGAGTAAGCCTTTTGATCAAATTTCGTCAAACCGGAAAACATTCCTATTGAAAGAGAGACTGTTAATAGATAAGCGAAAACACTTTTTTGGTTGATTTTGGCAATTACTACAGCCACTAAGAAAATAAACCCAGTTGCTAAAGACCATAGAGCAAAGGCTCTTAATACTTGAGCTCTTGGCACAAAAGAGGAAAACAAAGCAAATAGAACTGGTTGACCAAGTAATCCAAGTGCAATAAGAAAAATCTTGTCTGTTTTTAATTCAGTTTCTTTACAAAAAGCAACACTTGCTAGCAATATGCCGATAAATGGGATAACGCTGTAAAGCAGGAATAGTTGAGAGTCCCCCCAGGTTTCCAGTAAAAGAGTTCCTCCAATTCCTGCAAGAATTGTTATGACAAGAGGTAAAAATAAATTAAGAGTTTTTTGATGATAGGTATGAATTGTGGCAAAGATAAGTGAAGAAAAAGAAATTACAAAAAGAATGACAAAAACACTAAGTGATCTAGAGTTAAGATTTAATCCATAGCCTTCCGCCAATAATTTGAAAGTGTCTAATGGGTTAAACCAAAGAGAAGTTCCATTTCTTCCTTCACCTGAGCTACTACTTGATACTTGTGAGTATCCAGCAATAAAACCAGCAACAGAGGGAATTAATAAATTTATAGCATGTCTCTTTAAATCAATTTTGTAGTTTGAAATCAAGTAAGTAATAGCTAAAATAACAATAAGTAATCCAACTGGACCTTTAGACAAGGTAGCAGTAAGTGTTGCAAAGAATAAAGTAATAATTTTTATATTATTGTTAATCTTTATTTGATTATTAGAATAAATCAAATAAATGGCCAAAACTGCAAAAACATTCGCTGTAAACTGAGGCATAGAAGTTGAAGAAATAAATGGTCTAGCCAAACCAATTTGGTCGTTAAATTCTGGAAATGTTGGATAAATCGTTAAGCCACCTAGAATTAGTGAAAACACTCCAGCGATCCAAGATTTACCAATTGCTTTTCCTGCAAAGTAAAGCAAACCAAAATAAAGTATTCCAAGCAAAATAAACTGAGTTTTAAAAATAGAAACAATTAATTCAAAAGAGCCAAATAAAGAAATAAAAGAACCTAAGGAAAAAGCGCCCCAATGATATTTAAGAGGGACTTGAGCATCAGCAACAAATGGGAAAATTGATGGTCCATGATTAGTAATTTCTCCTGCTTGGGCAATGGCGTTATACGTATCTGGCCAAACCAAAAACTGATCTAGGTTGTTGGAAGGAACATAAAGGGATTGTCTGAATAGGAGAATAAAGACAATGAGTGAAAAAACTACGATTACCAGATTTTGAAGACTAAATTCAATCTTCTGACTTAAATCTTTACTAAAGAGATATTTTTTTGAGCGGAGTAGAAAATAAAAAGAAACAATTGATAATCCAACCGTTAAAACCCAAGAAATCCCAAATTTAGATAAAAGAGCGTGAATAGGAATTATCAGAGAAATTAAAACAGCAGATCCGATGATTATTGCGCTGAAGAGTTCTCGAATCTGAAATACAACTATTCCAATAAATGCTCCTGGAATTAGAATTAAAAATAGAGCAGACCTAGTTGCCCCAATAGAATTGGCATGGGATGCATTGTCAAGAAATGAAGGCAAGAAAATTGCTAGTGGAAGAATTACCCAAATACTTAACCTGATGAGAATATTGCGTTTTTCAAGGGTTCTTAGCACAAGTCAACTATAGGCAAAAGTCTGGGTTAAGATGGAGCATGTGCATTATTCTTTCTATAGTCACTCTTAATCCCCAGAAAATGCTCAATTAGTAGCAAAGATTCTTCAAACCCCATTTCTAACTTCAGGACCAATAGGTAAAGAAGTAGAAGCTCCATAATACGACAACTTTGGAACAAGGCACATAAAATTTGTTAACAGCTTTACCTTTGGAGCATGAGCAAGATTGATTGCAATAGACATTGACCGAAGAGATGAAGTAAGAGTTCCAGCGATGAAAGTTATTGCTTCTGTAAATGCTATTGAACTAGTCGGGGTTAATCCAGTATTTAACGACTGTAATTCAGAGACTTTCATTAATATTCATTTATATTCCGAATATTATTTTTGAAAAAACTTTAACAGAAATGACAGAACTAAGTCTTCGTGAATTATTCAATACGTATACTAAACTTATTTCTTATTTTTTTAAAAGATTAAATTAGGGGAGAGTGCAAAAATCGTTCTTGAATCTTGGAATACCGCATGAACTGGGAATTGTACTTTATTATCGGACATCTAATCTAGCTCTCTACAAGTTAGGGGATATTGCTAAATAAATGATGCAAGATAATTACAGGTCGTAGGGACTTCTAGTGTTAGATTGTATAAGCACTCTTACTGAGCCTTGGTCAGATGTATTTCTGCTGTTATATAACGCTTTTGGTATGTAACATTCAAAATTTTGATAAAAAACTGCCGCATGCACAAAATTTGTGACATCTTTACGATGAAGCACCAATGAAGAAATTGGAATTCGCTCAGAAAAGGTAACTGGACTATGAACTTTAGAGTTGCCAAACTTGCGTCTCTGGCGATAGGTTGATAGATAGCTTTGATTTGGGCTTACTTTCCCACAAATTAGATCTGAATAGCTAGGTAAAAACATGTCACGCTCTGCAATAAACCCAATCAAGTCAAATTGAATTTTTCGCAATATTTCCAAAATTTCCTTTTGCCACCCCCCTCCGCATTGCAAAATTTCGTATGGTGGACCACTTTCAGATGTGTCTTCTGTAACTGTATGAATTGATTTCTCGATTGCTGAAACCTTGTCAGGGGCACATAAAATGGTTACTAGATTCGAGGTACAAGTAAGTTTCCAGATGCTTAAGAGAGTTCTGTAAAGTCCAGATCTACCATCAGAAATAACCAATAATTGCGAATTGGGCTTAGGCACCTTATAATTATATGTTAGAAGGCCAGGTGATTAAAATTGATTGAATTAGATTTAGATACGCCTGAAGGTGCATTGTCTTCCCAGGCCTCAGAGAAAATACCTAGGTTGCCGGCTCGCTTCAGAGTTAAAAGTGACAAGTACGGGTGGTTTCTTACCGCTCGAACCGTTCTTCCTTTCTTAGGTACTTTATTCCTTATTGCTTTTCTTCCGAATGTGCCAGCAATGTGGATTCTTGCAGGAATCCTATGTGGTTGGTCAGCTTATCGACTTCAGTTTGTGCTTCATGATACATGCCATATGAGTCTTTTTAACAAAAGGAAGACCAATGATTTGGTGGGATTGTCTTCTGGGTTATTAATTGGTAATTACTTCCCAAGATATCGCGCCATACATTTTCTTCACCATAAATACAATGGGCTAATTGAGGATCCTCAATTGCCTGACTACTTATCAGATCAAAAAATGAATAAAAAAGACTTTATGCGGTTTATTCTCGAACCTCTTTGGGGAATGAGGTTGATCCCATACTTAAGGCGTGATCTGCTCGAGGCAGATATTGTGAGTGCAAAAATTCCATCACCCACCAAAACTTGGTATGCGTCTTTGCTACTTGTTCAGTCCGTCATAATCATGGTCGTGACCTTTGCACTAACTAAGCCTATGTTTCTGTTATCGCTTTATGGCGGAATGGCAACATTTTCACTTTTTCTTGCCCGATTGAGAACCCTGGCTGAACACCAACAGGTTGATTCAAGTTATTCAGATTTTTCACGTACACATAAAAGAAATTGGTTCGATACGCTAATGCTGCAAGACGCTAATTTTTGCTTTCATTTGGAACATCATTTGTATCCTTCAGTTCAATCTAGACATCTTCCAGAACTACTTGGTGAGTTAACAGAAGATTTACACACAGTAGATTCACGGGGAAGTACGATGATCAAGACTCTTGTCGACTCTTATCGAAAATTACCTAAGATCTAGTTTCAGACTTTTTTAATACCAATTTCATATTTGAACTTTTAAATCGAAGTAAGATTAGAATCAAATCCAATACATATACCGCCGACACTAGTAGAAAATTATCTAGCGAAAGTAATTTGCTTTGCCTACCAAATCTACCTAATAAGGGGCGAATTGTTTCTAACCATTGAAATGGAGAGGGAACATAACTGAAGGATTCTATGGAAAGCCCTGCCTTTTTACATAATTGCGAAAGTGACTCCCTCTCAAAAATTACAAAATGTCTCGGCGCATGCCACCCACCCCAGAATTTTCTGAGATAGCGACTAAAAAGGATTCCTGAACTTGAAGGGGTCTCGATTATCAGTTTTCCATTTTCTGATAATAGTGATTCGAGAAATGTCAGGAATTTCAATGGATCAAAAATGTGTTCAATAACTTGAAACGAAAAAATTAAATCATACTTACCATAAGTTGCCAAGATGTTATCTTTATTGGTAAAAACTATATTTGACTTCAAATTGAGGTTAGGTGGGTTGATGTCATATCCAACACAAAAAGTTCCTTTCAATTCAGAGCAAGTAATAATGAACTCGCCCGAACCACACCCATAATCAAGAATTTTTGTCTTATCCTTTTTTCCGATAAACGGACTTACCAGTGATTTCAATCTCCATTTTTTAAACTTAGAAACAAGGCTGGCTGATCGTGAATAGGCCTGATATTCGCTCGGGTAGATTTTTGCAATTTCACTAGGTATTGGCTGATTGATGAGAAAATAAACTCCGCAACTACAATACGTGTAGATAAAATCTTGCACTCCTGAAATGTTAAGGTAATCCTTAATCGTGATTTTCTCATTTTCATTTAAACTAGGTTTTTTACATATTGGGCAATTAACATTATTGGTTAAAACTTCTCCATAATTTAACACAATGTCTCCCAACTTTAGTAAAATTAAAATGAACAAGAGTTTAATTATTTGAAGCCTGCGTATTACTATGTTATAGAGAATACCAAAAATCACATTATAAATCCACCCTAGAGTCACGACATACTTGAGCTTAAACTAAGTATAATTCTTGATCTTGGAATTTAAAGTTACATACATTAAATTAGTAAACAATTACTGGTTACATTAAATTCCAATGTACTTCCTGTAGTAATAGTTGAGCAAATATACAGAAAAATATGACATACATAAAGATTAAAACTAAAATAACATTATTGGTAAAGTAAGTGAAATCAATAAACGTAAGGACAATGAATTTTATAAATTTAAAAGCTGTTACACGTGTATGTTGAGAATAATCCTATCTCAAT
>Ga0315903_10006993_pt1 | contig 14220 bp, 27 predicted proteins | sample LakEriMetagenome_7_FD_203524 | JGI IMG/M metagenome (GOLD analysis project Ga0315903, IMG submission 203524) | Freshwater fungal communities from buoy surface, Lake Erie, Ohio, United States - Buoy 2 MA119 | ecosystem: Environmental > Aquatic > Freshwater > Lake | place: USA: Lake Erie, Ohio...
GACGATTGCTGCGGCGCAGCAGGCTTCGAGGGCTGCTTCCGTTGCTCCGTCCCCGCCCACGGGTCGTCCTGAGGCGGTTGAAGTTGCGGCCGTTGCGCCGTCCCCACCCACGGGTCGCCCCGAATCGGTCGCCTCCGTTTCCCCCGCTGCTCCGTCTCCTCCGACCGGACGGCCCGAATCTCAGGTCGCGAACGTCACCCTGTCCGACGTCCTTTCCAGTCCCTCGAAGCTCGGGTCGTACCTCGATCAGACCTTCAGCCGCGAGAACGTGACCGCGGCGGGCATCAACGTCGGCCTCGGCATGGTGCCCGGCATCGGGCAGGTCGCCTCTCTTGCAAACCTCGGCCTGTCCTTGGCCGGACAGCCGACCATCGGCGGAGCCATTGCAAGTGGCATCTACGGCGGAGGCTTCCCTGCCGGAGCTCCGTCGGTTACGGGCGAGGACCTTGGAGCGGAGACCCCCGCCATCGGCATCGCGTCTCTGTCCCCCGGCCTGTCCATGGCCCCCGTGCAGGTCGCCGAGATCCCCTCTCAAGTGGCCCCCGTCAGCTACAACATCGCCGACTTCAGCCCCCGCTCCTCCGGAATCGCGGCTCTTTCGTCGGTCACTCCGTCTCCCGCCTTCCCCTCGTCGTATGCCGCGGCATACACGCCCGCCTTCGTTGCGGCTACTCCATCGCCTTCCCCGCTGGCTTCGCCGCTGTCCCGGCCCCAATACGTATGAGGAACACCATGCAGAACCCCAACAAGCGCACCAAACCCGGCAACGTCGCCGTCGAAACCTCTCAGATGATCGTTGGTCAGGGGTCCGTGCCCCTCGCGACCACCACCTCCGTTTCCATCCCTCCCGCGCCCCGCGGTGAAATGGAATGCCGCGGCAAAGGAGCCATGCTCCGTGGGACGAAGTTCGTCTCTCGCTGAACATTATCCCCGGCCTTTTATAGGGCCGGGGTCCTCCCCTTGAGAAAGAAAGCCTCATGGACCTTCTCTTCGCAGAAAAAATTCTTAAGATCATCCGCGAGCGGCGAGATGTAGTTACTGAAGCGTTGACAGAGGGCGCGGTTCAGGACTTCGCGGCTTTCCGCCACCTTCGTGGGAAGTACGAAGTGTGGTCGGAACTGGAACAAGAAATCCGCTCTCTGCTGAAACGGGAAACAGAGGAAGATGACTAGTCTCATCCTGCCTGAACACGTTGCTAAAAAGGTCGGTGCGAAGAAGGAAGCCCCGGCCGTAGAAGAGACGAAAAGCCCCCTCGAAGAAGCTTACATCCTCGCAGAGGAACGGGTCCTTGATCCGGAAAAGCTTTCTCTGTCCGTCCTCCAGAGGCTTCCTCAGCCTACCGGATGGCGGCTTCTGGTTCTCCCCTACCGCGGAGTGGGCCGCACCAAGGGGAATGTTCACCTCCCTGATGAGTATGTCGAACGTCAGACCTTGGCGACCGTGGTCGGCTACGTCTTGGCGGTCGGTCCCGACTGCTACACGGACAAGGGGAAGTTCACCGCAGGTCCGTGGTGCAAGAAGGGCGACTGGATTCTCTTCGGTCGGTACGCGGGAGCGCGCTTCAAGATCGAGGGCGGCGAAGTCCGCATCCTCAACGACGACGAAGTCATCGCAACCATCGCGGATCCTGCGGACGTCCTGAACGTCTGACCGCGCTTACATGGAGGTATCCATGCCTGACAAAGAAGTCGAAGTCCTGAAGAGGGACAACGAGGAAATCGAGATCGAGATCATCGAGGACGACGGCCAAGAGCCGGAGGCCAAGGCTGAACCGGAAGCTCCCCGCGAGGAGTCGAAGGAAGAAGCCCCTCAGAAGGAGGAAAAGGCTTCCGACGATGATCTGTCGAGCCTCAGCGACTCCGTGAAGAAGCGGATCGACAAGCTGACGTTCAAGATGCGCGAGGCGGAACGCCGCGAGCAGGCGGCAATCGAGTACGCCAAAAGTCTTAAGAACGAAGTCGACAACTACCGCACTCGCACGACGAGCCTGAGCCAGTCGTGGGAAGCCGAGTTCGACGGACGCCTGAAGAGCCAGCAAGAGCTGGCTGCCGACAAGCTTCGCTCGGCTGTGGATCGCGGCGACGTCGACGCTCAGATCGAAGCACAGAAGCAGATCGCGGCTCTCGTCATCGAGGAAGAGCGTCTCAAGACGTTCCGCCTTCAGAAGGAAGCGCCGCAGCCCCAGTACGCGCCGCAGCCTGCCCCGCAGACCCCCTCGGTTCCTAAGCCTGATCGCAAGGCCGAGGACTGGGCGCAACGCAACGAGTGGTTCGGAGAGGATCAGGCCATGACGGCCACAGCCCTCGCCTACCACAAGGTACTCGTCGAGCAGGAGGGCTACGACCCCTCGTCCGACGACTATTACGACGAGCTTGACCGGCGGATCCGCAAGGAGTTCTCCCACAAGTTCGAGAAGAAGGAGCCTGCGAAGCCTGCTCCTGCCGTAGCTTCCGCCCGTCCGTCGGCCCGTCCCGACAACGGCAAGAAGCAGATCAAACTCACGAGCAGCCAAATTGCTCTTGCCCGCAAACTCGGTATCACGGTAGAAGAGTATGCGCGGCAAGTTCAGAAGCTCGCTAGGTAAGGATACCTACCATGGATCGCACGCCTCGTTCTGAAACGGCCCGCGCCAAGTCTTCCCGTCCCAAGACGTGGAAGCCGCCGTCCACGTTGGACGCCCCCACCGCCCCCGAAGGATTCGCCCACAGGTGGATCCGGATGGAAGCCGGTGGACACGACGACCGGAAGAACCTCTCCGCACGACTCCGCGAAGGCTATGAGCTTGTTCGCGCCGAGGAATATCCTGATTGGGATCTGCCCACCCTGATGGACGGCAAGCATGCCGGTGTCATCGCAGTCGGTGGGCTTGTGTTGGCCCGTATTCCTCTTGAAACCAAAGCCCAACGCAACTCGTACTATCGTCGTCAGTCCCGCGATCAGCTTGAAGCGGTGGACAACGATCTGATGCGAGAGAGCAACCCCTCCATGCCGATCAGCAAGCCTGAGCGGCAGAGTCGCGTCACTTTCGGTGGATCTCGCTCCACCGGTGAGTGAGTAACTGGATCACCAAGGAAACGAAACAATGCCTAACATCGACGCTGCTTTCGGGCTCCGCCCGTATCGTATGCTCGGTAGCGGTGCCAACACCAACGGCGTTTCGACCTACAACATCCAGCTTACGGGTACTGCGGGTACTTCTTCGGTCATCTACGAAGGCACCCCCGTCATCCCGTTGGCTAACGGTCTTGTAGACATCGTCGGAAACGCCAACGGTGGCACGGTCCCGCTTCTGGGTGCCTTCATCGGCTGCAACTACACCGACCTCAACGGCAAGCCCACCTACTCCAACAAGTGGCCGGGTACGTCTGCTGTTATGGCGGGTACGGAAGCCACGGCTCTCATCGCTGCGCATCCTGATCAGCTCTTCCTGATCAACTGCGACGCGGCTGCGGCCAACTCGCTCGTTCACGCCAATGCCAACTTCGCGACTGCCACGTCCGGCAACGCGACGACGGGCATCTCCTCGGGTGAACTCGCGGTCTCCACGGCGAACACCACGAACACTCTCAACCTCCGCATCATCGGCTTCGAGGACACTCCTGCGAACGATGACGCTTCGGCTGCGGGTCGTCTGGCTATCGTTATGCTCAACAACCACTTCTACCGTTACAATGCTAACGGTACTGGTGCAGGCATCTGACGGAGGGCATGACAGATGGCTATCACTCGTTCCCAGTTGATGAAGGAGCTTGAGCCCGGTCTCAACGCTCTCTTCGGTCTGGAGTATGACCGTTACGACAACGAGCATGCTGAAATCTTCGACACCGAGACTTCGGATCGGGCGTTCGAGGAAGAGGTCATGCTTTCGGGGTTTGGTCAGGCTCCCGTCAAAGGCGAAGGCGCTGCCGTCGCTTATGATCAGGCCAACGAAGCCTTCACGGCTCGCTACACGCATGAGACGATTGCTCTGGCGTTCGCGATCACCGAAGAAGCTGTCGAAGACAACCTCTACGACCGCCTCTCGGCTCGCTACACCCGCGCTCTCGCTCGTTCGATGGCCAACACCAAGCAGGTGAAGGCTGCGGCGGTCCTGAACAACGGCTTCGACAGCAACTACAAAGGCGGCGACGGCGTCGAACTCTTCTCGACGGCGCATCCGACCATTGGCGGCGGCAACGTCGCGAACGAACTGGCGACCCCCGCGGACCTCAATGAGACCTCGCTTGAGCAGGCTCTCATCGATATCGCGGCGTTCGTCGACGAACGCGGTCTGAAGATTGCCCTTCGCGGCATGAAGCTGATCGTTCCGTCGGCTCTCCAGTTCACGGCTGAGCGCATCCTCGTCTCTGACCTCCGCGTCGGCACCGCCGACAACGACGTCAATGCGATCAAGTCGATGGGCCTGCTCCCTCAGGGCTACGTGGTCAACCACTTCCTGACGGACCCGGACGCGTTCTTCATCAAGACGGACGCCCCCAACGGCCTGAAGCACTTCGTGCGCTCGCCCATCAAGACGGCGATGGAAGGCGACTTCGAAACGGGCAACGTGCGCTACAAGGCGCGTGAGCGTTACTCGTTCGGCTGGTCGGACTTCCGCGCCATCTTCGGCTCCCCCGGCGCGTAATCCTCCCTACGCCCCGAAAACTGGAAGGCCCGCTTCGGCGGGCCTTTCTTTTATCCGGCCCCCGTGCGATACTTCAGCAGTACCGGGGTTATCCGGTCACGTAGACCGTCCCGGCGGACGCTGCACAGACTACGTGGCCCTATCGTGCAGGAGTGGAAGCAATGGCTTCGACCACTTTTTCGGGTCCCGTCACCTCTACGAACGGCTTCATCGGTGCCGTTACGGGTAACGTGACCGGCAACGTCACTCTCCCCGTTGCGACGGTTGCGGCTGCGGGTTCCGCGCAGGGTGACGCTGGAGCCCTCTCGTCCGGCTTCAACTACGTCACCGGCGCAGACGACGTTAAGGGCGTTCGTCTCCCTGCGGCGGTCGCGGGCACGGTCGTCATCATCAAGGTCGGCCCCGGCGCGGACCTCAAGGTCTACCCGGCAACCGGCGACAAGATCAACGACGGCTCCGCCAACGCGGCGCTGACGGTTGTGGACGACGTCTGCTTCATGGTCATCGCTCGGGACGCCACCGATTGGTACACCCTGCCCCTGCTGCCGTCGTAATCCTCCGTCCTCATAGGAGGCCTACATGGCTGACGCAGTAACAACGCAGGTTCTGGTCGACGACACCCGTCGGGCCATCCTCAAGTTCACGAACATTTCCGACGGCACTGGTGAAAGTGCCGTCGTGAAAGTCGACGTGTCGACGCTTACCCCCTATCAGGGGAACGCGTGTACGAGCGTGAACATCGAGAAGCTCGAAGCGATCACGGACGGCATGGGCGTGGACCTCCTCTGGGATGCCACGGCCGACGTCATCATCATGACGCTTGGTCCCGACCAGTTCTTCACGTTCGACTTCAACCACTTCGGCGGTCTGAAGAACAACGCGGGTGCGGGAAAGACGGGGGACATTTCGTTTACCACCGTCGGAGCCACTGCGGGTGACCGCTACACCCTCATCCTTGAGTGTCTCAAGAATTACGGGTGATCCATGGTTGCGCCTTCTTCGGTAACGCGCACAGGAAAAAATGAGCCGTGGGAGCTTCAGGTTTCCCGCGGCCAGATCTCTTGGCACAGGGCGGTCACCGTCTTCGGGTACAACTCCGACGTCGACACGTCGGTCGAAACCGTTTGGCCGCAGGGGGGCCTTCTTGGATTCCCTGCTACGGCACTTCAGTTGTCCGTCAGCTCGGACAACGCCGCTGACACCGCGGCGGGGACGGGTGCGCGGACCGTGTACCTCGAAGGCTTGGACGCGAACTACAACACGATCACCGAGACCGTCACCCTGAATGGGCAGACGGCGGTGACGACGACACGGTCGTATCTGCACATCAACAACTGCTACGTGCTTACGGCGGGCTCGGGCAACTCGGCTGCGGGCACGATCTACTTCGGCACGGGCACCGTCACGGCGGGCGTACCTGCTACGGTCTACGACGTCATCCAGTTCGACTACAACTCGCGCATCACGGGCAGCTACACGGTTCCTGCCGGGTACACCGCTTACGTGTCGCAGGGTCTGTTCTCGTCGGGTCAGGCTTCCGGCACGGGTCCGGTGACGGGTCGCCTGATGACGCGCGGCACGAACAACATCCGCATGACCGCTGCCGTCACGACGGTGAACAACGGCGCTTCCGATTACGCCTTCGAATACCCCCTCGTGGTGCCTGAAAAGACCACGATCGAGGCTCAGGCGGTCGGCACCGGGAACAACAATGCCTGCTCGTCCTTGTTCGTCCTCCTTCTGATCAAGAACGACGCGGGGACGCCCTGATGGCCAAGGTCACCGCAGCGAAGCGCACGGGTAACGGCGTCACCTACCGCGGCGTGACTTACCCCGGTTTCAACAAGCCCCGCGCAAGCACGAACCCCAAAAAGAAGAAGATGGTCCTCGCCAAGAAGGGCGACGAGATCAAGGTCGTCCACTTCGGCGACGCTTCGATGGGGCACAACTACTCGGCCGCAGCCCGTAAGAGCTACCTTGCCCGCAGCGGCGGCATTTCCGGCAAGGACGACAAGTTCTCCGCCAACCACTGGGCTCGGAAGGTTCTTTGGGCCGGACCCGGTGGATCCAAAAAGTCTCCGCCAAAGGGAAGCCGTTTCAAATGAGCACGCCGGGTTTCGAGTTCCTCTGGAACATGGTCCTGACTTTGGTGGTCGCCCCCATCGTTTGGGCTCTCTCCTACGTGAACAAGCGGGTAGACGCGCAGTCTGAAACCGTGGATCGTGTTTGGAAGAGCATCGCCGAAACCCGTGAACATGTCGCCGGGAACTACGTGACCCGTGCCGATCTGCACAACGACCTTAGCCGGATCCTCCAGCGGTTCGACCGTCTTGAGGAAAAACTCGACCGCCTGACTGGAGGCAAATCATGATGGGACGTGGAAGCATGATGAAGGAACTGACGGGCGGTCGCCGCAAGCGTTCGCAGATGCGCAAGATGGAACGTGCCGGGGCTTCGGTTCCCATGCTCGAATCGCCGCGCAAGAAGATGGCTTCGGGCATGAAGGCCCCTGCCGCCATGACCGAAATGCCCATGGGCATGAAAAAGGGCGGCATGGCCAAGAAGTCGAAGCCGAAGATGGCCAAGGGAGGCATGATGCTGATCATCGGCGTCGGCAAGAAGCCCGCTGCGAAGAAGGGGAAGTGACATGCCCGGCAACAAGATGAAGGGCCGTAACGAAAGTTTCGCTCGCGGCACCAACATGACCCTGAAGGACATCTACGGCGAATCCGGTCCCTTCCCCGGAGAGATGCCCATGTCGACGGGTCGCAGCATCCGTCGCCCTGAGCCGACGCCCCCGTCCATGCGTGAGTTCGAGTCCGCTCGTCTCAAGGCGATGCGCGATGCCGAATCGATCCTTGGTCTTCCGAAATCGAAGGCGGTCTCCGACATCGAAGAGGACCTCGCGGGTGGTTTCGCCAAGGGCGGCATGGTGAAGGGCTACGCCAAGGGCGGCATGGTCATGCCCCGTGGTTACGGGAAGTCCCGTTCCAAGCCCTGCAAGATCTGCTGAGGAGGCACACCAATGGCTAAGTCGTTCAACAGCGCCTTCCGCGAGGCCCGCGATTCCGGGATGAAAACCTTCGAGTGGAGGGGCAAGTCCTACTCCACCAAGATGGCTGGGGAAGACCTCCCCACCCGTAGGGTTCCTCTCCCGCCCGTCCGCGACGAGATCCCTCAGGGTCGCCGTAACGACATGGTCGAACGCGGCGAGGACCTCGAAGACCTCACCCCGGCCCGCTCGGACAAGGGCATGAAGCCCCTTCCCCGTCTCACCCCCGGAGAAGCGATGTCTCGTGACCTTGAGCTTCTCAAGGGCATGGGCAGCAAGATGCGCGGCACGAAGCCTTACGAAGCCGGCGTCAAGATGACCGACTCCGACGTGTCCATGAAGCGTTTCCTCGCCGACGAGGGCACGCCCGAGGGCTACGCCAAAGGCGGCATGGTCAAGAAGCCGAAGGCCAAGCCCGTCATGAAGATGGCCAAGGGCGGCATGATGTGCTCGCCCCGTAAGAAGATGGCCATGGGCATGAAGTCGGGCGGCATGGTCAAGGGCTGCAAGCGGAGCGGCGTGAAGTGAAGAAGCCGGGATCCAAGAGCAAGGTCAACGCTGCCGGGAACTACACCAAGCCCGGCATGCGGAAGACCCTGTTCGAGAAGATCAAGGCTTCCTCCGTTCAAGGCACTGCGGCGGGCCAGTGGTCCGCCCGCAAGGCTCAGCTTCTCGCCAAGCAGTACAAGGCCAAGGGCGGGGGTTATAAGGACTGATGAAAGCGCCTCAGCGTTCTCTCAAGGCGTGGTCCGCACAGAAGTGGCGCACGAAGAGCGGCAAGCCTTCGAGTGTCACCGGAGAACGCTACCTGCCCGAGGCTGCGATCAAGTCCTTGTCGCCGCAGGAATATGCTGCCACTACTCGGGCCAAGCGGGCCGGGAAGGCGGCGGGCAAACAGTTCGTGGCTCAGCCGAAGACGGTCGCCAAGAAGGTGAAGCCGTTCCGCAAGAAGGGGTTCTGATATGAAGAAGCCGACGAAGGCGCAGAAGAAGGTCGGCAAGGTGATGCGGGAGTTCAAATCCGGCACCCTCCATTCCGGCAAGAAGGGTCCTGTGGTAAAAAGCAGGAAGCAGGCCATTGCCATCGCCCTCAGCGAGGCCGGGGTCGCCAAGAAGAGGAAGTGATCGATGGCCGTTTCCGGCACGAAGACCTTCGAACTCGACGTCGCAGAGTACATCGAAGAAGCCTTCGAGCGCTGCGGCATCGAGATTCGGACCGGCTACGACCAGCGCACGGCGCGTCGGAGCCTTAACCTCCTTCTTGCCGAGTGGGCAAACCGCGGTCTCAACCAGTGGACCATCGAGCAGGAGACGATCACGCTGAACGTGAACAACGTCAGCTACTCGCTGCCTGCTTCGACCATTGACGTGCTTTCCGTCGTCGTTCGTGATCAGGACGGCATCGGCACTCAGAATCAGTTCGACCTGACGGTCGACCGCATCAGCCGGGACGAGTACCTCAACATCCCGAATAAGCTGAGCATCGGTCGTCCGGTCCAGTACTTCGTCGACCGCCAGATCAATCCCACGATCAAGGTGTGGCCGAAGCCGGACACCACCTACTACCTGATCCTCGACAAGCTCGTTCGCTTGGACGACGCCTCGTCGGGCGTGAACACGCTTCAGATCCCCTTCCGTTTCTACCCCTGCCTTGCTGCGGGTCTCGCCTACTACATTTCGATGAAGAAGGCCCCGGACCGCACGGCTCTGCTCAAGGCCGTCTATGACGAGGAGTTCGAGCGGGCCGCGCAGGAAGACCGCGACAGGGCTCCTCTTCAGTTGACGCCGCTCCGCAACTTCTACCGGGTGGTGTAACGTGGCGCGTTATGCGAGCGGGGCATACTCGGTTGCGGTCTGCGACCGCTGCGGGATGGAGTACCCGTACACCTCCTTGAAAAAGGAGTGGAACAACCTGAAGACGTGCCCGGAGTGCTGGGAAGCCAAGCACCCGCAGCTCGATCCGATCTACCCGCCGCCGGAGCCGCAGGCCGTGTTCGAGCCGCGGCCTGATCGTGTCGAGCCTATGGATGTTCCTGTCGGACAGGAAATCTTCCCCTTCATCCAGAACATCAGTACACAGGGTGTGACGTCAGTCGGCATCGTCACGGTGCAGATCGGAGGATCGTGATGGCTTGGACCTATGCCACCCTCGTTCAAGCGGTGAAGGACTTCACCGAGTACGACGAGACGACGTTCAACGACAACATCGATACGTTCATTCGCAACTGCGAAGAGCGTCTCCTGTACTCCGTCGATCTGGACGTCTTCCGGAAGAACTCGACGGCGAACACGACGATCAACAACAAGTACCTCGCGGTGCCGTCGGACTTCCTGTCCCCGTTCTCGATGAGCGTCACGGCCAACGGGTCGACCCTGTTCCTGCTGAACAAGGACGTCGAGTACCTTCAGGAGTACAACCCGACCGGGGCGACGGGCGTGCCGAAGTACTACGCCCTGTTCGACATCAACAACTTCCTGCTCGCCCCCACGCCCGCTGCGGCGTACTCGGTCGAGCTGCACTACTATTACAAGCCTGCGTCCATCGTCGACACGGGCACGTCGTGGCTGGGCGACAACGCCGAGCAGGCCCTGCTGTACGGCACGCTCTTCGAGGCCTACACCTACATGAAGGGCGACGCCGATCTGCTGAACCTCTACAATCAGCGGTTCGCGGAGGCGATGACGCGCCTGAAGAACTTCGGCGAAGGCCGCGAGAACATCGACGCCTATCGTGACGGCCTCATCCGGATCAAGGCTACCTGATGTCTTGGACAGATCCCAACGTGGCTACCGTCATGTCCGTCGACGTCGCGACGACGTCGAACGGCGGGCATTCTCCGGAGTTCTGGGCCAAGCTCGCGACGGATCGGATCCTTCAGGTTTCCGACACCGCGCATCCCGCTTTGCGGGAACAAGCTCTCGCTTTCAAGGATCGTATGGAGCGCGTCATTCTGCTATACATGCAGAGGGCGATCCAAAGCGATAGGACCAACGTCTGCAACTCGATCACCGAGGCCGGACACCCGGCTCTGGCTGAACTTCTAAGGAGGCCGTAATGGCTTTTACCGGCAACTTTATGTGTACCTCCTTCAAGCAGCAGCTTCTTGAAGGTGTCCACGACTTCCGCGCCTCAGGCGGCGATATCTTCTACATCGCCCTGTACACCAACTCGGCCTCCTTCACGGCGGCTACGACGGCGTACACCACGTCGAACGAGATCACCAACACCTCCGGTTCGGCTTACGTCGCGGGCGGTCAGGCTCTGGCGAACGTGAACCCCTCGTCCAGCGGCACCACCGCGTTGACGGACTTCGCCGACGAGACGTGGTCGTCTGCTTCGTTCACGGCCCGTGGTGCGATGATCTACAACACCACCCCGGCGCACACCTACACCAACCCGTCCGTCATCATCCTCGACTTCGGGTCGGACAAGACGGCCACGGCCGGTGACTTCACGATCATCTTCCCCACGGCTGATGCGAGCAACGCCATCATCCGTATTGCCTGAGGCGCTCATCCATGGCCGTCTCTCTGACCCACAGCAAGGTCTCGTCCATCCCGGACGGCGCGGACACGTCACTTGTCCGCCCTTCCGACTGGAATGCTGAGCACACCCTTACGCTTGCTGAAGGGAAGGTTCTCGGGCGCACCGCGGGCGCGGGAACCGGGGCGGCGCAAGAGCTTCCCATTTCCGTCTCCTCGGACGGGTCGGTCGCGTTCTCCGGGACGGGAGCCACCACGCTTCAGTCCGGCACTACGGCGGAACGCCCCGGAACGCCCGCGACGGGGATGTTCCGGTTCAACACGACGACCGGAGCTTTCGAGGGATACAGCGGCACGGCGTGGGGATCCATCGGCGGAGCCATCGTCACCTCCGACACGGCTCCGGCGTCTCCTGTCGACGGCACCCTGTGGTGGGATTCGGCTGACGGCCAGTTGTACGTCTACTACGATGACGGCACGTCTCAGCAGTGGGTGGTAGCGAACAGCTTCGCGGGCAGCACGGCCTATCTGCCGCTGACGGGCGGGACTGTGACGGGCGCTGTAGCGTTCCCTGCGGGGTCTGCCTCGACGCCTTCGATCATTCCTGCGGGCGACACCAACACAGGCATCTTCTTCCCTGCCGCTGACACCATCGCCTTCACCGAGGGCGGTACGGAGGCCATGCGGATCAACAGTGACGCGCAAATTGTTCACGTTGCAGGAACTGCTTCTCTTCCGTCTGTCACGTTTACCGGCGATTTGAATACAGGAATCTACTCCCCCGGAGCCGACCGTATCGGCTTTACGGAAGGCGGCACTCAAGTCGGCGAGTTCGACGCTTCTGGCAACCTCAAGTTTAACTCCGGCTACGGCTCCGTTGCCACGGCCTACGGCTGTCGCGCGTGGATCAACTTCAACGGTCAGACCTCGACCCCCACTATCAACGGAAGCGGCAACGTCTCAAGCATCACGGACCTTGGCGCAGGGCAGTACACGATCAACATGACCACGGCCATGCCGGATTCCAACTACTGCGTGACATACGCCATGGGCGACATCAGCGGCGTGGGCGACGAGCATGCCCTTATCAGCATCGGTTCGTCCTCGGCGTTTACCATTCGCACGTCTCTATCGGGCGACAGTTGGGCTGATGCGAACCCTGTTTTCTGCGCCGTTCACCGCTGACAGGGGATAACAGATGGCCATCAACTTCCCCTCCTCACCGACGACAGGTCAAATCTACGTCGATCCGACGACCGCCATCGCGTGGGTCTTCAACGGAACGGCGTGGGACTCGTCCTTCGTCCGGTCGAACTACGTCAACCAGACGTTCACGGCTTCGTCGGGGCAGACGACATTCACCGTAGCAGGTGGGTATCTGCCGGGGCTTGTCTACGTCTTCCGAAACGGCGTGCAGCTTACGAACACGTCCGACTTCACTGCGACGGACGGCTCGACTGTCGTACTCGTCAATGGCGCGACACAGGACGACACAGTCCTCGTGCAGGGGGCCACGACGTTCTCGGTGGCGAACGCGATCACGGTCACGGGCGGTGGTCAGGCTCTGGCACCCGTTGGCGGGACCGTTCTGCGAGCATCGACACCTTTCATCGAGAACGCCGCTACGGTATCCTCTGACTACACGATCAGCGCGAGCCAGAACGCGATGTCTGCGGGACCGATCACGATCAATGCCGGCATCACTGTGACCGTGCCTTCTGGATCGGTCTGGACTGTCGTTTAGAGGTATCAAATGCCTGTCGTCATCAACGGCTCTACCGGGATCAGCGGGACGGACGGCTCGGCGGGAACTCCTGCCGTGCAGGGCACCGACACGAACACGGGCGTGTTTTTTCCGGCTACGGACACGATTGCCTTTGCTGAAGGCGGCTCCGAAGTCATGCGGATCAACAGCAGCGGCAATGTCGGCATCGGCACGTCGTCGCCGTCCGGCCGACTTAATTTGGCGGTGGGTGCTGCGACCTCCTGCATTATGACACTTACGGCCAACAATACGGGGTCTGGTGCAGGGGACCGTGGTCGGTTGGATTTTTATTCCGCTGACAACTCGGGAGTTGCGTATCAGCTTGGGTACTTGGACTTCGACCGCGCTGATGGAACAGGCACGGCGTCGTATATGGCGATCAATACGCGAGTCAGCGGAACGGTTGCAGAACGTGCCCGCATCAACGCTTCAGGCAATTTTCTAATCGGAACCACGAACGGAACTGTAGCAGGCAAAACCCCAATATTTGTGTCTTACCAAACAACGGGTAATGCCAATGCGGCATTTTACCAAAACACCACATCCAACACTAACCAGATTATATTCGTCAATCCAAACGGTGAAGTAGGTACCATCAACACTAGCGGAAGTACGACAGCCTACAACACAAGCTCTGATTATCGCCTGAAGCACGACATTCAGCCAATGGTTGGTTCGCTTGCTGTCGTCTCCTTGCTCAAGCCATGCACATATAGGTGGAACAACGACGGCAGTTACGGCGAAGGGTTCATCGCGCATGAACTTGCGGAGCATGTTCCTATGGCCGTCAGTGGCGAGAAGGATGCCGTCAATGAGAACGGAAATCCTCTCTATCAGGGCGTGGACTACAGCAAGATTGTCGTCCACCTTGTCGCCGCGGTTCAGGAACTGAAGACGCAGAACGACGCGCTTGAAGCCCGCATCGCCGCGTTAGAAAAGGCATCAACATGACCGACCTCCGCATCATCTACCCCACCGACGAAGGCGGCGTTGCCGTTATCGTCCCCGCCCCCGAGTGGCTTGCAGAGAACTCCATCGAGGCTCTGGCCGCGAAGGACGTTCCAGAAGGCAAGCCCCACAAGATCGTATCGGTCGATGACATCCCGTCCGACCGCACCTTCCGCGCTGCTTGGGAGTATGCACCGTGATCCGCATCAACCTCGACAAGGCCAAGGCCATCGGTCACGACATGCGCCGCGCCAAGCGTGCGGACGAGTTCGCCCCGCATGACGAAGTGATCGCCAAGCGCATCCCCGGTACGGCCGAGGCAGATGCCGAAGCAGCACGTCAGGCGATC
>Ga0315903_10007002_pt1 | contig 14205 bp, 10 predicted proteins | sample LakEriMetagenome_7_FD_203524 | JGI IMG/M metagenome (GOLD analysis project Ga0315903, IMG submission 203524) | Freshwater fungal communities from buoy surface, Lake Erie, Ohio, United States - Buoy 2 MA119 | ecosystem: Environmental > Aquatic > Freshwater > Lake | place: USA: Lake Erie, Ohio...
GTCGTGGGTTCTCGTTGAACGTCCATTCCTCAAACTCAAAGATCGGAAGTACGGCCATGCCACAGCTCGTTGAACGGATCGACTTCTACTTCGATCCGATGTGCCCGTACGCCTACCAGACGTCGCTCTGGATCCGCGAGGTTCGCCGTCAGAACGGGCTGCACATCGACTGGAAGTTCTTCAGTCTGGAGGAGATCAACCGACCCGAAGGCAAGAAGCACCCGTGGGAACGCGAGATCGGATACGGCTGGAGTCCCATGCGGGTCGCGGCCCGACTCCGTCGACGTGACGCCGACCTCTGCGACGCGTGGTACCTCGCCTGCGGTCGAGCCCTGCACGAGGAGGGTCGCAAGCCCCACGACCCCGAGGTCGCTCGCGCGCTGTTGGTCGAAATCGGCGCTTCCGCCGACGATTGGGACGAGGCTCTGGCCGACCCCACCACCCACGACGAGGTGAAGGCCGACCACTTCCACGCCGTGGACACCTACGGCGGATTCGGCGTGCCCATCATCGTGTTCCCCGCCCACCAGGATCGTCTGGCCAAAGCCGTGTTTGGCCCCGTGGTGGTGCCAGCTCCGATGGGATCTGACGCCATGACCCTCTGGGATCTCACGGTGGCGTACACCCGGGTGAAGGGTCTCTACGAGATCAAGACCCCCAAGACCGCCGACGACATCGCCTTCATCGGACGAGCCTTCACGCCCTACCTGCAGGGTCGCGACTGGCAAAGTGTTCAGAACCCCGCACCCTGAGGAGCACCATGATCCCCACCGACACCATCGACAAGCTGGCTGCGTGCTTCGCATCGCTGTCGGAACTCGGCGCGCAACTGACCGAGAGCGAATGGAAGATCCCCACCGACTGTCCCGGCTGGACCGTTCAGGACAACCTGTCGCATCTCATCGGCATCGAGCGCGTGTTGAACGGCCTGCCGGGCACGTCGCACCGTGCGCCCGCGTCGGCGCACGTGAAGAACCCCATTGGAGAGGCCAACGAGAACGAGATCGACTCGCGGCGCGGGCTGAGAGGTGCCGAGGTACTGGCGGAATGGAACGAAATCGCCGCTGCCCGCCTGGGCACCCTTCGCGGCGCCGATGAGGCCTACTTCGCCAAGGAGGCCATGACCCCCACCGGACCCGGAACCGTGGCCGACTTCCTGCACATTCGCGTGCTGGACTGCTGGGTGCACGAACAGGACATGCGGCGAGCGGTGGGCAAGCCCGGTCATCTGTCGGGCCCGGCGGCCGAACACACCGTCGACCGTCTCATTCGTACCGTCCCCATCGTGGTGGGCAAGCGGGCCGGCACGCCCGACGGCGCCAGCGTGGTGATCGACATCACGGGCGGCGTGCAGCGTCACATCATCTGCACCGTCAACGGTGGTCGGGCCTCGGTCACCGACGTGGAGCCCGAGGCACCCGTGACCCGCCTGACCATGGATACCGAGACTTTCCTGATCCTGGCCACCGGACGACGCGCAGCCGACACGATGCTCGGCCTGGTGGAACTGGCCGGCGATGTCGCACTCGGCAACAAGATCGTCACGTCGTTGAACATGATGATCTGAGAGAATGATTGCAATGGGACTTTTTTCACGACGAAACTCCGAACGTCAGGTTCTCAAGGCAGCCGATCGCCTCAGCACGCTGGGCCGACATCGCGAGGCGATCGACTTATTGACGGCATCGAATCGACGAGAACGATCTTCGAAGATCGAGGAACGTCTGGTCGTCCTAAGGCACGACGCCTTTTTCCATCAGACATTTTCTTCGAGCCTGCCTCACTGGCCACCCCCCGTCTCCGATCGATTCGTCGACCACCACGGAATTCCCGAGATCCAGCGAGAACAGCTTTCCGCGGACGTCATCCGAGATGGCGTATTCAATCGTGGGTCGATCATCATCCGAGGCTTACTCCCCGACTCAGACGTGGAGTGTCTTCGTGAAGGAATCATCCAGACATACAAACACCACGACATGGCGCTTGCCGGCGCACCAACTAGCGAAACGACACCTTGGTTTGTGCCTTTCCAACCGACACCCAAAGATGGGGATCAAGATCTCAACCGAGTTTGGTACCGCAACGGTGGTGCCGAATTAGCGGCCGACTCTCCACGAGGGCTTTTCAACTTAATCGAGATCCTCGAGTCGAACGACCTGATCGACTTGGTGACTAAATACCTTGGGGAGCGGCCTGGAATCTCTGTGCGCAAAACCTCTCTACGCGAGATCAAATCCAATGCGATCACCGACAATGGCTGGCATCAGGATGGAGCATTCCTAGGGAAGGGCATTCGCACGATGAATCTCTGGATCGCCCTCTCGGACTGTGGGGTCGATGCGCCGTCGATGGACATGGTTCCTCGACGGTTGAACTACATTGTTCCTACCGGAACCGAGGGCGCGGTCTTTTCGTGGTCGGTCAGCAAGGCGGCAATCACCGAAGCATGCGATGGAGGCGAGCCCACGCATCTTCACTTCAAGGCCGGAGATGCGATCATCTTCGACGAGATGAACCTACATTGCACGTCCGCCCTTCCAGGAATGACAAAGTCCAGGTACGCGATTGAGGCGTGGTTCTTTGCGCCCTCGTGCTATCCGCTCGATCAGATGCCAATCCTTTTGTAATCCAATCCAGTCGTGCCAGTTGAGGAACATCTCTCTATGACGTCCACAGACCATGTTCTCCGTAGCTTTGAGCGTAAAGTGCGTTTACTCGCATTTTTCTCAAAGGCACCTGTCGTTTCATACTTCGCTCTCAAGAAACTTGTGCAACTTCGATACCAAGTCTTCTTCAAACATTCGTGGTTTAACGGTTCAAAATTGACCAATACAGAGCGGTTTCAGGATCTCGACGAAGGGCTAGCAGGGATACCAGAAATCGATGCAAGCATGCTTTCGCTTGACCGTGTCGGATCGGGGATTACCCATCACGGTTCGGTCATCGTTCGAGGCCTTGTACCAACGGACGACATCGACCGACTTCGACGCTCCATTCAGTCGACCTATGAAGCCCATGACCGTTTCAACGTCGATGGTGCCACAAAGTCGGAGTGGTATTCTCCGTTCGTACCAAGTCCCCAGGAAGGTGTGAATACCGCCATCGATCGATCTTGGTTTCGAGGCTCTGGAGCCGAACTGGCAGCCGACTCACCTCGAGGCTTGTTCAACGTTCTCTCGAGTTTCCAGAATCTCGGGATCCTGGACATCGTGAAGGGGTACCTGGAAGAGCGGCCCGCTCTATCGGTTCGCAAAACTTCGTTGCGACGTGTCGACGCGGACCAAACCGAGACGGGCTGGCATCAGGATGGTGCTTTTCTCGGCACCGATATCAGATCAATCAACGTGTGGATCGCTCTGTCCGATTGTGGCGACGACGCCCCCTCTATGGAGATGGTCCCCAAGCGGCTGAACGAGATCGCTCCGACGGGCACCCCGGGTGCATTGATGTCGTGGACGGTCAGCCCCGAGGTTGTCGCCGAAGTCGCAGGCGACACTCCCCCGGTGCACTTGAAGTTCTCAGCTGGGGATGCGATCTTCTTCGACGAAATGAACCTTCACCGGACTAGTTCGCGGCCCCATTTCTCGAAGCCCCGCTACGCGATCGAAGCGTGGTTCTTCGCACCCTCGTGCTATCCGCTCGATCAGTTGCCCCTGTTGGTCTGAGCCGGCAACGCCACCTCGCCTAGAATGGGGCGTCGAAACAAGGTTGGCGAGGCCCCGTGGTGAACTTCATTTCCTCTCTGGACAATCTGCGGGTCGCACTGAAGACGAACGTCATCAACCAGCCCCATTTCTGCTCCCCTTGTCGACTCGAGGTCCTGATCGTCGGTGCGGGAACCGGACCCGCCTACGCCTCGGTGTTCACGGGCGTCAACACGAACATTCGCGATGCGCGACCCGAGGCCGTCGACACAACGGCGTCCTCCGTCGACGTGGCCATCGTGGGGCCCGATGTGTCCGTCACCGCGGATCTGCTTTCGCGTCTCCAAACATGTCTGGGCGAACACGGTGTGCTCATCGTCGCGGGGACACCCGTGGTCGACTGGCAACCCGATCGTGCCGTGCGAACCGACGTGTGGCGCAGCCCGTTCGGTCCCTCGTTCGAAACGATCACCTCGTTCTGCTTCGGTGCATCGGCCGAACGTCGGACCCCCGACCTCACGCTGGCCCTCGCCACCCCGGTGCAGAACTCCTTTCCTCCGGGAGTCCCCGACGAGGTGGAGCACGGCGCCGGCACCTTGGATTGCTACCAGTTCCTCATTGATCTGCACCAGAACGTGCGGCCCCGCTTCTACACCGAGATCGGCGTGGAATACGGCGCCAGTCTGAAGTTGGCCCAATGCGCTGCTCTCGGTATCGATCCCGCGCCACAACTCTCCGAGGCCCTACCCGCCCACCATTCGGTGAGCCTCACCACCAGCGACGACTTCTTCCGTCTCGCCGACACCTCGGCCATGAAGGCCATCGACCTCTGCTACATCGACGGCATGCACCAGATCGAGTTCGCCTTGAAGGACTTCATGAACATGGAGCGTTTCTGCCACGCCGGGTCGGTGGTGATCGTCGACGACATCTATCCGGCGCACCCGCTGCAGGGCGAGCGCATTCGTCAGTCGCGATACTGGACCGGCGACATCTGGAAGATCATTCCCATTCTGCGACGGCATCGCCCCGACCTCATCGTCCTGCCCGTGGACACCGAACCCACCGGCAGCCTCATGGTGCTCGGCCTCGACCCCACCAACAACGTGCTGTGGGACAACTTCGACACCATCATCAATGATGCCATCGACAACATGACCGAGGTGCCTCGCTCCATCGTGGATCGCACCGAGAAGATCGACGCACGGGCCAAAGCGATGAAGAAGATCCTGAAGATCGTTCGCAAACGACGAGGCACCGCACGCATGGCCGCGGGCCTGATCCGGATCCGTGAACTGTTGGCCGACCCGAAGTTGCGCGAGGTGCGCGGACGATGACGCCATTCGTCTCCATCGTCGTCATCAGTTACAACATGACGCGGGAGATTCCCCGAACGCTCCGGTCGCTCTCGCCGGCGTATCAGGCCGGTGTGCAACGCGACGACTACGAAGTGATCCTCGTGGACAACGGCTCCAAGGTTCCTCCCACGGCGGAGTCCTTCTCCGATCTGAATCTGAACCTGACCGTGGTGAACATGGCGAACCCCACGCACAGTCCGGTGGCGGCCATCAACCACGGCGCATCGTTGGCCAAGGGCGACATCATCTGCGTGTACATCGACGGAGCGCGCATCGCGTCGCCCGGCCTCGTTCGTAACGCGCGGAGTGCGCTGCTGCACGACGAACGTGCTTTCGTGGGCTCGCGCGGCCGCTACCTGGGGCCCAAGTTCCAACGAGAGTCCGCGCTCGAGGGTTACGACCAATCCGTCGAGGACCGCTTGCTCGAGGAGAGCGACTGGACCAACGACGGCTACAACCTGTTCCCGGTGTCGGTGTTCGACGAATCGTCGGGGCCCACCTGGTTCGACCCGGTCGCCGAGAGCAACAGCTTGTTCATGTGGCGATCGCTGTGGAACGAACTCGGCGGCTACGAGGAACGTTTCACATCGGCCGGTGGCGGACTGGTGAACCTCGACATGTGGCGCCGGGCCTGCGAGGCGCCGAACACGATCCCCACGTTGCTGCTGGGCGAAGCCACGTTCCACCAGATTCACGGTGGGGTGGCCACCAACGGCTCGCTGAAGAAAGTCGACGAGTTCTTCACCGAGTACTTCGGCATCTACGGCTACGAGTTCGAGCCGCCCACCATGCCCATCCGGTACGTCGGCACGTTCCACGTGTGGCCCCCGAACAAGGAGATCCTCGAGGTGTTCGTGCCCCGGACGGTGAAGGAACCATCCAAGTTGGCACTGCGACTGCGACGGATCGCGGCCGGTCGCCTGTCGCCCCGACGAGCCCGCCTCATCAAGGCGGTCGTGCGACGCGCGCGGTTGCTCGCGACCCTCAGGTTCTCGATTCTGCGCGATCAGAAGCAGGCCATCAGCGAGATCCGCGACAGCGAGTTCTTCGACGCCCGCTGGTACCTGGAGCGCCATCCCGACGTCGCCGATGCGGGCTGGGATCCGGCCACGCACTACTTCTTCTACGGTCCGCACGAGGGTCGTCAGCCGAGCGAGGCCTTCGACGCGGTGTGGTATCTGAAGCGCTACAAGGACGTGGCCGCGGGTGGTGCTCACCCGTTGCTGCACTACATCCGCCACGGCATCGGTGAGGGCCGCCGAATCCGCAAGGTCTCCGACACCGTCGACGCCTGACGTCAGGGCGTGTACACCAGCCCCGTGATCGACAACACGAAGAGCGAGCCCATGGTGGTGGCCAAAAGCGCGCCGACCCACAGTTGGTGACGCCGCGGGATGGCCATCGCCCACGCCACGAACAGCGGAAACGCCGGCAACAGGAAGCGGGCACCCGAGGCCTGGCGAGCACTGGTGAGAGCCAGAACAACCACGGCGATGGCGTAGCCCGTCAGCACCGGGTCGAGTTTCCGGCGCAACGCCAACAGGACTCCGCCCACACCGATGATCGTCAAGGCGATCACGTTCATACGCTCGTCGATGCCGGCGTCGCGCCCCAGGACCAGTCGGCCGACCGCCCGCAACGTCTGCTCACCGGCGTCGAAACGCGCGCCCCAACCCACCTCCTGCAGGCGGAAGTAACCGCCCGGTTCGCCCGTGACCTTCCACACCGTCACCAACCACAGGACGAAACCGATGGGCGCCAGTAGTGGGGCCAGCAAACTCGACCGGGCACGCGACCATCCGTGGCGTCGGATCTCCACAACAGCGGCGATCAGACACGGCACGAGCAGCAGGAAACCGTTCGGTCGGGTGATGCCCCCGATGAGGGCCCACACACCGGCGCGCGCCCACCGCCGGCGATCGAGGGCGTCGAACGTGAGGGCCACGAACAAGATCGTGGGGCCCTCGGTGTAGAACATCGACAAGACGAAGGCATTGGGCGACACCAACATGAAGCCGGCCGCGACCAGCGCCACGCGCTCACCGAACCGCCGGGACAGATAGCGGCCGAGGACGAAGAAGCCCAGCGCACCCGCGCTCATGGACACCAGCGGTCCGAGGATGTGCACCCCGACCCCGGTGACCACGTGCAGAACGTGCGTGGTGACCGGCAGTACCGGCAGGAAGGCCAACATCATCCACTCGTCGGTGAAGATGCCTCCGACGGCCACCTTGCGATACAGATCGTTGGCGACGAACTCGTTCCAGTTTCCGTCCCAATCGGTGAGGATCTCGGTGATGCCCAGTTCGGGGCGGGCCGCGCCGATGAGCCACGCCACCAACAGCGTGGCCAGACGAACGGCCAGGAACAGCCCCAGAATGCGGGTGGCGGTGGGCGAGACCGTCAAACGGCTCTTGACGGCGTCGTACGCCATCACACGGCGCTTTCCGGGTCGGTGGCGGTGGGGCCGACCGCCCCGATGGCGTCGAAGTACGCCAGATGCGCTTCGGTGATCGCCACGATGTCGACGTCTTCCAGCATCTCGATGCCGGCCCGCTCCGACTCGCCCAGCAGGTAGCCGATCAGAGTGTCCTCGGCGATGACAACGGGAGTGTCGATGGTTTGGCGCTGGTCCACGGCCTTCTCGGGCATCAGACCCTTGCCGTGCAGCCAGTTGAGGTGCATCACCAGCAGTTGGTTCAGCTCCTCGGGGGTGAGGCGGGCCTGCGTGGATTCGGGAAGAAGGGCCGCCACGAAGTCGACCGCCTGTTCGATTTCGTACACGGCCCGGGGGGCAACGGCGTCGAGACGGCGGGCCTCACGGCCGACCGTGAGAGCCGCGATGAGAAACACCGCAACGGCCGCCAGCACCCCGAACAACCAGATCATGACCCCACACTACTGGCGGTGCTTTACTAGCCCGGGTGGCGGGACCGACCAAATCCTGGATGTTCGGCGACGCTTCAGCATCCCCGACGTGATCGCCGCTCAGCTTTCACCGACGAAGTCGACTCACGAACCGAACCCGAGGGCCCGCTGGTCAAATCTGAGCGGATCGTGGTCAAAGCTCGATCAATTGCTGGATGACCGAACCGGATTCACCCATATTTAAGGGCACACGACTCCGAGAGGATCCCCATGCCCAAGAACTCGCTCTCCAGCAGGTTGCGAAGCAAAACCAGTTCGTTGCTTCTGGCTTCATCGGTGGCGATCGCCAGTTTCGCGGTTGCGGGCTTGACCGAGAGCCCGGTCAACGCCGCTCCGGTGTCAACCGGGTATGTACTTGCAGATCGCACCCTTGCTTCGAACGGGTCATTCAACGTCTATTCGGGCGAGGAGGTGATCGTTTTTGCGAACGCGCAGATCAACTCCAGTTCATCCTGTCTCGGAGTAGCGCTGCAGGCTGGCGATGTCATCACAATGACCGAGGCCAACCTCGGATTCGTCGGCGACTTCTATTTCAGCTTCACCGGCGGTTATGTGACAGGCAGCTCCTACGTCCTTCCGGATCCGATCCCGGACTATCTGTCGATCAACGCACCCCAGATTCGCCGAAACATAATGTCGACCGGGACCATGACCGTGAACCCGAAGTTGAAGGTCACGAGGGGTGCTGATGTGGTCATTGAAACGACCAACTGTGTCAACACATCGGCCTCAGCCCACGTTGACATCAGCAGTGGTTCCTACGACTTGTCGTCGTACGTGGCAAGAGTAGGCGACAGCCGCCTCAACTTCTACGCAAACGCGTGTGTAGACATGGCTCTCGTAGCGCCCGGAGACGTGCTCACGTACTCCTACACGGTGACGACCGGCGGCCAAAACGTCGACCCACTGGGAGCAACTCCGAACTACAACTGGGATCAACCCATGGACGGCAGCTACCCCGGGGACACGATCAAAGATCCCGAACCGTCAAGGCTCCAATTGAACATCTCCGGCGCGGTGGCACCCAATGCGGTCGCCGGAGACACATACTCTTTTTCGTTGGACATCAAGAAGGGCAACGATTCCGTTGCCATCAGTTGTCCTCCCGTCAACCCAGGTGGCGGCGGCGGAGGTGGCGGCGGTATGCCGCCGTCATGTGAGGCGGGAGCACCTTCCTCGATCGCCCCGGGTGTCACTCTCGATACGAACTTCGGAACTTCGGGTGTTTGGACTCCTGTCGAGTCGGGCAAGAACATCATGCTCTCCGCGTCCCTCGTGGGTAGCGACGGAAAGGGCTACGTCCTCGCTACCGTGGAAACCCCGATGTCCATGGGCACGGAAGTGTCACGTCTGTATCGCCTGAACACGGATGGATCCAACGACTCGACCTGGGGCACCAATGGCTATGTGCAGGTCACGGGCCGCTTCGATCGACTCATCCAGGGTTCCGATGGGTCGTTCATCCTCGGCGGGACAGTATTCCTGAACAACAACTACGCTCCGGTCCTGGTTCGACTGACGTCAGCCGGGGTCCCCGACACCTCGTGGGGCAGCGGCGGCACGGTGTCCTTTCCGGTCCCGCCTTCCGGTTCGTTCCAAAACGTCTCGGAGATTGCTGTCGGACCCTCCGGTTCCACGTACGCCAACGTCGAAACGGGACAGTGCGGCCAGGGCCCGTGTTCCTATACGTACTCAGTCGTCAAGCTCACGTCCGCGGGGGCCATCGACACCAACTTCGGCACCAACGGAGCGGTGGCGGTATCCGGTCGATTCATGCGGTCCGATTCGACCGGAGCCTTGTATGTGTGGAACTCCGACTGGACCACAGGCACATCGACGATGACGAAATTCGACGCGAGCGGGTCTGCGGTCGGAAGTTTCGGAAGCAGTGGAACACTCGCACCTGGCGCGGAGATTCGTGATGCGAGGGTCGTTGGAACCCACATGTATCTCCTGGCGGTGGAGAGGATCTCGAGTGGGGGCGGTGGGGGCATGGCTGGACCTCCTTCCAACAAGGTGACCGTTGCCCGATACGACCGCACGACGGGCGCGGCCGACGCAAACTTTGCCAATGCCGGTGTCCTGACGATCTTTGCGTCAGGGAGCAATCAGGCGTTTGCTCTCCAGCCGCAGGCTGATGGCTCGTTCATTGTTCTCGGGGACTCCTTTGGTATGAGCGGACCAACCGGGTTCTTCATCCTGATTGATTCAACCGGGGTGGTTTCGACCAATCTTCCGTCGACGGGGGCTACGTTCACTTCCGGTACGTGTGTCGTCGAAAATCTGCGCGCAGGAGCGTTCACGATGGGGGGTTCGTTCTTCGCCTTCGGAGGCAAGTACCAGATGTCGGCAAACATTCCCATGGGCTTGAAGTTCACCATTTCCGGGGTCTCGGCTCCGTCGACGACAGCTCCGTCGACGACAGCACCGGCCACGACAGCACCGGCCACGACAGCACCGGCCACGACAGCACCGGCCACAACAGCACCGGCCACAATAGCACCGGCCACAACAGCACCGGCCACAACAGCACCGGTGGCCGCACCGACCTTGGTGAACTCGTCGAACCAGGCGACGCTCACTCAGCAACCGGGTTCGGCGACCGCGCTGGTGAACGGTCAGCCGGTGACACCGGATGTCGAGACGCCCGCCGATTTGCCGGCCGCACAGGTCGATCCCGAGGATCGCAGCCCGGCCCAGGTGCAATCGTTGCAGACAGCCGCTGACAATCTGCTGAGTCAGTTGAACCAGTCGGCGGGAGGAAACAGTGGTTTGACCGTGGTGGACACGCCGACGGGAGCCAACCTCACGGGCTTGTTGACGGTGCCGGTACCCATCGAGAACACGGTGTTGGTGGAGGTTGGCAACGTGTCGGCATTGTTCGCCGGGTTGAACCAGGACGGCTCGGTGACCGATGTGTTGCCGGGTGCGGTCATCGAGGTGATCGGTAGAGGTCAGATGGGTATCTTGGCCTCGGGTCTCACGCCCGGTGACAGAGTGGAGTTCGTCGTCATGTCGACCCCCACTCTCCTAGGCGCCTTCACCGTGGCGGCCAATGGCACCATCAATGGTCAGGTGTCGTTGCCGTCCAACATCGCGCTGGGTAACCACACGTTGGTGGTGGCCAGTCCGAGTGTGCAGTCCTCCCTGGGCCTGAAGGTGTCCGCGGGCGCCCTGCCGGCAACGGGCTCGGATGTTTCGAAGCCGTTGATGGTCGCGTTGTGGTTGCTGGTGGGTGGCGCGTTCATGGCCGTCATTCGCCGCCGCGTCATCTCGGTTTGACCAACGTTCAGGGAGGCGCCCGAGCCTTCGGGCCTCTGGCGACAAAGATGTGCCACCCCTAGCATGACTACATGCCCATGTACGGACGCCCCGCGATAACCGTCGGGCGGCACGCCGAGCGTGTTTTCCTGCGCGAGGCGCTCGATGGTGCGACGAACCGGCGAGGTTCGGCGATCCTCATCGAGGGTGAACCCGGTATGGGCAAGTCCCACCTGCTTCGTGGACTGGCCAACGACGCCCGAGCGGCGGACGTGTCGGTGGTTCAGATCGTCGGCCACGTCAGCGACTCCTTCGAACCGTACGCCAGCCTCTCCCAGTTGCCCCGCCAATCGGATTCCCCGACACTCCGCTCACCCATCGGCGAGTCCGATCCCCGATCGCTCTTCGCCGACTTCAACGATTACCTGGCGCAGCTCTCGCGCCGTCCGGCGCTCTTCATCATCGACGACCTTCAGTGGCTGGACGAGTCCTCTCTAGGGATCGTCTCCAAGTCCATCGAGCAGATGCTCGACCTCGGCATCGTCTTCGTCTGCGCCATGCGGACCGGGGCCACGGCCACCGAACACCCGGTTTCACAGTCCCTTCGCTCCATCAGCCGATCCTGCACGTGCGTGCACTTGGAGGGACTGGACGAAGCGGACTCGATCGACCTTGCCCGAACCGTGGGCGACGTTCCGTTGGACGACGCCCACGTGCGCGAGATCAATCGACTCGCGGGAGGCAATCCTCTCTTCACTCTCGAGTACCTGCGGTTGTCGAAACGGTCGGCCACACCGATCCCCCGGTTCGCCCCGCCGGAAGTGAAACGCGTCATCGAGGAACGGATCCGGACGATCCCCATGGACGTGCGGGTGCTGGTCTGCCTCTCGCTCTTGGGCGGAGTCGGGACCGTCGACGACCTCATCTCGGTCACCGAACACATCGGTCTGTCACCGAAGGAAACGCGTGACATCGTGGCCACGGCCGAGTCCGCGGTGTTGATCAATCGAAGCCACTCCCGAACCGTGGAGTTCGTCCACCCACTGTACGCGAACTGTGTCGCCGAGTTCCCCGAGGGCCGGGATTCCACCCTTCGATCGTCGGTGATCCGATTCCTGGAACGCGGGGCTCGCTACGCCGAGGCGTTCGATCTGTGTGACGCGCGATTCCTCGAAGAGTCCCCCGATGTGGCTTGTCGTTTGGCCATCGCGGCGATCGGCGATGGTTGGTCGAGTGAATTCCTCAACGTCCCGGGTCGGACCGCCGAATTCGTGTTGGAGAACACCGACGAAGGCTCGCCTGAATGGGTGCGAGCCGCGCTCGTTCTGGCTCGTCAGCACCTGAGCGAGGGTCGACGTGAAGAGGGATGGCGCATGGCACAGATCGCCGCCTCGGCCGCCCACGTGGCCGGGCTGCACGTGGAACAGGCCCATGCCCTGCTCTTGATGGCCACTCTCGCCGAGTTCATCCCCGACACTCTCACCTACACCCGGCTACTCGACAACTTGAGCATGCGCGACGTGCCGGCCGAACTTCGCACCCGATTGCTGGCCCGATCCTCACAAGTCGTGTTGTCGACGCCGACGGCGGTCACGGACGCGCTTCGACCGCTGGGTGGCGCGTTCAAGACGGCGGGCACCGAGATTTCCGACGCCAGTTCGCGTTCCGCGTGGGCCTGGTCAACCAACGCCTCGGCCGCACGCGCGCTCGCGAACCAGGCCCTCGATCTTCTCGCCGAGCACGACATGTCGCCGAGCACCCAGGCTCTGGTGCTCAACTCGTGTCGCGAGGTGCACAGATCGCCATCGTTCAATTCCCAACGTCTTCGAATCTCCGAGCGGGCGATCGGCCTCAGTCACCCGACTGCCGCCATCGAGAGTCGATTGCTCCGTTCCATCGACCTGTACGAGGGTGGCTCGAATCAACTGGCCACATCGGAGTTGATCGTCGCCGGAGAGGCGGCGAAGCGTTACGGAGACGCGTGGGGCCAATGGCGAATCAACCTCCGCTGGGCCGCTCACGCGCTGAGCAGGGGCGACATCGACGAAGCGTGGGACTTGTCGGCGAAGGCCCTCGCCTGTGGAGAGCTGGCCGGTGAACCGGGGCGCGTGCCCGCGCTGGCCGCCCAACAATGTGCCGCCGCGATCGAGCGCAAGTTCCCCCACGACCAGCTGTGGGTGTTCTCCATCGACCCCGCCCTCACCGCCCACGGGCCCAGTCGGGCGCTGGCCGCTCTGGCGTGCGTCTCGGCGGGCGATCACCCGCGTGCGGCGGATCATCTGGAGGACTCCTTCGACGTGTTCGACGACGTCGATCGTGAGTCCTCGTGGATGCTGACCCTCACCACCCTCATCGAGGTGGCCGCGATCCTGGGCCACGTCGAGTTCGCCCGACGGGCCGTCACGGCGCTCGAACCCTTCGCGGATCTGAACGTGGTGGACGGTCTCGGCACCTTGATGCGCGGTCCGGCCGTGCGTTACCTCGGCTTGGCACGGCGAACCATGGGAGACAGCGAGCGCGCCGTGGACGATTTGTTGCGCGCCAAGATGATGGCCCAACAGAACGGCGAGGAGCTGTGGCGTCTGGCGGCGCTGGTCGACATCGCCGAGACGCTGGCCCCCAGCGGATCGCCTCGCCTCGCACAGTTGGTCCGGATGTCGGACATCGACGACGCGTCCCAGTCCCAGTTGACGTGGCGCGCCGAACGTGGACGCCACGCATTGGAAACCGCCGGACGTCTGACGAAGGAGAACCTGACCCTCAGCGATCGTCAGATCACGATCCTGAGGGAAATGGCCGGGGGCGCGACCATCGCCGACATCGGCCAGAAGTTGCGGTTCAGCCATTCCACCGTTCGACAGGAATCGATGGCGATCTACCGATTGCTCGGTGTGGACGGACGCGCTGGGGCGATTCAAGCCGCCCGCGATCGTTTCCTCATCTGATCCGTCCGGCGTTCCCTACACTCGTGAGATGACCGAGCGCCGTGTCCGTTCTCGTGAGGGCACCGAAGG
>Ga0315903_10007005_pt1 | contig 14204 bp, 9 predicted proteins | sample LakEriMetagenome_7_FD_203524 | JGI IMG/M metagenome (GOLD analysis project Ga0315903, IMG submission 203524) | Freshwater fungal communities from buoy surface, Lake Erie, Ohio, United States - Buoy 2 MA119 | ecosystem: Environmental > Aquatic > Freshwater > Lake | place: USA: Lake Erie, Ohio...
TGAGGTGGCTTTCAATCATCCAGCCGTCATAACCCAAGTCCATGGCCTTTTGCGCAACGCCTTGCAATAAATCGCGTCGTCCGCAAATGTGGCTGGGGTCGCAAATGAGTGTGATATTCGGATAAGCAGTTCGAAGAGCAATCGGAATTTCCCACATGGGTTTATTGCGATAGATGCTATCGCCGAAATGCGAGAAGCCGCGATGAATAGCAGCAATTCGAGTTATACCTGCTTGTTGAATGCGCTCGAGAGCCCCTATCCACAATTGCAAATCGGGGTTAACGGGATTCTTGATGAAAATCGGGATGTCTACTCCTTTGAGTGCATCAGCAATTTCTTGCACCGAAAATGGATTGACCGTAGTGCGAGCCCCAATCCAAAGGGCGTCGAGTCCGTGCTTGAGGCACATCTCCACGTGCTCGGCATTCGCGACTTCGGTCATCACCGGCAGGCCGCTTTCCTTGCGAGCATTTACCATCCATTGTAAACCAATTTCGCCAACGCCTTCGAACGCGTTGGGCCGCGTGCGAGGCTTCCATATACCACCTCTCAGAAAATCAATGCGGGAAGTCTTGGCAAGCTGAATGGCTGTCTGTATGTATTGCTCTTCCGATTCAACACTGCACGGACCGCTGATGAGCAAAGGTGAATTAGACCTTGCCGGCCAGCTAAGCAATGGAGCGAGTGAATGGAGTGACGATGACATACGATTACGACTCAAAAACAGAACGAAGGTAGGTTGGTTCAGGAAAGACGGTTTTAGGGGTACAAAAAAAGACTTCCTAGAAAGTCTCTCTTGTTGTTGTCGTACCGAAGGAGGGACTCGAACCCTCACGTCTTGCGACACACGCACCTGAAACGTGCGCGTCTACCAATTCCGCCACTTCGGTATCATGGCTTCTTCAGCTTCGCGCCTCTGAAGTTTTTTTAAGAGTTACTTCTACTCTGTGGTATGAATCAACTCTCGCCGTAAAAGCGGGAGTTGTATTGGTGCCCTGGACTGGACTCGAACCAGCACATCTTGCGAAATACGCCCCTCAAACGTACGTGTCTACCAATTTCACCACCAGGGCGAATTTTAGTATGTATGAAGAATAAAAGAGGACAGTGTTGCTGTCCTCAATCTTCTTCTCCTTTAGTGATCCCGCTGGGACTCGAACCCAGGACCCATACATTAAAAGTGTATTGCTCTACCAGCTGAGCTACGAGATCTTGCCTCTGAAAAGCGGGCGCAAATATACTCGCGCATTTCTTTTACGCAACCTTTGTTGAGAATTTCTGATCGGAATTTGGAAAAAGTGCTGAAATGCGCGGTTTTACAACATCGGATGGCGATCGAAAGGTCGCGATTTATCCAAATACAAACGATAAGTGGCTAGTTTACGGTAAAGCGACGCTCCTAAATTTTCGGCAATGTGAATCATCTTCGGATTGAAATCTCCTATCCACGTTAAAATGGTTTCTTGATAACGGTTGAGCGTTACAATGTGCTCTTCACAGTATTTAATCATGGCGCCTTCAACGCCGCGTCCATGATACTCTTTGTCGACGCCGAAGACAATGCCCACCAAAACTTGGCGCTTACCAAACATTTTGTAGAAAAGGAATCGAAGCATACCGAGCGCATTCAGGTTGCCATGAACATGCTGCATGAATTCATTCACCTCGGGTAGGTTAATGTAGAACCCAATCGGCTTATTGTGGTGATAGGCGAATATCATGATGTCACGATCCATAATGGGGCGCATGGCTTGAATAGCTTTTCGCGCTTGTTCAATTTTCATAGGTTTAAACCCGCCATGCACAGCCCAGGCTGCGTTGTAAATGGTCACGAAATCGGATGCTATTTGCTCCAGGCTTTGGCCTCGAGCATTGGCAACGCGGAAGGAATTGTCTTGAAGCAGTTGCTGTGATTTCCGAACGAATACTTCTTGCGCAGGTACATGTAAGTCGCGCTTATAGCACAACTGCTCATAATAAATTTGAAAACCGAAACTTTCGAAAAAACGCTGGTAATAGGGCGGGTTGTAATTCATTCGAAAACTGCTCATATCCGTGAAGTTTTCAATGAGCAGGCCCCAGTAGGCTTCCTTCTCGCCAAAGTTTATAGGACCATCAACAGCCTCTACGTCCAGGTCTTTCAACCAGTCGATGGCAGTCTGCAAGAGCAGCCTTGCCGCATTGTCATTATCCACACATTCAAAGAATCCAAGGCCTCCCGTTCTCTGTAATTGTGCGTCTGAATATTTCTTTGAATAAAAAGCCGCTATTCGACCTATCGGTTTGAGATCCTCGCTCAGAAGTACCCAGCGCTCAGCATTTCCTTGAGTGTATAGTTTGTTTTTATCCGGGTTGAAAATACCCGCTACGTCCTGTCGAATGTGCGGTATGTAATGGGAATCGGTTGCATAAATATCGTCAGGCACGTCTAACCATAGATTGGCGGTTTTACTGTCATCTACAATTTTTAAATGCATGGTGCGAAATTCTTTTGCGGGCTGCAATTTATTCACAGACTTCAAAAGAAAAAATGATCGCTCAGACAACCTTGCACCGCTTATTTTTGTCAGAGTCAAGTAAAACCAAACCAAAAAGGAAATCATCCATGAAATCACTTCTAATTACGTGTGCTTTTTTAGCAGTTGGCATCCTAGCCGTTGCTCAAAGCTCACCCGCTGTGAGAGTTCAGCAAGCGCTTAGTGCGACGGAAATGAATGCACTCTCGCAAGATGAGCTTGCTGCGCTCGAGTTTAAAGCTGAAAAATTGTGCTGGTTCGAAGCATTCAAGGGTGAAGTTCCGGCATCATGGTATACTCTTTCCGATCGGAACGGCAATGCAGTTACACTAACCGATGCTCTCGTTGCTGATTTTAACCCTCTTATTTATAACCTTCCCCAGCAGTTGGTTCAATGTGAAAACCTTCCTGTGCAAACAACCTCAGGAAATCAATATATACTCATTGTTCGTTCTGAAGAGCAAATGCAAAAGGAATGGCAACGTCGTTTAACCAAGAATGCTAAAAAACAAACCAAGTAATATGAAAAAAGTACTTTCATTAGCCTTTACAATGGCAGTAGCTTTCGGTGCTTGGGCGCAGTCGGAAGTGTTTAACATTGGAAACGGTGATACCTATACCGGATGCGATGCAATCATGCACGATGCCAACGGTGGTTTGGTTCCTTATGGCCCCAACTCAAGCAATCTGACAACGATATGTCCGCAAGCCCCTGAAACTCAAGTGAACTTGTATTTTATCGGTTGTGATATCTCAGTAGGCGACGTGCTAGCTATCTATGACGGACCAGATATCGCTTCGCCACTTATTGGTGAATATGACCAAGACGATTTGCTATTCGAAACAATTAGTCCTTCTGTAGCGAATGTTTCAGGTTGCCTAACCGTTCAGTTCACCTCCAATGCTGACGAGAATACCGGCGATTTTTCCATGCGCATCATTTGCGGCGTGCCCTGTGACTTTCCAATTGCCGATATCTACGCTGATGCAGATACAGTGAAGATTTGTCCTGGTGAATCCGTAGAGTTTTACGGAGGTAATTCTACCTGGACAGATGGAGCGACGCTTGCGGATTTTACGTGGGATTTCGGCGATGGAACTGAAGACACGCAAACCTGGTCGGTGGTGCAACATCAATTTAATGAACCCGGAGGATACCGCGTACGTCTGTACATCGAGGATAGCAACGGATGCCAGAGTGCAAACATACCCGAAGTGGTTGTGCTCGTTTCGACACCATTTGAATTTGATTTGACAGTCAGTGATGATTATTTCTGCACCGGCAATCCTGTTTTATTGGGGACAAGCCAATTCGTTCAAACAGGAAATACAACAATTGATGACGAAACTGAAAACGGACAATCCATCACTTGGATTGAAGATAACAGCGTTGTCTTTGATAATGGAATTTATATCCCGGATAACCAAGGCTGTCTGGAAACCGAAATCTTATTCAATCAATTTGGCACTGCGGAAATTGATGATGTAAGTGACTTTAGCAGCATCTACTTTAACATGGAGCACTCATTTGTCGGAGACATTACCATTGCTATCGTTTGTCCTGACGGCTCTGTTATGAGTATTTTTCCTGAAGCCGGCGGATCGGGTACATACCTCGGAGAACCAATTGATATGGATAACGGAGTACCCGGGGTTGGCTATGATTACTCCTTCAGTCCGAATTCTGCAGGTGGCACTTGGATGGACTACTTAGCTGGTGGCGGTTTCGGCACTATTCCGGCAGGAGATTACTTGCCCGAAGGCTCCTTCGATGATTTGATTGGCTGTCCATTAAATGGCATATGGACTCTTGAGGTATGCGATATTGTGGGTGCTGATGATGGATATGTTTTCGAATTCGGTATTCAATTCGCTCCTGAGTTTTATCCGAATGTTCTGCAGTTCACTCCGATTGTTGGCCTCGGTTGTGACTCGAGTTACTGGGTTGAACCAAACGCACTAACGGAGATTGGACCTGATTGTGACTGGGCGATATTCAACCCAACAACACCGGGCAACTATACCTTCCAATACCGTGTAGTAAACGATTTCGGTTGTGAATTCACTCAAGATGTAACTGTTACTGCTGTGGCTCCTCCGGATGTGAACGTTGTTGATGTGCCGCTTTGCACCGGTCAAAATAACCAGCTGGAGGCAACCATAGAAAACTCTGTTCCCGGCGCACCCTATGCTTATTCGTGGTCTCCGACTACAGGCCTTTCAAGCAGTGTGGTTGCTTCACCCACCGTGAGTAATATAACCGAAGCAACAACGTATACAGTTACTGTAACTGCTGTAGGGCTCGACAATTGCTCGGGAAGTGATGAGGCTACCGTTTTTCTTGTAGCTCCGTTAGTTCCTACACTGTCTCCACAATATGATTGTGATGCGGTCTATCCGGTCGCATTGAATTGCGAGCTTCAGCTAAACCAGAACGCTACCTTTGATTGGATCTTGGATGGCGACCAGGTGCCGGGTGCCAACAATGATACTCTTGTTGTCAATGAAGATGGTCATTATCAGTTGACGGTTGCAGAGGCTGCGTGCAGCACGAGCTATATTGTTGACTATTACGTAGCACCACCTCTGGTTCTTGACGATCGCATCATGCGACCTTGCACAGAGACGCTGCCCGTCGACATCATCATGGATGACCAGCAACAAGACGTTATTTGGTCATGGGATCATTATCCAAACCTGAGCGATTATGCCTCAGGTGAAACCGATTCACTTGCATTCTACGATCTGGGTGCGTACAATACAAATATCCCGGGAGTCTATGTGATCCATGTGCAGCAGGAAGATTGCACTCAGGAAGGAACCATCGTTCTTCGTTTTGAACCGGAAGAGTGCGTTCTCTTGATTCCGAATATCATAACCCCGAACGGAGATGGTGATAACGATACATTTGACGTAACAAGCATTGGCCGATATTCAAAGAGTACTTGCCAGATTTACAATCGCTGGGGTAATCTGATTTTTGAAGACTTGGACTACAACGGTTCATGGAATGCGGATGGAGCTCCCGATGGCGTTTACTATTACATCGTTGGTGTAAATAAGAACACGGGAATGGAGTATTTCACCGGCGATGTTACTATTATTCGATAATTATTCCTATCATTCAATAAAAGCTGCCCTTTTGTGGCAGCTTTTTTTTTGCCCTCATCATATTTGCAATCACGTTATGGATGCTATCGAAGAATTGGGAAAACTTGCTTCAACGCTGCGAATAGAGCAAAAGGAGGATTATGCCCTGCATGATGCTTGGTTGAAGCAATCAGGAATACAAGAACGAAAGCGAAATGGAATTACCTGGTTCCCTTTGCGTATCGTCGAAACAGGCTTCGGAATAGGTGCCTATCCTTTCGTGGTGGTTGAAAGAAATCCCGGCGATCGACTGGAGCATAAATTCCAGGGTGCGGCGCCGGTGAGTATTTTCTCTGCATCCGACGGAAATTCAGATTGCTTTTTGAATGGCACCATTGGATACGTAGACGATCAACGAATGAAGATTTCTTTCTTCGTAGATGAATTGCCCGACTGGATGGACGACGGCAAGCTGGGTGTTAATCTATTGTTCGATACGCGCACTTACGATGAGATGTTCAAGGCCTTGAATGTCCTTATCAATATTGAAAAGGGGCGTTTGAAAATTCTGCGCGATGTGCTACTTGGATATAAAACACCCGAGTGGAGGTCGTTTTCAGGACAGCTTTCTGCCCGACTGAATGACTCACAGAATGAGGCTCTCAAGTCTATTTGCTCTGCGGAAGATGTCGCAATTGTGCATGGGCCGCCCGGAACGGGTAAAACGACAACGCTGGTTGAGTCGATTGTTGAGGTGTTACAGCAAGAGAAACAGGTTATGGTGTGCGCACCAAGTAATGCCGCTACGGACTATCTGGCTAAATGCCTTGGCAACAAGGGACTTCGCGTTGTGCGAATAGGGAATCTAGCGAAGGTCGAATCAGATAATACCTCGCTTACGCTCGATGTGCTGCTTCAAAAAGAAAAAGATTTTAAGCAAATCAAAGAATTGAAAAGACGTGCCCTCGACTTGCGTAAAATGGGCGGTAAATACAAACGCTCCTTCGGACGAGAAGAAGCCGAACAACGTAAATTGATTTTTCAAGAAGCTCGGCAAATCAGTCGCGAGGCACGTGAACTGGAATCATATCTCATTCAGAAAGTGCTCGACGAGGCGCAGGTTATAGCGTGTACACTCATTGGCTCGTCGTCTGATTACCTATCGGATCGACGCTTCACTACGGTGATTATTGATGAGGCAGGACAAGGCATAGAACCGGCTGTATGGGTTCCAATCCTGAAGGCCGATCGGGTAGTTATGGCCGGTGATCCATATCAACTTCCTCCTACGGTGAAAAGCCAGGAAGCTGCAGCGAAAGGATTAACCGTCACACTGCTTGAAAAGGGAATTAAAAGGATTGGTAACGCGGCTTTACTCAAAGTGCAGTATCGCATGCATGAAAGCATCATGGCGTTTTCGAATCGAAAGTTTTATGACAACGAATTGATAGCCGATTCTTCCGTATCATCTCGCTTATTGGGCCATTCCCTTCCGGTTGAATTCATTGATACGGCCGGCTGTGGTTTCGAGGAAAAAGCGGGAGACGAAGGTGATTCACGTTGTAACGAAGATGAAGTGAATATCGCAAGGAAGCACTTTGATCAGTTAAAATTGGAAGTAAATGTGCCGTGGAATACAGCCGTCATTTCGCCTTACCGCGCTCAGGTAGATCTTCTTCAGAAGGAATTCGCGGCTGATTCCGAGGTTACCGTTAATACCATTGATTCATTTCAAGGTCAGGAGAGAGATGTTGTATACATCAGTTTGGTGCGAAGTAATGAGAAAGGAGAGATTGGTTTTTTGCGCGACTATCGTCGAATGAATGTGGCAATGACCAGAGCTCGCATGAAACTCGTTATCATTGGTGATAGCGCTACACTGGGTAATGATAAGTTCTTTGCCGAATTTTTGGAATACACCGAATCCATTGGTGGCTACAGAACCGCTTGGGAATTCATGTATTGATTCATTTCCTTGAAGCCCTTTTTTCAAGCATTGGAACAAAAGAAAAATCGCCGTGATAACTACTGGTGAAGGAGCCGTCTTCCTGCTCTTGAACGACCATCATTTTTTGAATCTCACCATCTCCAAATGGCATAACTAGTATTCCGCCCGGTTTCAACTGCATCAGCAGCTCATCGGGTAGTTTGGGCACGGCACACGTAAAGAGGATGCGGTCAAATGGCGCAAAGGCAGGCAGTCCTTTAAACCCGTCGCCATAACTGAGAAAAGGCTTATAGCCCATCTTTTCGAGCAAAGCTTTGGCGTTTCTATGAAGCACGGGTTGCCTCTCAATGGAAAACACCTTAGCTCCCATTTCGCAGAGCACGGCGCACTGAAATCCACTGCCGGTCCCTATTTCCAGAACCTTCATGCCTGGTTCTATTTGCAGCAGGCTCGACTGTAATCCTACCGTGTACGGGTGAGAAATGGTTTGCTCTTCTCCAATCTGGAACGCCTTGTTATTGTATGCGAACTCCAGGAATGCACTGCTCAGGAAATAATGTCGAGGCACAGCATTCATCGCATCCAAAACACGCCGATCCGCAATGCCCATCCCCTTAATTTCTTCTACAAGCTTCTTTCTAAGTCCTTTATGTCTGTATGAATCTTCCAACATAGCTGTGCTAAAGCTAACGGCTCGTTTCATTCGCTATGCGATGTTGAAAATTAAAAATTAACCATGGAGTGTAGACACGGCGAAGTCGAATTTTTGTAGCATGGCCGATAAGCTGAAAATAGGAGTATTGGGTGCGGGACATTTGGGTAAAATACATATGAAGTGTATTCTCGAACTGCCCGATTTATATGAGTTTGTCGGTTTTTTCGATTCCGATGCCGAACAAGCCAAACAGGCAGCTGAGCAATTCGCAACCATGGCATTTCATAATGCCAAGTCGTTGATTGAGGCGTGTGATGTGGTGGATATTGTCACGCCAACCGGAAATCATTTTGAAAGTGCTTCGCTTGCTATTCGAAGCCTCAAACATGTATTCATTGAAAAACCTGTCACAAATACCTCGGAGGAGGCCAGGGCCCTCATTAGCCTTGCTAAGGAAGCCGGCGTCAAGGTACAGGTCGGACATGTCGAGCGCTTTAACCCGGCGTTTCAAGCGGTTAAAGCACATCTGAAGCAACCAAAATTTATTGAGACGCATCGCTTGGCTCAATTTAATCCCCGAGGAACCGACGTCTCCGTTGTGCTGGATCTTATGATACACGATATTGATATCATACTGGCTGTGACAGGCGCAAACGCCCGCCGCATCTCTGCAAGTGGCGTTGCGGTACTCAGCGATACGCCTGATATTGCCAATGCACGTATCGAACTTGATAACGGTTGTGTGGCAAATCTCACGGCCAGCCGTATCTCACTTAAAAACATGCGCAAGACGCGTTTCTTTCAGCGCGACGCGTATATAGCCGTTGATTTTCTGGAGAAGGAGGCTGAGATTGTGCGAATGCAAGAGGTGGTTGGTGAGCCGGATCCTTTCTCCGTGACAATAGACCTGGGCGGGAATCGAGGGTTTAAAGAAATTCTCTTCGATAAACCGAATGTTGCTTCATCAAATGCAATCCGCGATGAATTAGCTTCTTTGGCGCACTGTATTCATACGAATGGCTTCCCTGAGGTTTCTCTACAAGACGGAACAAGGGCACTGGAGGTGGCTCTACAGGTATTGGAAAAAATGGCCCAACATGTTCTTATCCAAGATCCGGAAGTACTGCCCCCTAAGGATTTTAATTAATCGATCTCCAAGTTTTCCACAAACGCAATTTTTCCCATTTTCATCGGTTATTGCCCTGCGCTTCGCTGCGCATACCTTAATTTGCCAACCTTTTAATTGAACTTGCGGAAATTTATGCGGCTAGTCCGATGGATTTATTTGGTTTTGCTGTTTGCTGCCTGCAAGCGGTCTACTATGGATGAACAGCCTGCGTTTATTCAAACCGGAACGGTTACACTCTCTACGTTGTCTTATCAGGGAAGCAACAGCTCCGCCATCTCTGAATTGTGGTTTTACGCCGATGGCGACATTTTGGGTGTTGTGGATACACCGTCCGCTCTGCCATTGCTTAAGCAGGGAAGCCAAACAATTACAGTCTTTCCGGGTATCAAAAACAATGGAATGGGAACCAGCAGAATTCGATACCCTTTCTACACGTCTTACGACACATCTATTTTCGTTGAATCAGGCAAGTCATATCGACTAGAGCCTCGATTTAACTATCTGAGCAGCGCGGTTATCGATGCCACTCGAAATTTTGAGACGGGCAATACATTTATCGCTGCAACCGACAATGAAGCGGTCATGGATTTGTTGAGCGAACCTGAGTTGGCAGCATCCGGAGTGCGATGTGTGCGTATGACATTGCCTGCGAATGCAACTCTGTTGAGTTATCTCGATGAAACAAACGTGGACCTCCAGGCGGGTGAAGTGGCTTTTCTGGAATTGGATTACAGTTGCAACAACACCTTCGTAATCGGCCTCTACGCCATTGATGGAGGAAGTTCAACTAAAGTCCCGGTATTGTATCTCACGCCAACGCAAAATGGTGACGCGGAGGTGCCGCAATGGAACAAGATATACATGGACCTGGGAATGGTGGCGTCTCAATACGCCAATGCAGATAGCTATCGCATCTACGTGGAATGTTTAAGAAGTGAAGCTGAATCTCCGGTAATTTACCTCGACGACCTCAAAATCGTGAAATAAAGAGAATGAATAACGCACGTCAGATTACCAAGTATATAGCAGCCGATGTTTTCGCGGCTGCTGTCGCCTGGACGACGTTGTACGTATATCGAAAGCTCTATCTCGAACCAATTAAGTTTGGTGGAGCGGTGAAGTTGGATTTCGATGCTAATTTCTTTCTGGGGTTGACCATAGTACCGTTGTTCTGGATTTTACTGTACGGACTCAGCGGGCATTACTCCGCTATTTTTCGCCGTCATCGATTGAAGGAATTTTCACAGGTATCGATGGCTACCCTTATTGGTGTCATTATCATTTTTTTCGTTCTTCTTCTCGACGACGAAATCAAATACTATCGTCATTACTATAAATCATTTCTCGTTTTACTCTCTGCACATTTTCTGCTTACGATGCTGTTCAGGTTATTTCTCACATCGCGAACAGTTTCTCGTGTGCACAGGGGCGAGATTGGATTTAATACAATTATCGTTGGAGGATACGATCGGGCGTTAAGCTTATACGAAGAGATAAGCGCCATGAAAAACTCGCCGGGCTATCATTTCGTCGGCTTCGTTCGTGTCAACGGGCAAGATAATTTGCTTGCTAAGCATATCCCTCTCTTAGGTAAATACTACGATTTACCTAAGTTGATAGAATTGCACGATGTTGAAGAGGTTATTATTGCCGTAGAAAGCAGTGATCACAAAGATCTTCAAGGTATTCTGCAATTACTCGAGGGGTGGGAGGTACAGGTAAGTATCATACCCGATATGTTCGACATATTAAGTGGCTCAGTTAAAATGAACAGCATTTATGGAGTGCCGCTTATTCGAGTGAATCACGAAATAATGCCGCAGTGGCAATTTTCCGTAAAGCGGTTTCTCGATATATCCGTTTCATTATTGGCTATACTGTTTCTTTTCCCCTTTCTATTGATCATTGCCTTAATCATTGCGTCTTCATCCAAAGGATCGGTACTCTACTTTCAGGAAAGGATTGGTAAGCACGGCAAGCCTTTCCGAATTGTGAAGTTTCGCACTATGGTCACCAATGCCGAAGCGAACGGTCCTCAATTAAGTTCTTCCTTCGATCAACGAGTGACAAGTTTTGGGAGATTCTTGCGTAAAACTCGATTGGATGAGCTACCTCAATTCTACAATGTGTTGAAAGGTGAAATGTCGCTTGTGGGGCCACGTCCCGAACGCAGATATTTCATTGATTTAATTATGGAACGTGCACCGCACTACAGCCATCTTCATCGGGTGCGTCCGGGAATCACTTCTTGGGGACAGGTGAAATATGGATACGCTGAAAATGTGGATCAAATGATTCAACGTCTGAAGTACGATGTACTCTACATCGAAAATATGTCGCTGGCTATGGATCTTAAAATTCTCTTCTACACGATTGCAATCGTATTGAAAGGCTCAGGTAAATAACATTAGAGAAGGGCTGTGGCTTTGAGCAGTCGCTCAGATTGATAAACATCGCCGCTGTGATACGGAATAACGGAGCGTAATTCCCGATGAAGTTCCTCAACCACGTCAGAACTTTGCAAGGGTCTTCTGAGATCTAGGGCCTGAGCAGCGGTTACCCATTCAATACCTAAAACCTTCTTTAAATTATCCAGCACCCGCAAGCATTTAGTGGCGGCATTTGCCCCCATGCTTACATGGTCCTCTTGTCCGTTGCTGCTATCGATGGTATCAATGCTGGCCGGCGAGCATAATTGTTTGTTTTGTGATACAATACTGGCGGCCGTATATTGTGGAATCATGTAGCCACTGTTCAGACCGGCATCCGGAGCCAGATAAGCAGGTAGCCCTCGCTGCCCACCAATTAGCTTGTATGTGCGACGCTCCGAGATACTTCCAACCTCTGCCAAAGCAATGGCAAGGAAATCGAGCACCAAGGCAAGAGGCTGGCCGTGAAAGTTACCACCGGAAAGTACCTGGTCGTCTTCATGGAAGATAAGCGGATTGTCGGTAACCGAGTTGAGCTCTATCTCTGCAACACGTTGCGCATACCACAAGGTGTCAAAACTGGCCCCAAGTACCTGCGGAATACATCGAAAACTATAAGGATCCTGAACGTGGGTTTTGGGTTGCCGTGCGATAGCGCTTCCTTGAAGCAAGAGACGCATTTTTTCGGCAACAAATTGTTGCCCGATATGGGGTCGCGATCGATGGATGCGCTCATCAAATGGTTCCGTGCGACCATCATATGCGTCGAGCGACAGCGCGGCAATTGAAAGGGATCTCTCCATTAAGCGCTCTCCTTCAACGATACACCACGTTGCATAGGCACTCATGAATTGCGTTCCGTTGATGAGGGCTAGTCCTTCCTTACTGCTCAGGGAAATGGGTGATAGTCCGCATGCTTGTAATGCTTCGTTTGCCGATATCCGTTTACCTCGAAAGTTTACTTCACCGTGCCCAAGGAGGGGAAGGCATAAATGTGAGAGAGGCGCTAAATCTCCACTCGCTCCCAAAGAACCTTGGTTATATACTACCGGTATTATACCGTGGTTATACAATTGAGCCATGAGTTCTACGGTTTCCGGTTTGACACCGCTATTACCATACAACACGCCCCGAATCTTCAAAACTAACATCAGACGAACGATGCTATCAGGTACTTCTTCCCCCATGCCACAGGCGTGAGAAAGTAACAAATTTTCCTGAAGTTTACTGAGATCCTCATCAGCTACAACCGTGTTGCAAAGTGATCCGAAGCCTGTATTCACCCCGTAGATAGGAGTTTTTAGCTTCTTCGATTTGTTGTCGAGGTATTCTCGCACCGATTGAAGTCTTGTTTTAGCCTCCTCCGTTATGGATAACGGTAGCCCGGAACGAACAAATGAAACCGCTTCTCGGCACGTGATTGATTTTGAAATATCGAGAATACTCATACCTTCTTTTTGTTGGCGCAAGGTAAAACGGGATTTTAAATCATGTAATCGCTTTCGCTCTGTTGGAATACTCAATTATTCAACGATTCATTAACGATGCGCTCGTTTCTGGTTGCTTTATCCTAATTTGCGCACCACAAATCCCTGAATATGAAATTCAATTATGCCTTATCTCTCATTGCCGTATTCTACCTCACGGCCAATGTCTGCGCACAAAACATCCGATTTGAAGAGTACACTCTTGACAATGGCCTTCATGTAATTCTGCATGAAGATCATAGCACCCCTATCACGGCTGTGACGGTTATGTATCATGTAGGATCAAAAAATGAAACTACGGGCCGTTCCGGAATGGCTCACTTCTTTGAGCACCTATTGTTCGAAGGTTCAGAAAATATTGGCAGAGGTCAGTATTCCAAGTATGTTGAAAATGCCGGCGGTGGGCTCAATGCGAATACGTCGCAGGATCGAACTTTCTACTATGAATTGCTACCAAGCAACCAACTTGAATTGGGCTTGTGGCTCGAAAGTGAGCGAATGCTGCATGCCAAAGTTGAAATGATAGGCATTGAAACACAGCGTGAAGTTGTGAAAGAAGAAAAGCGCCAGCGCGTCGATAACCAACCATATGGAAACCTCTTTCAGGAGGCACTTGACCATGCATTTGATGTGCATCCATATAGCTGGCCTCCGATTGGAAGTATGGAAGATCTAAATGCGGCCAAGGAGCAGGATTTTATCAACTTCTACAAAACCTTTTATGTTCCGAATAATGCGGTGCTCAGTATAGCCGGCGACATTGACGTTGCTGCTACCAAAAAACTCATTGAAAAGTATTTCTCCTCCATCCCTCGCGGGGCAGGTGAAGTTCCTCGTCCTACACAGGTTGAACCGTTGAACAAAGGAGAGGTGCGAGATACAGTTTGGGGTAAAGACCAACTTCCAATGGTTGTGCAGGCATATCACATCCCTGCCCAGGGTACGTCTGA
>Ga0315903_10007011_pt1 | contig 14200 bp, 9 predicted proteins | sample LakEriMetagenome_7_FD_203524 | JGI IMG/M metagenome (GOLD analysis project Ga0315903, IMG submission 203524) | Freshwater fungal communities from buoy surface, Lake Erie, Ohio, United States - Buoy 2 MA119 | ecosystem: Environmental > Aquatic > Freshwater > Lake | place: USA: Lake Erie, Ohio...
GTTTGCAACAAAGACCCGAATAGAGTGTAACCATTTGCGATATCATGAAAATATTCATTGTTACGTAAAAAATTTTGGTTGGCAATGCGCAAGCTAATTGTTTGATCATTTGAATCAGACATTTCGATATTTTGTTCAAGCCCTAAATTACTGACTTGAGCTTCTATTTTATTTGCAAAAATTACAAATATGGCTATCACTGCATAAACGCATTTTGAGAACATGGGTTAAAAATAATGTAGAAATAGTTGTAAAGTTCGAAATCAATCCATTAATCCTGAATCGTAATCAATGGTTAATAAAGGAAAATAAAAAGTTGTTTCGGCGCCGACTATTTCATTCGAATTATTATAACGATTTTTATAAGAGAAATGTATCGAGCTATTCGTCAGACGTTCAACAATATTAATTTTGCTCTTGATCAAGCGTAAACCTTTTGAGACATAATCTTTTTGAACAGCCTCCTTTGGGAAACCTCCGCCGTTATCCGATATAACACACTCAACCGTGTTATTTTGCAAGGCAAAATTTATCTTAATATAACCATTGATTCCATCTCGAATTGCATGTTTAATCGAGTTTTCGATAACCGGCTGAATAAGGAGAGAAGGAATGTAATATTGCAATAATTTGGGGGAGTCGTATTTTACATCATAGGTAAAACTATCACTGCGTTTAATTTTTTCAAGTTCCAAATAATTATTCAAGTACTTCACTTCATCGTCTAACTTAATAAGCAGTCGTCCGCTATGATCTATTGTTTTTCGCAAAATTCCAGAAAACTCAGTTACATAACTATTCGCTTTTTTAAAGTCATTTAGATGAAATAAGCCTTGCATTGTGTTGAGCGAATTAAATAAAAAGTGAGGATTAATAGCCGATTTCCATGCAGATAATTCGAGGTTACGAATTTTCGCATCTAGCTCCGCCTTTTCTATTTGTTTTTTCTTAGCTCGTTGCACAAAATAATAAACTAATAAAATTATAAACGCTATTATTACCGAAAAAACCAGTACTTTAAACCATATTGTTTGATAAAAATATGGCTCCACACAAACATGAAGAATTTTCACATTGCTTTTCGTACCTTCTGTATTTAATGCAAATGCCTCAAAAATGTATTCTCCAGGCTTTTCAATCTTTATGGTTACGTTCTTATCGATTGAGTGAGTATAACTTGTATCTATTTCTTTTATCCGATAATAATATGTCACACCGCCTTTTACATTAAAATTCAATGCGTTGAGCACAAAAGTTAAACTCGTATCTGTATGTGTTTGAATGATGGGAGGCAAATCCCATGTAGTATCATTCGCTTTATAAATGGGCTTAATAAAAAATGGGAATGTTCGATTTTGTTTAATGGACGAAATTGGCAAAATACATAAACCCTTTTCTGTGGCAGCATATAGCGTATCATTCTCAATGGCTAAGTCAAAAACTGTATTTGAAGGTAGCCCATCCGACTCATAAACATGGGTAATTTTCTCAGTTGCAAAATCGTAGACATGAATACCTTTTTTAGAAGCTGTATATAATTTATTTTTATAAATATAAGATCGATAGCAAGTATTAGTGTTTATGCCATTACTTGAATTAATGTTCTTTAAAACTTTATGATTATGAATGAAGAAAATTCCTTTCTCTATAGTGGTTGCAATCAATAGAGAATCTTTCACTATTAAATCGTTCGCCCTGTAATCGAAAGGAATGTTTAATTGGTAAGGATAAAATTGCTTATCTTTTAGGTAGTACAAAGAATCTTGAGTGCCAAAAATCATTTGGTTGTTGTAGGAGGCATAAGAGTAGAAGCGTTTGGGCTTGTCAATAGATTTTATAAACTTGTTATTTGATTTATTAAAACAACTGATTCCACCAGCATCTAGTTCAATTATATATTCTGCTAGATAGATTCTCTTAGCCCCATTTGTGACTTGGCTAAAATATTCACCATTAATTGAAGCGCAATAAACACCATTATTATCTGAATAATAAATTTTCTTATGATCAAACAATATAGAATTAATCCCATTTAGTGTATTTTGAGTTGCATTTTTTAAAGAAAAATTTAAGCTTAAATCTTGTTTATTCATGCTGTATAAATCATTAGTTTTAGTGCCTAAGAATAGTTGATTCTTATCAATAGCAATAGCAGAAATTGCAACCGACTCCTTCATATTTAATACCTTATTGGCACTGCTGTTTACACGGTAAACCCCTTCGGACAAAGTACATGACCAAATATGACCAAAAGAATCTTGGTTAATATAACTAATGATTTTGGAGTTTAAAATACTTATCGTTTTTTGAGGATTGGATAAAGATGATATATTTATACCTTTAAACCCTTTGACCCAGAATTGGCGATTAATAAGTGGCAACTCCCATCTAAAATTACTTCCAACAATTGCTCCAGAGTATAAGACATTAAGTGATGTTTTCTGTATTCGATTATCCCCAGTTACAAAATAAATATCTTCTCCGTCTTGAGCAATTCCAGAAATTCTAGTTTTATCTTTTGGTCTATCAACTGAAACATATGAATTATTGTAATCCAAAATACTGAGGTAAGAACCAATATCGAATATTTTATTATTAATTTCAAACATCAACATTATATCACTTCTTGGCTTCCCAAAATAAATCAAGTTGTTACCTAGACTAATCTTACAATATGCATAGTCCTTTGTCCTAAAGTAGATACAACCTTTACTATCTTCAAAGTATTTCGGAATAGGAAGAGGATTTTTAACCTTATTCAACACACTATCATTATCACTTGTATGCACTTTGTCATTCATAATATAGGCAACCCCATTATAAAAGCTACTCATCCATATCCTATTTTTGCTGTCGCAAAAAAGCTCAAAAACTTCATTACTTGGCAAACCATCTTTAGTTGTGAAGGTTTTAAAAGTAATGCCATCATATTTAGCTACACCTGCATCTGTACAAAACCAAAGAAAGCCATCTCTATCGCTTGTAACACCATAAACAGTATTAGAAGGCAAACCATCTTCTATCGTATAATGTTTGATAGCATAACCATTTTCATAATCTTGCCCATGACATATTAAGAAAGCAAAATTAATTAAGCCTATAAAAAGGAAAAACCTTAATCTAAGGAAGTGCTGTAGTAAGTAGTATGTAATTTCGCTTTTTCTCATATTTTGTCCTATAACGCTAAGCCTAGCAACAACCAACCCATTACGATGAGCGGTGCCGGAATTTTAGAAAACTGAAGCAATGCAAATGTAATAAGTATAACAACCAAATGAGTCCATTCAAAAGGAATGGAATGAAACAAAATATATGCTGATGCCCACATAATACCAATGACAACTGCATGTATTCCTTCCAAAGCTCGATAAATGACAGTGTATCTTTTCAAATTTTGATAAATTGGGAAGAAAAAAAATATCAGTAAAATACTAGGCAAGAAAACAGCTACTGTAGCTATCACACATCCTATTAATTGCATGCCCATGCCAGCATGACTCATGCTTAAGCCACCAATATATGAACAAATTGAAAATACAGGACCTGGTATTGCATTAATCATGCCTGCACCTGTTAAAAATTGAGAAGGAGTTAAATATGGGCTTACATGAAAATGCATTGGTCGAGTTATAAATTGTTCATACATCATAGGTATTAACGCATGTCCGCCGCCAAACACAAAGCTCCCAAACCGATAAAAATTTTCGAACAAATTAAATACCCTGGCTTGCTCCCAACGTTGCACTCTTGCTAATTCCGATAAAATACCTGCAATAATGAAAACAACTGCGAAAGATGCTAAATTAATCCATTTGATAGGCTTGCGCGGCAAATCATTCATGGGTATGCGCTTATCACTAAAATTAGAAATCACTCCTCCCACTAATATTAGCAAGGGAAAAATCCATGGGGAACGAAACAATATAGAAAGCAATAAAGAACCTACCATAATACCAATGGTTGCATTATGTTTTATAGCAATTCGCATGGCTTTGAATGCTGCATAAACTAAAAAACCTACCGCCATAGGTTGGATAAACTTAAACAAATTAGTTTGTATCTCCTTGGCATCAAGATAGATAATTAAAAATGACAAAGCACTCATTAAAACAGTAGCAGGCAAAATCCAAATCAACAATGTAACTAAAGCTAATCCTACTCCGCCTCTCTTGAAGCCAATCAAAGAAATAGTTTGTGTAGACGATGGGCCTGGTAACATTTGACAAAATGACATAAAATCCATCAACTCTTCCTGTGTTACATCTTTGCGCTTCTCAACAAAGGTTTTTGTCATCATTCCAAAATGTCCTTGTGGACCACCAAAGGCAGTCAGCGCATATTTAAATACTTCTTTTAAAAATGGTATATGTCTATACAAACTCACGAAATCGAAAGATAAAATAATTCGCGGTAATTTCTATGTGATTTTTTGAAGAATTCTAGTACTAAGTCTATTATGGCATAGATTTAGCATTTTGAACTTTTTTCTCGTGACACAGGCATTACATTTGCAAAAAGTAAATCCACATTGTTTCACAGAATCTTACAAATACTTCGCAAGGATTTTTTACTTGAGTGGAGACAAAAATATTCACTCTATGGCATTATACTATATATCGTAAGTGCTGTATTTATTATTAATATGCTGCATGAAATGCCAGAAGGTGAAACCTGGAATTCCTTGTTTTGGATTACGATTCTATTTATATCAGTAAATGCTGTTGCAAAAAGCTTCTTACAAGAAAGCAAGTATAGAAATTTATACTACTACACTTTACATAACCCAAAAGAAATCATTATTTCCAAGATTATTTACAACATTGTGTTGATGATATTCATGAGCTTCATTTGTTTTGGTTTATTCTGGTTACTACTAGGTAATCCATGTTTTCATTTGCATAAATTTATCTTGCTTACATTAAGCGGAGGTATTAGCATGGCATTGCTCTTTACACTTTTAGCGTCAATCGCAAGCAAAGCTGGTGGAAATTCTGCCTTGATTGCTATATTAGGATTTCCCTTAGTGATACCTCAACTTGTATTACTTGCTGATTTATCTAAACCCTTATTTGTAACCTTGCAAGTGAGTGGATGGTGGAAATTTTTTGGTGTATTATTGGCATTAAATGTTCTTTTGATTTTATTATCTATCATTCTTTTCCCATTTTTATGGAAAGAATAATGGCGACTTTAACTAAAAAAATATTCTTGCTCTGGAACTAACGAAAGTATGGTTCTAAGCTTCAATAGTCAACGAAATCGTTATGTTATGCACAAAAAAACCTATTTCATTGACTTATTCAATCCCGCACCGATCTCAATCGAAATATATGCTCATCCTCTAATACCATTTTGACATTAATTTTATATTATACATTTCACTTGACCAAAATGGTAAATGCCTATGGATACAAATGTTTAGATTACATTGAGGAACGAAATTTTAATCTATTAAATTTGTCTAATCGTAATAATCTAGTTATTGCAATTAAAATTCAATTTCAAGGGTGAATTGCTCTTTACCGAATCCAACCGCAATATCTAGGTCTTACGAAACAAGAATCAATCAAGCAGACAATACACAATACTAAAAAAAGAGACCCAAAATATAGGTCTCTTTTACAATTAAAATTCGTGAGAATATTTTATGCCATCTCCTTCAAAGCTGCAATTTTCGCGTCCTTATCTACTTCTCTTGTTAATGAATCGCTCTTATCTAAATCAACCAAAATAGGTGATGCCACAAAAATTGACGAATAAGTGCCTGTTACAACACCAATCATCATAGCGAAAGCAAAACCTCGTGTTACCTCTCCACCAAAGATGAATAATATTAACAAGGTAATAAATACGGTAAGTGAAGTCATAATTGTACGACTCATAGTATCATTAATTGCTGAATTGATAATGTTTTCTTTCGATTCTCCTGGGCGCTTACGGAAATATTCACGGATTCTATCGAAAACAATTACGGTATCATTCATCGAGAAACCAATCACCGTTAATATAGCTGCAATAAAATGCTGGTCGATTTCTAAAGTAAATGGAACCACACGTCTTAAGAAAGAGAATACCGCTAATGTAACAAATACATCATGTAGTAAAGCCACCAAGGTACCTAGAGAATACTGCCATTTGCGGAAACGAATAAAAATGTATAATGAGATAAACATCAATGACCAAAACGTAGCCCACATAGCTCCTTTCTTTAAATCATCAGAAATAGAAGGCTGCACAGTCTGAGAACTCATGATGTATTTAGATTTAAAATCATCTGAGGAAACAGTATTACCAACAAAACCACCTTCTTTTAAACCTGACAATAACTTTTCAGCGACTTCAGCTTCTACTTCTTTAGAAGTCGTTCCAATTTTGTAAGCTGTAGTGATATTTACTTGATTATCTGTTCCAATCGTCTTTACAACTGGAGCAACTTCAAAAACAGATTTTAATTTCTCTGAGATCTCTGAGGTTTTCACATTCTTATCCATACGAACCGTATAGCTTCTTCCTCCTTTAAACTCAACACCATAATCGAAGCCATAGAAGAACGATGCAACTCCTAAAATCAAAACAATAATCGAAATCACGTAAGCCTTTTTACGCCATTCGATAAAGTGAAAATGAGAACGTTGAAATACCTTTTCTGACAAACTAGTAAAATAATTGAAGTGTTTGCCTTTACTCATACGCATATCGGTAATTAAGCGCGATACTAAAATTCCACAGAACAAAGACAACAAAATACCTAATATTTGAGTAGTTGCAAAACCTAAAACAGGACCTAAACCAAAAATAAACAATATGATCGCTGTCATTAATACCGTGATATGACCATCCAATACAGGACTTAATGAACGACGATAACCTTCGTCCACGGCGGCTTCATGCGACTTCCCTAATTTCAGTTCCTCCTTAATACGCTCAAAAATGATAACGTTCGTATCAACAGCCATACCAATTGTTAGTACCAAACCTGCTATACCTGCTGCTGTTAAAGTAGCATGCAAGGCGGCCAACACACCAACTGTAAATAACAAATTCAAAATCAAAGCGATATTTGCAACCCAACCTGCGCTGTTATAATAAACCAACATCAAGATGAATATTACTCCAAAAGCTATAATAAATGACAATAATCCACCTTGTACGGCTTCTTTACCCAAAGTTGGACCTACAACTTGCTCTTGAATAATATTTGCCGGAGCAGGTAATTTACCTGTTTCTAAAATATTCGCTAAATCTTGAGTTTGCTCAGTCGTGAAGCTTCCAGAAATTTGTGAACGGCCACCTGTAATTTCTTCATTAATATTCGGTGCTGAATAGATCACATCATCTAAAGCAATCGCAATCGCACGACCAACATTATCTTTTGTCATTTTTGCCCAAGTTCTCGCACCTGAGGCGTCCATATTCATCATAACTGCAGGTCTGCCTGATGGATCATAGTCTGGATCTGACTCTTCAATTACATCTCCATCCAAGGGTGCTGTAGTTTTACCTCTTTCAGTTCTAATTGCATAAACAACCAATGCGTCCTTATTTCTTTCATCATTATCTAAGGGCCCGTACATGATACGCAAATCACTTGGTAAGTTGTTCTTTACAACAGGTAAAGCCAAATACTTATTTAATTGTGATGTATCTTTTTTGCCGATTACATTTATTCGACACTCATTGGTATAATTACCCTTATCATCTACTCCTTTAAAGAAGTTCCCGTATGCTAAATAATATAACAATGGATTTTCCTTTTGAAACTTAGCACGTTTCTCATCATCCGATAAACCTGCTACGCTCGTGTCCTTCTTGCTTGTGTCTTTTGTATTCTTCAAAGAAGCTAAAGAACCTGTATCTGAGCTAGATGGTGTTGCTGATTTCGCTAAACTATCATTTGCCTCAGCTCCTTTTGTGATGCCATTTGTCAAGCTTGTGTCTTTACTGCCAGATAAATAAGCAGCTAACTCTTTATCCGCTTTGTTTAAGTTTTCAGCAATATCTTGAATAGCATACGTGCGCCAAAATTCCAGTTTAGCTGTTGCTTGTAAATATTTACGAACACGCTCAGGATTGTTCATACCAGCCAATTCTACAGTAATAATACCTCGATTCTCATCAAGATTTACATTAGGTTGAGCAACACCAAATTTATCGATACGAGTTAAAAGTACCTTGTGTGTTCTTTTAATAGCGCCATTTGCTTCTTCTTTAATTTTGGCAATTACCTGCTCGTTTGTAGAATTGAAATTGATTCCATTGCTACCACTTTTAGCGAACAAATTTGCTAATTTCCCATTTGGATTCTGTGTATTATAAGCATCTGCAAATAAACTTACAAAATCGCTTTGGCTATTAGCTTGCATTTGCCTAGCACTAGCCAATGCTGCCTTTAATGAAGGGTCTTCAGGATTTGTACTCATGTTGCGTACCATCTCATCAAGGCTAACTTCTAATACTACATTCATACCCCCTTGCAAATCAAGACCCAAATTCAACTCTTGCTCTTTTGCTTCTTGATAGGTATAATCTGTAAAACCAAGATTATAAACCTTCTTAGTCATCATACTATCCATGTGCAAACGAAGCTTGTCTGCAATGAGTAAATCCTTTGCAGGACTTGCTGAAACTCCCGGATTTTCAGCAGCCACTTTCCTTTCAACGATAGCACGTTGATTCTTTTCGAAGTTGCTTACAATGAATGTGAAGGATAATTGGAAGAGTGATATCAATATTAAGCATATCGTAAATAGCTTAATTAAACCTTTTAACTGCATGTCGTGTATCTTAGTTTAAGTATATTTTTTGAACGTGCGAAGATACATTTTATTCTGAATTATCATGTTCTTAGCCAAACTTTTCAAGAATTAGATAACTTAAACCTCTTCTTATAGAGAATAACTATTTGAAGAAATACTCATTTAATACCATTTTGACATTAATTTTTGTGTTTTACATTTCGCTCAACGAAAATGGTAAATGCCTATGGATACAAATGTTTAGATTAAATGGAGGAACGAAATTTTAATCTATTACATTTGTCTAATCGGTATGAGCAGCTATTTTAGGCGTATTAAAGTTCAACCTGCCGAAAAAAGCATGATTTTCAACACGAATCGAAAATTATATTTTGAAATAACAAGATAGTATGGTTCACTCAACCGCTCTGTATTAATCATCAAAATATTTAAAAATAACAGCCAATGCGAATATCTTGGCTGTTAATTTATCATCTATTTGGTTAAATTACCCATTCAAATTGAGTTTGAATTCTAGGACGACGCATCACAATTCCGTTTCCACACCTTCCTCTTCTTTGGTTTCGCATAAAATTTTTTCGACGACACATTTGACCTCTCCTGACTTCGCATCTGCGATGATTACAACGTGGAGTTTGTCTTGAGCATGAAGCTGACGGTCCGCATTGTGGATTTCGCGAATTTTGATTACGAAAGTTTCGAGGTTGTGCATTACTTGCATCTGATATAAGTATGAATAAACATGCTATAAAAACAGAAGCTAAAAATTTAATCTTTTTCATGATAACAAGTATTTTATACATTTTCAGACTATCATCTAGAGGACGGGTTTCATTCGTACAGAAAGTTAACAAATCAAAGTTCTTTGGCACTATTCGTATCAAGGCCTATAAAAGAAAATACGAAGCTATATACCCCGCATTCTTATTCTTTAGTTCTGTAAAATCTTTCTCTTTTGAAAATATGTTTTGTATAATTTTTTATTCGAATCAATTACTAAGAAATAATTGCCTGCTGGTAAACTTGAAATATCGATATAATTTTTTATTACGACTTTTGTGACTGAAATGAGCTGAAAATTGAGTTCCATGAGTTGAATAAATGTAACATTGAATGTCGCCATAAATATTTGGCGTTATACACAGATTTCTTCGCCTGCTGGATTGGGATATAACTTAATATTTGCCTTGCTTATATTCTCAATCGAAGTAAGGACCTGTCGTAAAGGTCCCATCGATGCTATTTGTGGTACCACCAGTGTTAGTTACTGAAATTCTGCAATGATACAAAGTACCAGGTGTTAAACCACCTAGATTGGCCAATACAGCAGTTAATGTATTTCCGCTTAACGAACTAGTTATTGTGCTGATATTTTTGTTGCATTATAAACTGTCATAGTAATTTGATAAGCCGTTCCAGCGACCCATCAATCTGCGGGTATGTCTGCGCTGCTTATACTTGTTGCCGCATAAGCTGAACCATGAAAACTACATCCTGAAACATCAAATTTGACGAAATACAGAATTCGATACATGAAACGCAAGTCCACTCAATATCCCTATTTTTTCTTCTTCATTTTTACCAATACTTCAGCAAATAATGGATGACTACTTATTTCCTTATCGATGTAATTTAATGCATTTAGTTTTTTAGGATTCAATGAAATGGCATGCTCAAGCACATTGACAGCTTCTTTGGTTTTGCCCATCGCCAAATAAATTGCAGCACGATAAAAAGCAAAATCTGCTTTTACACCACAATGCTCTTCAGCAATTATAAGCTGCGTTAGAGCTTCCTCGAAATAATCTGCTGTATATAAACCTTTAATGAGCGATTGCCAAGTAGTTTTAATATCAGGTCGTAATTGCACGGCATTTAGATAGCATACCAAAGCTTCTTGCATCGAATTCATTTCCATCAAACAATTACCTAAAGCCATACAATAAGATGCATTGCCTTTGTTAATATGTAAGGCCACTGAATACGATTTTATTGCTTTTTCCCATTTACCTTCTTTTGTATATGTTTCACCAATTTTATAAAAAATCTCATCATCTTTTGGATTCAATTGAGAAGCACTTCTGTAATACTGACGTGCTTTTGCATAATCCTTCTGCTTTTCCCAACAATACCCTATCGCCTCCAAAATTGCATCTTCGGGCTTTGCAATTGTCATGTGAGTTTCAAGTACTTCAATGGCTTTATCAAACTGTTTTAGCTGCATGTAGGCATCTCCCTGATTGCGATAAGCATATTCAAATTTATCGTCAATAGCTAGACAATACTCATAAGCATCAATCGCTTTTTCGTAGAGTTTAATGCCTTGGTAAGCAACGCCTAAATTATACCAAGCCATTGCAGTGTAAGGATATTCATCAATAATTTTTTGATGCAATTCGATACTATCTTCATGCTTCCCATTTATCTCAGTCCAAAAACAAATACGCATTAATGCATCTTCATGATTGGGTTGATATTGTAAGACTCTTTTTAATGTTTCATAAACCAAATCAAACTCCTCCATTTCGTCGTATATTTCTGAGAGTTCGAGGAGTATTTCAGTCTTATCTGCCTTTTTTACAACCTCAACCTTACTTTCTAAGTACTGGATTGCCTCTTCATTTCTATTCTGTTCCAACAAAATATCAGAACGTAAGAAAACAGTTTCGATGTGATTGGGTTCCATTTCTTCCAATTGGTCAAGCACCCGCATAGCTTGTCCAAATTTTTGATGGTCTATCAAAATCTCAGCTTTTTGTAAATGTAGCGTAAATGAAAAAGGGAAGAGCGTGGTAGCCACATCGATGGCTAAAAACATATTCTCGGTTTCATGGGTAGTTTCAAAATGATCAATTAAAGTTTCAAAATCTTCCTCACTTAATGAAGAATGAGGTAAGCCTTTTTTAACCTTTTGAAATTGTTCTAATAAATCTTCGATATCTCGAAAATCATCATCTAAAAAATCGTCGTCAAACATTGCCTAGGTTTTCGTTAAAGTAAATATAGCATATGAAAACGTAAATCAACGTTTTTTATTGTAACGAATTGTCAATAATTAATCACAAATATGTATTAAAAGGTATGCTTTAAGCTAATAAGTTTCCTTTACCTTCGCAGTCGAAATTAAAATTTAACTTTCTAATATGGAAATTATAAAATTATTGCACGGAGTATTGCGTTGGGCGGTATTACTATTCGCTATCCTTAGCATTGTAAAAGCATTACAAGGCATGTTGGGTAAAAAAACCTTTACCAAGCAAGATAATTTAGTAAGCCTCATTTTTACCTCGATTTGCGACTTGCAATTATTAATGGGCTTGTATCTCTATTTTTTTGGCGCTTGGGGGCTAAAAAATATCCAAAACCAAGGCATGAAAGAAGTGATGGGTAAATCTTACGATCGTTTTTTTGCTGTTGAACATATTACGATGATGATACTTGCGATTGCGCTAGTTCACATTGGCAGAGTAAGAGCCAAAAAAGCAAGTTCCGATTTATCAAAGCATGAAAATAGTTTTTGGTTTTATTTAATAGCTCTCATCCTTATTTTGGCAAGTATTCCTTGGCCATTTAAAGCTGGCTTTGAAGGATTCGGATGGTTTTAGATGATTGATGCTCGATGTCCAATGTTTGATATACTAACTTTGGCTTAGCGTCTGTTAAATTTTCAAATTGAGTTTTAGAATTTAACATTTATAAAATTGAGTTTAGCAATTTAGAATTACAGGTATAACAAAAATTCAACATCTTTGATTGCATTTTCGATGCTAACTTCGCAACTCTATGTCAGACGAAATACGTCACGAATGTGGCATCGCTTATCTTCGACTTCGTAAGCCTTTACAATTTTATCATGAAAAATATGGTACAGCTTTTTATGGCATTAATAAATTGTATTTGCTCATGGAAAAGCAGCACAATCGTGGCCAAGATGGTGCGGGTATTGCCACTGTGAAGCTAGATATGCAAGGTAATACACCTTATATGCAACGGATTCGTAAAAATCAAGGGCAAAATATTAGTGAAATTTTTAAAATGGTGCAAGATGAAATTGAGCAACTCGAAATTTCATTCCCCGATATTCGTCAACACCCTGAGCTCTTGAAAGGCTATTTAAGTTATATGGGCGAAGTTATGATAGGGCATTTACGATATGGTACACAAGGCAGAAACAACATTGAGTATTGTCACCCTTTTACAAAAGCGGATTTGCAGCCGAGTAAAAATTTATGCCTCGCTGGGAATTTTAATTTAGTAAACACTAAAGAGCTTTTCCACCTTTTACATAAAGATGAATTGGCCACTTTAAAAGTAGATAGCGATTTGGCTGCAATGATTGAGACCATTCATTATTACTTGCGTGAGGAAGAAAAAATACATCCTGAGAATTTAAATTGGCGTGAAATTTTAAGTAAAGCTTGTACTTTGTTCGATGGCGGTTTTGTCGCAGAAGGCATTTGTGGCAATGGGGATAGTTTTGTATTACGCGATAAAAATGGTATCCGACCTGCTTACTATTATATAGACGACGAAATAATTTCAGCAGCCTCTGAACGACCAACTTTAATGACAGCATTTAAAGTTGGATTTGAAGATGTAATTGAATTACCCCCCGGACATGCATTAATTGTAAAATCGAATGGCTTGTATAGCATTGAAAAAATATTAAATACGGCGCCAAAAAAGTCTTGTAGTTTCGAACGCATTTATTTTTCACGCGGTAGCGATCAAGAAATATATGCTGAACGTAAACAACTTGGCAGATTGCTTTCTACCAAGGTTTTAGAAACCATTCAAAACGATTTAAAAAATACCATTTTTACTTTTATTCCGAATACAGCCGAAGTAGCATTTTATGGTTTAATAAAGGGTGCTGAAGCATATTTGAACGAAATAAAAATTAAACGAATTCAAAGTTGGGATAAAGATTTCGACGAGATCAAGCTTCGTGAAATGATAGAACGACGTGTTCGAATTGAAAAAATAGCGATTAAAGATGTAAAAATGCGAACTTTCATCACAGAAGAGAGCGCACGTAATGAAATGGTACAGCATGTGTACGATATTACATATGGTACCATCCGAAAAGGCATTGATTCAATTGTGGTGATTGACGACTCAATTGTGAGAGGCACAACCTTGCGTGAAAGTATTATTAGAATGTTGGATAGATTAGGACCAGTAAAAATTATTGTCGTTTCGAGCGCACCCCAAATTCGCTATCCAGATTGTTATGGCATCGATATGAGTAAAATGAACGATTTTATTGCCTTTCAAGCTGCTGTTGAATTGTTGCATCTGAGAAATCAGAAACATATTTTACTAGATACCTATGCAGCCTGCTTACAAGCAGAAAAATCGAATAAATTAGCGACTGAAAATTTTGTAAAGCGAATATACAAGCCTTTCACAGCAGACGAAATAAGTGCACAAATAGCAAATAT
>Ga0315903_10007013_pt1 | contig 14198 bp, 12 predicted proteins | sample LakEriMetagenome_7_FD_203524 | JGI IMG/M metagenome (GOLD analysis project Ga0315903, IMG submission 203524) | Freshwater fungal communities from buoy surface, Lake Erie, Ohio, United States - Buoy 2 MA119 | ecosystem: Environmental > Aquatic > Freshwater > Lake | place: USA: Lake Erie, Ohio...
ACCGTTGTTGAATGACTTCATTGGCCTCCAGAAGGATACGGCGCTCGTCTCAATTCTCGGTGTCGTTGAAGCTTTCAAGCTGGCGCAGATCCTGAAGTCGGCGAACTTCAACTTCACGCCGCTGATGGTGACCGCGGTGATCTTCTTGGTGATCACGATTCCAATGACACGCCTCGTTGATCGCCTCGCCGCCAAGGATCGCGCAGCGCAGCAGGGAGGCACCCGCTGATGGCCCGCAAGGCGACGAAGCGGGTTGCAGCGGCGCCGGTGCTGGAGCTCCGCGGTGTCTCGAAGCGCTACGGGCGCGCCCTGGTGCTCGACAAGATTGACCTTTCACTCGCCGAGCACGAAGTGGTCTGTCTCATCGGTGCTTCGGGTTCTGGCAAGTCAACCCTGCTCCGCTGCGCCGACCTGCTTGAGCCGATTGACGCCGGCAGCATCACCCTTGACGGTCGTACGGTGAGCGCTGATGACCGCGATGCGGATGCCACGCGCCGTCAGCTCGGCATCGTCTTCCAGGGCTTCAGCCTCTTCCCCCATCTCACCGCGCTCGAGAACGTCGCCCTCGCCCCGCGCGTGGCACTCGGCCTGACCGCCGCTGCAGCAGAGAAGCGTGCCCGCGCGCTGCTGAAGCAGCTCGGCCTTGCCGCAAAGGCGAGCGCCTACCCAGACAGCCTCTCGGGTGGGCAGCAGCAGCGCGTTGCCATTGCGCGGGCGTTGGCAACGGAGCCGAAGGTGCTGCTGCTTGACGAGATCACCAGCGCGCTCGACCCAGTCTTGGTTGCCGATGTGCTCGAGGCGCTACGGGCCTTGGCGAAGAGCGGCGCAACGATGTTGATTGCCACCCATGAGATGGCCTTCGCCGCCGATGTTGCCGACCGCATCTGCTACCTCGAGGGGGGAGAGATCATTGAGCAGGGCTCTCCCGAGAAGATCTTCAAGACGCCACGAGACCCGCGCACCCGCGCCTTCCTGAAGCGTGTGCGCTCTGTTGGCGCGAGCGCTCTCCGCTAACTCGCCGCGATACGCCGCCCGTATGTGGGCTGGAATACGTTGACAAAATGAGCCGCATGTATCGCGTCAAGATCGCCGGGCGCTGGACCGAGGCGCCAAAGTGGGCGCTCGACCTCCCATTTGAAGTGCGCCCGATGCGCGGCTTCACTGTTGCCGCCTGGCCACACTGGCGCCCAACGCTTGAGCTCCTCGCAAAAGCTACTGCACGCTCCAAGCGCAGGCTTGAGTGGGTGCGCATTCACGACCACACCGGAACGCGGCGTGAACCGTCGCATCCGTTCGGCTGGGTCGTTACCGAAACAGGCGAAATGTTCCTCTGCTCCTACGACAAGGGGACCGCGCTGCATGAGCTCGCACATCTCATTAGCGGCGATTCACATGGCGATGCGTGGGCAAGGAAGTGCTTTGAACTACATCGGACTTGGCTGCGCGGTGCGGCAATCACGGCGGCGGACCTTGAAGTAACGCGCTACCTCTCGGGGCGACGTGAGTGGAAACGACGATTTAGAGAACGGCCGCCGAAGCAGCCGGTACCGAAGAGCTCCTGGGTTACCGAGGGTCGGCGGGCGGCGGCAGCAGGGCGGTAAGTCGGCCTACGTAGGCGGCACCAGCCGCCTCCCAGCTGAGACCACCCTGAATCGCCGCAAGGCCAGATGCGATGCGGCTTGCGCGTTCCGCTGGATCAGCGGTAAGTCGTCGGATCACAGTGGCCGCCTCCTCCGCACTTCCCGAGGTGTAGCGTGCCACCGACGCTTCAGGAACAAGGTCGTCAAGCGTCTTGAGACGCGTCCCTAACACCAGCCGGCCGCTCGCCATCCCTTCAAAGACTTTGTTGGAGATCGAGAGATCGGTGAACTCGTCGAGCCGCGTTGGCGCCAATGCGATATCGGCACCACGAATGAGCGCCGGCACCGCCTCAAATGGCACACGGCCAAGGAACTCCACTGCGTCTGCAACGCCGAGTTCGGTTGCAAGTGCTTGAAGTGCGAGTTCGCGATCACCGCGACCTGCCACGACCAGGTGCACTGGGAGCGGTTCTGGCGCAGCGCGCAGGAGGGCAACGGCGCGAATGATGACGTCTACTTCGTAGATTGGGGTGAGGGCGCCCGTGTACACCAACCGCAAGGTGCCGTCTGCCATCCAGGTTCGATCGTTGGCGGTTGCGGCCGCGAATCGTTGCGTCTCAGGGACGTTGAGGAGTACCTCCACTGCATCGACGCGTCGCGGGGCGATCTTGACCAGACGGTCGCGCAGGCGGGGGGCGGTGACAAAGACCCAATCGGCGATGGCGATGGAGCGGCGTTCGGCAAACGCGACAAGCGAGATCAGTGCGCGCGCAGCAAAGCGCGTGAGGAGCGATCGCGACGATCGCGCGAAGCGCATACGGAAGAGTTCCGGTGAGGCCTCGTGCAGATCAAGGACGAGGCCGACGCGGTGGCGTCGGCGCAGCGGCACGGCGGCGAAGACGAGCCAGTCTGGAACGCTATTCGCATGGACTACATCAATCGGGCGTTCGCGATCAATGCGAAGCAGCTCGCGCGCTGCCATCACCGCGAAGCGGCCGTACTCAACGACGTAGGTGCTGATTCCCGCCCCCTGGTTTCGCTGGACCGGCTGGCGGTAGAGCTGGGCGCCATCAAGTTCGCCACGAGCAGGATCGCCGTCACGTTGAAGAGAGATGATGCTGACCTGCCAGCCGGCGGCAACGGCGGCGCGGGCGGCGCGACGAACGCGCGGGTCCTCATCTACGTAGGAGTGCACCACGAGTGCCAGGTGCGGCATGGATCCCCTCACCTTCTGAATATCTCTGGGCGATCGTAGCAGGGGCTTGGCACGCATCAGGCACGCAGGCGGGGGGCGAAACCCGTAGACTCTCCCCCTTATGGAACGCCGAAAGATCTTGCTCGACGCTGACGTGGGGATCGATGACGCGATCGCCATGCTCCACCTCGCTGGGCGCAGCGACATTGAGATGCTCGCCGTTGGCAGCGTGCACGGCAACATCCCGTCGGACCTTGCCGCGGTCAATGCCCGCCGCCTCCTAGAACTCTGTGGTCTTGACGATGTGCCCGTTGCCTACGGCGCGCGCCGACCCATGGCGCAGCCGCTGGCAACCGCCGAGTGGGTGCATGGCGAGGATGGTCTCGGCAATACCAACCAGCCCGCACCGAAGCGCGGACCCGTTGCTGAAGATGCGGTTTCGCAGATCTTGCGCCTCACCCGCGAGATGCCCGGAGAGATCGACCTGCTCGCCGTTGGTCCACTCACCAATCTCGGACTCGCCCTCTGCCTTGACCCAGAACTCGCGGGGCGTGTGCGCTCTGTGGTGGTGATGGGCGGTGCGATTGCCCATGAAGGGAATGCGTCTGCAACCGCTGAAGCGAACATCTGGCACGACCCTGAGGCGGCGAATCTTGTCTTCGGTGCCGAGTGGCCGGTCACCATGGTGGGCCTGGATGTGACGCAGGTCACGCGCCTACGCACCAAGGAGCTGGAGGCCATTGAGGCGATCGGCTCGGTGCGCTCGAAGTTCGCGCTGAAGGTATTGAGCCACTACCTCGACGTGTATCAGCGCACCTTCGGCACACGCGAGTGCCCGCTCCATGATCCGCTTGCTGCGGGCATCGTCGCCGATCCCACCTACATGACCGAGTGGCTTGACCGCGCGGTAGAGGTGAACACCACCGGCCCAACCCGAGGCGCAACGATCATTGATCGACGTGCCTGGATGGCTCCCGCCGCCGATGCTCGCGAGACGCGTGAGCGCAACGGTGGCAAAGATGCCACGCCGCCCCTCGTTCGCGTCCCCATGAAGGTGGATGGCCCGCGCTTCGTCGCTGACCTGATCGACTCGCTCAAGTAGGAGCCCCACTCGGCGGAACCGTGCCACGCTGCTGGCACGCACACCTGCCACACTAAGAACATGAAGAGGACTCAGCGCACCCCTTGGCTTGCGGCCTCAGTGCTGGTCGCCCTGATCGTCAGTTCCATTGCCGCACCGCGAACATTTGGCTGGGGTGCTGGGCTGGTCGCCGCAGCCGACGAAGAGCTGATCGACGGAGATCCGATCGCCGACGAGAGCGTGTCGCCAGATGAGAGCCTCGATCCTGATGCCTCCGCTCCTAGTGAGGAAGAGCCAGAGCCTGACCCAGGGCAAGATCCGGGAGAGGAGACCGACCCCGACGCCACGGACGGCGAGGGTGGCGAAGAGGGCGATGTTGAAGCGTCGCCAAGCGATGAGCCGGCTACGCCAACACCACCAGCGCTGACACTGGGCGATCTGCTTGCCGCCGCGACTGCCAGTACACCCTTTGATGCCGACCTCGCGCTGCAGATCCTGCAGGACTATACGCCGTCGGGTGCCCGTGCGATTGAAGTCGCCGATCGACAAACTTTCCGCAACGCACGCACCTACACAATCCGCGAAGTGCGTAGCTGGGCGCGACTTCCACAGCTCGGCACGTCGAGCGCAACGGTATGGATGCGATTCGTTGGCGGCTCAGAGCGAACGCCGTTCGCGGTTGCCGCTGGGCGAGATCGCACCGATCCACGCATCAGTAGCGTGCGTGTTCGTGAAGGGCGTGCATCTCGTGGAAACCCGCCACCGTACCTTCTAACCATTGCTGGAACCGACTCGGGCACCGGCACCGTTGCCATCGAAGTGCGTGTTGGCTACGAGAAGCCGCTTCGGTTCGCCGCCGGAGATGAGATTGAAATCGGCCCGTTCATGAAGACTACGGGTGGGAAAGTTGTCTTGTTGATGCGCGGAGTCACCGTTGAGATACGCCTGATTGATGCCGCTGGGAACGAGAGTTCCTGGCGCCGTGTGCGCCTCCCCTAGCTAGAGGATCGCCCGCCACCGCGTTGCCGCGTACGCCGTGGCGATCAGCGCCAACCCGCCTGCAACGATCAGCGCGCCTGGTGCTCCAATCAGCGAAACCACCGCGCCCGTCCCAAGTCCGCCAATCGGGGTTGAGCCAGCGAAGACGGTCGTATACACGCTCATCACTCGCCCGCGCAGTGCTGGCGGCGTAGAGGTCTGAATTGATGCATTGGCAGTGGCCGCCATGGCGATCGCGCCGAATCCTGCACCGAAGAGCGCCACTCCAGTAACGAGTGCAGCCCACGGCGCTCCGCTTCCACTCACGGCCCCGGCCACGATGGAGAGAACGCCGAGCGCTGCTGCGCCACCAATGATCACGGCGGTACGTGGTTGGCGCAGCATGGCAACAGCGAGTGCGCCACTCAGCGAACCGAACCCAATTGCGGCCATCAGGAGCCCGAGGCCTGGCGCGCCGTTCTCCAACACGCTGCGCGCGAGGATCGGGATGATCACGTTGAAGTTCATTGCCACACCAGAGACCACGCCGATGACAAACACGCAGAGGGCAATGAGCGGCGTCCGTGTCACAAATCGAACTCCCTCAGCGAGGCTGATGAGCACGTCGGCGACCGTTCGTGGACGAGGGGTGCGTGGTGCAGGGCGCAGCTCTTCAGCACGCATGAAGAGGAGGGCCAGCAGCACGGCGAGGAAGCTGGCGCCATTCACTGCAAAGCAGCCGGCTACACCGATCACACCAATGAGTACGCCGCCAATCGCCGGTCCAATGACGCGCGCACCGTTAAACATCGCGGAGTTCATTGCAACGGCACGACCAACCTCAGCTTCAGGGACCATCTCGCTAAAGAACGATTGCCGAACAGGCATATCGATGGCATTGACGACACCAAGCGAGACAGCCATGAGGATGAGGAGCGGGAGTGTCATGAGTCCCGTAGCCACGAGGGCCGCCTGCAGTAGTGCAAGCACCATCAGGCTGACCTGGGTCCCCATCAGTGCGCGGTGCTTTGGGAGCGCATCGGCGAGGACGCCGCCAAAGAGTCCGAGGACCATCACCGGCGTGAACTGCGCGGCGGCAACGATGCCGAGCCATGCGGGCTCATTCGTGAGTTCGGTGATGTACCAGGCCTGCGCGATCGACTGCATCCAGGTGCCTGCCAGTGAGACGAGCTGCCCAAACCAGAAGAGGCGGTAGTTGCGATGGCGAAACGGCCCACGCCAGGCTGGGGCGAGGCGGGATCGAGTTCGTGTTGTTGGCATGCCTAGAGGCTACACCTGCGCGGAGCTACTCCTCGCCATAGGGGCGGGATGGACTAGCGGCGCTTGCTCTTTGCCGCTCGCTTCACCGTTCTTGGGCTTACTGGCGCCTCATCACGACGAATGGCAGCAACCGCGGCAACGACCGGCAGGGCAAAGACCGCTCCGAGAATGCCGCCAACGAGCCCGCCGATGCTACCTGCAACGAAGACGGTGGTTCCTGAGAGGCGCAGCACACCGTTCATGAGGCGGGGCGCGAGCTGCGTGGCACAGAGGAGCCAGCCAACAATGATCACCACCGAGCCAGGAAGAACGTAGGGGCCGGCGGCGAGAATCGAGAGCGCGAGTGGCGGCAGCACCGCAGCACCCTGTCCGATTGAGGGGATTGCCATGACGATGCCGCCAAGCACGGCGGCCAACAGGCCATCGGCTCCGGCAATAGTGGCGCCAACGAATACGACTAGGCCATAGACAAACCCGAGTGCAACATGTCGCCCAATAAACCGGGCAATGATCTCTTCAAGAATCTTGCGCGATCGCTGCGCACTACGCACTCGCCCACGCGTTGCAAGCTGATCAACCGAGTCAAGGTGTGCAGGATTTGCCGAGAGGATGATGCCGATACCAATCGCGAGAATGAGTGGTCCAAGCGCACCAATCGCGCCTGCGGCGATCGCTGCAATGTTTGTCTGCACCGATGCTGCCACATCACGGATGGCGAGGATCACCGTGGTAGCCAGCGGTACGAGATCTACGGTGAGCCCAACCGAACTCAGCAGCGCGCTTAGCCTCTCAACCATCGTTGCTACTTCAGACGGCGTCGGTTGTGGGCCAGCGATGATGCCACCCAGCGATTGAGCAAAGGCAATCGCGAGTTCTACCGAGATGACAATGACCGGTACCGCACCAGCGATCCAGACGAGGAGCGCTGCGCGTGTGCGTGTCCAGCCGCGTGCCACCAGCCGGTCAATTGGGGCATCAGCCAGCGTCGCAAGGAGCCACCCGCCGGCAAGCGCATAGAGGAGCGGGCCCTGGGCGGAGATGAAGGTCGTGACAACGCCGAGCCCCGCCATGATGGCGACGAGGGCGAGGCTTGCGAGTGTGGCCCACGCAATCAGGCGAATCGACTGTGGCCACTCTTCGCTGCGGAGGGGATTGGGCAGATTCATGAGGTGATCTTAGTCCAGTGCTGCGCGCACGATGTCGAGCGGGAGTGCCACGGCTGTGGCGTCATCCGCGCCGCTCATCGTTTCAGCGGCAAAGAGCGCATCCAGAATGGCCGACTCCGTCGCGTCAGCGGTCGCCTCAAAGAGCGCAGAGAGGTGCGCGTTGACCACCATCGTGATCGAGGTTTCGAACGGCTCTTTCGGCTCAAGGTCCTCTGCGGGGAGGTGGCCGTTCGCGGTGCTAAAGCTCAACACGAGATCGCCAGAGGAGTGCTCACCGACGCCACCGACGCGACCGATGCCGATGACCGCTCGCTGGGCGAGGCGATCAAGTTGCATCGGGAGGAGTGGTGCATCGGTAGCGACGATCACGATGATGGAGCCTGCCCCGCCACGGGGATCATCGGGCTTCGGTGCAGCGTCGGTCTTTCTCTCCCATGGGAGTGGGTAGTGCTCGGTGGAGAGTGGTCCGCCGGGAGCGCCGAGTGACTTCCCCTGCAGCGTGAGCCGGTGGCGACGGCCATGGTTCGCCTGAACGAAGACCCCAATGGTGTAGCCGCCAAGTTCCGCGGGTAGTCGGCGACTCGATGTGCCGTTGCCACCCTTAAAGCCATGACAAAGCATGCCCGTGCCGCCGCCCTGATTGCCGCGCGGCACTGACGCGCCCTCTGGGAGTGCGGCGGCGGCATCGAGCGCCTGCTGTGCGTGCATAGCGGTGACATGAAAACCGTTCACATCGTTCAGTACGCCATCCCATGTTTCACCCGCGACAGGGAGGCTCCATGGTGGCGCGTCTGGAACGTGCTCCAGTGACCAAGCGATCATGGCGTCATGCACCACGCCAACGGAGTGGGTGTTGGTGAGGCAGATCGGTGAGGTGAGCAGGCCGGACTCACGAATCCACTCCAGCCCAGTCAGCTCACCGTTGCCGTTTAGGCGATGGGTGCCAGCAAAGAGCGGGTGCCCCATCTCAGATGCAGCGCGTGGAAGGATGGCGGTGACGCCGGTGCGAATCGGCCCAACGCCGCGCTCGAGCGCCCCTTCGCCCTTGACGATGGTGGTGGCAGCGACGCGCACGCCCGCTACGTCGGTGATGCCATCCGTGGGGCCAGGGGTAAACCGGCCGATGCGGATTCCAAGGTCGGTGGCTCGGGTGTCTCGAGGCATATGGCCATTGTGCCATCCCGCACTACACTCTCCCTATGTTGCCGCCGACCAAGCCCGCGCCCCGCACTCCGCGTGAGCGAATGCCGTTTCGGCATATCGGCTCAACGATCCTGCTTGCCACCTCGTTCATCCTCGCTGCGGGCGCCCTCGTCACCTGGGGGATTGATCAGCAGATCGGGCCGTGGGCTCCGAATGGTGTTGTTGTCGTTACGGAAGACCCGTCAATTGGCCCAAGTGACTCCCCAACTCCAAGTGACTCCCCAACTCCACAGGCCGACCCATCAGATCCCGCAGCTCGTGCGCGAACAACGCCACCACCCCTTCCGCCAGTCGATCCGAGCCTGCTGGTTCCCTCGGTCGCCGGTGACCCTGTGCGCGTCCTGGTGAGCGGCGTCTGGATCAACCTTCCTGTCGTTCGTCCGCCACTTGAGGGGGATGGCTCGCCTCGATATCCCTGGTGTCGTGTCGCCGAGTGGATGCCGAACAAGGGGAAGGCCGACGGTAAGACAGGCATCCTCTTTATCTATGCGCATAGCCGTTACTGGGAGTTCGGCGGACTCCTCAACAGGACGCCAAAGAAGATGATCGGTCAAATCATTGAGGTGGACGTGCTGCCGAAGGCTGCTGGCTCAAAGCTAATTCGCCTGCGCTACCGCGTGACCGAAGTGCGAAAGGGCCTCACCTCATGGGCTGAGATTAGCGATGTGCCGAATGGTCGAGTGATCTTGCAAACCTCGGAAACAGATCGCAGCGACGGACCGAAGATGGTCGTCATTGGAAAGTACGTTGATACGACAACCTCGAAGCGGCCAGCGCCAGCAGCAAAGCCGCAGATCTGCGATTAGCCAAAGGGCCGATCATCTAGGCGTTACAGAGATTCACTAGAATCAAGGCTATTCGGATCCTCACGACTCTGCCTGGAACGAAGTACGCAAAGCGGCTACCGCGCTAGCGCTGCGCCCGTTCGGCTGCGTAAAGCATGATCGCGGATGCGACTGCAAGGTTGAGACTCTCAGCGGTGCCAAGCATCGGAATCAGTGCGGCGCTGGCACAGGCACCGCGTAGATTGGCGCTCAGTCCATCCGCTTCAGTGCCGATGACGATCGCGGTTGGCGCTGTGTAGGTGAGCTCGCTGTAATCGGATGCTCCGTCGAGTGCTGTGGCGACAGTGCTCCCTGGCCAGCGCTTAAGCAGCGCGACCGCCTCCTCGTGTGTCGCGCGATAGATCGGCACGGTAAAGATCGAGCCCATCGTGGCACGCACCGTTTCAATGGAGTACGGATCGCACGTGTTCCCAACAAGAATCACGCCGCCAGCGGCACAGGCGTCGGCGGTGCGAATGGCACTCCCGAGGTTGCCAGGGTCGCGTGGTGCCTCAAGCATCAACCAGCGTGCAGCTCGAGTCGGGTCGATGCTCGTCACGGATTGGACCTCGGGGGCAGGGTCGGCATAGACGGCGAGCTGCTCCTGCGGGTTGTCGCGCCCGGTGATCTTTGCTAGCACCTCGGTCGTCACCGAGAACGACTCGCGAGCGCGGCTCGCTCCCCCATCGATTGGGGCGCGTAGTGGCCCAGCGGTCAACAGCATCTCGGGAATCCAGCCTGCTGCCGTAGCGGTCGCAATGGTGCGCTCGCCCTCTGCCAGGAAAAGGCGCTGCTCGTCGCGGCCCTTCGGTGTGCGCAGGACGCGCAGCCCCTTCACGACCGGGTTAGAGAGGCTCTCAATACGCAGCGGTTGCATGGGGGGAGGATACCCCTAGGGGGCGGCGATAGTTTCGCCAATCACGCGCAAGAGTGAATCGCTGCCGCGCGCATCCTTCGATAACTCCCAAATCATGATCCCGCCCGCCAGCTGCAGGGCCAGCTCCGTCTTGCGCCGAATTGTTGCTGGCCCGTTGTAGTTCTGCTCAACACCCATGAAGAGAACGCGATCACCGCTGGCGGTCGCGGGGTCGTTTGTGAGCAACGTGCGATACGAAGCGCCACCCGGGCGGGCATAAAGCGGCACGCCGAGCACGAGCTTATCTGGGTGAATGCCTCGGGCAAGCCAAGTTGCCACCGACCGCTCCGCCATCGCATACGACGAGTGATCGGTTCTCGGTCCGTCGTACGCCATGAGGTTGATGAAGTCGAGATTTTGAACGGCCTCGTTCGAGATCCCAGCCGCATCCGCAGCGTCGGCAAGTACTGCGGCGGTGACGAGCGCTCCAGGTGGGAGCGCTGAGCGGAAGTCGACCGCGAGAGCGGTGAAGCGGGCCGCCGATGCTCCAGCATTCGGATACTCCCAATCGATGTCGATCCCATCAAGCTTGTAGGTGGCACAGAATGCTGCCACGCGATTTGCTAGTTTTGTCCGGATTGCCGGATCGGCCGCGAGCGTCTCAAACTCCTTATCCCACCCCCATCCTCCAACGGCGATGAGCACTTTGACGTCATGCTTCTTCGCTTGTGCAACGACCGCGCGCAAATGATTCGGTGCACCGAACGGCCGCGTGGTGCCATTTGCCCGTGGAATAAGGAACGAATAATTGATGTGCGTCAGAAGCGAGAAGTCAATCGCATCAATGTTGGCGGCGGGCGTCACATAGCCAACAACCTTGAAGGGTTGTGTTCGCGCTACTGGTGTCGGGCTTGGCGACGCAGTCGGAGCCACCGCAACCGAACAACCGATGAGCAAGATTGAGAGAACGACAGCGCTCCATGCTGCTCGCACGAAACGTCGCATTAGCGCAGCGTCTTCACGATGCCAAGGTCAACACGCGGTGATGGCCCAGCGGGTGCAGACCAGGCAACGAGCGTCACCTTGTAGCTGGCTCCCTTGACGAGACCGGTAATGGTGCATGTGGCGGCAGCGTCTGCCACCTGCGTGATCGTAGTGCCAGCGAGCGTGCAGCTGCGCGTCGTTCGGCCCTTGGCGGTAGCGGTAGCAATCCAGCCGGTTGCCTCGGTGGAGTCGGCTGGGAGCACCCAGCTCACGCGAATCGTGCCGCGACCTGCCGTGAGCGTTGCGCCAACAGGTGCAGCGGGCGCCTGTTCTGCCCAGACACCAATGCAGCGTCCGCCCTTACCGCCAGGGACTGCGCTTCTCACTCGGGTGGCCGCATAGAGTGTTCCGAATGCGCTCGGCGCGAGGGCATCTGGCTCAATCGCGAGCCCAGTACCGAGCGTTGTGTATCGCTGCGTGATGGGGTCCCACAGTGCGAGGTTCGGTGAGTCCAACACCCCAGCCTTGGTAAAGTAGCCACCAACGGCAACGGTGCCGTCGTTGAGTGCGGCCATCGCCGTTACCCACGAAGTGCGTCGCGGGTAGCTCACCCCGCCGCCCAACGGAATCCAGCCGCCGGGGGCGGCGGGTTCAATCTTCTGGATCGCTTCGCCGTACCAGCCAACGCCACGACCGATCAGCGGAAGACCCAGCGAGTCAACAACCATGCTCGTCGGAAGATCAGAGAAGAGTCGAGCATCACCGATCGTGCTCCATGCGTTCGTTGTGGGGTTCCATGTTGAGACCAGTCCATCAACGAACCGGCCAGCGGCGTAGACGGTGCCGTCGCCTGCGAGTGCAGCGGTGACCACGTCAGATTTAAGTCCGGTGCCAAGGGCAAGCCATCGCTTCCGTACTGGGTTCCACGTTGCAATGTTTGCCGACGCGACACCGCCTGCGCGTGTAAAGCGGCCCCCAACTAGCAGGTTGCCACTCGCTGTATCCAGCGAGAGTGTGCTGACGGAAATCCCTTTGCCGGTGAGCCCTGTGCCGACCTTCGACCAGAGTCCAGTTTTGAGATTGAGCTGGGCGATCCCGACAGCTGCAACGCGACGGTTTCCCCGGGTCACGGTACTGAAGTTGCCCGCGACATAGAGAGTTCTTCGCGAAGCATCAACGGCCAACCCGTACACCGAGGCAACACGCCCAGTGGAGGTCTTCAGGGTCGCGAGCGCTTGCCACGCTCCGGTCCGCGGGTCGCGCACCGCGAGTCCCGCGACGGCAGTACCGGCCGCCTTCGTCAGCCCAGTGCCCCCAACGACGAGGCGCCCATCGGGGAGTTCAACCATTGATGTCGTGCTCCCCACCCATCCGGCGGAAGAGCCGAGGGCGATCCAGCGAGCAGCCAGCGCATCGCTGCTGCTGCTTGGCGTGGGGTCACCGCAGTAGTCGGCAGGGAGGACGACGGGGGCGTCCGGTGGCTCTGGGTCACCACTCTCGGCGGCGTTCAATCGCGGTACACCGCTCCCGTCGACTGCGGGCTGATCAATCAGCTTGAAGAGCTCCTGCACAAGATCGTCGGCGAACGAGTTTCTTGTCGGCGAGCCGTTCGCCACCGCAGCGATGGTGATTCCCAGTGTGGGGATCCGTTGCAGGGAACTGGTGACGCCAGAGAATCCGCCATCGTGGCCGTAGGTACGCAGTTCGCCGATCCAGGTTCGATCCACTTGTGTACCGAAGTTATAGAGCCATGATGCCCAGGCTCGATACGCGATTCCATTCATAGCGAGTGTCGCCTCTCCCTCGGTAAGTCGATTCCCCCAAAAAAGTTCGCCAAAGCGGACAAGGTCACGAGGGGTTGAGAGAATATCGCCCGCGCCACGCAGGATCGTGCCGACCGCCTTACTCGGCCCCCAGCTCACAAAGCCGTACGGTTTGCCGCCCATGTGCGGCCGCGCTGCACCAACTCTTGGTCCCCAGCCTGTCTCGGTCATGTTCATTGGATCAAGGAGCAGTGACTGCACCAGCGTCTTCCAGCCAACACCAGTGGCGCGTTCAGCCGCGATCGTGAACAGCGTGAAGCCTGAGTTGGAATACGAAAAACTCCCAACCTTTGTCGGCGAAAGCAGGCCCTGCACAGCAGTCAGTGGCGTCACCTTGGCGTTCTGATTCCTGCTCAGCCAACCCATTCTGGAATTTTTGTCGGTCAGCCAGTCGCTCATACCTGATCGATGTAGGAGCAACTGCGCAATGGTGACTTCAGGTTTCACGTCGGCCTCGGGGACGAGCGTTGAGGCGCGTGTGCTGAGTGGCAAGGCTCCGCACTGATCAAGGAGCAGCGCCACTGCAGCGGTGAGCGCCTTACTTGTGCTCGCGACTGTAAACGGCATTGAGGGCGTGACGACACGCTTGCTCTTGGTGTCGCCAACACCCACGGCGGCGGTTAGGCTGCGGCCGTCGTCCCAGCGAATGGCAACCGAGACACCAGGGTGGCGAGTTCGACGCGCCTTCTGCCAGGCAACCACTTTGGCGGTGAGCGCGCTGGCGAGGGTGGGGTCAACAGCGCGGGCGGCTGGCAACGGCACGGGACGCGCGGCACAGGTGCGCCAGTCCACCGGATCCGCCGCCGCAACCGGCGCCACTGATTGGCCCGAGAGGCCGATGGTGACGGCGAGCAGTGCGACGCAGAGGCGAGCAGTGCGACGCGAGGTGGCAGCAATTGGCATGGGTAGATTCTAGCGCCGTCACCACAAAACCAGGCGATAGAATCAAGGGAGCGGGCTACGCGGCTCGCACAAGAGGGAGCGTGACATGCCTGAAGTGAGCGGCCCTTCACGAGTTGAGCGGCTCCCACGCGTTACTGGCTACGAGTCGGTACGCGCGGCGGGGAGAGATTTTGAGCGGTACTCGTCGCTCCATCAAGGCGACGAGGATGTGCGCGTCTATCGACAACTCCCGCTCGAGGCAGACCCACCGCTTCATTCGGCGTTGCGAGCGTTTCTCGTGCCGTTCTTCTCAAAGGGTTCGCTCGCTCCATTCCAGCAAGGGAT
>Ga0315903_10007014_pt1 | contig 14197 bp, 10 predicted proteins | sample LakEriMetagenome_7_FD_203524 | JGI IMG/M metagenome (GOLD analysis project Ga0315903, IMG submission 203524) | Freshwater fungal communities from buoy surface, Lake Erie, Ohio, United States - Buoy 2 MA119 | ecosystem: Environmental > Aquatic > Freshwater > Lake | place: USA: Lake Erie, Ohio...
TTACCGTAGTTGGACTTAAGTATGTGAGTTCAACAGCAGCTTCGGTATTCATTTATGTACAACCAATCTTTGTGATTACGTTTTCTTATTTGTTTGCCTTAATTGGTTGGTCAGCGGATTATACAAATCAAATTACACCGTCAAAACTCGTGTTAATGGCACTTATCTTTTATGGTGTGCATTTAACCCTTGGAAAGCGTAACTTTGATAAAAATTAGATCTCATCACCTTGAAAATTAGTTTTGTGTAATGTATTTCAGACTTTCGTTTTTTCTATATGCTTCTTTTTTTTCTCTCGCTGCGATTGCCCAAAAGCAAGTAATTGATCACAATGCCTATGCGCGCTGGAATCGAATCGATAAGGTAAAGCTTTCTAATCAAGGCGCTTGGTTAACCTTTGAAGTATTGCCAATGAAAGGCGATGGGTATCTGCATTGGCAGCATGTTCCTAGCGGGTCCAAAGATTCCATGTTTGCTGCTAAAGATTTACAAATGAACGAGTCCGGCTCCTTAATGGCTTGGCGACGAACTGCAGGATTTGATACCTTGAGAACTTGTGAGTTGAATAAAATAGATAAAAAGAAGTGGCCAAAAGATACTATGGTGGTTTATAATTCCATCAAGGATACCCTTCGAAAAGAACCTCAGGTTAAAAGATTTCAAGTATCTGAATCAGCGGATTATTTGGCGTTTTTGAAAGAGCAAAACGATAAACCACAACCCACAACAATTGAAACCCCAAAGAAATGTTGGTTTCATCGAAAGGAGAAACCGATTACCCCGATCAAGGAAATAAAATCTGATGGGACTACATTGGTTCTTGAAACCTGGGATTATCGCTTATTTCAAGTAAACAATACGACCGATTTCTTGATGTCGAAACAGGGTGATTTGGCCTACATTACCCAAGAAAAAGGCAAGCAAGATACCTTCAGGTTATGGGTCATTTCGCCTATTGATCTAATTCCAATTATGGTGGGCAAATCACAACGGAGCATTAAATCACTTCAATGGAATAAAGAAGGGAATATGTTAGCCTATCTTTACACTTCCGATACCAATAAAATTAAGCAGTATGAATTGGGAGTTTATTCATTACTGAAAGATTCATTGATAACCTTCGGCGATTCAACCACCACAAAACCTTTCGGTTTTAAGGGCGTGAATGATAAGGTACAGCCCACATTTTTTGATTATTTACCCTACGTGAAATTTGCACTGAGCGATCGCGTGGTTTATCAAAAAGACACCTTATTGGAGTCTGAAAAAGTGCGATTAGATTTATGGTCCCCCTCGGATCTTACCCTGCAACCACAACAATTATTGGAGCTTAAAGACGGTGATAAATCGGGAGATATTATCGCGTTGCATTTAACCGATTTTATACCCATGTTGTGGTGTCCAGATTCATTACAGGGGTCGTTCAATATTCATCGACAAAGTAATTATTCGTTAGTGTATGATAATAATCCCTATGCGATTCAAGCGCAATGGAAAAACCCATCCCTGAGCGATGTATATCGTTTAGACCTTCGCACAGGAACCCAAGTACTACTTAAAAAAGCGATAGCCTATGTTGGGCATCTATCCAACGATGGAAGTTCAATGACCTATTTTGATCCGAAACGGAAAAATCACTACCTACTTCAAATCGATCAAAACTTGAATGAAATCTGCATGAGTTGTGCAGTGAAAGAACCATGGGAAGAAGACCTTAACGGCCAACCAATGGATCCAGGTCCTGCCGCTACCTATGGATTTAATGCCAACGGTGATGCATATTATTATGCTTCGCGAGATAATATCTATGAGTTTGATTTAAGCACGAATAAAAATCGCTGTTTGACATTCAATGATACTAAAAATAGTGATTGGGAATGGGAATGGGAATGGATTAAATGGAATCCAGACTCAATCAATGTAGCGTGGAATAGTGGCTATTTACAAGCAAGAAACCGCACCACAAAAAAAGTATCTATTTGGACGGCAACGCCTTTATTTTTATTTAAATTGTTGGATCGGGGGGATTACAAAGTTTTGTCTTTCACTAAAGCAAAAGATACATCCGTGTATGTGCTTCGTCGCATGCGGGTTGATCAGTTTCCCGATGTTGAGGTCGGTGGCACCTTTGGGATTTTTAAAAGAGCCTCATGGGCAAATCCTCAGCAGGCTGAATACAATTGGGCGACTTCAGAACTCATTCGATGGAAGAGTTATAATGGAATCAATTTAGAAGGAATCGTATACAAACCGGAGAATTATGATGCTACTAAAAAATATCCGCTCTTGGTGTATTATTATGAACTGAACGGAGATAACTTGCATAGTTATCGTGGCCCAGCCCCTACAGCAAGTACAATCAATCCAACCGAATATGCATCGGCAGGATATGTAGTATTGATTCCAGATATTCGGTATAAACCAGGGTATCCTTCCAAAGGAGCCTATGATTGCATCATGAGCGGAACCGATTACATGCTTAAAAATTATTCGATCGATTCTACACGAATGGGCCTGCAAGGTCAAAGCTGGGGAGGGTATCAAACCGCCCAACTCATTACGATGACTAACCGATATAAAGCGGCAATGGCTGGAGCTCCTGTAAGTAATATGTTTTCCGCATACGGTGGAATTCGCTGGGGTAGTGGATTAAATCGTCAGTTTCAATATGAATCTACCCAAAGTAGAATCGGGGCAACGATTTGGGAACGACCTGATTTGTACATAGAGAACTCGCCAATTTTTCACTTACCAAAGGTTAATACTCCCTTACTCGTAATGGCAAATGACAAAGATGGCGCTGTTCCTTGGTATCAAGGCATTGAGTTATATACCGGATTACGTCGCCTTGGTAAACCGTGTTGGATGTTAAACTATAACGACGACGACCACAACCTGACTCGATTACCCAATAAAATGGACTTAAGCATTAGAATGCGCCAATTTTTTGATTTTTACTTGAATAATGCAGAACAACCCTTATGGATGAAAGAAGGAATTGAAGCGCGAGAAAAAGGAAAAGAATTTAAGTATTAACGATTATTTATATCACTATGGAATACCTAAAGAACTTCATTGATGGTGCATATCATGCACCAGATTCTGGACAATATATGGACAATGTAAATCCAGCAACAGGGGAAGTTTATTCTCAAATCCCGAGATCCGGAGCAGCTGATTTAACTATGGCAGTGAATGCCGCTGAACGTGCTTTTCCCATTTGGTCAGGGATGTCTGTGAATGAACGAAGTGCAATCTTACTTCGTCTGGCTGCTGGTATTGAAGCGCGAATGGATGAATTTGTTGTGGCTGAGTCTCGAGATAATGGCAAACCCGAAAAGTTAGCGGCACACGTGGATATCCCTCGTGCCGTTTCGAATTTTCACTTTTTCGCTACAGCTATTGAACATTTTTCTTCGGAATCACATTACATGGAACATGTTGGAATTAATTTCACAACCCGTCGCCCGATAGGAATTGTAGGGTGCATTTCCCCATGGAATCTCCCCTTGTATTTATTCTCATGGAAAATCGCGCCGGCCTTAGCCGCAGGGAATTGTGTGATTGCTAAACCAAGTGAGATTACTCCGTATACAGCTTCCTTGCTCGGTAACATTGCAAACGAGGCGGGAATGCCTGCCGGTGTTTTAAATATTTTACACGGCACAGGCCCGGAGATTGGCAATGAAATAGTTTCTCACCCGAAAATTAAGGCAATTTCCTTCACCGGTGGAACAGCGACCGGTCAACACATTGCTGGTATTGCGGCACCCATGTTTAAAAAACTTAGCCTGGAATTAGGGGGTAAAAATCCAACCATTGTTTTTCCAGATGTGGATATAAAACAGACCGTAAAAGAAGTCTTCAGGTCATCCTTTTCTAATCAAGGTCAGATCTGTTTATGCGGATCAAGAATTTTTGTGCATCAAGATATTTATGAGGCCTTTAAAACCGCTTTTGTGGATTGGGTATCCTCCGCGAAAGTAAGTTATCCCGCTGATCCTAACGCGCAAATAGGTGCTGTAGTTTCTAAGGGGCATATGGAGAAAATACTCGGATATATAGCATTAGCCAAGGAAGAAGGGGGGCGTGTTTTAACTGGCGGCGTACGAGTTCGCCTTGAAGCACCTTATCAGGATGGGTACTACCTTGCACCTACCGTTATTGAAGGTCTTTCTAATACGTGTAGAACGAACCAAGAGGAAATTTTTGGACCCGTAGTTTCTATAATGCCTTTTACTGAGGAGTCCGAAGTACTTGCTATGGCAAACGGTACTAAATATGGCTTAGCGGCTTCAGTTTGGACCAAAGACTTAAATGTGGCACATCGTATGGCTGATCGCTTAGAAATGGGGATTGTGTGGGTGAATTCTTGGTTAATTCGAGACCTTAGAACTCCTTTTGGGGGAATGAAAGATTCAGGGGTAGGTCGAGAAGGAGGTTGGGAAGCCTTACGGTTTTTTACAGAACCTAAGAATATTTTTATCAAGTACGAGTAAGCGCCAAACGTTGAATTAATCTTCAACAGCAATCACAGCGCTTATTTCAGGAACAGCTTTTTTTATTGTTTCTTCTATTCCGCCACGTAAGGTTGATTGCTTCATGGAACAGTCTTTACACGAACCGGTCAAACGAACTTTTACAATGCGGTCAGATGTTACCTCAACCAGTTCCACATCTCCACCGTCGTCATTTAGAAATGGCCGAATTAATGAAATAGCTGAATTCACTTTTTGTTCAATACTTTCCATTTATACTTAGTGTTTTAGGGCATTTAACCGTGTCGTAAAGTTATGAACTAATTCGTCAAATGCTAATCCAATCACTGACCCTTTCTGAAGAACGGCAGGGCGTCCAACATCACCGGCTTCGCGAATGCTCTGAACCAATGGGATGGCCCCAAGAAATTCAATTCCCATACCGTTAGCTAAATTCTTTGCGCCGTCTCTTCCAAAAATATAGTATTTATTTTCGGGTAATTCTTCTGGGGTAAACCAGGCCATATTTTCAACGATTCCAACAATTGGAACGTTTAATCCATCCACCCTAAACATGTTGATTCCTCTACGAGCATCAGCAAGTGCCACTTCTTGTGGTGTACTAATGATAACCACACCATCTAATGGCAAGGTTTGTAATAAAGATAAATGAATGTCTCCCGTCCCAGGAGGTAAATCAATCAGTAAATAATCTAGTTTCCCCCAATTCCCTTCGGTAATCATTTGAGTTAAGGCCTTAGAAGCCATGGGTCCACGCCAAACTACCGCATTTTCTTGATCCGTAAAAAAACCAATGGATAATAGTTTAACGTTATAGTTTACTACAGGTTCAATCATTGATTTACCGTTTACCTCAACCATGGTTGGGCGTTGACCAACAACGTCGAACATCGTCGGCATACTCGGACCATAAATGTCCGCATCAATTAATCCAACCGTGAATCCTGCCTGAGCCAGTCCTGCGGCTAAATTGGCGGTAAGCGTAGATTTACCCACACCTCCTTTACCCGAGGCAATCGCTACGACATGAGTGACTTCTGGAAGTACGCTCCGTCTACCTTTCCGCTCAGTGCCCGTAACTGCTTTTACTTCGCATTCAATGCGTACATCCTCACCTAATTCTTTTGTTAATCTAAATCGAATGGCTTCTTCCATGCGTTTTCTTGCATGCATCGCGGGATTAATGCTGTTCACTTGAATATAAACACGGTCATTCTCTATTTCAATATTTCCTACCAAATTGGCACTGACAATGTCTTGTTTGGATTCTGGGTCTGGAATGTTTGCTAATGCATTTAATACGGCTTCTCTTGAAATCACTCGGGTTTGATTTTAAAGGATTTTACTGACTTTTCCATGAGATCAACTACGGGTTTACTGTCACCGCCCGCTCTATTCTTGATCTCATAATAATAATCGCCAAGTTTAGTTAAACTATAAATATGATAAGATACATGCTTGTATTTTGGAACGTTGATGTGTTTGATTAATTCACGCTTGTAAATAATACAATTATTCTTATCCGAGATAATACTTACCTTGAAGACATCATCATCTTTTAGGGCTTTTCTAAACTCGGCTAATTTATTTGCATTATCTCCCCAATCCTCAATAAATAATTGGAAATTCGGACCAGCCATCACCTTCCATTTGAAGTCTTCTTCGTGTGCTATGGTAGTTTGAAATGACGCGCCAATTCCTGCCGTTTCATCCGGTATAAATAACGTGGCGTCCAAATCATAAGCACTCAGATCAACGGCTTTGAACTGGTAGTAGTCTTCCGAAATTGATTGGTTATCATCTTCGGTTGCACAGGAATTCAAAATGGCTAACAGTAAAATAGCGTAGAAATTCAGCCTCATAAGATGAAATATATGTGGACGAAGATATATACTTTTGAAGAAAACACGATAATGAATAAAAAGTTGACCCGATTTGCATTGTTTCTTTTTGCATGTTCCATCGCGCTTGGTGCCTTTGGGGCACATGCGCTAAAAGAGATGGTTGTTGAGAAATGGCAAATGGCATTTGAGACCGCAATCAAATATCAGTTTTACGGATCACTGTTATTACTAATCATTTCATTCCAACCCGCTTTTAATCAGAAGCAATTCACGCGTTGGATTACCTTATTTTTAATTGGATTAGGCTGCTTTTCAGGGTCTATTTATGGACTCGTTTTGGCAGAAATAACCCAAGTCAAGTTAGCTTTTCTTGGTCCCATAACCCCAATTGGCGGATTATTAATGATTATTTCCGTAGTAATGCTTGGAATTAAGTATTCCACAAATAAATCCGATTTGTAGGGGAATTCCTTGTAATTTGATAACTTTGCGAACGATATAAATCCGGAGTAAAAGATGGATAAAATTTCATACGTAGGGAACGCTGATGTAAATGCAATTGAGCATCTCTATAACCAATACAAACAAAATCCAACCAATGTTGATTTGAGTTGGCAAAAGTTCTTTGAGGGCTTTGAATTCGCACAAACTGATTTCGCCTCCGGTGGAGGTATTCCTGAGAATTTTCAGAAAGAGTTTAACGTGCTCAATTTGATTAATGCCTACCGAACACGCGGGCATTTATTTACCAAAACGAATCCGGTTCGAGAGCGTAGAAAGTATTCACCAACGCTGGAAATCACGAATTTCGGATTGGCTGAAGCTGACTTATCCGTGGTTTTTCAAGCGGGTGAAGAAATTGGACTCGGACCTGTAACCTTGAAGGAAATCATAGACCACCTTGAGTTGACGTATTGTCAATCCATTGGTATTGAGTTCGTTTACATGCGTGACCCGGAGCGAATTGCTTGGTTGAAAAACAGAATTGAATTAAAGAATAGACCGAAACTCGACGCAAGCCGTAAACTAAAGATTTTCGAAAAACTCGCTCATGCATCAGCCTTTGAAGCATTTTTAGGCAAGAAGTTCGTTGGTCAAAAACGATTCTCAATTGAAGGGGGTGAGGCACTAATTCCAGCCCTAGATACCTTAATTCATAAGGGGTCCGAAGCGGGTATATCCTATTTTGTTATGGGAATGGCACATCGAGGCCGCTTAAATACCTTGGCCAATGTTTTCAATAAAAAGCCAAGCGACATATTCTCAGAGTTCGAAGGAAAAGAATTTGAGTTTGATATGTATTTTGACGGGGATGTTAAATATCACCAAGGATTTACCTCGCACCTTACCTTGGATAATGGACAGGAGCTTGGGCTTACACTATCACCCAATCCCTCGCATTTGGAAGCGGTAAATACCGTGGTTGAAGGAATTGCTCGTGCAAAAATTGATCATGTTTTACATAGTGAGGATAAAATTTGTCCCGTATTGATTCACGGTGATGCTGCGATTGCAGGACAAGGAATTGTTTATGAAACCATACAAATGGCGCAATTAGACGGCTATCGAGTAGGTGGTACCGTACACATTGTTGTTAATAATCAAGTTGGTTTTACCACCAATTACTTGGACGGCAGATCGTCTACTTACTGTACTGATGTCGCAAAAACTACACTTTCTCCAGTATTTCACGTGAATGGAGATGATGTAGAAGCGGTAGTGCAGGCCATGGAAATTGCGGTTGCGTATCGGCAAGAATTTAAGCGCGATATCTTTATCGACTTACTTTGTTATAGAAAATACGGACACAACGAAGGGGATGAGCCTAAATTTACCCAGCCAACCCTGTATGATATCATCATGAAGCACCCAAATCCAAAAGTGATTTATCAGCGACAATTAGAAGCGGAGGGTGTGTTAACGCAAGAAACGGCTAAACAAATTGAAGAACAATACATTCAATTCTTAGAATCTGAATTTGAAATAGCACGTAAGAACGATAAAGCTCAAGTATTTGATTTCTTAAGTGCTACTTGGGAAGGTTATCACCATGGAACTGCAGCTGATTTTAAACAATCGCCTGAAACCGGAGTGGCAAAAAAGATCCTGCTCGAGTTAGGTAGAAAGTTAGCTACACTTCCAACAGATAAAAAGTATTTTAGAAAGATTTCAAAAATCTACGAAGACCGCCTTGCAGCGATTGAAAATAATAAATTGGATTGGGGAACCGCAGAAATGTTAGCGTATGCAACCTTACTCAATGAAGGGCATAGTGTTCGACTATCCGGACAAGATGTTGAACGCGGAACATTTTCGCATCGGCACGCAGTGGTTAAAACCGAAGATACCGAGGAGGAGATTGAACCGCTCAATTTATTATCGGAAAATCAAGCTAAATTTTATGCCTACAATTCCTTATTGTCAGAATATGGTGTACTTGGCTTTGAATACGGATATTCGTTAGCCCACCCATCGGGTTTAACCATTTGGGAGGCACAATTTGGAGATTTCTTCAATGGTGCTCAAATTATGATCGACCAATTCATCTCAGCAGGAGAAGATAAGTGGGCTACACAATCTGGGTTAATGATGTTGCTTCCGCATGGATATGAAGGACAAGGCGCCGAGCATTCCAGTGCAAGACTTGAACGGTTTTTACAGCAATGTGCCGATTTGAATATGCAAATTGTAAATACCTCTACACCAGCCAACCATTTTCATGTAATCCGACGTCAATTAAAAAGAGATTTCAGAAAACCCTTGGTAGTGTTCTCTCCTAAAATGTTATTGCGTTATCCAGATGCTACTTCCACTTTGGAAGAAATGGAAAAAGGAAGTTTCCGCGAAGTATTAGATGACACGGGAGTGGATGCAAAACAAGTTGATACCGTAGTCTTATGTTCCGGAAAATTCTATTACGAAATGAAGGTTAAGGCCCGCGAATTAGGAGTTCAAAATATGGCCTTTGTGCGTGTTGAACAGTTGTACCCCTTACCTGAGAAACAAATCAATGAAATCATAGGAAAATACAGTCCGACACAAGTGATTTGGGCCCAAGAAGAACCCGCAAACATGGGGGCTTGGACCTATATGGCAATGAATTTAAGGGCATTGAACTTAATTGGAATTCACAGAGGAGCAAGCGCTGCCTCTGCGGAAGGTTCTAAAAAATTGCATGAAAAACGATTGGCGAACTTATACGATTCGCTTTTTGCTTATGCTAAATTAACGGTTGAAAAATAAAATTATGGCAATACTTGAAATGAAAGTTCCCTCTCCAGGGGAATCAATATCAGAAGTAGAAATCGCTCAATGGTTAGTGGCAGATGGAGATTATGTAGAGAAAGATCAAGCCATTGCTGAGGTAGATTCAGATAAAGCGACCTTAGAATTACCTGCTGAACAAAGCGGTGTTATTACACTCAAAGCGCAAGAAGGTGATACGGTCAAAGTAGGTCAGGTGGTATGTTTAATTGATACCGGTGCGGCCAAGCCAGCCGGTAGTGCCCCAGCCAAAGAAGTGGCAAGCCCAACAGTGGCGGCTCCAGCACCTAAAAAAGAGGAGGTTGTAGTACCAAATCCAAATCCTGTTGCGTCGTATGCCGCAGGAACACCTTCCCCTGCTGCCGCTAAATTAATGGACGAAAACAACGTTAAATCTGCTCAAATTAAAGCGACCGGTAAGGATGGGCGCATTACAAAAAATGATGTAATGAATGCCTTGTCTGCTGGGTTTGATGGAAATGCTTCCACAGGTTGGGGAGGCACCAGAGATACCCGCAGAGAGAAAATGTCCATGCTACGTCGTAAAATTGCCGAACGATTGGTCGCAGTGAAGAATGAAACAGCGATGTTAACTACCTTCAATGAGATTGACATGAAACCGGTAATGGACCTTCGTTCAAAATATAAAGATGCCTTTGCTAAGCACCATGAAGTGAATTTAGGATTTATGTCCTTTTTTACCAAAGCGGTAACAGAAGCACTTAAACTTTATCCTGCAGTAAATGGTCAAATTGATGGCAATGAAATGATTTTTCACGATTATGCGGATGTAGGTATTGCCGTTTCTTCACCGAAAGGGTTAATGGTACCTGTAGTACGCAATGCAGAGCAGATGTCCTTGGCGGATATTGAACGCGAAATCAAACGCTTGGCAATCAAAGCAAGAGACGGTAAGATTACTCCTGAAGACATGACCGGAGGTACCTTTACCATCACAAACGGTGGTGTTTTCGGTTCTATGTTGTCAACCCCAATCATTAATCCTCCGCAATCTGCGATTCTTGGAATGCACAACATCGTTGAACGTCCAGTGGCGGTGAATGGCCAAGTGGAAATTAGACCAATCATGTATGTGGCCTTGTCTTATGATCACCGAATTATCGACGGTAAAGAATCTGTTGGATTCTTAGTGAAAGTTAAAGAAATGCTAGAAAAGCCAGAAAAAATGCTTTTCGGAGCGAAAGATCCAGCTGAAATACTATTAGGATTATAATCCAAACCAAATTATGGCAAAAATTAGAAAGCAGGATGCCTTGGATTACCACGCCATGGGAAGACCAGGGAAAATTGAAGTAATTCCAACAAAACCCTATTCTTCTCAACGCGATTTATCTTTGGCGTATTCGCCAGGAGTTGCAGAACCCTGCTTAAAAATTGCAGAGAATAAAGATGATGTGTATAAATACACCAGTAAATCCAACCTAGTAGCAGTGATTTCTAATGGAACCGCTGTATTGGGACTTGGTGATATTGGCCCCGAGGCATCAAAACCGGTAATGGAAGGTAAGGGCTTACTCTTTAAGATTTTTGCAGACATAGACGTGTTTGACATCGAGATTGATGCGAAAGATCCGGAACTATTTATTCAAACAGTAAAGGCTATTGCTCCAACCTTTGGAGGGATAAACCTCGAAGATATCAAGGCACCTGAAGCATTCGAAATCGAGCGCCGACTTAAGGAGGAATTAGACATTCCGATCATGCATGATGATCAACACGGTACAGCAATTATCTCTTCTGCAGCCTTACTTAATGCATTAGAATTAGCGAAAAAGAAGATAGAACGTGTTAAAATTGTGATTTCCGGTGCCGGTGCTTCCGCTCTTTCGTGCGCGAAGTTATATGTAGCCTTAGGAGCTAAAGTTTCTAATATTTATATGTTCGACTCTAAAGGACTGATTGGAGCATTTAGAAGTGACTTAGATGATATGAAGACCTTTTTTGCAAGTCACAAGAAGGAAGTTTCGTTTGAAGAAGCATTTAAAGGGGCAGATGTGTTTTTAGGTCTTTCTCGTGGGGGACTCGTAAACAAGGAAATGATTAAGAAAATGGCTAAGGATCCCATTGTATTTGCATTGGCGAATCCGGATCCCGAAATTTCGTACAAAGATGCTACGTCAGTTCGTAAAGATATAATCATGGCTACCGGACGATCAGACCATCCGAATCAAGTAAATAATGTCTTAGGTTTTCCCTTCATTTTCCGTGGCGCACTCGATGTTCGAGCCACAACAATTAACGAAGAAATGAAATTGGCAGCGGTAAAAGCCATTGCTTCTTTAGCCAAAGAAACTATCCCGGAAGAAGTAATTGAAGCGTACGGGGAGAAGAACATTTCCTTTGGTCGAGAACAAATTATCCCAAAACCTTTAGATCCGCGCCTTATATATTCTGTTGCTCCTGCTGTTGCCAAAGCAGCCATGGAGTCCGGTGTAGCTAAAAATCCAATTAAAGATTGGCAGAAATACGAGGCGGAATTAAAAGCTCGCCTAGGTTTGGATAACGAATTAATGCGAAATATTACAGCTAAAGCACAGAGCAATCCTAAAAAGGTTGTTTTTGCTGAAGCAGATAATGTTAAAATCTTAAAGGCTGCACAAGTATCTTATGAAGAAGGAGTCGCTTTTCCAATTCTACTTGGGGATAGAGATGTCATTCTCGCATTGATGGAAGAATATAATGTTGAACTTCCTGAGGTTACTATTATTGATCCAAAAGCGGATTCAGAAGAGGAGCGTCGCACGAATTTTGGAAAAGAGTTCTTTCAACGCAGAAAGCGAAAAGGATTAACTGAATTTGAGGCAGTAAAGTTGATGCGTGAACGAAATCATTTTGGTGCGATGATGGTGGATATGGGATTCGCGGATGCGATGATTACCGGATTAACCCGTTCCTATCGTTCTACAGTAAAACCGTTACTTCAAATTATTGGGCTTGAGAAGGATGTAAAAACTGCCGCAGGCATGTACATTCTTAATACCAAACGTGGACCAATGTTCCTTGCCGATACCACAGTTAATCTGAATCCGAATGCCAGTCAAATTGCGGAAATCACGATTAATGTGGCTAAAACAATTCGCAAACTTAAGGTACAACCAAAAATAGCCTTACTGAGTTATTCGAATTTCGGATCTTCTCCCGGACCCGATTCAGAGAAAATGGCAGAGGCCGTAGGTATGCTACATACAGACTATCCAGCCCTCATTGTAGATGGAGAAATTCAAGCCAATTTTGCGCTAAATTCAGACTTGCTTATGGAAAAGTTTGCTTTTTCTACCCTAGCGAATAAAGAAGTAAACACCTTAATTTTTCCAAATTTGTCAGCAGGAAATATCTCCTATAAATTACTTCAACAAATGACGGACAGTGATGCGATTGGACCAATCCTCATCGGAATGAGAAAATCGATTCATGTACTTCAGTTGGGTGCTTCGGTAAGAGAAATAATAAATATGGTAAAAGTTGCCGTAATTGATGCTCAAAATAAATAAGCGATGATAGCACAACTTCAAGGACGACTCGTTGAAAAACACCCTACAGAATTAATCATTGATTGTGCTGGAGTTGGGTATGAGGTCAAAATTTCCTTGAATTGTTTTTCTGCGTTAGGCGATTCAGAACAAGTTAAAGTGTATACAAAACTTATCGTGCGTGAGGATGCTCATTTGCTTTATGGCTTTCATGCTAAAGAAGAGCGCGAAATGTTTAATCACCTAATTAGTGTCTCAGGAATTGGTCCAAATACGGCGATGATCATGCTATCCTCGATGGTTCCCGAGGATATTGCTAAAGCGATTCAAACAGAGGACGTTGTAACGATTCAAAAAATTAAAGGAATTGGCGCCAAAACAGCCCAACGTGTAATCATCGATTTAAAAGGTAAGGTGGTTAAATTGTCGGAACAAGCACAAAATATTTTCAGCGCAAACAATACAAATCGATTTGATGCGTTAACGGCCCTGGTTTCTTTGGGCTTTGATAAAAAAGCTGCTGAAAAAGCGATAGAACGCGTGGATACTGGTAATGAACCGGTAGAATCACTAATTAAAGAGGCCCTAAAAGTATTATAGTGAATTGGAGTAAGAGAAATATTATTTCTAGCGGTTGGGTATTGGGCTTACTTTTAGCCCTTTTTCCATTTGCATCATACGCCCAAGGTCCCGTACTTCCTTTTCCTATTAACCCATCGTTCAACACGTATAACAACAATCAACAATCGTTTGATTTAGGTGATCCCACCAACATGCAACAAACCATTGAATATGACCCAGAAACTGGTCATTACGTGTTTAAGCAAACTGTTGGTGATGGACTTCTGTTCCGGAACCCAACATCCATGTCCTTGGAAGATTATCTGAATTATAAAAATAAACAGTTTGAAGGACAGAACTGGGAGCAGCAAATCGAAGAAGAGTCTGTTGTTGGAAGATCGTTTGAATTACCAATCAAAATTGGAAGTAAAGTTTTTGAAAGCATCTTTGGTTCCGGTGAAATTGTGATTCGTCCGCAAGGTAATGTTGAAGTGCAACTTGGTGTAAATCATTCGAGATATGACAATCCAATTCTGCC
>Ga0315903_10007015_pt1 | contig 14196 bp, 7 predicted proteins | sample LakEriMetagenome_7_FD_203524 | JGI IMG/M metagenome (GOLD analysis project Ga0315903, IMG submission 203524) | Freshwater fungal communities from buoy surface, Lake Erie, Ohio, United States - Buoy 2 MA119 | ecosystem: Environmental > Aquatic > Freshwater > Lake | place: USA: Lake Erie, Ohio...
TCAAGAGATTCTGTTTGTTGTTCTAATAAAGATAAAGAAGTATAATATTCTAGATTGTCAATACGCTTTTCAAGTTTTCCAATATCACGCATTGTGTAACGCTTATTATCAATGCGTCCAACTTGAATGTTATTACTATTTGTACCAAAAGTATATGGCTCAAGAGTTAAGTTATATAAAACTAAACCAAGTGCTGGATCTAATGGCTCTCCTGGATTTAATGACGACACACCATCAATGGCAAAGAAATTACCACCAAAATCTACAGCAATTTTAGATTTACGAGCCAGATAATATGTGAAGTCTGTTACAATATCAATACCACGCTTTGGCATTAATGATGCAGAAGATCCAGTTCCAGAAAAACTAGTACCAGCATCATCAATTCTTGGACGGAAGTCTATACAATCTCTTAATGCTTGTCCTTGGAAGTATGGAATTGCTTTATAATCCACATTTGCTGGGTATGAATTAACAGTAAAATAGTCACCAGTCGAGTGTGAGAAATAATCAAATGTTACTTCAATAGGTGCTTCTGGTGGTGCATATGAATTTTTAAGAATTAATCTTGCTTGATCGTAATGAGTAGATCTTTGACCATTATCAAAATCGTAACGATCTGAAATATCAATAGAATATGTAGCACCTGGAGATGAGAATGTTCCAGATTTCATTTTTACAGATACTAATCTATAACCATCAGCATAACCTAATAAAAGAGTAGAGTTTTGTGCAGTAGCTTGAGTGGTAAATGTTACAGTGGCAGAGGAAACTAGAGTTTTAGTTTTTTCTGTAAGAATTGAACCACTCTTGTTAACAGCTGCAATAACCATCATGTTTCTACCAGAATATGTAGAACCAAGATCAAATGTTACGCTAGATCCTGATGGTGTAATAGCAGCAGGTGCTACAATAGCACCACCTGCAGTAGCATCGTTATCAACAATAATATAATTATCTGTTTCAGCTGCTGAAGCCATATTACCAGATGCAGTTGATACTGTTAATTGTGGTGAACCTGATACTGTTGCAGTACCAGAAAACTTTTCATAAACAGTGTATACTGTGTCGTTTGCTAGAAGTGCTGAACGAACATCTTTAATTGCATAGTATGGTAATGGGAAAATTAATGATGTGTTCTCAGGCTCATATACGGTAGTTGAAACTCTATCAATAGTTGAACCAGTAATACTGATAGAACTATCAACAGTCATAGAAACTTGAGATGAAATTGCAGTAATACGACGAAGAGTTCCACCGAATGAAACTACATCACCAACTATAAAATCTGTTTGGAAAGATGTTCCATTACCAGTAATTGTAGTAGAAGATGATGCAGTAGCAGAACCGATAACTCGAGTTAATACTGGTTGAATATCTGCTGAGAAAGATAAATTCGCATCACCTGACACAGCAAAAAAGAACGATTTAACTTTACGATTAAAGTCAAAAGTTCCATTCATTTTAATATCAAACAAACCTAATTTGTATATTGCAGTTTGAGTGCCGATAGTACCATTGTGCCATTCCATTAAACGAACACGAGCAGTACCAACTGCAGTCGCACTACCTGGAGCAGTACCGACTGATGATGTTATTCTGTCATAAAGTGTAACTTCACCGAATGAATCTACTGGTGGTAAACTATTAACATTTGTAACTAAAACATAATTTCCTACTGTGGCAGGAATATAAGCATTTTCAACCTGAACATATTCACGAGATTTTTCTACAGGAACATACTCTGTAGAAATCTTTTCAATCTCATATCCTTGGACATATGCTTTTCCTGGCTCTAAACCAACAGCAAGTTTTGCTTCATTTGCTTGATTTGTTGCAAGATTATCAGAAGTTCCTGGAGCATAAATTCCACGATTGTAATATGGAGTAGTTGTGTATTCCCACTGAACACCAGTATTACCTGGACCATCATAAACTGCACCTGCAGTATGACTTGGTGGTGTACTTGATGACGATGTTGCACTATTTCTGGCAACATATATGTTACCACCTCGTGTCACGACATCTCCAGTCAAATAAACACGACTAGATGCCCATGCTCCACGATTGTTATCTCTATACTCACGAATATCAATTTCAAAGTTTTTAACAGTGTAGTTACCAGACTCATCGTATGTGCGACGAGCAAATGTTTCTTCTAATACTGAGTATTCTGTTCTTCTAACTTCACGCTTAACTTGTCCATCACCAGTACGAACCAACTCAATAAAGTCAGTATCACTAGTGCTTGATTCAGTTAGTTTAGTTAAAGTTGCTGTGATAGAATAACGATGAGCACCTGGAGCAGCATAGTTAAATGAATTTTGAGCATTATCAAATAATGTTTCGTCTTCTTCTGCAGTGACAATAGACTCTTCGCAGAGCAAACCAATACGATAAGATGGAGTATTTGTATATTTGTCAAGGATAATTGTTTGTGGTTCTACGAGAACGAAGTGTCCTTTAATATAATAAACACCAAGTTCAATAGTTGCAATTGATCCCTTTCCGACTGGATCTGATGCAAGTGCTTGAACAGTATATGTTGTGTCTACATCAGAAATTACATCACCAGCAGCAAATACCTTTTCTGTTGTGCTAGTTCCTGAATTTTTGTAGCGAACAAATAATGTTGCTGGATCTGCTCCAGCAGATTTTGAATAATGTATAACTTCTGCTTGAAGTCCAGTTGCATTTTCAATTGTTAAACCAACTAAATTTTGAATAATAGTATCTGTTTGCACAGACGAATATGCAGATTCTAATTTTACATAACCAATGTCGGTATCGATAGAAACCTGTCCAGGAATAACCATTGCACCTTCTTTAAATACATGGTCACCAAAACGAGAAATCTGATTCTGCAGAATAGTCTGCATTTGAGTAAGTTCTCGTGCTTGGACAGCGTAAGATGGACGATAGAGGATTCGATAGAATTTCTTACCCTCGTCAAAGTCATCATAATATGGTTCGGTATTAAAGTTAATAGCCATTCTTTGTTCTTCTCTCGGTTAGTTCTCTATATTTATGTTTAGAATCTGATAATAGTTCTAAGAGTGACAGTTTCTTCATCTGATGGAGTAAATCCTGCTTTATTATCAATAAACATCAGTTGACCAGAATATTTATCTACTGTTGGATTAGATACTGAAGAAGCTGTGAAAGTTTGTCCTGCATCATTTTCAAAAATGTCATTAATTAAAGGAGTGTCATTTTCTAAAGATTGTAATAATACAGCAGTAGAAGTGGAAGAAACTACACGATAGTTTCTATAAAATGTAGTTCCACTTATAACTCTAGCAACTTGAACATCTGTATCTTTTGGGAAATATGTAGTATTAATAGAACCCTGTACTAAGAAACATCCTGATCCTAGCACCCCTTGAAAACGAGTATTGGCTCCATATGCTCTAGGATTTTTAATAATACCTAATTGACGATAATCGTTATTCACTTCAAGACCTTGATTTAAATCATTAGAAACATTTGAATAAAACATTAATGTTCTAGAAAATAACTCATCTGGAGCATTTTTGCCATGACCACCAAATGGAGCCATAATTGCTCTGGCTCTTGCACCCTTACCATTACCAGTAATAACAATATTAGCAAAGGTGTATCCAGAACCTGGATTTGTTATATTAATTTTAGTTAAACGACCTGTTGCAGTATTAATAGTAGCTGTTGCAGTTGCACCAGTTCCGTCACCTTGTATTGATACTGTAGCAACACCATAACCATAACCACCAGAAATTAGTTTGATGGCATTGATTGTTCCTGCTGTTGTTAAAATTTCATTATTTGCTTGAAGTGAAGCAATATTACCCACATTTAAATCTGGTACTAAAACTGCTCCAGTACCAGTTCCTGATACTGTAATAGTAGCTGTGCTATATCCAATTCCACTATTTTCAACAGTTACACCAGTAATTTGTCCACCATCTAAAATAGGATAAAGTTTTGCTTCTGATTTTGAAACATTAACTGCTGCAATCGCACCAGATCCACCACTACCACTAAATGAAACTGTAGGTACAGTTGAATATCCTGCACCAAATCTACGAACAACTGAACCTGTTGCTGGAGTTCCTGCGTAAGCAACTGTCGCAGTTCCGCTAGTAGCTGAACCACTAGTATGAGTTGGAGCACTACTAGCAGTAGTACCAGCACCTGTAATTGTATAAAGTCTATTAGAAACAAAATATTGTTCACCAACTAAAACTGCAGTAGATAATGGAAACGCAGTTCCAAATGTTACTGTTGGATCGCTAGTATAATTATCTCCTGGATTTGTTACAGTTACATATAAAACAGAACCAGTCACAGCATTCATTTTAGCAGAAGCCACTGCAGACGATCCACCTCCACCAGAAAATGTAATTGCTGGTGCAGATGTATATCCAGATCCACCAGAGTTTAAATTTATTTCTCTAACTGCACCAGTTAAACTTACTGAAGCAACGCTTTGTCGTGAAGTATTAGAATATGTTAATCCAGTAGGAGTTCCAGCAGTAGTAACAATTGCTGTATCGCTAGTAGTAGTTAAAGTAAATCCTGTTACAGAAGAACCAGAACCAGTAATAGCAGAAACTTTGTATGTAGTTGGGTTTGAGTATCCAGTGATACTGCCAGTGCCTCCAAGTGTGCCAGAAATAGCAATTAGATTACCGACTGCTATAGTAGTTGCAGTACATGTGAACTGACCACCAGTGCCAGAAATAGCAACACCAGAAATAGTCGGGATAGTCATTGAAGCACTTCCCTTTGCTCTAGTACCAACAAATTTTAATGTTGCTGAACCATTTTGAACTGTACCAAATCTATGTGTTGGTTCAGAAGAAGATAAAGTTCCTGGAGAAACAATTTCATAAAAATCAAATACACTATTGTAAATTTTTTGACCAAGAAATACGGTAGCTGCAGATATAAACGCAGAAGCATCAGAAACTGGATCACTAAATGTTACTGTTGGTGCAGATGTATAGTTAGCACCAGCTGTACTTACAGTAGCACCAGTTACAAAAATAGGATCTTCTACACGATATCCGTCACCATTAACTGTTAATGTTGCTGTGGTATATCCTGAACCTTTATTGTTAATAATAACACTGTCAATAGTACCATTAGAATAGAATTGATTAGTTAAAGCAGATACAACTGGTATTTGAGCATCATTTAAGAATTTGTTTCTTAAATTAATTGGAACATTATACATGTATTTCCAAATGTAACCATCAGATGTTGATATTGGTGTTACTGATGTACCAGTTGGTTTTACTGTTGAACGAGCATTTAAATTATTATCAAGACATTTATACACATTGAAGTCATCTGTCATTACATAAAAATTAGCATCTTCTAAATTATTTTCACCAGAATACGCTAAATTTAAAACTGCTCTTAAATCTGCACCTGTTCCTCCACCACCAGTAACAGTGACAGTTGGAGTTGATGTATATCCAGTTCCTCGTGAAACAAAATCTACATCAATAATTTGTCCGTCCAATACGACAGGAGTATATGATGCACCTGTTCCTCCACCACCAGAAATTGTAATAGTTGGTAAAGTATTAAAACCTGATCCACCTGAAACTATATCAATACCTAAAATCTCATTACAATATTCATCGTCATACATATCATAAACTGTACCAGAAGTCCAGTTTCTTCTAGGAATAACAAATGAAACATCAGATGGTCCAATTTGTTTCATTGTAATAATTTCAGAACGAGCATTACGCTCGTATGCATAACTGTCAATTGGATATGGAGGGTCTAATTCATTTGTCCAAGACAATGTCTTACCAAGATAGTAATAATAGTTTGAACTTCTAGTTACTACATCTCTGTAGACACCTTCTGCCAATGATTTGTGCAGAATAGTTTTAATTAAAGATGAAGATGTCGTCATTTAGAACCCTAGACCTAAAAAGTTAAATTAACTTACAGTTACAACCCATGTTACAGCAATAGTATCACCAGCAGCTTTGTTTACTACAGGGAAAGTAGTACGACAAAGCATAGTGCCTGAAGAAGAAGCATTTAAAACTGCAGCTTCAGTAATAGCACCAGTACCAGTACCTGCTGGGAAAGTAGCAGTGTAAGTAATAGTGTTAGTTGATACTGTTGATGCTGATAGTGAAACACGACCAGTCTCTGCACCCAAAGCTGTATCGGACGCACCTGGAGTTCCAGTGCCAGTTCCAATAGCCATGTGAGTCATTGAAGCTGGAGAGTTGGTTGTTGCAACTATTTTAGCTGCAATATGGTTTTTACCAGTAGTAACAACTAGGTTAGGAACTTGAAATTCCTTAACAACTTCACCTTGTGCATTTGTTTGTACGATGCGAACTTGACCAGTCGCCTTTAATTGTTCTGTGATTTGTTGGTTCATAAAATCTCCTTTATTTTATAGCGTGTTAAATGTGGACTCTCTAGAACCCACTGAATATTCATCTGCAAAGATGATGTAATCTTGTCCATAATAAGAATTTAGCTGCACATAACCAGTGTGGTCTTGTGGATCTAATGCATCAGGACTTGACTCTGTAAATACATATTTATCTGTCGTTAAAGAAAGAACTTCAGAAACTACAGGAGTGTCTGAAAGTGCCTTTTCAGTCTCAAAAGTTATAGTAGTATCTGTCATACCACTATATGATGTTGAAAGTGATTTTCCTGTATTTAGAGCAGTAGAAGTGCTCTCCATTGTAACAGAATGCCCTTCTACATCTTCATCATAATTTAAAGTAGACTGATTTAATAGTTTACTAAAAGATTGTGTAAAAGAATCTTCTGGTGTATCAATAGAATCATCTAATACTTTAATTGTACTCTTTAAAATTGTAGAATCAGTTGGTGTATCAAGAGTGCTTGATAAAACTTTAGTTGTAGATAAAGTTGCTGCAGCATCTGTTGAAACTAGACCATCTTGTAAAGTAATACCTAAAGATTTAACTAAAGATTCTAATGCAACACTTAAATCATAGTTATTTGTAATATTAAATTCACCAAATAATGCCATGCCAGCAGGATGTAGCATTGTTTTAACAGCAGATTTATATGAAGATAATCGTTCATCAATTTTAACAACATATGAAAATGCTTGATAGTAACGACTGTCTTGGATATAAATGCTATCATCTAAAAATCCATTATTAGATTCAAAATATCCAGGATATTTTACTAGAGCACCTAAAGAAATAGAAATAATAGCTGGATCTGCTGAATCAACTTGAGCATTTCTAAAATTTAAAGAAAACTCACGAATAACAGAACCTGCATATGCTCCATCAACATATTCATATGTAACATAATCACCTAAATTTACATATCCTTGTTCATTAAAGCCTTCTGTTCTATCACTAATATTAGGTTTATATGTAACTGCTTGAGTTCCACCTGGAGCATATAGTGAACCAACAGAACGAGTGTTTCTAAAAACATATCCGCCTGAGTATGAACCACTTATACCATCTTCATATTGTGGTGACAATCCAACTAATGTTAATGATGTTGTGCTTGCTATACTTTTAACAATACCAACAAATAATGGTGTTGTATCTGTAGTCCATATTTCATCCCCAACAGCCACACCACCAACCTGTCCAAAATTAGTTGATGTTCCAGTCACTGTCGTACTTGAACTAGATGCAGATATGGTTCCTGAAGTAGTAGACTGATATGTATTTAATTCTGTTAATGTAGAAGATCCAGCAACATTAATAGATCCAGCAGAAACTACATCGTTTGACGCTAAAATTGATAAAGCAAAATTTGCAGTATATCCTAAACCAAATTTAATAAATTCTGCATATTTAATACCACCATCTTCTTCAACAGCGGTAACTTTCATAAGAGCACCAGTACCAGCACCAGATCTTAGTTCAAACACCTGCCCTACTCTAAAATTTTTACCTGATTGTGTTATACTTAATGATTGAGTTGCTGGAACAATTCTTGCTTGAAAAGAATCTTGAAACTTAATTAAATCTCCTGGATTAATAACACCAAAAAATCTTTTATCCAAGAAAAATTCATATAGTTCGTTAGAAAATATTAATGAACTATTAACAGTATTAATATTATTATTACTTAATGTAACAACATTACCTAAAATAGAAACAACTTTTGTGTTTCCAACGATACCACCACCATTTTGTGGTGCTGTGACTAATTGTCCAATTTCTATACCAGTGGTTGTTGCAACAGTAATTGTATTAGAACCAGTAACTCCTGTTGCAGCAATTTCATATGATTTACCAATTTTAACGATACGATCAATTTCACCGACAAGGGATTCTTTTTTATCAACAAGAACTCGAAGAATACGACCAGCAGTTTGAATATCTACAAGTTTACCAACAATATCATCTGCGTCACCATAATCTACCTGAGCAAAAACAGAAATTTCTTGATTCCATCTTCCATCAGATGCAATAAGCATCTGTCTTCCAGGATAGACTAGTTCTACATTTTTACCATAAAGCAGTTTAAACAACAACTTGTATGATGCCTCAGAACCTTTAGAAAGATATTGATCTTTAATACGAGATAACAAAAATCTTTCATCTTCAACAACAAGTGGAAGATTATAAGCTAGTTCTTTTTTAAATTCATTAATAAAACTTTCTAAAGTTTTATCAATATCTCTAAAACTGCTAAGATCTACTCCTTGCGATTGTAAAAATTCATAGTATGCTTCTACGAATGCGACAAATGTAGGATAATCTTCCCTGACAAATTCAGGTAGTTGTCTTTTTACAACCGATGCTATCGGTGTTCTAACTGGACTAATATGACTCATTATGATCTAATAGAATTAAACTGATAGTTATAACCTGCTTGTAGGTCACCATTAATTGTTTGGTCTGCAATAGCATTTACTGTCAAATATGTTGGATCAATTTGAACGATTTGATTTAATGCTGATACTACATCATATGATTCTGGTTTGACTTGCCACTCAAAGAATGGTCCATCTAAAGCACGAATTGCTAAACTGCGTACAACAACATTTCCTGTTTCGTAGTTAATTGTTCCAATATTTGGATTAACAATAACTTTTTCAAAGTTTGTATTTACATAATAAAGACGAATGTTTCCGTTAGCATCATCATCGAGATAATGAATTTCATTGCTATTTGCAATATAAAATCCTGTAGTTCCAAAAACTTCACCTTGTTTACCACCATCTTGAGAAATTGGATTAATTAAATCAAGAACATATTGTGTTGGTATATTATATGTCACAGAATGTGGATGACGAATCATAATACGAGTTATATTATTAACAATAGATGGATCTGCCTCATCTATTGTTTTAGTCAATTTAGAATAACGAAGGACAGAATCAAATCTTTCTAAGTCATCATCATTATATCGCATAATAGCATTTTTAACTATTGTTTCAATTTGGTCTGGAGTTTTAGTAGTCGCTCTTGGATTATAGTAAACAAAAGATGTAACCTTAATGTTAAAAAACTCTGGGTCTACAATTTCTGGAGTGATTGAAACGATATTTCTTGACTGTAATATATTATTTCTAATAAACTCTTTTTGTAAATTGGTTAATTTACTAGCTTCTTTTGGTTTAACGCAAATATAAGTTTTTCCATAAACTGGTGGATTATTATCTTCGCCACCCCAAACTGAAATTGTTTGTGCTTCAGGAAAATTCTTTAAAATAATAGCTTTATAATCATCTGGAGTAACTGCTCTATTTTGAGCAGCATAATATTTTGGTGCATTAAACTTAATCTCATCGATGTCTTCTGGAGAAGATCCACCAGATGCAGCTGCCGTAGAAGTTACTGATAAACTACTACCTGCTATCGTGGCACCACCATATGTAAATGAAGAAGCACTGTTTGGTGCTTCCAAACTAGAAACCATATAATCTAAAGTTACAACATTACCATTAGAAAGTGCTTTACCTAGATTATCGTTACCGAAAGAAATTTCGTAAAGACCATCATCAATTTCTTTGACAAAATACGCATGAGTTAATTCTGTAACTTCTGTTAAAGTATCAGCACGAGTAAAATTTTCATAAACATCTGAAGAGGATGTTTCTTGCACGCTAACTGTTAAAGTATTTAAATCTGCATTAGCATTAGGAATAATAAAACGAACACCTGGAGCCATAGTATATTTGTATTGAAGAGGTGTTCCTTCAGTTAAAATTAAATCAGTGAAAGTATATGTTCCTGATGTCGCACGAGCAGTAGTAACAGCTGAACGATTATAAAAAGTATATGTTACATTATCGATGGAAGTTGTAAAAGGTTGCATCGCTGGTATAGTAACAGTAGATGGCGAACTTGTTGGAGCAGTGACAACTGCATTAACAGTTGCTGTAGCACAACTAGCAGAACGAGGCATATAACCTAACATTTTTGCTAGAGAAACTACTGATGCTCTTTTACTAGCAGAATCCAAAAAACATTCATTAACAGCAAGGTTAGTATAAACACCATTATAATGAGTATTGTAAGCTAAAACATCTAACAAAACAGAAAGACCAGATCCTTCAAAATCATAGTCTTGAAATTCAGTCTGTCCTTTTAAAAATGTTTTTAGATTAGTTTTAATAGCATCAAAGTCTAACTCTGATACTTGGATTCTTTTATTATTGTTTGCCATTATCGGGTTCTCTCTAATGCTATATCGAGAGTAATAGGACTCTCGGTGTTGACTATTTTAAATTCTAATGTTATATAAACAGCGTTAGCTTCTACAGAGTCATCTACTGTAACATCTAATATCTCTACTCGTGGTTCAAAATTATTAATAACATCAATAATTGCTCTTTGCATCATAATTGTAAACATTGGTCCAGGAAGTTCAAAGAGCAATGCTCGAATAGGAGAACCGATTTCACTATGAAATGGTCTCTCAAAATTTCTAGTTAAAAGGAGGTTTTTTACGGATTGCTTAATAGCATTCTCGTCATATCTGCGTGTTATATCCCCAGTCACTGGATGTTTAGTGAAGTTGAGGTCTAAGTCAGAGAAAATTCTTGTATTTCTTGCCATATTGTTTATTTAGGTTATTCTATGAAAGAATTAGTAGATCCTTCAGCTATTGCATCTCCGCAAGCAATATTATCTCCAATTCTAGCTGCAGGTTTACCCTCTATAAAAGTCTTACTCGCTCCAGTCGATGGAGATCTCGCTGCACCAGTATGACAGACTATTCCACAACAATGAGTGGCATGTTGACATGCCGAGTCTACTACTGCAGCTTTAATCCCATTAAAAAATGTTTTAGATACAGGTGTTTGAACTAAAGCAGTTGGACCAAAACATCCATGTCCTGTACTCATATCTCCAAGTCTACTAACTGCTGGCATTATAAAGTATATCCTACATAAGTCTGTAAAGAATTTTTACCAGAAGTCCAATCGTTTGTTACTGTTTTACTATATGTTTGAGTGGCAACTACAGTCGTTCCGTCTATCGCTCGAGCAGTATATGTAAAAACTTTAGAACTGGCAGTGCTCGCTTTATAAGAAATCATCTCATCAAGTTTGTTAATATCAATTTGATTAAATTTTGAAACTACTGGGAAAGTTCCCTCTGGTGTTCTATATGTAATTGTATTATTAAAAGAGTCCTGATAATATCCAGAAATGGTATCTCCAGAAATAACAATAGTATTCGGATTAGTTTCAACTGCAGTTATAGTTACTGGGTAAGATGTCATAGTATCGTCATCAGTATATGTTATAGTATGAGATATAGAAACAGTTTCATTTACTGAACCTAAATCTGTTGATGACGGAGTCCAAGCCATTATGCAGCTTTCGGTGGAATGTCACTAACTAGAACGAATCCTGCTGGCAACCCTGCAGCATTTCTCTTGTATGTTTTATCATTAACCATAGTAAATGCCATCTTACGAGAATCTTTTACTTTATATGAAGCATGAATCCAAACAGAAGATGGGAAACGATATTCTAAAATTAACTGATCATAAGGAATAACTTTTTCTAGTGCTTGAATGTATTCGTATGTTTTACCTATTCTGTCTGGCAATAAAATACCAATATCAACCGCACATCCCTTTGGATGGTCAGAAGTTGCAGATTCGATTGCACCAATAGCACCCCTTAGACGATAACCTGAGTTAATTCTCCACTGAGTTTTATATCCACCAATTCCACCTGGAAGAACATTGAGTGCTGGTTCAAGTAGATTTTGTGCTGTTTGAGCCATGTTACAAACAATTTCACCAACAGTGTATAAACGCTCTGGTCCATTTGGAGTGTCTTTTAACATTTGGTCTACAAGTCTATGTTTACCACCAACACCACCATCAATTAACATACCAACAGTAAAGTTCTTTGATAAACGATAGTCGTTTGTAAATTCTTTAGTAGTGTAGATAATTTTACAATCCACTGGAACTTGTGTAGCGTTAGCTGAAGGTCTAGTGATAGGAGGTGCTTCTTCTGCAGCAACAGGTGGTGGTGCACCAACAACACCTTCTTTTCTTGCCTGTTCAGCTGATGCAGCACGACCCTCTGGTGTATCATATTCATCAGGAGTTTCTGCAACAGTTTTTTCTTCAAACTGTCTTTCTGGTGGTATTGCAAAAGGAACTGTAGGATTTAAAGGATTGCCAAGAGTTGGTGGTGTGAGTGGCACATCAGCAACATCAGCTGCTCCATCTGCACCATTACCAAATTGCCCTTGAGCATAATCTATCTTAGTAGTTCCACCTGATAGATAATTTGCTTCACCTTCTGCTTCAATATTAGTTGTTGCACCTTTAGCATTAAATGCCTGTGCTGCTTGTAAATTCATTTCTGCTTGAGATTTGATATACATATTACCTGCGTCAATAGAATAATCACCAGCAACTTTAACTTTCATATCACCACCTACAGCTAAAGTTAAATCAGTGGCTACTCCAATATCTGCATTATTTCCAACTTTAATTGTAGCGTTTTGCTCAACCTGAATATTAGCGTCTGTTCTTGAATAAATGTTTGCGTTACCATCAACAGTGATGTTTAACTCGCCTGATACATGGACGCATCCATTCTTTTCCATCAACACAAAGTTATCACCAACAATATAATTTACTTGTGTTCCATTAGGGTCTATTTCAGAGAATGTTCCTGAACGATGGTAAGTATTAATTCTTTCATATCCTGGAGTATCATCAAACTCTTGAATATGTCCTGCTTCGGTTTCAAATACTTTATTAAATGGATACTTTGCACCATATGGTGCTTCTGGTTGATCCCATGTGCCTAACTCTAATGCCTTTGGAACAGCACGAACACGAATTGCATCTTTCTTTTTAACTACAGTTCCTTCAATAATACCACGAGCTAATCTATTTGTATCTGGTTCACCGATATAATCTTTTAATGGATATTTGTTATTTGGATCTCTAAATCCAGTAGTAAATGAACCTGTGTCAATGCTTTTTTGTGATGGTCTTGGTGTTGAATCGTCTCCATCTTTTGGTGGTTCTGGAGTTGGTTGTCCAGCATCTTTTTCTACACCACCTGTTCCTTCTTTACCATAAAAATATTCATAATACGATTTTTTAATTGCAGCAATGTCAGGAGTGTTTACACCAACTGCTTTTTTAGCAGCAAGAAAGAAATCTGGATGTGCAGAAACTCCAACACCCTTTACTCTATCTTTAATATACAATGCAGCAACTAATGCTGATACATTAATATCAGCATCTAAAGAATCTGGATTATTAACAATATCTAAATTTAAACCTAACTGATTTGCTAAATTTTGATAACGCTGATAGTTGGCACGACCAGTTAATTGAATAAATCCACGACCATAGTATTTTCCGCCATCTGCATCTGTTAAATTTCCTAAGAAACCTTTACCACGCTTTGTTGGTCCATATGCCCATGAGAAAAATTGTTCTCTCGTAACACCTTTTTTAGTAGCGTCTGAATATGTAGCAATGTCTTCTGGTGTTGCAAATGAATAAACTTGTTTTAGTCTAGTTGGACTATAATTAAAACTTTCTAGTTGAGGAATCCATCTTGATTCGCCACCAGCAATACCTAACAATGCACACTTTTGTTCTTTTGTAGTTAATCCAACTTTATCACATGCTGCAATTAATGCTTTAATACCTTCAGAAGATTTACTTGGGTTTGAAGAAGATTTTGCTGGAGGTAATGTAGGTATTGAAGTGTTTGTTACAGTA
>Ga0315903_10007021_pt1 | contig 14191 bp, 22 predicted proteins | sample LakEriMetagenome_7_FD_203524 | JGI IMG/M metagenome (GOLD analysis project Ga0315903, IMG submission 203524) | Freshwater fungal communities from buoy surface, Lake Erie, Ohio, United States - Buoy 2 MA119 | ecosystem: Environmental > Aquatic > Freshwater > Lake | place: USA: Lake Erie, Ohio...
CGGCGGACTTCGAAACCTCAGGCATTGGTTCACGGATGTCTTCGGAGCCGTCTTTGGCTGGGCCTTGGGTGTAAAGGTTGGAGGCGTTGGCGTAGATAGACAACTGAATGGCAAAACCCAGTCCGCCATATTTCACGGACGAGCCGGTTTTCAGGTCCGAGACAAAGGTTTCTTGCCCATCGGTGAGGAGCAGGTCGAAGGTTCCGGCCACTTCGATTTCATCGTTGACCACAATCCGTTCCGTCATGCCGTCGACGAAAGACAGTCCAGCGTCGGCCAGTGCCGACAGGATCGCTTCAATGTCGGCTTGGTATGGATCAGGGGCGACGAAGCTGGGGTCTTTCAAGCGGCGCTCGAGTAGGCCGTGGACAGCGGTGCCGAGATCCCGGCGGACTGTCGCTCCTCCTGCTTCGGACGCGCGCTTCACCAGAGAGTCGAGGGTTTTTTTGTCGTCCTGTGGGGTGGTGGCGACCAAAGCGACGAGGTCGGGTCGGAGGCCAAGTCCGATGGCCGTCATTCGAGAGTTCCATGCCATCAGGCTCGAGGAGTCGTCGAGGATCTTGGAAATCGTCGTGGCCCTGGTGTAGCCGACGAGCTTCTCGGCTCCTGGTGGGAGGACTTGGTAGCGGCCCCAGCGGTCCCGCCGGGTTTCTTGTTGGGGCTGGTTGAGATTGGTGAGGGCTTCAGGGTTTAGCGTTGTCATTTTGGGTTTCCTGTCGGGAGGCGGCTATGTGGCCGATCGTGTTGTCTTTGTTTGAACTGTTGGGTGTGTTCGGTATGTGGCAGGCCGGTCGGGGCCGTTGGTGGGGTTGGCTGGTGGTGATGTTTCATTCGTGGCCGTGGGCTTTGTATGCAATCCAGTCGAATCAGCCAGGGTTTCTGTTCATGTTTGGGATGTGGCAGTTGGTGAATGGTTGGAACAGTTGGAAGTGGTTTCAGAGTCGCCGACGCCTGTGACAGCGGCTCGAGCTGCCCGAGACTTCTTGGTCCGCTCATTACCCAGCCGGCGCTCCTCGACGATCCGAAACATGGTTCGATCGTGGAGCTGCTGGACCTTGTCGGCTGTCGACCTTCGGATCTTGGTTTTAGAGATTTGTAAAGCGCGCGCGTCTGGGTCGTGGTTGATGTGTCGGGCGATCTGGGTTTTGGTCCAGCCGTGTTTGAGGAGGTCGTTGATGAGTCGCCAGGTCGGTTTCGCGTTGACGAGGGTTCCTCCGGAGGCTTTGTGGAGGCCGACTGCCAAGATCCGGTCGGCTGTGGTGGGTCGGATTCGGAGAAGCTGCCCTGAGGCGATCTTTTGAATGGTGGACAAAGCGACTCGAGAGGTGGCGTGGATTTGGCGTCTGCCGATTCCGACTTTCCGGAGCCATTGGATGTGGTCTCGAGTTTCGGTGGCGTCGATGAAGATGACTGAGGGCGCTTCGATGCCGTAGGCGACTCGACGTTCTCGTCTGTCTCGTTCTCGGGCGTACAGCCGATTGGCGATGGTGCAGGGTTCACATCGGCATTTTTCGACAACATATTTGGCTCGGGTGCCGTGTTCCCTGGTCATCGTTTGTTCCATTCGGCTCGGAACCGGGAGTTGCAGGTGCGGCAGTCGAGGCAGCGGCAGCCGGACGCGTAGCGCGTGCGGGTGCCATGCTGAGCGGCTGGGAGTTTGATGCCGTTTTCGAGGCGGTAGGCCCGTCGGTCTTTTTCGGTCATGCCAGCCCAAATTCCGAACCGTTCCGGATTGTAGGTGACGTGTTCCCGACATTCGACGATGACGGGGCAGGTTTGGCAGATGGCTTTGGCAAGTTTCATGGAGGTTGTGTCGCCACGGTTGACGAAGAACAGGTTGGTTTTGCCTTTGCAGGCTGCCTGTTCTGTCCAGGCGTCGGGGTGTTTGTCGGGTGGTGTCACTCGTAGAAGCCGTACTGTTTGAGGGTGGCGTTTTCGGCTTTGAGGTTGGCGATTCGTGCTTCGAGTTCTCGGATTTGGTCGAGCTGCTGGGCGATGATGTCGGCGGCGTCGAGGACGAGTTCGAGGTCGAGTTGGTCGGTTTCGACGAGTGCTGTGAGCTGCTGACAGAACATCATGATGTTTGTTTCGGTCATCGTTTGTTCCCTTCGATGATTGTGATGAGGGTGTCGAGGGTGCAGGTGACATACCAGGAGGCGGGGTTGCCTTTGCCTCGTCGTTTGTGGATGACGATTCCGGTTTCTCGGCCGGCGTTTTTGGCTTGGATGGCGACGTCGTCGACCCAGCCGGAGAGGTCTAGGCGGGCGTGGTTTTTGACTTGGATGGCCGGCCAGTTTTTGTCTGGTACCCAAATGTCGCCACGATCCAGAGTGGCTCCGGCTGGTACACGTTCGGCTTCGACGCCTCTGACGTTGAGATAGTCACAGGACGCTCGTTCGGCTGCTGAGCCTTTGGCTTTGTTTGGGTTACTCACAATATTCCTAGCGTAATCAGCCAAATCCAAAGCATGGTCACAGCGACGAGGAGGAAGATTGCTGCCGTTGCAAGCCAATCAGATTTCATCGTGACGTCTTTACCGGCCAAGCGAAGATCCCAGATGCAATGGCGGCGAGGAGGAGGGTGAGGCCGATGACTGGTCCGAGGGCGTCGTGTTGGGCGGTGTTCTCGACTAGTGCTGGCAGCAGGGCGAAGGCGGTGAGTCCGGTGAGGAATTGCGCTGTTTGTTTCATGCTGACCTTTTCGGGTTGTGGTTTGTCGGGTGGGTTGTGGAGCGGTGACAGGTTTTCCGGTGTTCCAGGTAGGAGTCGGTGCCTTGGTTGGTGCGGTCGAAGGACTGTTTGCACAAGAGGCAGCGTATGACGTTTGCTTCGGTCACAGGTCGACCTCGAGGTCGTTGCCGACTAGGACGATCACTGGGATGTCGGAGAGGCTAGGGGCCGGCGGTTTCGGTTGGTTGGCTTTGCGGATCTGATGGGCGAACAGCAGAGCTGCTGGGATGAGGGAAATGATCGTCCACATCAGAGGGCCTTTGCGATTTCGGCTTGGAGTCCGTCGATGGAGAGTTCGTTGACGTCGGTGTTTTGGATGTAGAGGCGGACGTTGATGACGGCGTGCCAGAAGTTGTCGTCGTTGGCGAAGTCTTCAGGGTGGAGGATGTCGACGACTGTTTCGGCGAGGATTTCGGCGTGGACGAGGGCGGTGATGTAGAGGTCTTCGATTTGGTCGGCTGGTTCGTATTCGTCGTGGATGTGGTCGACGTTGCCGATGATGGTGGCGTATTCGTCGACCTTCTCTTCGGCGTGGATGAGTTCTTGGAGGTTGATGTCGAGTTGCTTGATTGCTGCCATGTCGGGGTTCCTTGTCTGCTTGGGTTTCCTTGTGTGTGGGGCGGCTGCTCCACATGAGAAGTTTTAAAGGACGTTTAAAGGAATGTCAAGGATCTTTTTTCGGGAATGCAGAAACCCCAGCCACGGAGCCTGGGGGAAGGCTGATGGCTGGGGTTTCCGGCATCCGATTCGGTTGTGGTTCTCAGAGTGCGTGGCGGTTCGCCTCGAGGATCCAGTCGACACCCAGGGGAGAGAGGTGTCGTCGTCGAATCGGGGATCTAAGGGAACGTCTTGAAGGTGGGGACCATGGAAGGGGAGTCGGTGGGGCCGACCTTGTCCGAGGCAATCGACGTCAGAACCGACAGGCCCGCGGCGATGAGGGATGTTGCTGCGAGGTGTTGCCAGTCAAGGTTCAGCCAATCCATTTGGGAGGCGCCTGCGAGGGCGACGAAGGTTTGGGCGAAGGTTTTGATTGCACGCTCTACGAGCTGCATGACGAAGGATTTGGTGAACATTACGGTTTCCAATCTGGAGCGGGATAGTCCTGAGTGTCAGGGTATTCGTGTTCTTCGGGGTCGTATTCGACTTCTTCGTCGGGTTCGGTGAGGGGGATGAGATCCGGTTCAATGGTGATGGTCATTCTTCCTCCTCGTCCACCCATTCTTCCTCATCGTCGTCGATGTCGAAAGAGGGAACGATTGGGGAAGGGTTCAGAAGTGATCCGTAGAGGCAGTCGAGGTAGCCGGCGGCGTCGGTTATGGAGTCTTTCAACTGTTCAGCGTTGAAGCCTTCCTCGAGGCCACGCGCGATCCTTCCGAGCTTCATACAAATCATGAACATGATTCCGGCGTTGACGTCGATGACGTCTTCACCCCACAGAGAGTTGAAGAGGTTGGTGACGCGCTGATAATCCTCCCAGGGCGGCCCGTAGGCTCGGCCACGGTCGCCATGAACGAGGGCGAAGCCGTCGAGGAGGATTGAGGGCCAGGCGGCATCGAAGTATTCGTCGACTTCGGGTTCTTCTTCCATGTCGGGTTCCTTATGCGGAGTGGATGTGTAGGTCGCCCCAGCCTCGAGGGCCGTAGCCGGTCCCGATGCCGAGGGTGAGAAGTCCAGCGGGTGAATTTTGGCCGCTCATGTCAGTCCACCAGGAGGAGCCACCATCCATGGCGGGGGCTTGCATGAAGGTCCGGCCGGATGTTTCCGAACAGATGAAGTGGTGATAGTGGCCGGTGATGAGGATGTCGGCGTCGGCGATTGGTTGGCGTCCCATTACCTGTCCTTTCCACCAGTTTTCTAGTTTGGCAGCGGGGTGGCCGGAGGCGCCTGCTTTATGGCCGTGGGCGAAAGCGACTGGGATGCCAGCAATGTTGAGGACGAGGTTGTTGCCGGATGCTAGGACGGTTGTGCAGCTGCCGTAGCGTTCCTCGTTGGCGGCCAAGATTTCGGCTACCTGTTCGACGACTGCGAGGTCGTCGTTGTCGGTGGTGCGGGTGAAGGATTTTCCGTTCAGCCGGTTTTCGCCATGGTTGCCAGGAACAGCGGCTAGGACGATTCGTGGGGTAAGGCCGAGGACGTTGTCGACGGCTCGGAGGATGAGTCGGCGGGCGAGGCGCATTTGTTCACGCCTGTCCAAGTCGACGTTGAAGGTTTGGCCGGGATAGTGGCCGGTGCATTGTTCCACTAGGTCGCCGAGGCCGACGAGGTAGACAGTGTCGACGGGTCGGCCTGCTTTTTTGAGTTCTTTGATGCGGGCGGGCAGATAGTCGAGGGTGCGGCAGATTCTTTCGACGGTTTCAGGGGTGCCGCCATTTGGCTCTCCTGCCTTCCCGAGCTGCCAGTCTGCTATGAGGACGACTAAGGCTCTGTCGGGCCTCTCAGGGCCTTTCAGAGGCTTCACAGGGCGCCTCTTCTCCACTAGGCGGCAGAGGGCGTCCACATCGGGTCGGTCGTAGTCGAGTTCACGCGCGCGCAATGTCGCCCGGTAATACCTGAGCCGGCGGCCGTCATGGGTGTCCCATGCTCGGACTTGGACAGACCCTTCGACCACTTCAGTGGTGAGCGGATCTAAACCCCAGTCGGCGACAAGCTCAGACCAGACCCCTGTTGTGGGGTCGGCTTCGAGGGGTGGGGTGGTGAGTGTGCCTTCACGACCATTCCATGCGACACCGGGTTCCCAGCCTTGCGGATGGTTTCGTCGGGGTCGGGATCCTGCTGCTACTTCGTCAGCGAACGAGGCAGTTTCGTCGGTGTTTTCGGATTGAGTCGCCACGGATCTCCCATCCTCTCCGCTTCATTGCTCGAGCGATCGCCTCGGCGTTCCATGACTGGTCGGCTAGGACGTCGTTGACTTCGCCCCGAGTTTTTGTGTCCATGTTTTTGAGTAGGACACAGAGTCGACATTCGATTCCGGAGGTTCGGGTTTCTGCTCGGACGTCGTCGGCAAAGGTCATCTACGCCACCATGGTTTTCGGGTTGTCATACGGTGCAGGACGATATGGTCGTCAAGCCGGTCGGAAACAGTTTCGACGCGCTGGGCGGTGTCGTCAACCTTCTTTTCGATGCGGTCGAGTTTCCGGGAGTTTTGGGAGTGTTCGTCGGTGTTGATTCGACGGGTTTTCCGTGACTGCCAGACGACAGCTGCGAAGGCTAAAAGTCCGGTGATGGACGCTGCGATGATGGGTTCCCACTGCATGACATTGACAGCCGATCTGGTTAGATGGTGGGGATGGCGTCGACAAACGCCTGGTCGGCCACCCAAACGGTTTGGCCTTCGACGATGATGGTGTTGGAGCCGGGCAAGATGAGGAGTTGTCCGCCGGCCTGTCCGATCACCCACGCCACATTCTGGAGCTGCCCTGCTGGGATGTGCCATTTCCAGCCCAAGCCGGCGTCTGCCAAATAGATTTCGCCGGACTTGTCGCCTCGGAGTAGGTAGCGTTTCATGTCGTCGTCCTGTGGGGTTGGGGGAATAGGTGCCGGCGGGGTGATTGCGTTGATGAGCAGCTGGTCGAGGCGTGCCTGGTCGGGATGGGTTGACCAGGCGTCTGAACGGTCCCAAGGCTGGACGGTTCCGTGACAGAATAAACCGGGACGGTTCAAAGCGTCAGTACCAACCCACTGAGCATTCGACAGTGGAATGCCTAGCAAAGTCCAAAGCCCACGGATCGCTTCGCCTGCTCGGACGATCATGGCCTGTGTGTTGGGATCGTCGGGGCTGAGTTCGGCGCTTCGACCTGCGAGGCAGATGTGCCAGGTGCGCGAGTTGTAACCGGAGGCGGCTACAGAGAACGTCGTGTAGTCGGGAGGCACCAAGACCACAGTTTCTTCACTGTCGACGATGCACGCATAGGAGCCGGGGTCGGATCGTCGAGCGATAAAGGCGGCGAGGTTGCGCGCGCTGCCTGGTCCGGTTGGCCCTTCGCTGGTGTGAACACCGATCGCATAGGTCGGCGTGTTGGATCGCGAGGGATAGAACTGCGGCGAGCGTGGTGGATTGTCCAGCAGGTAGTAACCCATCAGGCGGGCGCTCCGTATGGGCCAATGTCTTCGACGGTGAACTGTGTGGTTGCGTTGGCTCCGTAGATTTTTAGTGTTCCTGTACCTGTCGAGGCTTGCACATCGAAGGTTAGAGTGGAACTAGACGTTGCTGAATAAATGGAAACTGCGTTGTAGATTTGGTCGTTGACGTTGGAATAGTTGTTTTCGATTCCAGACCAAAATCCGGTACCACCAGCTCTCATGGTAAAAGTATTAGCAATACCAACAGAGGTGTTTAGGTAGCGACACTGGAACGTACAGCGGTATCTCCTGTTGTTGACCACAGAGACAGATCCGGTGATGTTTGTGATTGTTGCCGGGGTTCCAGTGAAGTCGCGAGTGCTGACGGTGTCTTGGGCGTACAACTGAATCCCCCACGGGGCGTTCCAGCCTGGACCTTTACGCCATGCGGTGCCGTTGTAAGTGTAAAGACCTTCGGATGAGTCGTTGGAGCGGATGTAGGCAACCATGCCGTCTTCTGGAGCGGTGATGGCGACGTCTCGAGCGCCAGTCGATTCAAACGACATGATGGACTGTTCCATGAGGTAGTTGTTGACGTCTGAGGCGGTGAGAACTGAGGCCGCTGTGAAGTTTTTGAATCCGCTGCCCATGAGGGTCTCCTAATAGCCGAGGACGTTGGTGGAGTCGATGACTCCGTAGACAAGATTGTCGAGGATGAGGAAAGAAAGAGGTGCCGGGGACAGATTGTAGGTCGTAACCCATGAAGAGATCCCGATGTCGTGCGTGATGCCTTCGACGATGAGTTCTTTTGAGATTACAGACCCGACACCTTGAGGACGTCGTTTCACTGTGATTCTGGTTCCGATGTCGTCTGTGATCGTTGCCGCATACATTGAAGTCAGACGACGTGGGCTGAATCTCATTTGTTCGATTCGAAGCTGTGGTTGTTTGTAGGTTGCGAGTCGGACGCGCGCGATGTCGTCCATGGCTTCATCGGTGTTGTTGATGAGACCGGACAGTGAGTCTGTGCGGATGAAGTATTGCCCCTGGCTTGTGGTGTCGTTGACTACAGCGGTTGCGCCTTCACGTCTGGCAACGTTTGTGCGGTTGTAGATGAGCTGGTCGTTGTAGGTGAACTCGAGGTCGAGGTAGGGGAGTTCTCCGGTTCCGTCTCCGAAGGTTCGTTGTGAGGTGTTGTAGGTGGAGTTGACAGCCATTTCGTTATGGGAAATGAATTTGACGAGGCCGGAGCGGTCGCAGAAGAGGCGGCCTTGGTCGGCGGTTTCACATTCCTTTAAGGCGGAGAGGAGTGTGTCGTTTTGAGTGTCAATTCCTTGGACTGTTGATGTGGCGGTTGAGAAGGTTTCTCCGTCACTCATCCAATCGGCCATCGCGAGTAACGAGTCGAGGCGTTGGGTGGCGGTGTTGCCGGTTAGGTAGGTGCCTTTTCCGATGGCGTAATGGTTGGCGATTTGTGTGGACGTTAAAAAACTATTTGCGTAGAGGCAGAGTTCGTCAACAGTCCCGACAAAGTAGGAGGTCATGTTGTAAGTGGCGGTAGCGGATGAGGTGTATGGCTTGCCGACAACAATGTTGGGTTCGCTTGATACTGAGAGCGTCGTGAAAAAATCTTCGATTGTTGCTAGGACCCCATCTACCCAAAGCTGCCTGAGAGCATTGTCGTAATCTAATTTTAAAACTATGTGATGGGGTTTTCCGTCGTTGACTGTGATTCCTGAGGTTCTGACTAGCGCACTATTAAAACCTGCGGTGCTACCAATCTGTCCTTGTATGACCCCGACGCCACCAGTGACAACCATTCCAAGTGCCAAAGTGTATTCGTATCCGCCTTTGTAAAAAATACCGTATTTGCCGTCTGTGGTTGTGCTGGTTGAAATCCAACATTCGACGGTTTTGGCGCGGAAATCTACGAAGGGATCACCCAGGAATCCGATAGGGATTTCGATGAAGTCGGTTCCGTCGAAGACTGCTGAGACAGACGAATCGTTGGCGACGAGTGAGCCGGTGGAGGCTCCTGTTGTTGCTGCTCCGGCAGTGGTTTTCCATGAGCCAACAGATCGGCCGCTAATAGTTTCGAAGGGTTGGGTGGGGGTGTCGCCATCGTCGAAACGAAACCAAGCGGTAGGGCCGTCTTCCCGTACTTGGTATTCCCAGTAGGAGGGGAGGGTGATGAGGTTCAAGACTTTGAAGGCGTCGGAGGCGGTGACGACTGCGACAGCGTCGGAGGGGTTTGTGTATTGCTGGTCCCACTGGTCGACATAGCCTTGGAAGATTGTTTGAGCGGAACCACCAGGGGCTGTGGCTTGAACACGGATTGGGCGTCCTGGTGTGAGTTTGCCGTAGTAGGCGCCGACAGTGTTTTCAGGGTCGAAGGTTCGGTCTTCGTTGCTGAGAATGATCTGACAGTTTCCGGTGGTGAAGTCGTCGAGTTCGGAGGAGCGGCCTCGTTTGATTTGCACGCTTCGGACGGCGGTGGAGACGTCGGTGTAGGTGATGGAGGCTAGTGTGGATCCGAGGGGGACTGTGTTGTTTCCGGCGGCTGTGGAGAAACCTATGGCAACAGTGATTTGGACGCCATCTGCGATTTCTGCTGGCATCAGCTTCGCCACCCTGAGCCGGAGCGGCGTTCGAAGCTTGAGATGGCTTCGACGATGGTTTGGCCGATAGCGGCTTTGTCGGCGGTGGGTGAGACAGAAACGTTGATGGTGACATTTCCGCCACCACCATTCATGCTGCCGCCAGCGTTGGCGACGAGTGCTTTGCTGGTGGAGAAAGCGTCCATGATTCGGCCATAACCGGACGGAACGAACAGTTCCGGACCTTTCTCGCCGACAATGTAAGGCGTCCCGGAGTCGACTGTTCCGCCTGTCCACATTTCACCGAACAGGGCGCTGAATTCTCCAGCGGTGAGGATGATGCCTTGAGCTTGGAGTTGTTGGATCAGTTTGCTTTTTGCGTTGTTGAGTGACACTTCGGCTTCAATGCGGATTTTTATGACTGGGTTTTGTAAGCCGAGGAGGAACAGTTGGAGGGACATATCTTCGATACGTTTCCGGAGGGGACTATCGGGAGCCAAGGTGCCAGCCAGTTCTTTCAACTTTTGCGACTGGATCATGTGGCCTTCGCCTGCCGCCAAAGTCTTTCCTTCAAGTTTTGCTTGGGCTTCAGCAGCGGCGGCGGCAGCTTCGGCCTCCTTCAGCATGGCTTTCTCCAAAGCCAATTCCTTTGTGGTGCGCTCATCGGCTGTCAAACCACCATCGCTGAGAGCCTTGTTGTATTCGGCCAGGGCCTGTCGAGTAGCGATCTGGGCTTCTGTGTTGCTGATGTTGAGGTCGTACAGGTCTTTCAACTTGTCGTACTGGGTTTCCATTGCTTTGGAGGCCGCGTCAACTTCAGCGGCTAGATCCGCTTGAGCGGTGGCCTGCTCTTCAGACAATCCGGCTTCAATGCCTTTTTGGATGTTCAGCTGCCGGATGACTTCCTGCTGCTGGTTGTAAGCGTCGATACCGTTGTAAAGGGTTTCGATGAGTCCTTTGTCGGCGGCGCCGGTTTCAAGAAGGCGCGCGATGAGTTCGTTTTGAGAGCCGCCAGCGTCCTTGATCGCTTGGAGGCGAGTGTTGTAGGCGTCGGTCCCCTTGTTGACGTCTTCTCGGATTAAAGCCTCAACCTCGCCCTGTTTCACCAAGGCGTCGCGGTTGTCGTCGATTACGTCGGAGAACTGAGAGACGGAAATGCCGGCTTTGTTCAAATTGTCGATCTGGTTTTTGGATTGCAGAATGGCTGCGACGGTTGTGCGGGTGTTTTCCGTCATGCTGCCGTCGAGTTCGTTGAAAGTCTTGGTCAGAGCGTCAATGTCTTTTTTCACTGCCGCTTGTTCGTCTGAATACTTTTTCCAAGCGATACCACCGACGACAGCGGCGACGCCTACAGCCAAAGCCGCTGGGCCGAGAAGAGACATCCCGCCAGCGGCAGCGGCAGCGGTTGACCCGGCAGCCTGTGTGGAAATGTTCATGGAGGCGATAGCCCCCTGGGTGCTGACTGCTTTGGTTGCCGTGTCAAGAATCGCTGTTCCAGCGGTCTTCGCTGCACTAGCAGCCAACGTGAAACCTTCAACAAGTTTTGGACCTATCAAAACAATTCCGGTGAGGCCGATCAGACCTGTTTGGACTGGGCCTGGAAGGGCGGTGAATGCTTCGGCGACGAGGGTGACGGTTTTTTGGATTTGGGTGTAGACGGGGAGAAGTGATTTGCCGAGTCTGGCAGAGGCGTCTTCCATGGCTGCTGCTGCTCGTTGCTGCTGGCCTTGGGCTGTGTCAGCTTCACGGCCGAACTGTCCCTGAGCGAACGCTGAGCGTTCCGTGATAAGGGCGAGAGTGGCTTGGCCTTTGGCGTATGCAGTGACAGAGGACTCGGATTCTGCCAAGCCCATGGAGACGGCTTTGGCGCTGATCTCAGAGGCTTTCAGGGCGATACCAAAACGCTCGAGGGGATCGAACTCGCCTCGGAGGGCGGAACCTAAAGCGGAGACGGCGTCGTTTGTGTTGCCGCCAAGAGTGGCAGCCAAATCGGCGCCAGTTTTCGTTAAGAAGACAGATTGTTTCGCTGCCTCTTCCGCCGAAAGCCCAGCACCTTTCAAAGAAGCGCCGAGACGTGAGGTCAGCGAACGAGCAGCGTTTTCAGAGAGGCCGACCAGGTCGGCGGCTCCTTTTGCGAATTCGTTGATGGGTCCGGAGGCTTGTTCGAAGACAGCAGCTGTTCCGCCGATCGACTGTTCTAGATCTCCGGCGGCTTTGACGAGCTTCTGTGCGCCATACAGGACAGCGCCTCCGAAGAGGGCGGTTCGGAGGATGTCGCCCGACTTTTTGGCGTTGTTTCCGAAGCCGCTGAGTTGGCCTTCTGCTTTGAGAAGTTCTCGTTGAAGTTGTGCGGCGTCACCTACAACGGCGACCCTCACTTCACGTTTGTCACCGGCCATCGGTTGCCTCACTCATCCCAACGCTTAGCGTCCGAACCGTATTCGGCTGCTTCTCTGCGTCTTGTTTGAACTTCGAACATTGCGTCGAGGTAGTGGTCGGGTTCCTCTAAAAGTACGGATACTGGGATACCCGAGTCAATCGCCAGCGCTGCTACAGCGAGGGTGAAGAACTCGGGTCCGTAGGGGTTTCTTCTTCTTCTTCCGAAAGAATGTCGACCCCATCAACGGTTTCCATCCATTCGTCGAAGTCGGGAAGATCAGCGTTGATTCGTTTTTCTGCACACCATCCGAAATACCACAGATGTTCGGTGTAGATGCCGCCTTCTGAGAACAGGTTGGAGACTGGCATTTTGAACTGTCGTTCGAACTTGACGGCGTCGACCTTGCGGCCTGGTGCTTCGACGATGTTTCCGTCTTGGTGTGTGATTCGGTATTTTGCGAACATGGCGGGCTGTTCCTTTATCGGAGGGCGGATTGGACTGCTTTGTCGACTGCTTTGCCGGCAGCTTCGACGAGTCGGTTTTGTGTCTCGAGGATGCCAGGGTAGACGTAGCGGCCTTTTTTAATGATAGGCCGGACGATGGTTTGGTTTCGGCCTGGTCCACGGTTCTTCAATGAGCCACCGAAGTCCAGCCATCCAAAGTATGGGGCGACGGATGATTTGCCACCGGCCAGGACGTAGAGGGTGTTCCCTCCGGATCTGGCTTTCAAAGTGAACTGGGCGTAGCCGGATCGTTTGGGGACTCTCCGCATAATGGCGGGGAGGGTGTTGAGGATGATTGCGGATTTGAGGTCTTCGCGTAGGACCGGGACGAGGTCCGGATGTATCTTTCGAAGATACTTCCGAACCTCGGCCAGGTTGCTGACGTAGACCCCAGCCCCTACAGCCATCAGCCGTTCTTGGCGATGGTGCTGGCTGCGCGCCAGCTGCCCGAGACGGTGATGGGACCGTCGACAGGCGAGTCGACTGAGAAGTCGAAGAAGCCAGTTCCGTACCAGTAGACGTTCGGGGCGTTGGTGATGTCTGGGTACAGGTAGAACTTGCGGGCGTCACCATCTACAGCGGCGGTGTACGACTGTGCGGTCGCGTCGTCGAAGTAGCCGGAGAAGCTGCCCTGAGCGTCGGGAAGGCCCGAAACGTACACCTTGTTGGTGTCGCCGAATGAGGTGACTTCAGCGGTGTCGACAGCGAATTCGGCTGACCACTGCTTAAGGAATGCGACGGATGAGGGATTCGCTGCTGATGTAGCGATTCCGAGGTAAAGGCGACCGTTACGGCCGTGGCGACGTGCCATTGGTTTCTCCTTGGGGAGTTGGTGGGGTCTGGGGTTCTCCGGTCACGTCGGGATGCTCGGGAGAGCTGCTACACATTCCAGCAGGTGCCGGACATTATTGTCGAAAGTTCGGGTGGCTACTGCGTTTCGGGCCTCGAGTGCGGCTGTTTGCCGTTCCGTTGGATGGTTCAGCCACCATCGTAGTTTCTCTCCGAACTCTTCGGGTGTTTCGAAGGTCGGCAACATTGACAGGACATGGTCGGATTCGGGTCGGGATTCTCGGAGGAAGAAAGTTCCTGTGGCGGCTAGTTCCACTTCTCTTGGACCCATTGCCCAGCCTTGGTCGTGTCCGGCGGCGCCTTCTTTGCGGTAAAGGTTCGCTGATGTGTGGACTGAGGAATACAGCTCGACTGTGTGTTCGTTGGGGAAACAGCCTTGTTGTTCGTGGATGAGGAAGTCGTGGAGTGGTGAGTTGTCGTCGAGGGCTTGCCAGTTGCCGGCGAGTTTGACGTCGATTCCTGTCCAGTCGACTTGTTCGAAGAAGGCGATTCGGGAGGGGAAGGCGGTTCCGACCCATCCGAAGTCGGCTCGGAAGTCGTCGGCTGGTTGGTGGCGGTAATGGATTTCGGGGTCGTATGCCTGGGGGACGTACCAGGTGTTGGGTTGGCTTTCCCGAAAGGTATCTAGGTTTGTGGGGTCGTTGATGAATGCGGCGTCGGCTCTGGCGGCGATGGGTTGCTGGGAAGGATCCTCATATGGGGATTCTGTGAGGATCACTGCGATTCGGATTCCTCGAGACCGGATGATGTCGAAGGTTTCTGGTGGGACGAGGAAGGCGGAGGTGATGATGACGAGGTCGGGCCAGAAGTCGAAGCAGGTGGCGCGTAATTGTTCGCCGACCATTCTGGCGGCGATGTGTCCTTTTTCTGTTTCGGGGACTTTGCCTCGGATGGCGTTTTCGGTGAAGGTGATTCTGTCGGAGAGGTTGAAGTTTTGAACTTCATTTCCGGAGCGTTTTAACGCTCGGAGCCATCCGTTGTGGACGTCTGCGACAGAGAATTCGGGGCCGGGTTCTACTGTGAGGATTCGCACTTAGCCGAGAACCTCGAGGTTCACTTCGACGCCTAGGTATT
>Ga0315903_10007024_pt1 | contig 14188 bp, 15 predicted proteins | sample LakEriMetagenome_7_FD_203524 | JGI IMG/M metagenome (GOLD analysis project Ga0315903, IMG submission 203524) | Freshwater fungal communities from buoy surface, Lake Erie, Ohio, United States - Buoy 2 MA119 | ecosystem: Environmental > Aquatic > Freshwater > Lake | place: USA: Lake Erie, Ohio...
GAAGGCACCTACTTTCAGTGCGTGAGCATCGCCGACTTGGCCGTGTCCGAGCGCAACCTGCCCGATGCCGAATTCTGCCAATGGCTCACGCGCGAAATCGGCGTGGCCGCCATCCCACTGTCGGCCTTTTATGGCAACGGGTTTGACCAGCAGGTCATACGGTTTTGTTTCGCCAAACAAGACATCACGCTGCAGTCGGCGCTGCAGCGTTTGTCTCGTTTGTAAAGCCCCTGGGATCGGGGCCCAATCAGGCCGGCTTCTTGATCGACATGGCGTCCAAGGCGTGACGGGCCAAGCCCAAACCCGCTTCGGAATACATGTTGAACGAAGGCACGTTCAGCTCATCGAGTTCACCCACCTCTTCGCCAAACTTGGCGATGGCCACCACCTGGCAATCCAAACCCGCGTTGCGGATTTGCTGCGCGGCGTAGACGTTGCTGTGGTGGCTGGGCATGGCCAAGACGATCAACTCTTTGCTGTTGGAAGCCTTGATGGTGTTCCAAAAATCGGTGTCGGTGGCGTCGCCCACCTTGACGTTGCGCCCAGCAGCACGCTCAAAATCGGCTTTGGCGGCGTTGTGCTCAATGCCGAGTACTTGACCTGGCCACACCGTTTCCAACTCGTCGTAGGCACCCGAGCCCACACGGCCCATGCCGATGATGAGCACCTTGGTATTCCCGGTGTCCAGCATTTGGTCTTTGGCGTGCAAGGTGGCTTTTTGGAATCGGTCCCAGAACAATTTGAAACGCTGGTAGGCCCCTTCAGAGCCCATGCTGAACGGCGAAGCAAACGCAAAACTCACGCTCACCGCAATGGCCACGATGATCAACCAATCCACCGACAGCCAACCTTGAGTGACCCCCAAAGCGGCCACGATCAAACCAAACTCGGAGTAGTTCGCCAAGCTCAAGGACGTGAACAAGGAGGTGCGCGAACGCAAACCAAAACGCACCACGATGGCGTAGTACAGAAAGGTTTTAAACGGCAGCAAGAGGCACAAAAACAAAGCCGTCAGCAGCATCGGCACATCGGGCAATCCTTGCATGCCCACCGACAAGAAGAAGCCCACGAGCATCAGTTCTTTAAAACTGAACAGCGATTTCGCCAGTTCTGAGGCTTTGGGGTGGTTGGCGATCACTACGCCCAAGATCAGCGCACCCAGATCGCCTTTCAAACCCACCGCTTTGAAAAACTCAAAGCCTGCGCCCAGCGCAAAAAACAAACCGCTGAGCACCAACAATTCACCATGGCCCGCCGAGTCGAGCAGTTTGTAAATGAGCTTGCGCACCAGAGGCAACAAAAGCAACAACACCAGCAGTGCCCACACCGTGGGGTACTTGCCTTCGCTCACGGCCAAAAACACCACCGCGAAGACGTCTTGCATCACCAAAATGCCAATGGCCACCTTGCCGTAAAAGGTCGACATGTCGCCCTTGTCTTCCAGTACCTTGACCGCAAACACGGTGCTGGAAAAAGACAAAGCAAAACCCAACACCACCATCGCCATCAGCGACAAGTCAAACAATGGCAAAGGAATCAGTTGCTGCGCCACCCAAATCACCGAGGTAAAAAACACGGTCGAGACCACGATGTGGGCCAGCGAAGTTCCCCAAATTTCGGTCTTGGCCAATCCTTTGAGGTCCAGCTTCAATCCGATGGTGAACAAGAGCAGGGTCACGCCCAAATCGGCCACCAATTGCAGGCCACTGGGCGTCTCAAAGCCCGCCAGGTTGTAAGCAAAACCCGCCACCAAAAATCCCACCATGGGCGGCAAGCCCAAACGGCTGAGCAAAATGCCAAAGAAAAAGGCAAAACCTACCAAAGTAATTAGCATGCTGAATTCCTTGTATCTATAGATATCCTGAAAATATCATTATTTTGGTGATTTTTCTCAATCTACACAAACTCTTCAGCACGCCGACAACGCAAGCACCGCTGGTCAACCCTTGAGACAGTTCAGTGAAATGGTATCGGATGCGCTTGACGATTTGTCCTTGAGATGCACCAGTGCACCGATACCAAGACACAATCGGGGTCATGACACAAGCCACCAAAAACGTCTTGGGTGAGGACCTGGTGCCTTGCTCTTTTGACCCCCTGACCGGGTTTTTCCGCGACGGTTGTTGCAACACCAGCGCCAACGACCACGGCACCCACGTTATCTGCGCCCGCGTCACGGCCGACTTCTTGGCGTTTTCCAAGGCCCGCGGCAACGACCTCACCACCCCTCGTCCCGAACACCGCTTCGCGGGCCTGAAACCCGGCGACCGCTGGTGCTTGTGCGCCAACCGTTGGGTCGAAGCCCTGCACGCCGGCGTGGCGCCCCCCGTGGTTTTGGTCAGCACACACATGAAAGCCTTGGCTTACGTGAGCTTGGACGAACTGCGCCAACACGCTTGGGCACCGGCTTAACGCCATGCCAAACATCTCATTTGGAGGTGAAGCGCTTCGTCCGCTTGCCGGGCAGTGTGATCAGCATCGAAAAGAAGAAACTTCGCTTGAGGCCGAGCATGAACACAGGTGTGATTTCCATGAACTGAACCTGTGATGCTGGTGACCTGAACAGTCAGGTCAAGTGGGTGAATGCGTGAACCTGTCGCACAGTGGGTGGACTTCAATTTCAGTCCCACAACACCAAAACTAGGCCAATGGCCTATGCTGATCATGGAATTCGAATGGGAGGCTTGCGGACCATCTCCGCCAGAAAAGCCAACACCCGAGAAATTGAGCAATATGAAAACGGTCCGACTGAAAATTGAACAGCCCAACTCAGGTCCCACACGGCCAGTGGGGAGGATCAACGCGGCCCTAGTCGATGCAACCAACGATCGGGAGATTGAACGGCAGATCGAACATGACGAAGCCACTGCAGCTCTGGATGCAGCCAAATTCGCTCGCCGTGTCCGCCGCCGCTTGGGTTTCAGTCAAGCAGAATTTGCAACCCGCATTGACGTGTCTCTAGAAACTATTCGGAACTGGGAACAGGGCAAACGCTGCCCAACGGGTGCGGCCAAAGCCTTGCTCAAAATCTTAGACAAGGCCCCGGAAGCAGCGCTGGCAGCCCTTCACTGAAGCGCTGGCAACACCTCAATTCGAGAAGGCACGCGCCCTCGCCGCGTGCAGCTTTTTGTAGCTGTCGAGCAAGCGCTGGTGCCGCTCCAGGCCCTCCAGCTGCAAGCTGGTGGGTGTGAGGCCATGAAAGCGCACACTGCCCTCCACCGAGCCAATGGCCGCGTTCATGCGCTCGTCGCCAAACATGCGTCTGAAGTTCAGCTCATAGTCTTCTAAAGCCAAGTCCTCGCCCAAGGTCACTTCCAGCACCACGTTCAAAGCTTGGTAAAACAAGCGGCGCTCTACGGTGTTGTCGTTGTATTGCAAGAAGGCACCCACCAGCTCATGAGCCTCTTTCAGCTGCTGCAAAGCCAGGTGGATCAAGAGCTTGAGCTCCATCACCGTCAGCTGGCCCCACACCGTGTTGTCGTCAAACTCGATGCCGATCAGCGTCGCGATGTCGAGGTAATCGTCGAGCTCGTTGTTCTCCAAACGGTCGAGCAATGCCTCCAAAGCCTGGTCGTCCAAGCGGTGCAGATTGAGCACATCGGCGCGGAACAAGAGCGCTTTGTTGGTGTTGTCCCACATCAGGTCATCGACCGGGTACACCTCGGAATAACCCGGCACCAAGATGCGGCAGGCGGTGGCGCCCAGTTGGTCGTGCACCGTCACATAGGCCTCTTTGCCCATGGCCTGCAAGATGCCGAACAGCGTGGCGGCCTCTTGGGCGGTGGCATCGGCTCCCTTGGCAGAAAAGTCCCACGCCACAAATTCGAAGTCCGATTGCGTACTGAAAAACCGCCACGACACGATGCCGCTGGAGTCGATGAAGTGCTCCACAAAGTTGTTGGGCTCGGTCACGGCGTTGCTGGTGAAGGTGGGCGCGGGCAGGTCGTTGAGGCCTTCAAAACTGCGGCCCTGCAGCAGCTCGGTCAGGCTGCGCTCCAGCGCCACCTCCAGGCGGGGGTGAGCACCAAATGAGGCGAACACGCCGCCGGTGCGCGGGTTCATGAGGGTCACGCACATCACCGGGTACTGACCGCCCAGCGAGGCGTCTTTGACCAGGACCGGAAAGCCCTGCGCCTCCAAAGCCTCGATGCCGGCCACGATGCCGGGGTACTTGGCGAGCACATCCTGCGGCACGTCGGGCAAGGCCATTTCGCCTTCCAGGATCTCGCGCTTGACGGCCCGTTCAAAAATCTCCGACAGGCACTGCACCTGCGCTTCGACCAGCGTGTTGCCCGCGCTCATGCCGTTGCTCACGAACAGGTTTTCCACCAGGTTCGAGGGGAAGTACACCACCTCACCGTCGGACTGGCGCACATAGGGCAGCGCACAAATGCCACGCGCGGGGTTGCCCGAGTTGGTGTCGAACAGGTGCGAGGCCTTGAGTTCGCCGTCGGGGTTGTAAATGGCCAGGCAGTGTTCGTCCAACAATCCTTTGGGCAACGCATCGCGCTTGCCCGGTGCGAACCAGCGCTCGCGGGGGTCGTGCACGAAGTCGGCCTGCGCCAAGTCTTCGCCAAAAAATACGCCCGCGTAAAAGTGGTTGTTGTTCAGGCGCTCGATGTATTCGCCCAGCGCCGAGGCCAAGGCGCTCTCTTTGCTCGATCCTTTGCCGTTGGTGAAACACATGGGCGAATGCGCGTCGCGGATGTGCAGCGACCAGACGTTGGGCACCAGGTTGCGCCACGACGCGATCTCGATCTTGATGCCCAAATTGGCCAACACCGCCGTCATGTTGGCGATGGTCTGCTCCAGCGGCAAGTCCTTGCCCGCAATCAAGGTCTGCGACTGCGCGTTGGGGTTCAGGGTGAGCAAGGCCTGTGCGTCGGCGTCCAGGTTGTCCACCGCTTCAACGATGAAGGTGGGGCCCGCTTGAATCGCCTTTTTGACCGTGCAACGATCGATGGAGCGCAGAATGCCTTGGCGGTCTTTGTCGGACATGTCGGCCGGCAACTCCACCTGGATCTTGATGGTCTGCAGGTAGCGGTTCTCGGGGTCCACGATGTTGTTTTGCGACAGGCGGATATGGTCGGTGGCAATTGCGCGCGTCTCGCAATACAGCTTCACAAAATACGCCGCACACAAAGCCGACGAGGCCAAAAAATAATCAAACGGCCCCGGCGCCGAGCCATCGCCCTTGTAGCGAATGGGCTGATCGGCCAGCACGGTGAAGTCGTCAAACTTGGCCTCTAGGCGCAGTTTGTCGAGAAAGTTGACTTTAATTTCCATGCGGTGATCCAAACGAATTGAGGCGCAGCAGCGCCCGACGAGCGGCTGGGAAGTTGAACGAATGGTGGGTAGTTTGCCTGAGCTGGAACGTGAACATTTCACAGCCGTGTTTCAACAGAACCCCAGAAGTATCGAGAGCTCTTCAACCATGACGGCATTTGTGGCTCACTGATCCGAGTCCGTGCGGGACATCAATCAACACAAAACGTGAACAAATGATTACAATCAACCTGTACACGATCAAGCGCATGCCTGAATTTGATGAATGGCTAGGGAGCCTAAAAGACAGCATGACGCGGCTTCGCTTGGCTCGAAGACTCGAGAAAGCACAACGCGGTTTGTTGGGTGATGTGGCGCCTGTGGGCGAAGGCGTTCAGGAAATGCGGGAGTTTTTTGGGCCCGGCTGGCGCATGTATTTCATCGAAAAAGACCAAGCGCTGATCGTGATGCTGGGCGGTGGCAACAAATCCAGCCAAGCCGACGACATCCACCGCGCCATTGCCTTGAGTCGAACCATCACGGAGTGATTGACCATGAAAAAAAAGATCAATGTCGAGGACCTGCCCGATTTCGACATGGCCGAACACCTCAAGACCGACGAGGACGTGGCCAACTACCTGACACTGGTTCTGGAAGAAAACGACCCAGCCGAGCTGACCCTCGCGCTGGGTACCATTGCTCGCGCACGCGGGATGACCGAAGTGGCCCGAGCATCGGGCCTGACCCGCGAAGCCCTCTACAAAGCCCTGCGCCCCACATCGCATCCGCGCTTTGACACGATTTCCCGAGTCTGCACCGCACTAGGGGTGAAGCTGGTGGCGCAGCCGACGCAAACATAAGCCGCTTGCATATTCCTGCTGGCGCTTTTGACCTTAGAAGAAAGGCCAAGACGAAAGGCCCGGCGCTGGGGTCTTAACCCCAGAGCTTTTTAACCCGCGCGTCCCGCCCGCAACTCAAGCGATAGTAGCTGTAGCGCAGCTCGTTCTTCTTGTAGTAGTCCTGGTGGTACTCCTCGGCCAGGTGAAACGCTGAGCTGGGCGCCAGCTCGGTGTGGGTGGTGCTGAAGTGGGCGCTCTTGATCAAGGCCTCGCGGCTGGCTTCGGCGGTGGCGCGTTCGGCCTCATTTTGCCAATAGATCCCGCTGCGGTATTGGGGGCCCACATCACAAAACTGCTGGTCTTTGACGGTTGGGTCGATGTGCCGCCAAAAGTAGTCAACCAACTGCGCATAACTCACTTGGCTGGGGTCGTACAGCACCCTCACAGCCTCGGTGTGGCCGGTTTGGCCGGCGCTGACCTGCTCATACGTGGGCTGGGGCGTTTGACCCGCGGTGTAGCCCGACTCAACGGCCAGCACACCGGCGAGCTTTTCAAAGTCGGCCTCGATGCACCAGAAACAACCACCCGCAAACAAGGCGTAAGCCATGGGCTTGCCGTTGACCACGGGCGCCACCGCCACGTCGGTGGGAGTGGTCTGGATCGCAGGGGCTTTGAAACACTTGAGCGGTTCATGGTCATGTCCTCAATGCGGGGAGGGCTTGGCCTTCGGGCACAAACGCCAAGGCCACACCGTTGTGGCAAAAGCGCTTGCCCGTCGGTCGGGGCCCGTCATCGAACACATGCCCGTGGTGCCCCCCACAGCGCGAACAGTGGTATTCGGTGCGCGGGTAGATGAGCTTGTAATCGGTGGACATGCCCAAAGCACCCGGCAAAGCTTGGAAAAAACTGGGCCAACCTGTGCCGCTCTCGTATTTGTGGGCCGCGCCGAACAAGGGCAAGTTGCTTAAAGCAAAGCCTCCAACCCCTTTCGATCTAGCAAGTTCAGCAGCTTGAGCGACGGGCCGCTGGGGTGCTTTTCACCAATCTCCCATTTGCGCACCGTGGACGCGCTGGTGTTGAGCACCGATGCCATCACCGTTTGACTCAGGTTGTGCTGCTCACGCAGGGCGCGGATTTGGGCGCTGTCATACGGCGCAATCGGCTCCATGCACAGCGCATCGAGCTTTTGCATCTTGCGCTTGTCGATGAATCCCAAACGCTCCAGATCCGCCGCTGTTTCGTAAACCGTTTTCAACACGCGGCTGGCGGTTTGAGGTTTGGCCTTCGATTTCGCTTTAGTGCTCATGACAAATCTCCTGTAACGAACCATCTTGCGCCGCGACGTCAAGCTGCGCCCCGGACAAGTCCAGCAATTGTTTGGTCAGCCACTGCAAAGCTTCTAGCTCGGTGCTGGTCACATTGGCCTTTTCGTTCTTCTCAAACCCGAACACAAAAAACCAACGGCTGGTCCTTCGCGTCGCCACCAATGTGCGGGCACCGCCGCGCCTGCCACGACCGGGCAAGGCAACACGCTTCTTGAGCACATCACCGCCCAAATCGGCATCCACCAGGCCACTGACCATCTCGCTCACGGCCAAGCACAAAGCGTCATCCGTCAAATCGGTTTTTCGCATCCATTTGGCAAATTGACGGGTTTTGAAGACACGGCGCATGCGTCAAATTATGCCACTTGGTGGCATAGATTGAAACCCCATCAATGGTTCAACTGCCCCCAAGCCTTGTCCAGCCGCTTGATGCTCACCGGCTGCGGGGTGCGCAGCTCTTGCGCGAAGAAGCTCACGCGCAGTTCTTCCAGTAACCAGCGGAATTCGAGCATGCGGGCGTCTTGCACGCCTTTGCGATCGGCCACCAAGCGCCAGTAGCGCTGCTCTTGCGGGCGCAGCTCGGCCAGGCGCTGGCTGTCGCGGGCGGCATCGGCGCGCACCTTGTCCAAGCGCAGGGTGATGGCTTTGAGGTAGCGCGCAAAGTGCTGCAGCTGCGCCCACGGCGTGGCCGCAATGAAGGCTTTGGGCATGAGCCGCTGCAGCTGCTGGGCGCAATCGGCGGCGGCCTCGGCGGCGTTTTTGCTGTCTTTGATCTTGCGGGCCGCGGCTACGTACTCGACCAAGATGACCCCAGCCAAGCGCGCCACTTCGTTGGCGATCAAAGTCAAGCGGCCCCGGCCTTCCTCCACGCGTTTTTTGAACGCGAATTCGTCGGTGGGCAGCGGGTCTTGCAAAAAGGCGCGGTCCAGTGCCACGTCGATGATCTGGGTGCGCAGCTCCTCAGCGGTGCCCAGCGGCATGAAAGCCACGGCCATTTTTTGCAAGTCCGGGATGTTTTTCTCGAGGTACTTCAACGCGTCTTTGATCTGCAGCGCAAACAAACGGCGCAGGCCCGCGCGGTGTTTGGCCGCGGCCACGTCGGGCTCGTCGAACACCTCGATGCGCACCGCCTCACCCGCATCGACGATGGCAGGAAAACCGATCAGTGTTTGCGAGCCTTGGGTGATCTCCATCAGCTCAGGCATTTCGCCGAATGTCCAGGTGGTGTGGGTGGATGGCTTCGTCGTGGATTGCTTCGCTGCGCTCGCAATGACAGAAGAATTCGTCGCAATGACGGAGGGTGCGCCCGAAGTCGCCTGCCGCGCCACAGCCCCGGGTGACGATGTGTGCAAGCCCTGAGGAACCCGGGGCTGTGGCGCGGCAGGCGACGCCGCCGTCGAAGCAGCACCTGCGACGACCTTCAACTGAGCCAACGCTTGAAACGCCCCACGGGCTTTGCTGCCCAGCTCGGCCTTAAGCGCCCCCAGGTTGCGGCCTTCGCCGAGTTGGCGGCCGTGCTCGTCCACCACGCGCAGGTTCATGAACAGGTGCGGGCTGAGCATGTCCAGCTTGAAATCGGCGCGCTTGACGTCCAAGCTCGTTTCATCGCGCACCCGTTTGAGCAAGACCTCGGTCAGCGAACCGCTGCCAAACACCTCCGGTGCGCTCAAAGCCTCGGCCAAGCGCGCCGCGCTCTCGGGCAGCGGCACAAAGCGGCTGCGCGGCTTTTGCGGCAAGCTTTTGAGCAGGGCTTGGATTTTGTCTTTGAGCATGCCCGGCACCAACCACTCGCCGCGCTCCTCGCTCACCTGGTTGAGCACGAACAGCGGCACGCTGATGGTCACACCGTCGCGGGCGTCGCCGGGTTGGTGCAAGTAGCTCGCCGCGCAGTCCACGCCACCCAAGCGGATCTGTTTGGGGAAAGCCTGTGTGGTGATGCCCGCAGCCTCGTGGCGCATGAGCTCTTCGCGGGTGAGGAACAGGCACTTGGGGTGGGTGCGCGACTGCTCGCGCCACCACTGCTCCAGCAAACGGCCGTTGAACACCTCGCTGGGGATCTGCGCGTCGTAAAAGGCGGCGATCAGCTCGTCGTCCACCAACACGTCTTGGCGGCGCGACTTGTGCTCCAGCTCCTCGACCTTGGCGACCATTTTTTGGTTGGCCGCCAAAAACGGTAGGGCCGTGTCCCATTGGCCGTCCACCAAGGCTTGGCGGATGAAGATGTCGCGTGCGCCCACCGGGTCGACCGTGCCGTAGGCTTTGCGCCGGCCGTTGTAAATCGTCAGCCCGTAGAGCGTGGCGCGTTCAAAGGCCACGACCTCGGCGGATTTTTTCTCCCAATGCGGGTCGAGCAACTGCTTCTTGACCAGGTGCGCGCCCACGTCTTCCAACCACTGCGGCTCGATGGCGGCGATGCCTCGGCCAAACAGGCGCGTGGTCTCGACCAACTCGGCCACCACGATCCAGCGGCCCGGTTTTTTCTTCAGGTGGGCGCCGGGGTGGCGGTGAAACTTGATGCCGCGAGCGCCCAAATACACGTCTTCGTCGTCGAGCTTGCAGCCGATGTTGCCCAAGAGGCCCGCGAGCATGGACTTGTGCAGCTGCTCGTAACTGGCGGGCTGGGTGTTGGGCTTCCACTGGTGCTCGGCCACCACGGTGAGCAACTGGCTGTGGGTGTCGCGCCATTCGCGCACGCGGCGCACGTTGATGAAGTTTTGGCGCAGCAGCTGCTCGTATTGACGGTGGCTGAGTTTGTGCTCGGTACCGTGCCCGCCCCGCGCATCATTCAACCAGCGCCACAAATTGAGGTAACCGCTGAACTCGCTTTTCTCGTCGTCGAATTTGGCGTGGGCTTGGTCGGCTTGGGCCTGGGCTTCCATGGGGCGGTCGCGCACGTCTTGCACGCTCAGGGCGCTGGCGATCACCAAGACCTCGTCGAGCGCGTGGCGCTGGCGGGCTTCCAAAATCATGCGGCCCACGCGGGGGTCCAGCGGCAGCTTGGCCAGCTCGCGACCCATCGGTGTGAGCTCGTTGGCCTCGTCGACGGCGCCCAACTCGGCGAGCAATTGGTAGCCGTCGGTGATGGCGCGTTTGCTCGGCGCTTCAATGAAGGGGAAGTCTTCCACCTGCCCCAGGTGCAGGCTCTTCATGCGCAAAATCACCCCGGCCAGCGAGGACCGCAAGATCTCCGGGTCGGTGAAACGGGCGCGGCCGGTGAAGTCTTTTTCGTCGTACAGGCGGATACAAATGCCGTTGGCCACACGACCACAACGGCCCGAGCGCTGGTTGGCCGCGGCTTGGCTGATGGGCTCGACCATGAGCTGCTCGACCTTGCTGCGCAGGCTGTAGCGCTTGACCCGCGCCGTGCCCGCGTCGATCACGTAGCGGATGCCGGGCACGGTCAGCGAGGTTTCGGCCACGTTGGTGGCCAAGACGATGCGCCGCCCGCCACCGGTGTCGAACACGCGGTCTTGTTCGGCTTGCGACAGGCGCGCGAACAGCGGCAAGACCTCGGCGTTGCGCGTCCACGCTTGGTGGGCCATGTGTTTGCGCAGGTGGTCGGCGGCTTCTCGGATCTCTCGCTCGCCAGGCAAAAACACCAGGATGTCGCCGCCCGCGCCGCCCGCCCAGAGTTCGTCCACGCCGTCGGCGATGGCCGCGTTCAGGTCGTATTCCCGCGATTCTTCAAACGGCCGGTAGCGTTGCTCGACCGGGTAGGTGCGCCCGGACACCAGGATCACCGGGGCCTTGCCTTTGGCGCTGGCGAAGTGCTGTGCGAAGCGGTCGGCGTCGATGGTGGCCGAGGTGACGATGACCTTCAAGTCCGGTCGGCGGGGCAAGATTTGGCGCAAGTAACCCAGCAAGAAGTCGATGTTGAGGCTGCGCTCGTGCGCCTCGTCGATGATGATCGTGTCGTAGGCCTTGAGCAGCGGGTCGGTTTGGGTTTCGGCCAGCAAGATGCCGTCGGTCATGAGCTTGACCGTGGTCTGTGCGCTCAATCGGTCTTGGAAGCGCACCTTGTAGCCCACCACCTCACCCAGCGGGGTTTTGAGTTCTTCGGCGATGCGCTTGGCCACCGAACTCGCGGCGATGCGCCGCGGTTGCGTGTGGCCGATCAGGCGCGCCGCTTCACCCGGGCGGGCGTTCGCACGCGACAGGCCGCGCCCCATGGCCAAGGCGATTTTGGGCAGCTGCGTGGTCTTGCCCGAGCCCGTTTCACCGCAGACGATGATGACCTGGTGCTCGGCCAAGGCGTCCATGATGTCTTGGCGCCGAGCCGAGACGGGCAGGCTGTCGGGAAAATCCAGCACATAAGGGGGTTGGGGCATGGGCAGCGTCACGCCGGCGATTATCCCACGCCACAGGTTCACGTGCTACACTGGTTCACGTGAAACCCGCGTTTGGAGGTATCCCATGGCCAACCTGACCATTTCGCTCGACGAGAACCTCGTCAAGCAAGCCCGCATCAAAGCCATTCAAGAGGGCACGTCCTTGAGCGCCAAGGTGCGCGAGATGCTGGCGACCTATGTTCGGCAAGACAGCACCACCACGCCCGTGGTGATCCCAACGCTGCCCATCTCAAAAGCCCGCGGCGGTTTGCAGGCCGGCGTGGACCCCAGCAGCAACCGCGCCCTGAACGACGCCATGGACGCGGGCGTGGACCTGCACAAACTGTCATGACCCCTGATGTGAACGTCTTGGTGGCGTCGTTCAGGCCCGACCACCCCCACCACACCAGCGCCCGCGCTTGGCTGGACGGCGCGGTCCAGCAAGCCGCCCAAGGGCGTGCCAGCCTGATGCTGCTGGGCACGGTGGTGACGGGGTTTTTGCGCGTGACGACCAACCCCAAAATTTTTCGCGAGACCGACGCCTTGGCCGACCTCACCGACTTCATCGACCGCTTGCTCAGTTGCCCTGGCGTGCACTTTCAGGCCCAAGGGGCCAGCTGGCCCGCCCTGCGACAACTCTGTTTGGGCCAAGGCACGCAGGGCAATATGATCAGCGATGCTTGGATCGCCGCCACCGTCGTGCAGTCCAGCGAGACGCTGTGCACCTTTGACCGCGACTTTTCTCGGCTGCTGCCGCCCAGTCAACTTCTTTTGCTCAAGCCTTGAGGCTTCACACCATGTCCACTGTCTTCAACTTCACCTTTGTGCCTTGGTTCCGCTCGGTGGCACCCTACATCCACAAGCTGCGCGGCAGCACGGTGGTGGTGGGTGTGGCCGGCGAAGCGATCGCCGCCGACAAGCTGCCGCTCATCGCACAAGACTTGGCGCTGATCCAAAGCATGGGCGTGCAAGTGGTGCTGGTGCACGGTTTTCGCCCGCAGGTCAACGAGCAGCTGCGCCTCAAAGGCCACGAAGCCAAGTATTCCCACGGCATGCGCATCACCGACTCGGTTGCACTGGACTGCGCCCAAGAAGCCGCTGGTCAGCTGCGCTACGAAATCGAAGCCGCCTTCAGCCAAGGCCTGCCCAACACGCCCATGGCCGGTGCCACGGTGCGCGTGATGTCGGGCAACTTCATCACCGCGCGCCCCGTGGGCCTGATCGATGGCGTGGACTTCATGCACTCGGGCTTGGTGCGCAAGGTCGACACCGAAGGCATTCAGCGCACCTTGGACATGGGCGCGCTGGTGCTGCTCTCGCCCTTTGGTTTTTCACCCACCGGCGAAGCTTTCAACCTGACCATGGAAGACGTGGCCACCTCGGTGGCCGTGGCTTTGCAAGCCGACAAACTGATGTTCTTGACCGAGGTGCCCGGCATCCGTGTGGAGCTCAACGACCCGGCCAGCGACATCGACACCGAACTGCCTTTGGCCGACGCCAAGCGCATGCTCGCCGCCCTGCCCTCGGCCACCCAGCCCAGCGACGTGGCGTTTTATTTGCAGCACTGCATCCGGGCTTGTGAAGCCGGCGTGGAGCGCAGCCACATCTTGCCGTTCGCGGTGGACGGCGCGCTGCTCTTGGAGATCTACACCCACGACGGCATCGGCACCATGGTGGTGGACGAAAAACTGGAAAGCCTGCGCGAAGCCACCATCGACGACGTGAGTGGCATCGTGGCCGTGATCGAGCCTTTTGAAGAAGACGGCACGCTGGTCAAGCGCGACCGCACCGAGATCGAGCGCGACGCGAGCTGCTACACCATCATCGAACACGACGGCGTGATCTTTGGTTGCGCCGCCCTCTACCCCTACCCCGAAGCCAAGACCGGCGAGATGGCCGCGCTGACGGTGTCACCGCAAGTGCAAGGCCAAGGCGATGGCGACCGTTTGCTCAAGCGCATCGAACAGCGCGCACGGGCGCAGGGCCTGAAAAGCATTTTTGTGCTGACCACGCGGACCATGCACTGGTTCATCAAGCGCGGCTTTGTGGCCACCAACGCCGACTGGCTGCCCGAGGCGCGTCAGCGCCAGTACAACTGGAACCGCAAGAGCCAGGTGCTGGTGAAAAAACTCAGCTGAAACCCCAGCGGGCTTGGGCTTGGCGGCGCGCCCACAGCAAAGCGCCGGCCAAGGCGGCCACGCCCATGAAGCACAGGAACGACCAGTTCGCGATGGTCAAACCCAAAAATGTCCAGTCCACGGCGCTGCAATCGCCGCTGCCTTTGAACAGCATGGGAATCACGCGTTGCAACGGGAACGCTTCGATCATGCCGAAGAGGTCGCGCCCGCAACTCAATATCTCGGGCGGGAACCACTGCAACCAGCTTTGACGGGCGGCCACACCCGCACCCAACAAGGCCAAGAGCGCCAAG
>Ga0315903_10007027_pt1 | contig 14183 bp, 11 predicted proteins | sample LakEriMetagenome_7_FD_203524 | JGI IMG/M metagenome (GOLD analysis project Ga0315903, IMG submission 203524) | Freshwater fungal communities from buoy surface, Lake Erie, Ohio, United States - Buoy 2 MA119 | ecosystem: Environmental > Aquatic > Freshwater > Lake | place: USA: Lake Erie, Ohio...
CCATCCAACAAACCGCCCAAGTGCAACTCGATTCAAAACCCAAAACCGATCGGCCTGCAAACGCCCCCGCAACGAACTACCCCTGGCAACGCTCCCAGATGCAAGCTTGGGATATCCCCGAACTCCCCAGAAAAATCATCGAACTCAACGGCGGTGTTCGCATGGAACGCTACCCGAGTCTCCTTTGGAACGATGCGAAAGTCTCAACGACCATCTACGATCTTCCCCACCTTGCCGAACAACAACTTCGCGAAACCATGGTCCGATCGCTGGCTATCCAAGAACGACGCGAACTCAAAAGCCAAATCCAATTCCTACCCAAATGGACCCAATGCACCCTCTGGCTCTCGGATCGCTTCGATGCGAATAAACTCACCGACTTCGTCGCCCAACTGATGGTTCGCTTGGCTCTAGTCGAAACGAATTGGACCAAAGACTCCGGTAGATTCGAATCCTGCCCACGCACGCTGCTCGACTGGGAATCTCGCCGGGTCGGAAAGGTACAAAAGATCGGAGCCGCGACGGTCGAACTTTCTCGCTGGTTGCCAAAATTCGCAGAAGCCTACCAACAAATTCGACGCCTCAAAGAAAGCTTACCCAAACCCCTCTGGGAACAATCCTCCTCCCTTCGCGCACAACTCGATGGACTCATGGACCCTGCCCACGCCATGCACACCCCATGGCTGTTCGTCAAAGATATCCCGCGCTTCCTCAACGCCTTGGCCCTGCGCATCGAAAAACTCCGCACCTCGGGCACCCCCAAGGACCAGCAATCCGATCTGGCTCCGGCCGAAGCCTCCAAAGATTACTCAAAACGAATCGCGGAACTCGAAAGCCAACTGGCCGTCGCCAAGCACAAACTCCGTTGGTACCCCGATGGCACCCTCCTGGATTACCGCTGGATGATCGAAGAATTTCGCGTCTCGATCCATGCCCAAAAACTCGGCACCCGCATGAGCGTCTCTCCCAAACGCATCGAAAAACTCCAAGAACAACTCCGCACCGAATCGATATAGATTTTCACGCCCAAGGTCCGTACAGTCGGAGTCCTCTATATCAAGGTGTCCCCCGAACGGAATGCAAAAGGACCCACCATGAACCCAAGACAACCCACCAAAATACCCAGAAACCTGCGGCGGCACGATACTCCATCGAGCCTCCCCCCGGTCCTTTTTTCACTCCCGAATCTCTCCGAACCCACCACCGCGACTCCCGTTGCGCCAAAACCTGAACCCATCGCGACCGTCTCGACGCGATTGCCCCTGGTCTCGCCACCAAACGATTCGTCCCAAGCGCGCCGAGAAGAGCGCCAAAAAGAAAAATCGGCCAGCTTGCTCAACGCCGCCATCGGATTCCTAGCGTTAGCAATGATGCTCATCGGTGCGAAAATCTACTCGGATCGAGCTTCCGAATCCTCGCGTGCTGCCCAACGCACAAACCGAACCAACAACGCGGATAACTCGGTCTCCCCTCCCCCCCAAACGGCTTCCACATTCCAGGCCAATCCCGACCGAGGCATCCCCGAACGAGGCATCATCACCAACGCGGGCCCACAACGCGCCTCCTACCAAGTCCCCCTAATCCCCCAACCGAACCCCTCGGTCTCCGAATCCGACCCTTCCAAGCCCCAGGCCGACCCCAGCGATAAGCCCACACTGGAGATCTCCGAACCGCTAAGCTACCAACCGCTAAGCCCGCTAAGCTACCAGTCGGAAGCAACTCAAGGCCCAATCCAACAGGCCCAGTTCCAGTCCGAAGCATTGCCTCTAGACCCGCTGCCTGTTGCTTCGATGCCTATTGCCTCGTTGCCTGTTGCCTCTTTGCCAAACGGATCGGCTCTCGGATCGGCTCTCGGGCCGGGGGCGGCCCCCAAAACGGCTAGCTCGCAGACTGGCCCACCGGCAGCCTTCACCCCAAGCGTCCAAAACGCGATCCCGGCCGCTTCACTCAACACCAGGGACATGATCCGATTGCGACAAGGCAAACCGGTCGAAATGACCAACCGAGAACCCGGCTCTCCCTCATCGGTTCAACTCAGCGGAGAGACCTATCCTCCCGTTCGCCAAAAATACCAACCCCTGAGCTTGCCTCAGCCCCAAACGCTTCCAACCAACAGCTACAACGGCGAGTTTCTCCCGCGCAGTCCGACCTCGATGGAGATCCCCCCTCCACCCACACCCTACCAACCCATCGGCACTGAGCCGACGCAATGACAACCCTCGTTGATCGATCCCCCGTCTATCCATGTTCCTTGGACTACCACAGGAAGAGTCACTATGAGTCAAACACCGGTCTCGTTTCTTGGCACCTGGGACAGCGAAACCGCATTGCCGACCCAAAGCGTCCGAAAGCGGCTTGAACAATCCACTGCGCCGATTGAACCTTGGGATTCCCCCGATCCGATCTGCCCGTGCTGGGAAGTCGACGCGTTCTGCTGGCCCGAGGTCGTTTTGAAACTCCAAGAAGTCAACTCCGAGTCGATGCGACGGGTGAGCCAACACTTGGCAACCTCCAATCGCGCAGGTCTAAAAACACTCGCTGTGACCAGCGGCGAACGTGGCGTCGGTCGATCGACCGTCTCGATGCATCTGGCAAGAGCCGCTTCCCAAGCCGGTTTGAAGGTCGCGTTGGTCGATGCCGATCTGCAGCACCCAAGCTTGATCGACCAACTCCAAATCGATGCCCCCAACTCCTGGCACCTATGCATCACCGAAAAGCTTTCGATAGACGAAGCGGCGGTCTGCTCGATCGAAGAGAAAATAACGATCTTTCCTCTGACCGAACCGCAACCGCTGAGCCTCCTGAAGTCCGAGGGACATCGGATGGCCAAGTTCGTTCAGCGGCTGGCCAAAGACTTCGACCTAGTGATTCTCGACTCCTGCGTCCTGACGAAAGAATCTCAATCGCTCGTCGGTTACCAAACCCCCGAATCGCTCCACGCAGCGATCGTTGTCGTCGACGCCGAACTCAGCGCCAACGACCTTCTAGAAAATGCTTGCTCTGCCCTCAGAGCTTTGGGGATCCACTCGGTGGGAGTCGTGGAGAACTTCCGACCCTAGTGGATCGATCCGGACTTAGAAATCAGGACGACGTGGACGCTCAGGGGCGGGACCTTCAGGCCCCTGACGCTCAGGTTGTCTCCCTGGAGCTCGCCCAGGACCACCGAATCCAGGACCACCGAAGCCGCCAGGAGGCATGCCTCCACCGAAACGGCCAGGAGGCATCCCGCCACCGAAGCCGGGGCCACCGGGGCCTGGCATGCTTCGAGCAAATTCCATCAACTCGTCGCGATTGAGCTTGCCATCGCCATCACGATCGAATTCCATGGCCCGCTCGACGAGTCGTTCGGGATTCGGACCCCGCATTCCTTCTCTGCCTGGTCCTTCTCTACCTGGGCCTTCTCTACCTGGGCCTTCGGCGCGAGGTCCTCCTGGAGGGCCGTCCGGGGGACCGCCTTCAGGTCTGCGTCCCTCGCCGCGTGGGCCTTCGCCTGGAGGGCCACCTTCAGGACTGCGTCCTTCTCTGCGTGGACCTTCGCCCGGAGGACCGCCTTCAGGTCTGCGTCCTTCGCCCCGTGGTCTTTCGCCCGGAGGACCGCCTTCAGGTCTGCGTCCTTCGCCCCGTGGTCCTTCACCCGGCGGACCGCCTTCAGGTCTGCGTCCTTCGCCGCGTGGTCCTTCAGCGCGAGGGCCTCCTGGAGGGCCGTCCGGCGGACCGCCTTCAGGTCTGCGTCCTTCGCCGCGTGGTCCTTCAGCGCGAGGGCCTCCTGGAGGGCCGTCCGGCGGACCGCCTTCAGGTCTGCGTTCTTCGCCGCGTGGTCCTTCAGCGCGAGGGCCTCCTGGAGGGCCGCCCTCAGGCCTTCTGGCCTCTCGCGGGCCACCTGGTTCACCTGGGCCACCTGGGCCACCTGGGCCTCCTGGACCTTGGACTCGAAAGCGTGGTGATTCCTGAGCAAACGCCATCAACTCCTCGCGATCGAGCTTGCCATCGGAGTCCTTATCAAACCGCATCACCATGTTCACAAAGTCCTCGGGACTTGGACGATTCCCACCACCAAACCCAGGACCCGGCCTGTCGGGAGGCTGTGCAAGCCCCGAACTAGTCGCTGCGCCGAAGAGGGCAGCTACCAACAAAAATTTTCTCATGATGCAGTTTTTCCTTTGAAAAGAGAATCTATCAACCTTAGCGTTATCTTCGAACGTTATCTTCTGGCGTTATTTTGCAGAACGTACACAGTAGAGCTTCGAGTCGGACCTAAGATACAACTCGCCCCGATCGACCGCCGGGGTCGCATTGAACATGCTCTTGTCACTCTCAAATCGATTCTGACTGACCACCGTCAACTCGGCGCTTTGCGATGCGACGATCAATCCGTCAAAACGCGTTTGCATATACAAATGATCACCGATCGATAAGGCCGATGCGTACACGGGTCGGTCCCTCGAGGTGATGTTCGAGACCCGAGTCCGCTGAATCAACTCGCCACTCTTGGCCGAACTGGCATAAAAAGTCCCCTTATCGTCGATCCAGTAGAGTTTACCCTCGACCAATACCGGCGTGGAGACATAGGACGAATTTCGACTCGTCCAGACCGTATGCGTTTTGGTCACATCTCCCGTACCCCCAACCCGCACGGCCATCGAACCACTGGATCGATAACCACCAAAGGCAATGACCGTGTCTCCATCAAGCAATAAGCTCGGAGAAACATTCCCCGTCAAGGATGTCTCTGCAAACCACAAGAGTTTGCCCGTCGTTGGGCTAAGACCCCAAATCTCACCGGGTACCGCGATGACCAAATCGGTTCGCTGCTCGTCGATCTTGGCCAAAATCGGGGTCCCATACGCCAGCTCAAGGGCCGATCCGCTGGCCTTCCAAACCTCCTGACCATCGGATGCTCTGAGCGCTCGGATGGTCTGGCTCTCCTCCGAGGCGTTGACGATCACAAGGTCCCGATACAGGATCAGACTCGATGCAGTGCCCCAACCTCGATTCCCAGATTCGGTTCCAACACCTGTCTGCCAAAGCTTGTTCCCCTCAAGGTCGAATCCGAAGACCCCCGATTTGCCCAGAAAGGCAAAGACCTGTTTTCCATCCGTCACCGGAGTGTTGGTCGCATACCCGTGCTCGGGTACTCCCATCCCTTGATAGCGATCCTCGGGTTGAACCCCGTCTTCGGTGTGCTTCCATACGATGCTCCCATCCTGGCGACGGATGCACACCAAAAGCCGCTTGAGCTTGCTCGCATCGACCTGACGCGACTCGGGCTCGATGCCGACATAACAAGTCACAAAAACATATTCATCGGTCAAGACCGGACTCGACGAACCAGGTCCAGGCAGGTCCGTCGACCATAGAAGATTCTCCGATTCGGACCAAACCGTCGGAATGGTCTTCTCGGTGCTGACCCCAGATCCATTAGGACCTCGGAAACGGGGCCAAGCCAACGCGTCGGGCTCGATCCAATCGACCTCGGCATCCACGCTGGGACTCGCCGCCGAATCGCGCTGCTCGGGCCCAGGAGCCGATGCAACCTCCATGGATGCTGTGGTCAATTCGGGGCGAATGGACCCAAGTGCCCGCCGAGCACGTACCCCCGAAGCTTGGAATAACATCCCCAAAAGCCCCACCCCAAAAACAACCAGCGAGAAGATAAGCCACCATCGTCGCCTGTGTCGGCGAACTTCCCGAATCGGATTGGCAAGGCTCTTGGAGTCGATCGTCGATGAGGGAATCATGCCGCTTGGTTTCCTAAGGTTTCTTATGTCCGTACTAAGAACCAACACGCCTGGGGGTACAAAGTTTCAGTCTTGCCCCAGAAAAGTCGATAATCTACCTAAGTCCAAAGATTCAGGAAAACAGGACGGTTCGAAAGTCAAGGATCCAGATTCATGTATACCGATCAAACCACCTTTGGACCTCGATACAAAAATTTCTCCAAAGTGACGCTTTGGCTAGCATTGGCATTTCCAATCCACAGCTCGATCGCCTCAGCACAGGAAAACACCCGAAACGGAGCCGTCCTGGGCGGACTTGCCGGAGCCGTCGTCGGCGGAGTCGTCGGCCATAACCACAAAGACCAAACCGCCGAAGGAGCCTTGATCGGCGGTGCCGTCGGTGCCGTCGCCGGCGGATTGGTCGGAAACCAACGCGACCGTTACGAACGACAACGGGAGGCCTACGAGCGACAACGCCAAGCGTACGAACGACAACGCCAACAGTTCTATCAGCAACAGACCTACTCCCATCCCTATGGATACGTCGGACAACCGACGGTCATCGTCGGAACCCCGGCCGTCGCACCTCGCGGTGTCCCCCAACGCCTCGCTCCGGTGCGTCGACCCGTTAGCACCGACGAAGTCGTCCACATGGTCCGCAGCGGCGTGAGCGAAAATGTCATCGTCGCCCAACTCCAAACCAACGGAGTCGTCACGCGACCCGATGTCAACGAAGTGATCCGACTGAGCCAAGAAGGGGTCAGCGAGTATGTCATCACCGCCATGCAAACCGTCGATGTGGTACCCATCACAGGCCCCTACAACAGCACCCCATCGCGATCGGCGATTCCAGCCTCCTCCCGAATGACCACCCACCGAGTACCCACAAGCTCCGGCGGACATATCCCGAGCAGCTCGAGCCGCAACGTTCCCTACAACTCACCAACCTACAGCACTCCAACCTACACCACTCCAACCTACAGCAATCCCCCCAGCAGCGGTGCCTGGAATACCACCCCTAGATTCGCACCCCCACCTCTTCTAGAACGCCGGGGCTACTGAGAAACGCGAGGCGCGATCAAATTGCCTATCGACTCGCATTGACCGAGTGCGAGGAGGAAAAGTCACACGGCAACACCCTCGATCGAGCACTTCGATTCAATGCTTTGTTCGTGCGTCTTTTCGTACTCGTACTCAGCAACGCGGTACTCGTACTCGTACTCGATTCGATCTAGTATCGCTATCCGGCCCATTGGTCCATAGGGAACCGCGGAACGCCTCGATCAACGATCGGGATTGCCACAGTTCGAACAGCCATCGAGTACGAGTACCGTTTCACTGAGTACCGCTTCGCTGAGTACGAGTACGACGAAATCCGACCCGAGGCAAGATCAAGCGCCCTTGAGGACTTCGCGTACCACGTTTCCGTGCACATCGGTCAAACGGAACTGGCGACCCTGATAACGGTACGTCAGCCGCTCGTGATCGATCCCGCAAAGATGCATGATGGTCGCTTGGATGTCGTGCACATGCACCGGCTTGTCGGTGATGTTCCAACCGAAATCGTCGGTCGAACCGACGACATGGCCACCGCGCACTCCGCCGCCGGCCATCCACCAAGTGAACGCTTTTCCGAAATGGTCTCGGCCATTGGGCTTGTTGGGATCTCCCTGACCAAACGGCGTTCGTCCGAATTCCGCAGCCCAGACCACCAGTGTATCGTCGAGCAGACCTCGTTCCTTGAGGTCTTGAACCAGAGCCGCTGCGGGTCCTTCGGTGTCCTTGCACTGATCGGCCAATTGCGTGTAGAGATTGTTGTGCTGATCCCAACCCGCATGCATGAGTTGAACAAATCGGGTCCCTCGTTCGAGGAGCCTGCGGGCGATCAAGCAGTTGTTCGCAAAAGTCCCCTTGTTCAACGCATCGGTTCCGTAGCGTTCGATCGTCGCGGCCGATTCGTTGGAAAAGTCCAAGAGTTCCGGCACGCTCGATTGCATCCTGTAGGCCATTTCGTACTGAGCGATCCGGGTATCGATTTCCGGATCGCCGTAATCCTCAAGATGCATCGTGTTGAGTTCCGAGAGATCATCGAGCATCGCGCGGCGAGCTTCCCGAGAAAGACCCGATGGATTGGTCAGGTAAGGGACCGGGTCTCCGGTGTTTCGGAACCGGACCCCCTGGTAGCGACTAGGCAGGAATCCACTTCCCCAGTAGTAGTCGAAGAACAACTGACCGCAGGTCTTGCCCCGGTCGCTCGAGGTCATCACGACGAATGTCGGCAGGTTATCTGTTTCGCTCCCGAGTCCGTAGGAGAGCCAGGCCCCCATGCTGGGTCTTCCAGGCACCTGGGCACCGGTCATAAAGTAGGTCACCCCCGGAGCGTGGTTGACCGCTTCGGTGTACATCGAGCGAATCAAGGTGATATCGTCGGCGATTCCACCGATCTTCGGCAGCATACTGCTCAGTCGCATGCCGCACTTGCCGTAGGTCTCAAAGGGCTTAATGGCCGGCAAACAAGGCCACTTGGCATATCCGCTGGACATCGTCGAGAGCCGCGTGGTCCCTCGCACGCTCTCAGGAATGTCTTTGCCCGCATACTCGATCATCGCGGGTTTTTCATCGAACAGATCAACGTGCGATGGCCCACCACCTTGCCAAAGCACCACCACCCGTTTTGCCGTCGGCGCATGATGCGGAAGCCCCGGCAAGGGGGCTTGGCCCGCTGGACCCGAACCGCTTTGGGGCGCCCCTAGGAGCGTTTGACGCCCCAAAAGCGAGGCCAAAGCAGCCGTGCCGAGCCCCGTGGCACTTTTCCCAAAAAGTTGCCTGCGCGTGACTCGAGCTTGATGGATTTGCCAGGGATTCATGATCGAAACAAGGGGTTGGCGGAGGGGACTCTCAGGTTTGACCTATCCTTAAGACCAGCGTTTATCATACTCAAATCGCGAACTCGAGGCACGACGAATTGTCCCTTCCCAAAAGGATTCCCCGCCGGCGATGCAGCCAAGCATTGGACTACCCGGAAAACGCCAAGGGAATAAACTTATCCCAACACCATCCTTGCCCTTACCCCCTGCCCTCCCTAGCCCAAGAGTGCTCCTGAGCGGGCCGAGGCACAGGCAACTCCACAGCAGAACTTCATGAGCGATCCAAAAAACAACGGCAAGAAACTCCTGGTCACCGCCGCCTTGCCCTATGCCAACGGCCACATCCATATAGGCCATCTGGTCGAGTACATCCAAACCGATATTTGGGTCCGTTTCCAAAAGCTTACCGGTCGACGCTGCATCTTCATCTGTGCCGATGATACCCACGGAACGGCGATCATGATCCGGGCGAGGCAAGAAGGTCGATCGGAACTCGAACTCATCGCCCAGATGCAAGCCGCCCACGAAAAGGACTTCGCCGGCTTCGGTATCCAATTCGATCACTACGGCTCGACGAACTCCGATGAGAATTATCAGTTGTGCTGCCAGATATGGGCAAAACTCCAATCCGAAGGCCTGATACGCCAAGCCGATGTCGAGCAGTTGTTCGATCCGCAAGCCGGTACCTTCCTGGCCGACCGTTTCGTCAAAGGTACTTGTCCGGTCTGTAAGTCCCCCGACGAGTATGGAGACAACTGCAGCAAGTGCAGCGCAACGTACTCGCCCAGCGATCTGATCGATCCGGTCAGCACCCTCTCGGGCGCAACACCGATCAAGAAAACCGCCAAGCATCTGTTTGTGCAAATCGAACAGCTACGGGGTTTTCTGACCGAGTGGATCCAATCGGGCCAACACCTCCAACCCGAGATCGCGAACTACCTCAAAGGCCACTTCCTGGGCAAACCCCTTCGCGATTGGGATGTTTCACGCCCCGAACCCTATTTCGGATTCGCTATTCCCGATAGCCCAGGGAATTATTGGTACGTCTGGTTCGATGCACCCATCGGATACATCGCTTCGACCTGGCAGTGGTGCAAACTGCATCAAGAGAACTTGGAGGATTGGTGGAAAAGCGATCAGACCGAAATCCATCATTTCATCGGCAAAGACATCACCTACTTCCATACGCTGTTTTGGCCCGGGGTCCTCAAGTCCGCCGGTTACTCCTTGCCTTCGTTTGTCCATATCCACGGATTCTTGACCGTCGACAAAGAGAAGATGGCCAAGACCAAAGGGACCATGATCCGAGCCAGCAAGTACCTCGAACTGCTCGATCCGTCTTACTTGCGCTACTACTACGCCAGCAAACTCGGATCGCGACCCGAAGACATCGACTTGAACCTCCAAGAATTCATCGCCAAAGTCGATTCAGACCTCGTCGGTAAAGTCGTCAATTTGGCCAGCCGTACCGCAAGGTTTGTCGAAGCCACCGGCCTGAGTGTCGAGTACCCCCACGATGGCGGCTTGTTCGCAGCCGGGGTCCTGGCCGGTGAAAAAATCGCTGAAGCCTACGAACAAGGCGATTACTCGCGAGCGATGCGATTGATCATGGAACTGGCCGACGCGGCCAACGCCTTTGTCGAAAATACCGCTCCATGGACCCTGAAAAAAGATCCCGGGCAACACGTCCGCTTGCAAGAAGTCTGCACCATCGTCCTGAACCTATTCAGGCAATTGTGCGTCTACCTCACTCCGGTCTTGCCGCAACTATCGGCCCAGTGCGGTAAATTGATGCAACGGGAAATTGTAGCTTGGAACGATAGCCAACAGCCACTCGTCGGGACGCAGATCTCGAAGTTCGAACACCTCATGCAACGCGTAGACCCCAAGAAAGTTCAGCAAATGATCGACGAAAGCAAAGAAGCATCCAAGTCCGAAACCCCAGCGGCAACCCCAGCAGGCTCAGCGGCCCCAGCGGCAACGGCAGCAGTCAGCACAAGCAACCCTGCCCAAGCCGCAGGAACCGAACCACAGGTCGCCGAGCCCCTGGTCGCCGAGCCGCTAGCTCCGACTTGCACCATCGAAGATTTCGCCAAGGTCGATCTGCGGGTCGCCCGAGTGATCAAGGCCGAGGAAGTTCCAGAGGCCAAGAAGTTGGTCAAGTTGACCGTCAGTCTAGGTGGCGATGAGACTCGTACGGTTTTCGCAGGGATCAAAGCCGCCTATTCGCTCGAGCAACTCCAAGACCGCTTGGTCGTCATCGTAGCGAACCTACAACCCCGACAAATGAAGTTCGGACTCAGCGAAGGTATGGTCACGGCCGCCGGAGCCGGCGGCTCCGAAGTCTTCCTGCTGGGGGTCGACTCCGGAGCCAAACCAGGACATCGAGTCCACTAACAGGCTGCCAAGTCCTGGCAGGCTACGGCCAATCGCTGCCTTGCAGTATGCAAGCGGCGTTTGATCGTCCCTACCGGTGCACCGAAGTGCTCTGCCATCTGGAGCATGCTCTGCTCCTCGATGTAGTAAGCGACCAACGTGGCTCGGTCGAGCTCCTTCAACTGGGCCAACTGCTCATGCAATCGCTTGCGAGTCTCTTCGCGAACCAACTCGGCCTGAGCGTCTTGCCCAGACTCGGCCGTGGCTTCCAAAATCTCCTGATCGATGAAAGCCAACTTCGCGCGACGCGTCCCTCGATTGATCGACATGCGGACGGTGATCTGCCGCAACCATCCAGAAAACGCTTCGGCTTGACTCAGTTGCGATAACTTGCGCCAAGCTTGAATGAATACGTCCTGGACCATCTCGTCGGCTTCGTCCCGATCGCTCAATCGCCGATAAGCGATCGCGAAGACTTGCCGTTCGTGCCTTTGAAATAATTCGCCAAACGCGTCGCGATCGCCAGCCAAGGAAGCGGTGACCAATTCAGTGACGCTCAGGATGCTGTAGTCGATTCGAATGAAATCGGACATGTTTTTTGTTCCATGATGCAAAACATTCTTCGTGTTCTTTGCGAACCGAAGCGATCGGATTTCACAGCGCCATGATGCGGATCGGATCGTCCGATGCGCGAAAAAGGCTGCGAAAAGATCGAGTGCCAAGTGACTGAGGGATTTTTTTCGAATCCAAGCCCCGTTTGGGATGCTCAGGAAATTCGAATTTTTGAAATCAAAAGGATGGGACGCAATTACCAAGAGCCGATCGCAAAGCGATCCTGCCGTCTGCATGTTCCGGTTGGTTCTTCACCCACCGGACTCCTAAGCGTGACGGAACTTGCTCCCGATGAACGGACCAACGCGGGGCGCATACACCCCAAGGGCCTGTTCATCAACGCCATCCTTCCCTCCTGCGACTCAAGATAGGACAAGAGGGTTTTCATGACGTTCCATGCTTTGACGATCGCCGTATTTTGCTGGTTGGCAAAAACGTGATTCCATCGTTTGGCACTGGTTATTAAACGCATGACATCCTCCTGTACCTTTTAGGCACAGCATGAGATGGGACAAAAAAGTCGGTTGCTCTCCGATGAGCCACCACCGGCTCTCGGACGATCAAAAAATCGTAGAGCCGATCGAATCGTAGCTGATCAAAACGAAAAAAACAACCAAAGTTCAATCAGTCGATGTTTCTGCATCGACCTCATTTTTAGACAATGAAAAAAAACAAAGGTTCAGCCCCAGAGCCCCTTTTTTCCAGAAATCCCCCCTTTCGATTTCCCTCCACACCCAAGAACCCCCCCTCCCGTCTCTTCTTCTTGCAAGACCGCAGGATAAAATTCGGATAAAATGATCAATCCCACCACCCCAAAATCGTCTGCCCCTGTCGAGCAACCCAACCCTATGCTTCCGGCCCCCTTGCAAAGAACATCCGTGCCAAGAACACCCCTGGCTGGCCGACTCCCCTCGTGGATCGGCTCTGCGGTCTGGATCGGCTGCCTGTGGGTTAGCTGCCTCTGGGTTAGCTCACTCTGGGTGCAGGGCCAAGACCCCGAGCCAGGGCTCAACCCTGATGGAAACACCCTGAGGCAATGGGTCCAAGAACTCGGCGACAGCCGCTTCGAAGTCCGCGATCGTGCCTCCGGGAAACTCAGCAAGCTTTCAACCGACCAATTGGACCCCCTCCAAGAGCTCCTCAAAGGATCGACAGATCCGGAAATCACCGTCCGACTCTCGAGCGTCGTCGCTAAGCTCAAAGCCGAACGACAACAGCAAATCGTCAGCGGTTTTCTGCGCGACCCGGATATCCTCAACGACCACGGACTGCACGGCTGGTCGAGCTTCGCCCGTGTCGCCGGCCCGAGCCGCAGCTCGAAACGCTTGTTCCTGCAACTCTACGAACGCCACGCAGAACTCGTCGAAGAGGCGCTCGAGGACCCCAAGCTCGCTACCGAACGGGGCCGTAAAGTCCTCAGCCGCATCCAAGACTCGGAGATCCGACGGACCGAAGGGGACAAATCCGATGGACTTGCCCTGCTCTACTGCGCATGTGCCTCCCAAGGGGACGAGGATTCCAAAATCGCCGCCATGGCCCTGCGGATCCTCCTGCGAGCCCCCTACAACCAATGCCTTCGCGACCCGCAGTCCAAACGCCCCATCGAGACGATGATGGAACAATGGGCAGGAACGATCGACGGAAGCTACGAACAGACCACCGCCTTGCAAATCATGGTCGAAGCCAACCTCTCGCCCGTCAGAAGCTTGGCCAAACGCATGCTCCTGTCCTACGATTCGAACAAAAACCCAGCCACCAAAGATCCTAACGCCCCCCGCGAGCCGAACGAGCCAGTCGACCCCATCGAGCCACGAGACATCGCCAGAGCCTTCCAGGTCTTCTTCAAATTCGGAAAAGCCGAAGACCTTCCGCTGCTCGAAAAATGGCTCGATAACACCGATGTGTGCGAAGAAATCTCCTCGCTCAATCCACCGGGCATGATGGTCCCTCGCCTAGTCCCTCGTCCACCCATCCCCGGCGCACCGGATCGCCCCATGGCTACCGTCGAACTTCGCGATGCGGCCCTGCTTGCTTGCATGCAAATCGCGGGCATGGACTACCGATTGCATTTCCCGACCGTCCGCAATTCGGCCCTCTGGGGCTTTATCCCCAGTTCAATCGCGTTAAATACCGACTCCGAGGCCGTCCGCGCTGCACGTCTGGAAGCTTGGAAACAACGACCCCGATGAACCAACCCGATCCGATGGAATTCGACGACGACTCCTGGCTCCTCGACCAAGAGCTCGAACCGCTTAGCGATGAACACTGGATGCGCCAGGCACTTAAACTGGCCCAACAAGCTGCCGAGCAGGACGAAGTGCCTGTCGGTGCCATCATCGTCCACCAGAACAAAATCATCGCAAGCGCCTTCAACCAACGCGAGCAACTCGCCGATCCGACGGCCCATGCCGAAATGATCGCCATCACCCAAGCCGCCTCCCATCTGAACTCCTGGCGATTGCTCGATTGCTCGATGTTCGTGACCCTCGAACCTTGCCCTATGTGCGCAGGGGCAATCCTCCAAAGCCGAATTCCTCGCATCGTCTACGGCGCCCTCGACCCCAAAGCCGGTGCCGTCGTATCCCTGTTTCAACTGCTCAATGACCCGCGA
>Ga0315903_10007028_pt1 | contig 14176 bp, 13 predicted proteins | sample LakEriMetagenome_7_FD_203524 | JGI IMG/M metagenome (GOLD analysis project Ga0315903, IMG submission 203524) | Freshwater fungal communities from buoy surface, Lake Erie, Ohio, United States - Buoy 2 MA119 | ecosystem: Environmental > Aquatic > Freshwater > Lake | place: USA: Lake Erie, Ohio...
GCCAATCCAGCAGGGCCTTGACATCGGCAACAGAACTGGCTGGGGCACGAAACGGCAACATCGCCATCGGACTGCGCTCCGGCCGCACAAGCCAGCTCAAATCTCGCTGAGGAATCAGCACAAATCCCCGGTAACGCACCACCGACTGGGGAAGATCGATCGCATAGGGGCTGACAGCCATGGAGATGAGCTGGGCTCGTTTCGGCATTAAAGCCCTTGCCACAAGAGAGTCAGCTGGCCTCCGACTCTCTTCCGATTTGCGTGAAGAATCCCGGCTGTCTCGCGTCTCAACCAAGAACCCTTGCAACGACTGCGTCAAGACCGGTTCAGCGCAATGCTGTAGCGAACGAGACCGTGCTCCTGGATACATCTCTTCGGTCAGGATCAGCTGAAAAAAGCAGAGCCCAGCTATCCCGAGAGCGGGGACAACTGGGCCGCTGCTGGGTTCAGGCTGGGATCAGCGCAACCTCGCGGTAGGGCACGAAGTTAGCCTTGCGGGTGCCGCAGATCGGGCACGTCCAGCTGTCGGGAATCGCCTCGAACGGCGTGCCTGCCACGATGCCGGAATCCGGATCGCCGACGGCCGGGTCGTAGATCACCGAGCACACCTTGCAGATCCACTTGCCCGGCACCGGCTGGCTGGCCTCGGCCGCCTTGCCCTCGCCGCGCAGGGCCCGCAGGGCCACGCCATAGCGATCGGCGTGATGGTGTTCCACCGGCTCCAGCAAGCCGAAGTTGCGGCCCGCCCTTTGGAAAATGGCGGCATGGTCCTTCGACTCGGCGATCTGCTCCTGGAATTCGGCTTCCGCGCCGCCATCGGCATCGCTGCGGGCCTGGGCGGCAAACTCCGGATACATGGTGGTGTACTCATAGGTTTCGCCCTCGATCGCCAGCTCCAGGCAGCGGGAGAGGATCGCCTGCTTGGCCTCCGGGCTGAGGCTGGCGGGATCGCTCACCACCAGCTCCGGGTGCAGCAGGCGGAAGTGGGCGAAGGCGTGCTCGGTCTCCTGGGCGGCGGTGTCGCGGAACAGCTTGGCCAGGGCGGTGTTGCCGAGCTTGGCGGCCACATCGGCGAAGAAGAGGTACTTGCGGTTGGCCATGCTCTCGCCGCCGAAGGCGGCTTCGAGGTTGGCCATGGTGCTGGGCTTGGAGAGATCCATGGGTTGGGGGAACTGGGTCAGGGGGAGCTAGGGCGGGGCGAGCTGGGGCGCCGACTGTCGCGCTGCCGATCAGTCTACCCCTAAGTCGGAATGAGTATGAGTTATCCGGGGCGGCTGTCGGGCGCGCCCAGGGCGGTCAGCAGCTCCGCCAGATCCACAAGGGCGATGGGGCTGGCCCGATCCGACACCGCCTCGGGCGGCACCCACGGGCTGCCAGGCACCAGGCCGCCGCAGCTCTACAGCACGTGCGGTACAGCGCCATGGCGCTCCTCCTCCAGCAGGTGGTGCACGTGCTGGCGGAGGCGATGCCGCCCCGCCGGGAAGTCGGCGGATGGGGAGGCCTCAGAGGTGGTGCCGACGGCATCGCCAACGGCGGCTGGGCGCAGAGGCTGAGCTTCAGTAGCTTTCGCCATTGCGGCGTTGATGCACCGCCGTGGTGGCCTCCGGGTCGAGCAGGGCGCCACTGCTGACCTGGGCATAGATCAGCCAGTGATCACCGCACTCCATCCGCTGCTTCACCTCAGCCTCCAGCCAGGCCAGGGCCCCCGGCAACAGCGGCTGACCGCCAGGGGAGGCCCCCAGCTCCAGACCCTCCAGGCGGTCGGCACCCGGAGCGAAGGGCTTGAGGAAGCGCTTCATCAACTCCTTCTCACGCCCCGCCGCCAGCACGTTGAGCGCAAAGCAATCACCCACGTGCAGCAGGGTTTCCACGGCCCGGTCCCTGGCTACCGCAAGGGTGAAGCCAGGGGGGCTGAAGCTGGCCTGGCTGACCCAGCTGGCCACCATGGCACCGCTGGCCGCCGCCTCCCCCTCGCCGCGGCGCACCGTGACGATCGAGAGCGGGCCGACAACGCGGCCCAGGGCTTGCAGGGCTGGATTGCTGCTGCTTTCGCGGATCCCGCCGGCCGGACGGCGCAGGCTGCGGCGCCGTCGCTCCGTGATCAGGTCGCGTCCAAGGGCGACGCCGGTCTCCTCCAGGGTGCGCAGCGTGGCGGCATCTGGACTGAACTTCACCCGGATCGGCTCGAACGCGAAGGGGAAGCCGCCATCGCGCAGCTTGGTCTCCAGCAGGTCGATCGCCTCACCGCTCCAGCCGAAGCTGCCGAACACCCCCACGGGCTTGTTGCGGTCGCCCTCGGCAAGCACGCTGCCGAGGGCGGAGACGATGGGCGTGGGAGCGTGGCCACCGAGGGTGGGGGAGCCGATCAGCAGGGCATCACAGGAGCGAATCGTGCGTAGCAAGACCTCCGGCTCGGCGAATTCGCAGTTGAGGCTCTCCACCCGCACGCCACTGCGGGCCACTCCGTGGGCGATGGCGTCGGCGATGGCTGCGGTGTTGCCATAGGCGCTGGCGTAAAGCAGGGCCACCGAAAGGTTGGTGCGTCCCTGGCTCTCCCCCCAGCGGCGGTAGTCGGCCAGCAGGCTGCGCCAGCTGTCGGCGATGGCTGGTCCGTGGAAGGGGGCGATGACGCGGATCGGCAGGTCGTCGAGCCGATCGAGCAGCATCTCCACCTGGCGGGCCATCGGCGCCATCAGGCAGTCGTAAAACCAGCGACGATCCTCTTCAGTGCTGCTGCGGTTGGCCTCGGCAAAGGCTTCGACGCAGAGGTGGGCGGAAAAGTATTTGCTGCTCATCAGCAGACCCGTGCTCTCTTCGAACGCGATCAGGGCGCCGGGCCAGCGGGGCGTGGGGGCGGGGATCAGGCGCAGGCGCAGGCGGCCTGCCAAGGGGCGGCACACCTCCTGCTTGATCACGTCGATCGGTGGCAGAGGAGGGAGGGGCTGTGGCTCAGGGGCGCCGGCGGGGGCGGGCCGCCGCTGCTCCCAGAGCTCGCGCACCACCTTGGCACCGGCGTTGGAGGCCACCAGCGCCAGGTTGGGCCAACGCTCCAGCATCGCCCGCAGCAGCTCCACCCGGTTGGGGTTCACCACCCCAACAACCACCTTGAGGGCCGCATCGGCGGGCACCCGCTCCGCCAGGACGGCGAAGAAGGGTTCGGCGTAGGTCATGCCTGGCGGGTGGATCAACACCGGCGGCACCGGGTGGCCATCGTCGGCCACCCCGGCTTCGAACAGGAAGCTGTTGGCGCAGGTGCCGCGCTCCAGGCCGTACTCCACCTCGAAGCGCAAGCGCTTGGGGCTGAGGCCGCGCAGGCATACGAGCCCCTGCTCAATCGGCAGGATCAAGACGCGGCGGCCAGCGTCCCTCGGCGCGACAGCGGGAGTGGCGGCGGGAGTGGCGGCGGCGGACGCGGCGGAGGGAGCTGTTGTGGAGGGAGCGGGGGTAGTGGAACTGGCTGGAGTGGTGGTCATCTCAGTAATGGTTGCCCACCTTGCGGTGATGCACAGCGGTGCTGGCGGTGCTGTCGGACACCTTGCCCTGCTCCACCTCGGCGTAGATGATCCAGTGGTCGGGTCCCTCCATCCGCTGAACCACCCGGCAACCCAGGAAGGCGAGAGCATCTCCGAGCACGGGCCCGCCCTCGGCGGCCCCCTCCAGCACGTTCACACCGGCGAAACGGTCGGAGCCGGGGGGGAAGCGGCGCAGGAAGTGGCGCAGGAGCTTTTGGTGGTTGTCCTCGCGCAAGATGTTGAGCACGAAGCGGTCGCCCACCTGCATCAAGGATTCAATCGCACGGTCCTTGGCCACCGCCACGGTGATGCCGGGCGGCTCGAAGCTGGCCTGGCTCACCCAGCTGGCCACCATGGCGCCGCTGCGGGCAGCCTGGCCCTCACCCTGCTGGGCCGTGACCACGTAGAGGCCCCCGGACAGGCGGCCGAGGGCCTTGTCGACGTCTCCATCGAGGGACTTCATCGCCGCGATCGTCTTCTCGCGGGTGAGCAGCTGGCCCAGGTCCGTGCCGGCCTCCTCGCAGCGCTGGTAATCGGAAGCGCCGGGAACCTGGCGGATGCGCAACGGCAAAAAGGCCTCCTGGGCCTTGAGGGAGCGCAGCTGGCCGGCGACGGAATCGATCGGCTCGTCATGGCCGCCGAAGGCGTCGTAACAGGCCAGCCACTGTTTGGGCTTGAGGGCCGCCAGCAGGGTGCCAACCGAAGCCTGTAGGTCGGGATCGGGGACGGCCGGCCAGGTGGGCACGACGACCGCGGCGGCCTCACCGATCAGGGCACTCAGTTCCTGGGGGTCGGTGGCGCGGAGGTCGACGAGCTGCACCTGGGCCTGGGCCTTGGCAACGCCGCGGGCGATGGCCTGGCTGATCCGGTCGCAGAAGCCGTACTGACTCACATAACACACAGCGACATAGGCCTCGCCCACGCTGCGCTGGCCGCTCCACTCCCGATAGTCGCCGATCCAGAGGGGCAGATGATCGCGTAACAGGGGGCCATGGCCCACGGCGATCATGCGAATCTCGGGCAGGGCCTCCATGCGCTTGAGGGCCTGCAGCACGCTGCGGGCATTGGGGCCCATCAGGCAGTCGTAATAGAAGCGGAAATCCGGGGCGATGGCACCGGGGTCAACATCGAAGAGATCGTCCGAGCAATAGTGGAGACCGAAAGCATCGCAGGTATAGAGAATGCCGCTGCCGTGGTCGAAGGAAAAGATCGTGTCCGGCCAGTGCAGATTCGGGGCGCTGAGGAACTCAAACCGGTGGGCCACGCCGCTCTCAGGGTTGCTGCCCAGATCCAACGTCTCGCCGCTCTTCACGGCACGGCTGCGGAAGGGGCGATGCACCTGGTTCTCCAGAAACTGGATCGCCACCTTGGAGGCCACGATCTCGATCTCGGGGTTGAGGTCGAGCAGATGGCCGATCAGGCCGGAATGGTCCGGCTCGGTGTGGGACACGATCAGGACATCGATCTCCCCGGGATCGATCTGGCCCCGCAGCAGCGGCAGCCAGGTGTCGGCAAATTTGAGGTGGCTGGTGTCGATCAGGGCGGTGCGCTCACCGCGCACCAGGAAGGCGTTGTAGGTGGTGCCGTTGCGCAGGCCAAACTCGATGTCGAAGCGGCTGCGATCCCAGTCGAGGGAACGAATCGCGGTGGTGTCCGCAGCGATCGCCTCGCATTGCAGGCTGAGGCGGGGCGCGGCGCTGGTGGCGGGGTTGATTTGGGTTGCCGTCATGGTGTGGCAGTCCTTAGGCGGCGGTGGAAGCAACTGTAGGCAGGGTCCACGGGGGAGGGGGAATCGGCATGGTCGTCAGGGCAACCTCGGCGCCTCGCAGCCGTCGGGAACCGGAGCGGACGTTGGGACCCCCTCTGGCAGACGGGCCAAGCCGCTGCTATGCCAGGGGTACGCCCCGCCACCGCAGCGGTTATGCCGCACCTCGTCGATCCAAGAGAGGCATCCTTTATGGGTTCGGACTTGACCACGCCTCCGTCCGATTTGGCGTGGTTCCGAAAGGCCATCCGCCGGGGGCAGGAGCACCTGGTGGAGACTTCACGCTCCTGCCGCTTCCGGCCCCCCACCGACCTGACGATCAGCGAGCTCAGCCTGCTGGACGGCGATGGCGGTAACAGTGCACCGATCGTCGCTGAGATTCTTGATCTCAGCGACGATGGCATGAAGATCGCGATCAGCCCAGGCCCTGACCTGCGGGCGGGGCAACTCTGCCTGCTGCGCTTCCAGCCGGACTCCGGCAAGGGCTACCAGCTGCGCGGTGCCGTGCGCTGGCTGGAGGTCAGCACCTTCATCCTGGTGTTCGGGATCCAGCTGTTGGCGGCCGCGTCTTCGGCCCCAGAGGCCTGAGCTGGCGCCAACCCCCAAGCTGCAACAGGCCGCTCAAAGCCACCACCAGCGGGCGAAGCTGGCCGCCTGGCCGCGGGCCATGCCCGGCGAATCCCGCAGGGTCCAGAGGCGGGCGGCCTCGATCCGAAACGGTCGCCCTTGCCGATCGACGCGTAGGCCGCTGTAGCCCCGCAGCGCCTCCTGGTCGAGGGCTCGGGCCAAGGCCAGGGCCCGATCGGCCCGCTGTTCCGGTGCGGCGGTCAGGCGGGAGGGCAGGCCCACCATCTCGTGCCAACGGCGCCGCCACAGCGCCAGGGCGGCCCGGTTGGCGTAGATCAGCCGGGGGTCATCGCCGCCGTCGTGGGCCAGCACCACGCGCGCCGCTGTGAACAGCTCCTGGGCCCGTTGGCGCGGGCTGAGATCGGCCGCCAGCCCCGCCAGCAGCGGCTGGCCGAAGGCCCGCTGGTGCCCCTCCAGGATCCAGGCGACCCGGCGCAAGACCGGAGGCAGCAACCAGGGCGGTTCCTGGCAGGGCCCGGGGGCGCGATCCAGATCGCCAACGGCCGGAGCCGCGGCGGAGGGGACGGCCGGCGTGGGCGTGGGCTCAGCGGCGAGGCGGCTGGACATGGGCCCGGGGGGACAACGGGTTCAGGCGATGGAGCAGGGGAGGTGGCGTAGCCGCACCGTCCAGCCCGTGGGCCGGCGCACGGGCAAACCCATGGCAACCTGTCTAGGGACTTTGGAGCAGGCGCGGGCAGTCGGACCGCGCACGCAGGCCAACGGCGACCTGCTCCGCAACGGGACCTGGCGGAGGATCATGGCGCCCTGCAGCGCCGCGGCCTTGCGTCCGATTCCGCCCTCACCCCAGCCCCCTGGTGCGGCACCAGCGGCGGGCCATGCCGGCTCGGCGGCGCCGCGGCCCAGGCCGGCCAGCCAGGAGGAGCGGGGTGGTGGAGACCGGCGGCTGAGGCCCGATCAGCTCTGGATCGGGCCTCAGCCGCTCCTTATCGGTCAACGACGGCCACGGGCCCTGAGATGCCTGGCCCTCCTGGCCCTGCTGCTCGCCAGCGCTGGCTGCCAGCCGGCCCACCTGCGCCCCAGTTGGCGGGTGTACCCCCTGCCCCGCCAGGTGGCGAACGATGGCCTGGCGATCGTCAACCAACCCGATGGGTATGGACTGCACATCTGGGTCGAGACCGATACCAGCCTGGAAGGCGTTTGCCGCCCGCGCTGGAATCCAGCTGCGGCCAGGTTGTTCAATGGCAATGGCTCAGCCCCCTTCAGCTCCGGCTTGGCCACCCCGGCGGAGTTCTACGAGGCGGTGCGGCGAGGGCCGGTGCGGCAGGCCCTGCGGCACCAGATCCAGGCCCTTTGCCGCCAACGGGCGCCCCGCAGCGATTTCGTCTGGAGCGAGCCGCCGCGCCGTGCCGCCGACTACAAACCACCACCGCTGGCCTCGCTGGAGGAGCGCCACCTGCTGAGCGATCCGGACGCGATCAAGCGCGCCGAGCAGAAGTTGTTGGGGGTCCCTCCCGGTGAACAGGACGCCGACGCGGGCCAACCAACCACTGGCCAAACCCAACCGGCGGCGGGCCAAGGCAAGCCGCCAGCGGGCAGGGGCAGCTCGGCGTCGGGCCAGGGCAATACAACCTCCGGGAGGGGCAACTCCCCAGCGGCACCGCGGCCCCAACAAGCTCGCTGAACCGGGTGCCAAACGCTCACACGACAGGCCACCAACCCGCCGGCTCAGCTTCGGCAGGGCTGCCGGAACGTGCTGAGCGCCAAAGACCAGCGATCTGGCCTGCCATCAAGCGGCACGGCGGCGCCTCTGGGGCGGCGCCTCTGGGGCGGCGGACCAGCGGCTCGTCCCGTTTCCAGTCACAGGGCTCCAGCCCCTCCACCGGCAACTGGGCGGCCAAGCGCCTCCGCAGGGGCGCGAACAGCGATTCCACCCTCGCCTTCTGCTTCGCCCAGCAGCTGGCCAACTGTCGACCGATCTCCATCTGGCGCCCGGTCCGTCCGCTCCGGGTTCGGCAAACCGACCAAGCAAGCCAAGGCACCGCAATACCCCGGGGGCAGGCGCAGATCCCAGAGCGTCTCCCCCTCCCGCAAGCCGAGGCCAGCCAGCCGGCGGCCGTCCCGTGCCGAGCCATCGCTTGCGCCAGCGGCTCCTGGCCGCAAACCCAGCGGCGCCCCGGGCCTCGGCCCAGGCTCCCGCACCCCTTCCGACCAGGCCAGCTCCGCCTGCCGCCGCAGCGCCTCCAAGCCCGCCAACCCCAGGCCAGATGCCTTCAGGCGGGCCTCCAGGCGACACCAGGCCTGCAGGAAGGCCTGGGGCTGAACTTGGGTTGGCAGACGCTCCAGCTCACGGCATTCGGCGTCGCAAAGCAAGCGCTCAGCCAGCGGTCGCCACTCCAACTGGGGCCGAAGCTGCTCCACATCTACCCCCAGTGGGTAATCGGAATGCAAGGCCAACAGGATCAGGTCACCCGAATGGCTGAGGTTGAAGTGTGGCCCCAGGGGGCAGAAGGGCTTGCCATGGCAGTCGCGCCGCAACGGCACACCCTGCGGCGGGTAGCGATGCCATAGGCCCAGGAGCCGCCTCAGGCCGGCACGGCCCAGCAGATGCCGCTCCCGATCCTCCGGCCGTCGCAGGCGTTCCGCCTGCTGGCGCTCCTGCGGCGTCAGCCAGGCCAGCGCTGGCGAATCGGCCAATGGCCGCAGCGCCCAGCGCTGGCGATCGAGTTGCAGCAGCAAGGGAGGCTGCGAGGCTGACGGCTGTAAGGGATGCAGCCACACGGCGGGATCCTCCAGGGGATCCCAGGGGCGGGGGCTGAGGGTCATCGCTGGGTCCATGGCCGGCGACGGCTGGGCGGCACACCCTGACGGGCCTGGTACGGGCTGCGCATGGGGCACAAGGCCATGGCTGATCGGCGCAACGGCCTGGCGCGGGCTGAACCGTAAGCCCCTGGCCCCCTGGGCCACCGGCGCCAGAGTCGACGGGGCGGTCATCCCTGGGGCCGTCATCCGTGGCGGCGGTCTCGGTCGATGGCGCGGCTGATCCGAAGCATTCCCGAGCAAGGCGCGAGCGATAGCCAGCGATCGAATGCCCCCATTCAGCTGCGGTTCACTGTTTAGATCGTTGCCTAGTCATGCCTAAGCGCCATCCAGAACCCGCCCGACTGAACAGCTTCAGCAACACCCCTCCCAGTCGATCAAGGCTGGCCCCGAAGCGGGAAGCTCAACCCTGCCGATCCAGGCAGACGACCGTGAGAGCACAGGGCTGCGGACAGGCTATACGTCTAGATGCGCTGGCTAGTTGGCAGATGGTTTCTGCATGGTGAGGATAAGCAGGCCAACATCGACCCGGCTCAGCACGAGGTCTTGGCGCCAGCCGAAACGGCAGGCAGGCTGCGGAGCCAGCTCCCGGCCGCAGCAATCATGCAGCATGGATGATTCATCCGCTCTGCAGCAGCATTGGAACAGCTGATGGTTTCGACAGGACGGGAGATCCGCATCTGCAATGAGCCTTGGCAAAACCAAATGGGCTGTCTAGGCTGAACAGGTCTTGTTACTTTAACCATGGCCCAAATCCATGAAGTTCTTAAGCAGAATGTCCTCGAGGCCGACCGAGATCCGGCGGTCGATACCGGCGCGGCGTCGCTGCGGCTGATCCAGGAGTGGCTGGCTGCCCATGAGGAGGAAATCGGCGCCAAGGCGGTGCCGGTGCCAACGGAATTCAATGGCACGATGATGCAGTGGTTTCACTGGTACGGCGAAGCCGACGGCCAGCACTGGCAGCGACTGCGGCAAGCGGCTCCTGAGCTGGCAAAAATCGGAATTACAGGGTTGTGGTTGCCCCCTGCCAGCAAGGGCGGCAGCCGATTCGATGTGGGCTACGGCAGCTATGACCTGTTCGATCTGGGGGAGTTCAACCAGAAGGGCTCGGTAGCCACCAAGTACGGCACCCGGGCGGAGTTTGAAGCCGCGATCAAGGCCTGCCATGCCGCCGGCATTCAGGTGTATGCGGATACGGTGTTTAACCACAAGATGTGGGCGGATGCCGCTGAAACCTATGCGGCTACCCCCTACGACCCCGCCAACCGCAACCGCGCCCTGGAGGGGGAGCAACCGATCCAAGCCTGGACCCATTTCTGCTTCGAGCAACGGCAGGGCCAACACTCGGGCATGCGTTGGCATTGGTACCATTTTGACTCGGTGGACCACAACCAACTGCGGCCTGGCTACAACGCCATCTGGCTCACCCAGGGGGCCGGTTTTGCTAGCAATGTTGATCTTGAGAAGGGAAATTACGACTACCTGATGGGCTGTGATCTTAACATTAATCATCCCGAAGTTCGCGGCGAGCTCAAGCACTGGGGTCGCTGGATGCACGACATCTTCAAGGTGGATGGCTTCCGATTGGATGCCATCAAGCACATCAGCAGCGATTTCTTCCTCGACTGGATCAACGATCTCGATCAACACGCCAAGCACAGCCACTTCGTGGTTGGTGAATATTGGACCTATGATTTGCCCGCGCTCTCCTGGTATGCCGCCAACTCCGGCGGTCGCATGCACCTATTCGATGCACCGCTACACCGCAACTTCCACGTGGCCAGCATCAGCGGAGGCCACTACGACATGCGTCGCCTGCTGGATGGCAGCTTGATGCAAACCATGCCGCTACTGGCCGTGACGCTGGTGGACAACCACGACACCCAACCGCTGCAATCCATGGAATCAGTCGTGGAGGGGTGGTTCAAGCCTCTGGCCTATGCCTTCATTATGCTACGCGACCAGGGTTATCCCTGCCTGTTCTACGCCGACTACTATGGCGCTCACTACAAGAGCAGGAAAGGCAACGACGGTCCCGAGTATGAGATCTGGCTGACCAGCCATCGCTTCCTGATCGAGCGTTTCCTGCTGGCCCGCAAGCACTGCAGCTACGGCCCGCAGTACGACTACATCGATCACGTCAACACCATCGGCTGGACGCGGCTGGGAACCCCGGGCCACCCGCGGGCGATGGCGGTGTTACTGAGCGATGGCCCGGCAGGCAACAAGTGGATGGAGGTGGGCAAACGCAACACCAGCTTCCGCGATCTCACCGGCCATATCCGTGAGGCGATCACCACCAATGGCGATGGCTGGGCGGAGTGGCGCTGCCCGGGCGGTTCCGTCTCCGTGTGGGTCGAGGAGGCGGCTTTGGCGGAGATGGGGGTGGACAATCTCTGAGCGCCTGGCAACCGAAGCTCCTGGCCTCTCAGCATCCGAATGGGCGCGGAGAGGCCAGGAGCCCGAGCCTCGGGCCAGAGCTGGAAGGCAATCGCCAACAGTGAGGTGGCGAACCCTGGGGCTCGGCAGCGATCGCGACGGAGCCAACAGGGCAGCCGCCCTTTTCAGCCGATGCCAATCACCTCGCACGTGGGCGCTGCCTGGGATCACCTGGTCCTGCAGGAAGGCTGCTCCGCATCTGTTGGCGTCTGTTCAGCGGAACAGCCGGCTGCCCGGCGCTCCCCGCCCAGCGCTGCGGGAGAATCCCCAAACTCCCAGCCGCCCTGCGGCACCTGCCCCCATGCTCCTCGACCTCAGCGGCAAGAAGGCCCTCGTCACCGGCATCGCCAACAACAAGTCGATCGCTTGGGGCATTGCCCAGCAGCTGCATGCCGCCGGTTGCGAGCTCGGGGTCACCTACCTGCCTGATGAGAAAGGCCGTTTCGAGGGCAAGGTGCGCGAGCTCACCGCACCGTTGGGGCCGACCCTGTTCGAGCCCCTCAACGTGCAGGACCCGGCCCAGATCGAGGCCGTGTTCGCCAAGGTTGCCGAGCAGTGGGGCAGCCTTGATGTGCTGGTGCATTGCCTCGCCTTCGCCGGTAAGGAGGAGCTGATCGGCGATTATTCCGCCATCAGCCCCGAGGGCTTCGCCCGGGCGTTGGAGGTGAGCGCCTACTCATTGGCCCCCCTCTGCCGCCATGCCAAGCCCCTGTTCAATCCGGGCGCCAGCGTGATCACCCTCAGCTACCTAGGCGCCGAACGGGCCATCCCCAACTACAACGTGATGGGTGTGGCCAAGGCGGCCTTGGAGGCCTCGGTGCGCTATCTGGCGGCGGAACTCGGCCCGGAGAAGCAGGTGCGGGTCAACGCCATCAGCGCCGGCCCGATCCGCACCCTGGCCAGCAGCGCCATCGGCGGCATTCTTGACATGATCCACAACGTGGAAGAGAAGGCCCCCCTGCGCCGCACCGTCACCCAAGATGAGGTGGGCGGCACGGCGGCGTTCCTGGCCAGCCCGCTGGCCAGCGGCATCACCGGCCAGGTGATCTACGTGGACGCCGGCTACTGCATCACGGGGATGTAAGGGCAGGCTGGCATCAGGCCAGTGGGTTGATCAGCAGCAGGCCAGTGAAGCGGCGGAAGTCAGAGTCGGCGGAACAGAGGCTGCAGTTCTGCTCGATGGCCAGGGCAGCCAGGTGGGCGTCGTTGCTGAGATTGCCTGCGCTGCCCACCTGCAGGAGCAGCTGCTGCAGGATCGACCAGTGCCGCTCGCCTGGCGTCAGCACCTTCACCAGAGGATGCTCGATCCAGCTCTGTACAAGGTGGAGGGCCTGCTCCAGAGTGAGAGGACGTGACAGCAGTTTCGGCTGGGTCGAGATCCTCAGCACCGAAACCGCCACCTGCCAAGGCAGGGCGATGGGTTCCTCGCCACTGAGCACGTCCTCCAGCCAGGCCCGACAGGGCGGATGTTGGGGGTGTCGCTCAGGCAGGCGTAGAGCCAAACGTTGGTGTCGATCAGGATCACCGGCCCTGCCGCAGCTTCTTGATCAGCTCCTGGTCGTCCAGGGCGGCAGCCAGCTGGTTGGCCTTGGTGAGGTCGACACCGGGAGCGAGGGGGCCTGTGGAGAAGGTTGGACACACGTAACGGGGCCGGGCCGCCGTCGCGGGCTTCTCCAGGCCAGCGCGCAGGGTCTCATTCACCACCAGCTTGAAGGGCTTTCCGGTATCAAGGGCCTTCTGCCGCAGCTGGCGCAGCAGGCCGTCGTCGATGGTGAGGGTGGTGCGCATAGCATCAAGATGCTGGTGCCGAGGGCATCATGGCATCAACAAAAGCCGGTTTTCGCTGGCAGCCGTTCCAGCAGGTGTCTTAGTAGGAGTGAGGTGGCCAGATCTCCCACGGGGGCCATCCGTGCTGGCCCTCCATCAATCCACCCAGAGGTCCGCCAGCTCCACGCTCAGCCTGGGGAAATTCTCCCCGCCGTCGAGAACTCGCGCGATTCAAGCCGCTGCTCGCGGGTGAGGGGTAGGTCGGGGGGCAGGAGCACGGGGGCGGAGGTTGGTGGCGAGAAGCTCATCTCCCCATGGGTCTGCTTGCGAGAATGTAGGGCGAATTCACGGTGTGGCTCCGTAGGTGGTGGGTCATTTTTTGTCCGCAGAGCCGGAGACGAGGCGGCGGCCATCCGGGCTGAACGCCACAGAAAGTACCCAACTTCCATGGCCCTTGAGGGGTGGGCCGATCGCTGCGCCGCTCTTCGCGTACCACAGCCGCACTGTTGCATCTCCGGAACTGACAATCAGGCGGCCATCCGGGCTGAACGCCACAGAAAAAACCGCACCCGTATGGCCCTTGAGGGATCAGGCCTCGCAGCCTCGCCATACCGATCACGGCCGCGCTGCCAGCCAGGCGGAGAGCCAGCTCGTGAGCCACCCCCCGACCGGCGCGCTCATCGAACAACACCAGCACATCCGGACCGCTGGCCAGGGCCAGCCGGATGCTGGCGGCTTCCCCCTCATCGAGATCAGGCAATGCCGGTTCTCTGCCGGCGGTGGCCGTCGTTGCAACCAACCCATCCACCCCGTGGCCAGGGCGATCAGGGGGCTGGCGGTGGCGATGACGACTGCAGCCATTGCTCCACGGTATCGAGAACGTGATGGGTGTGGCCAAGGCGGCCTTGGAGGCCTCGGTGCGCTACCTGGCGGCGGAACTCGGCCCGGAGAAGCAGGTGCGGGTCAATGCCATCAGCGCCGGCCCGATCCGCACCCTGGCCAGCAGCGCCATCGGCGGCATTCTTGACATGATCCACAACGTGGAAGAGAAGGCCCCCCTGCGCCGCACCGTCACCCAGGACGAGGTGGGCGGCACGGCGGCGTTCCTGGCCAGCCCGCTGGCCAGCGGCATCACCGACCAGGTGATCGACGTGGACGCCGGCTACTGCATCACGTGGATGTAAGGGCCGCCGGGCCATCCAGCCAAGCCAGCCCCGCTGATGACGGCGCAAGCCTGAGGGATGCCGCCACGCCGCCGCGACCGCCAGCCCCGACAATACAGATATAC
>Ga0315903_10007035_pt1 | contig 14172 bp, 12 predicted proteins | sample LakEriMetagenome_7_FD_203524 | JGI IMG/M metagenome (GOLD analysis project Ga0315903, IMG submission 203524) | Freshwater fungal communities from buoy surface, Lake Erie, Ohio, United States - Buoy 2 MA119 | ecosystem: Environmental > Aquatic > Freshwater > Lake | place: USA: Lake Erie, Ohio...
TCCGCCGCCGCCGGGTCCGGCCGCCGCGGCTCCGGCAGGCTGTACGACTCGTCGAGCCAGCGGCCGAGGTCGATCAGCCGGCAGCGGTCGCTGCAAAACGGCACCGTGGGCGTCTTCTGCAGATCGACGGCCACGTCGCAGACGGGGCACCGCGGCATGTCAGCCTTCGCCCTTGGGCTTCGACTCCGGCTTCCCGCCCTCGGCCGCCTTGCCGCCGGACGGGCCCTTGTCGGCCTCGGCGCCCTTCTTGTAGGAGTCGCTGCGGTAGTCCGTCTTGTAGAACCCGGATCCCTTGAACACGATCGCGCCGCCGGCGCCGATCAGCCGCCGCAGCTTCTTCTTGCCGCACTTGGGGCAGGTCTTCTTCACGGCGTCGGTCATCGACTGGAACAGCTCGAAGGCGTGTCCGCAGCCGTCGCACACATAATCGTAGGTCGGCATCGCCTCATCCTCCCTTCGCGACGATCACCTGGGCCGGCCGGACGACCCGGTCGTGGAGCCGGAAGCCGCGGCTCGCCGTGCCCACGACGGTGCCCGGAGCCGCGGCGGTGCCGGGCTGCTCCAGGATGGCCTCGTGCACGGCCGGGTCGAAGGCGGTGCCGTCGGTCTCGATCGTCAGGCAGCCGTGGGCGGCGAGCAGCTTCTCGATCTGCTGGCCGGTCATGCGGAAGCCCGCCCGCAGGCTCTCCACGTCGGCGGTCTTTTCGGCGGCGTCGATCGCCCGCAGCACGTTGTCGAGCACGGGCAGCAGGTCGCGGAGCAGGTCGATCTCGCGATACCGCTGGGCGTCCTCGAACTCACGGCGCGACCGGCGGCGGAAGTTTTCCAGTTCGGCCTGGGCGCGGAGGACACGGTCGTTCGCCTCGGCCAGTTGCTGCCGCAGGGACTCGAGATCGTCGGCCCCGGCCAATTCCCCGGCCGCGGCCGGCTGCGGCTCGTTCCAAGCTTCTTCGCCACCGTGTGTCATCTTTGATCCTCGTCGTGCCCGGGGGAATCCTTGCCCTGAAAATACTCGGCCAGACGGCTGAAGAACGAGGACCGTCGCGGGCTGACCGCCGCGTGCTCCTCGGCGGCCAGATCCCGGAGCAGCTGCTCCGCCCGCGGCGACAGCGTCTTTGGCACCTCGACGTGCAGGTGCACGTGGAGATCGCCCAGCCCCCGGCCCCGCACCTCCGGCATGCCCAGCCCCCGCACCCGCACCACGTCGCCCGACTGGGTGCCGCGGGCCACCTGCAGGGGCTTCGGACCGTCCAGCGTGGGCACGTCCACCGTCGCGCCCAGGGCCGCCTGCGTGAAGGTGATCGGCACCTCGCAATGCAGGTCGCGGCCATCGCGGGTGAGGAAGGGGTGCGGCTCGATCTCGATGATGCAGTAGCAGTCGCCGGGCGGCCCGCCGTTGCCGCCGGGCTCCCCCTCGCCGGCGAGCCGCACGCGGACGTCGTTGTCCACGCCGGCGGGGATCGTCACCCGCCGCTCGACCCGCTCCTCGGTGACACCGTCGCCGCCGCAGGCCGCGCACCGCTCGCGGATCACGCTGCCGGCTCCGCGGCAGGACGGGCAGGTCGTCTGGAGCCGAAACACGCCGGCCGATTGGATCACCTGCCCCTGGCCGCCACAGTAGTCGCACGGCTGCGGCTGGGTGCCCGGCTTGGCGCCGCTTCCGTCGCAGGTGCCGCACGTCTCGTGCCGGGTGAAGGTCACGGTCTTCGTGACGCCCCGCGCGGCCTCCAGCAGCGTGAGCGTCGCCTGGCAGGCCACGTCGCGGCCCTTGCGGGGGCGGTTGCCCCGCCGCCGGTTGCCGAAGGCCTCGCCGAAGATGCCGCCGCCGAACAGGTCGCCGAAGGCCTCGAAGACGTCGGTGATGTCGTTGAACTCGTGCCGACCGCCTCCCTGCACGCCGGCGTGCCCGTAGCGGTCGTACCGCGCCCGCAACCCCTCGTCGGAGAGCACCTCGAAGGCCCGCGCCGCCTCCTTGAAGCGGCTCGCCGCCTCCTGGTCGCCGGGGTTCTTGTCCGGGTGGAAGCGGATCGCGAGTTTGCGGTACGCGTCGGTGATCTGCGCTCCGGTCGCCCGGCGGTCCACGCCGAGCACCTCGTAGTAGTCACGCTGATCGACCATGTGGCGAACCTCGGCGGCCGCGTCGCCCGGCGTCCCGGCGCTGAGATCGGGCGGCCCGGGGGCCGAACGTCAGCGGACCGAGCCCTCGACCTTGCGCTTCTTGGCCTCGTCCTTGTCGAGATTGGTGACCAACGCCTCCGTCGTCAGCAAGAGCCCGGCGATGCTGGCGGCGTTCGTCAGCGCCACGCGGACCACCTTCACCGGATCGATGATCCCGGCCTTGAGCATGTCCACGTACTCGCCCTTGTTGGCGTCGTAGCCCACGTTGAGGTCCTTGCCGGCCACCTCGTCGGCCACCACGCCCCCGTCGATGCCGCCGTTCTCGGCGATCTGCCGGATCGGGGCCTCGAGCGCGTGGAGGATGATGTCCACGCCGATCTTCTCGTCGCCCTTGGCCTGCGCGCGGGCCTTCTCCACCGCCTCGCGGCAGCGGAGCAGGGCCACGCCGCCGCCGGGAACGATGCCCTCCTCGACGGCCGCCCTGGTCGCATGGAGGGCGTCCTCGACGCGGGCCTTCTTCTGCTTCATCTCCGCCTCGGTGCCGGCGCCCACGGAGACGATGGCCACGCCGCCGGTGAGCTTCGCCAGCCGCTCCTGGAGCTTCTCGCGGTCGTATTCGCTCTCCGTGCCCTCGATCTGCGTGCGGATCTGCTGCACCCGGGCCTGGACGTCGGCCTGCTTGCCGGCGCCCTGCACGATCGTGGTCTCGTTCTTGTCCACCGTCACGCTCTTGGCCTTGCCCAGGTGGGACAGGTCGAGGTTCTCGAGCTTCAGCCCGAGGTCCTCGCTGACCAGCGTGCCGCCGGTGAGCGTGGCGATGTCGCCGAGCATGGCCTTGCGGCGATCGCCGAAGCCCGGAGCCTTGGCGGCGCAGACGTTGAGCACGCCGCGGAGCTTGTTCACGACCAGCGCCGTGAGGGCGTCGCCGTCCACGTCCTCGGCGATGAGCAGCAGCGGCTTGCCGGACTGGGCCACCTTCTCCAGCAGCGGCACCAGCTCGCGGAGGTTCGAGATCTTCTTCTCGTGGATCAGGATCAGGGCGTCGTCGAGCTGGCATTCCATCTCGGCCGGCTTGTTGACGAAGTAGGGGGAGACGAAGCCCTTGTCGAACTGCATGCCGTCCACGAACCGGACGGTCGTCTCGGTGGTCTTGCCCTCCTCGACGGTGATCACGCCGTCCTTGCCCACCTTCTGCAGGGCCTCGGCCAGCAGGTCGCCGATCGCGCGGTCGTTGTTGGCGCTGATCGCCCCGACCTGGGCGATCTCCTCCGGCCGCTGCACCTTGCGGGCCATCTCCATGAGCCGCTGCACGGCCGCCGCCACGCCCTTCTCGATGCCCCGGCGGACGGCCGTGGGATTGGAGCCGGCGGCGACGTTCCGCGTGCCCTCGCGGAAGATCGCCCGGGCCAGCACCGTGGCCGTGGTGGTGCCGTCGCCCGCGAGGTCGGAGGTCTTCGAGGCCACCTCGTTGACGAGCTTGGCGCCCATGTTCTCGAAGGCGTCCTCCAGGTCCACCTCCTTGCTCACCGTGACGCCGTCCTTGGTGACCGTGGGGCCGCCGTAGGCCTTGTCGATGATCACGTTTCGCCCGGTCGGCCCCATGGTCACGGCCACGGCACCGGCCAGCTTCTCCACGCCCTTGAGCAGCTTGGCGCGGGCGTTGTCGTCGAACATCAGTTGCTTGGGCACGGCACGTTCTCCTGAGTGGACTGCGGTTCGTTTTCGGATGGGTTCGTGGATCGCGTCGTCAAGGCGGCACCGCAGGACGCGGTGCCGGCCGGCTGGGGGAACCCTCGGCGTTCCCCGCGGCCGACCGAGCGGAGCGGGCCATGAATGGCGGCTCCGCGCGAAACCTAGGCCAGCACTTTCGCGAGGATGTCGCTCTCCCGAAGGATCTTCACCTCGTGGCCGTCGACCTCGATGTCGCTGCCCGAGTACTTGCCGTAGATCACCTCGTCGCCGATCGACACCGACAGCGGGGCCCGCGAGCCGTTGTCCAGCAGCTTGCCCACGCCCACGGCCACCACGTGGCCGCGCTGCGGCTTCTCCTTGGCGGAGTCGGGCAGGACGATGCCGCCCGCGGTCCGCTCCTCGGCCTCGACGGGCTCCACGACCACGCGGTCGTCCAGCGGACGGATCTTCAGGTTCTTGGCTGCCATCGGTCAGGTCTCCGGGTAACGGGGAATTGAAAAAACGTTTTGAACGCCGTGCGGGCCGGGATCACATCATGCCGGGCATGCCGCCCATGCCACCCATCCCGCCCATGCCGCCCATGCCGCCGCCCATGCCGTGGTGATCGTGGTGATCGCCGCCGGCTTCTTCCTCCTCCTTCGGGATCTCGGTGATCAGGGAGTCGGTCGTCAGCAGCAGGGCGGCCACGCTGGCGGCGTTCTGCAGGGCGGTCCGCACCACCTTGGCCGGGTCGATGACGCCCGCGCTCACCAGGTCGCAATACTCGCCCTTGTCCGCGTCGAAGCCGTCGTTCTTGCCCTTCAGCTGCCGCACCCGGTTGACGACGACGGAGCCGTCGAGGCCGGCGTTGTCGGCGATCGCCTCGAGGGGGTAGCGGAGCGAGTTCCGCACGATCGACGCGCCGAACTTCTCGTCACCCTCCAGGTCGAGCTTCTCCAGGGCCTTCTCGCTGCGGAGCAGGGCCACGCCGCCTCCCGGCACGATGCCCTCGGCGAGCGCCGCCTGGACGGCGCTCTTGGCGTCGTCGATGAGCGCCTTCCGCTCCTTCATCTCGGTCTCGGTGGCGGCCCCGACGTTGATCTGGGCCACGCCGCCGGCGAGCTTCGCCAGCCGCTCCTGCAGCTTCTCGCGGTCGTAGTCGCTGGTCGTCTTGGCGATCTCGTCGCGGATCTGGGCCACGCGGCCGTCGATGGCCGCCTTGGTGCCCGCGCCGCTGACGATCGTCGTGTTCTCCGCCTCCACGATCACCTTCTTGGCCCGACCCAGGTCGGAGAGCTTCACGGCGTCGAGGGCGATGCCCAGGTCCTTGAAGATCGCCTGCCCGCCGGTCAGCGTGGCGATGTCGCCGAGCATGGCCTTGCGGCGGTCGCCGTAGCCCGGGGCCTTGACGGCGACGGACTGGACGATGCCGCGGAGCTTGTTGACCACCAGCGTCGCCAGGGCCTCCCCCTCCACGTCCTCGGCGATCAGCACGAGCGGCTTGCCCGACTTGCTGACCGCCTCCAGCAGCGGCACGAGGTTCTTGGCGCTGGAGATCTTGTCCTCGTAGACGAGGACGTAGGCGTTCTCCAGCTCGCAGGTCTGGGCGTCGGCGTCGGTGACGAAGTGCGGCGAGAGGAAGCCGCGGTCGAACTGCATCCCCTCGACCACGTCCACCGTCGTCTCCGCCTGCTTGCCCTCCTCGACGGTGATCACGCCGTCCTTGCCCACCTTGAGGAAGGCGTCGGAGAGGACGTTGCCGATCGTGGGGTCGTTGTTCCCGGCGATCGTCGCGATCTGCATCAGCTCCCGCTTGTTCTTTTCGTTGATCGGCGTGGCCATCGAGAGGATCGACTTGGAGACGGCCTCGACCGCCTTGTGGATGCCGCGGGCGAGGGCCATCGGATCGGCCCCGGCCGCGATCATCTTGATCCCCTCGCGGAAGATCGCCTCGGCGAGCACGGTGGCCGTCGTCGTTCCGTCGCCGGCCACGTCGTTGGTCTTGCTGGCGGCCTCCTTGACGAGCTGGGCGCCGAGGTTCTCGAAGGGATCCTCGAGATCGATGTCCTCGGCGACGGTCACGCCGTCCTTGGTGACCTTGGGCGATCCCCAGCCCTTGTCGAGCACGGCGTTGCGGCCGCGGGGTCCGAGCGTGCTCTTCACCGCCCGGGCGAGCTTGGCCACGCCGGCGAGCAGGGGCTGGCGGGCTTCGTCGTCGAACACCATCTGTTTGGCCACGAGAACCTCCTCGTTCGCAGGTCGATTGTCCGGCCCCTCGTCGGGACCATGGTGGATCGTTTGGCAGTCCGCTCCGCGGATGCACCGGACGGATGCAAGCCGCGTGCCGCAGGGCCGGAAGCGGGACGGATGGCACGATTCTCCGCTGAAAACCGCCGCCGCGGCGGACGCCAGGCCCGGCCGCGCCGACCGCGCGTGCCAGTTTGGCAGGGTCTCAGGGCGCCCAGTCGATGGGGCCCTCCAGCCCGCGGACGAAGGCGGCCAGCAGGTCGGCGGCCCGATCCGCGTCGTCCAGGGAGACGGTCTCGACCGCGGAGTGCATGTAGCGGTTCGGCACGCTCACCAGGCCGGTGGCCACCCCGCTGCGGGTGGTCTGCAGCACGTTGGCGTCGGTCGGGGTCGCCCGGCCGCTGGCCCCGATCTGGACCGGAATGCCCCGCTCCCGGGCGGCCGCCAGCAGCCGCCCGACCACGTGCGGGTTCATGTTCGGGCCGCGGAACACCACCGGCCCCTTGCCGAGGGCGACGTCGCCCTCGGATTTCTTGTCGATCGTCGGGCAGTCGGTGGCGTGCGTCACGTCCACGGCGATCGCCACGTGCGGGTCCACGCCGTGGCTGCTCGTCTGGGCGCCCCGCAGGCCGATCTCCTCCTGCACGGTCGAGGCCACGAACAGTCCGCAGGGCAGCGGGCCGGCGGCGACCGCCCGGCGAAACGCCTCCAGCACCACCCACAGGCCGATCTTGTCGTCCATGGCCACGCTGCAGACGCGGCCGTTGCGCAGCTCCCGGGCCTCCAGTTCCAGGGTCACGCAGTCGCCCACCCGGACGACCGACTCGCAGTCGGCCTTGTCGGTCGCCCCGACGTCGATCCACAGGTCCTTCATCTTCGGGACCTGCTTCCGCTCCTCGTCGGTGAGCAGGTGGATGGGCTTCCGCGACATCACGCCCGGCACCGGGCCCGACGCCGTCCAGATCGTGACCCGGGCGCCGACGAGCTGGATCGGGTCCCAGCCGCCGATCGGCTGCACGGAGACGAACCCGTCGCCGTCGACGTACTGCACGATCAGGCCGATCTGGTCGCAGTGGCCGGCGAGCAGCATCCGCGTCGCGGCCGTGGCGTTCTTCGCCCCGATCACGTTGCCGTGGGAGTCGGTCGAGACCGTGTCGGCGACGGGCGCGAGATACTCCCGCACCACCCGCTGGATCGGCTGCTCGTAGCCCGAGGGGCTCGGCGCGTGGAGGAGGCGGAAGAGAAACTCGCGGGCGGCGGCGTCCACAGGGGGTCGGGCTCCGGGGTGGCTGGGAAGGCGGTTGTTGTACGCCATCGCCGGCGGTCGCGACAGGTGAGCCGCGGGAGGCGCACGATCGGTCCGAGGTCACCGCGGCTGCCGGAGCAGATCCTCGACGAACCGCTGCCGGACGCCGAAGGCCCGGTCGTAGCGGGCCCGCAGGTCCGCGAACTGCGCCGGGTTCGGCGGCGTTCCATAGAGGAGCCGGAACACCTCGGCCACGTAGAGGTCGCGGCTGCGGCCCTGACGCTCGAAAATCTCGCTCGAACTGAGAATACCGGCCTGCACGTCGGTCAGTGACCGACCGCGCTGCAGGCTCGCGATCCAGATGTCGACTTCGAAGAGCCGCGACGGCCTGCCGAGGTAGGCCTGGATCCAGCGTTCGACCTGGTCGCGGGGCGAGATGCCGGGCGTGCCGCCGACGGACGGCACGACGACCGGCGGTCCGCCGGCGGCCGTGAGCGTGAGATCGGCCTGCTGGTCGCGATCCATCGCCGCCAGCATGGCCGGCGCCGGCGTCTGCGCGAGCACGCGGCCCTGGTCCACGATGTGGGCGTCGATCGCGTAGCGGTGCTGCGGCGGCAGCGGGGGCAGGTCGAGGCGGTAGGGAAACGGCAGCGCGGTGACGACCGCCTGTCCCTGCACCACGGCGACGTGCTGCCACTGCGGCTGCGTGACGTCGAGCACCCGGATCGTCACCACGGCCGAGCCCGGCACGGCCACTCCCGGCTGCACGAAGACCCGGCCCATGACGGCCCGGCCCACCGCGGCGTCGAACTGAATCGGCACCTGCACGAGCCCGCCGTCACGGCGGTTGCGGACGAGCAGGGTGACGCGACCGGCCCCGTCCACGCGGCGCGCGATCTCGTCGCCAAGGTCGTTGAGGCGATCGCCCACGTAGCCCACCTGGACGCCCTCGACGGCCACGATCAGGTCGCCCGCCTCGAGCCCGGATCGCTGGCCCACGCCGCCGGGGCTCACGCTCGCGATCTCGACGCCCGTGGGCGTGTTGCGGACGTGGATTCCGAGCACGTAGCGGCCGGGCTGCGCGGCGGCCGGGGGCAGGTACCGGGCTCCGCCGGCGGGCGGCGGGTCGGCCGCGACCGCGGGCAGGCAGGCGATCGCCGAGAAAAAAATGACCGGCAGCGGTCGCCCGCGACGGCGTCCGACAGCGTGTGCGCCTGCCGCCTGGGTGGTGTCTCGCATGATTCGCTACCGCTCCACGGGGCCGCCGAGGATCTCTCGCTGGGCCAGGATTTCCTGGCGGGACAGCGGCAGGAGGCCGTCCTGCGCGACGTCGAGCTGCCCCTGCCAACTGAGCACGTAGGTCGCGAACTCGCGGAGGAGCGCCGGCCACTCGCCGTCCTTGGGCACCGCGATCGCCACGAACAGCGGCCTGCAATCGGGGGTCCGCTCCGAACCGGGCACGGCGTCGGCCTGCGGGTCCGCGTTCGCCGGGATGACGAGGGGCAGCGACTTCACGCCCGGCCAGACGCCGTCGTTGTCGCCGATGAGCCCGAGGCCCCCGCGGTCGGCGGCCACGGCCGCGGCGAGATCCTTGATCGTCGCATGCTCCTGCACTTCGACCGCGACGGCCGTCGTGCCGGTGAGCAGACGGTCGAGGTGCCAGCGGGTGCCGGAGCCCAGTTCGGTCGCGTGCACCCGCAGCGGCGTGGCGGCCTGCTCGCCGCCGGCTCCGAGTCGGGCCCAGGTGAGCACCGCGGCGTCGGCCGCCGGCGTCACCACGCCCGTATCCGGCGACCAGAGGATGTCGGCCACGGGGTTGGCCGCGTGCACGATCCACCGCAGCCGCTCGAAGGCGGCCGGAATCACGACGAGTTGCCTACCCGCCGCGGCCGCAGCCTCCGCGAACGCCTTGCGCTCCGTGTCGGAGACGGGCCGGCTCAGGAGGGCGACGTCGGCGGCGCCCGCGACCAGCGACTTCCAGCCCGCGTCGCTGCCGTCCGACCGGATCTCCACCGCGGCATCGGGGTGGATGGCGGCCAGGCCCTCGGACCAGAGGGCGGCGGCCTGCTGGAGCGTGGTGGAGCCGGCGAGCCGGAGCGTGCCGGAGACGACGCCGAGCGGCTGGTAGCCGAGCGACTCCAGGTCGTCGAGCGGGTCGGCGCCGGCGGTCGTCGCAGGGGCCGTCATCGGCTCGGCGGCCGGGCTGCCGGCGATGGACCCGAGCATCACCGCAACGACCGCAGGCAGCACGCGCCAAGCCATGGCATCCCTCCGTGGAAGGCCGTCACGATAGCGAAACCCCCGGCCGCAGCCCAAGTCCGCGGGCGACCGGTCGCGGCGTCGGCCGCCGACGCGGTTTCCTTCGCGCTGCCGGCGCGGCACAGTAGGATCGCGGGGCTCCCCCGATCTCCGCACGGCCCCCTCCATGAGCGAACCCATCCGCGTCGGCATCGTCGGCCTCGGCACCGTCGGCTCGGGCGTGGTCCGCCTGCTCGTCGATTCGGCCGACCACATCACGCGGCACGCGGGCCGCCCGATCGTCGTCGAGCGGGCCGTGTGCCGCGACGTGGGCCGCGACCGCGGCCTGCGGCTGGCGGCGGAGCGGGTCTCCAGCGACATTCGCACCGTCTCCCGCGACCCGTCGATCTCGGTGGCGGCCTTGCTGGTGGGCGGCCTGGAGCCGGCGCGGTCGATGATGATCGAGCTCCTGGAGAACGGGAAGGACGTCGTCACCGCCAACAAGGCCCTGCTCGCCGAGCACGGGCCCGAGCTCTTCGACCTGGCCCGGCGGCGGGGGCGGTCGATCGCCTTCGAGGCGGCGGTGGCCGGCGGCATCCCCATCGTGGCGGCCATCGGCGAGTGCCTGGCGGCCAACCGCATCGAGAGCATCCGCGGCATCCTCAACGGCACCAGCAATTTCATCCTCTCGAAGATGGAGGAGGATGGGGCCGACTACGCCGCGACGCTCGCCCTCGCCCAGCGCAAGGGCTACGCCGAGGCCGACCCGGCGATGGACGTGGACGGCACCGACGCCACGCAGAAGCTGGCCATCCTCGCCCACCTGGCGTTCGGTGTCTGGGTGCCGTGGGGCGACATTCCCCGCACCGGCATCGAGGGCGTGGACCAGCCGCTGATCGCCCAGGCGGCCGAGCTCGGCTACCGCGTCCGCCTCGTGGCCCGCGCCAGCCGCACTGCCGACGGGCTGGCGATGCGGGTGGCCCCGGCGCTGGTCAAGGCGGGCACGCCGCTGGCCGAGACCCGCGGCGCCTACAACGCCGTGAGCATCGTGGGCGACGCCGTGGGGCGGATGTTCTTCCACGGCCTCGGCGCCGGGCAGATGCCCACGGCCTCGGCCGTGGTCGCCGACATCATCGACACCGTCGTGGGGCGGGCGGCGATCACCTTCCGCACGACCGGCGTGCTCGACGTCGAGGGCGCCGCGGCCCGGATCGGGGGTGATCCGCAGCAGCGGCACTTCCTCCGCGTGCCGGCCAGCGACCGTCCCGGCGTGCTGTCGCGGATCACCGGCATCCTCGGGGCCCACGGGATCTCGATCGCCTCCATGATCCAGCACGAGCCGCCCGGCCCGGCGGGCCCGGTGCCGCTGGTGATCATGACCCACGGCTGCCCCGCCGCCGCCATGGCGAAGGCGGTGGCCCACATCGACGCCAGCGACGTGGTGGCGGGCACGAGCGTCTGCCTGTCGGTGCTCGACGAGTGACCCGTCCATGAAGCACGTCGTCATCATTCCCGACGGCGCGGCCGACGCGCCGCAGGCCGCCCTCGGCGGCCGCACGCCCCTCCAGGCGGCCCGGACGCCGGCCCTCGACGCGCTGGCCGCCCGCGGCCGCGTGGGCCTCGCCAACCATGTGCCCGACGCGCTGCCGCCGGGCTCCGAGGTGGCCTGCATGAGCCTCCTGGGCTACGACCCGCTGGCCTTCTTCACCGGCCGGGCGCCGCTGGAGGCCGCGGCCCAGGGCATCACGCTGGGGCCCGACGACTGGGCGGTCCGCTGCAACCTGGTGACGGTTCGCGACGGCCTGATGGAGGACTTCACCGCCGGCCACGTCTCGACCGCGGAGGCCGCCGCGCTGCTGGAGGCCGCGCAGGCCGGGCTGGCCCGCGACTTCCCGGCGCTCGCCGCCGCCTGGCGGTTCGTCCCCGGCGTGAGCTACCGCAACCTGCTGCTCTATCGCGGCGGCCCCGCGGCCGCGCCGCTGGCGGCCGACCTCACGGCCACGCCGCCGCACGACCTCATGGACAAGCCGGTGGCCGGCCGCTTCCCGCGGGGCGCCGGCAGCCGCCTGCTCGCCGACGTGATGGCCGCCAGCGCCGCCTGGCTGGCCGGCCATCCGGTGAACGCCGCGCGGATCGCGGCCGGCCGGCGGCCGGCCACGCACGTCTGGCTGTGGGGGGCGGGCCGGGCCCCGGCCTTCGAGCCGTTCGTGCGGAAATACGGCCTCCGCGGCGCGATGATCACCGGCGTGGACCTGCTCCGCGGGCTGGCGGCCCTGGCCGGCTGGAAGCGGGTGGACGTGCCGGGCGCCACCGGCTACCTCGACACCGACTACGCCGCCAAGGGCCGGTTCGCGATCGCCGAGTTGGCCGCCAGCGACCTGGTCTGCGTGCACGTGGAGGCCCCCGACGAGGCCAGCCACCAGGGCGACGCGGCGGAGAAGGTGAAGGCCATCGAGGAGATCGACGCCAAGATCGTCGCCCCGATCGCCGCCCACCTGGCCGCGGCCGGCGACCACCGGATCCTCGTCTGCCCCGACCACCCGACGTTCCTGTCCACCAAGACGCACTCGCGGGGGCCCGTGCCCTTCGTGATGGCGGGCACGGGGATCGTGGCCGGGGGGCGGACGGCCTACGACGAGCCGACGGCGGCCGCGACGGGCGACACGATCCTGCCGGGATGGCGGTTGATGGGCGAGTTTTTGGGCACCAAGAGCGCGTGACGCGCGGGAGCGAAGCAGACGATGGCCCTCGTGGTTCAGAAGTTCGGCGGCACGAGCGTGGCGGATCCGCAGAAGATCAAGGCGGCTGCCGCCAAGGCGATCGCGCGGCACGTCGCCGGTGACCAGGTCGTCGTGGTGGTCAGCGCCATGGGCCACCAGACCGACATCCTCGTGGACCTGGCCCGGCAGATCGCCGAACGGCCCAGCGCCCGCGAGATGGACATGCTGCTCTCGACGGGCGAGCAGGTGAGCGTGGCCCTGTTCGCGATGGCGGTGCAGGCGGCCGGGCACAAGGCGGTGAGCCTGACCGGCGCCCAGATCGGCATCCGCACCGACTCCACCCACACCAAGGCCCGCATCAAGTCGATCTCCACCGACCACGTGCGGAAGCTGCTGGCCGACGGGGCGATCGTGATCGCGGCCGGCTTCCAGGGCATCGACCAGCACGGCAACATCACCACCCTCGGCCGCGGCGGCTCCGACACCACCGCCGTGGCCCTGGCGGCGGTGCTCGACGCCGACGTGTGCGAGATCTACACCGACGTGGACGGCGTCTACACCACCGACCCCCGCCTCCTGCCGGAGGCCCGCCGGCTGGCCTCGATCAGCTACGACGAGATGCTCGAACTGGCGAGCCTCGGCGCCGGCGTGATGCACTCGCGGTCGATCGAGTTCGCCAAGAAGTTCGGGGCCAAGGTGCTGGTGCGGTCGAGCTTCAAGGACGTGCCCGGCACGCTGATCCTGGCCGCCGACCAGGCGACGCCGCGGCCGGCCAGCGGCGTGGCCCTGGCCAAGGACGAGGCGCGGATCACGCTGGAGAACGTCCCCGACCAGCCCGGCTCCAGCCACGCGCTGTTCTCGCGGCTGGCGGCTTCCGGCATCGCGGTGGACATGATCGTGCAGAACGTGGGGCAGGGGGGCCGGGCCGACATCTCCTTCACCGTGCCGGCCGACGACCTGGCCGACGCGCTCGACCTGTCGCGGGCGGTCGCGGCCACGCTCGGGGCGACGGGCGTGTCGCACGACGGCGACCTGGCGAAGGTGTCGGTGGTGGGCGTGGGCATGGCCCGGGCCGAGGGGGTCGCGGGGCGGATGTTCACGGCCCTGGCCAAGGAGGGCATCAACGTCCGCATGATCACCACCAGCGAGATCAAGATCTCGGTGCTGGTGGACCGGCAGGACGGTCCGGCGGCGGTGCAGGCGGTGCACCGCGCCTTCGGCCTGGAGGCCGAGACCGTGGACGGCGAGGCCGACGCCGGCGCGGTGCGGCCCGTGAAGTCGTCGCCGCTGGAGGTCGTGCGGCGGCTGGAGGGCATGGAGGACCTGGCGATCGAGGACTGCATCCTCGACGCCTCGCAGGCGCTGGTCACGTTCACCGACCTTCCCGACACGCCCGGCGTGGCGGCCGACGTGTTCGAGGAGCTGGGCCGCGCCGGCCTGTTCGTGGACATGATCGTGCAGAGCCATCCCCGCGACGGGCGGGCCGAACTGTCGTTCACGGTGCCGGCGGAGAGCCGCGACCGGGCCACCGAGGTGGCCCAGGGCATCGCCGCCGCCCGGGGCGCCAAGGTCGTGGACGTGCCGCAGGTCGCCAAGCTGTCGATCACCGGCGTCGGCATCCGCAGCCATGCGGGCGTGGCCGACCGGCTCTTCAAGCCGCTGGCCGACGAGGGAGTCAACATCGACCTGGTGAGCACGAGCGAGGTCCGGCTCAACGTGGTCGTGGCCGCCGAGCACGGGCCGCGGTCGCTGGCCGTGCTCCGCAAGGCGTTCGGGCTGTGACCTGATCCGCGGGGTTTCCGGTCAGCCGAGGACGTTCTCCAGCACCTCTTCCGCCACGTAGATCGGCAGGTTCGGCTCGCAGGTCACCGCCACGGCGATGGCGTCGGAGGGGCGGGCGTCGATCTCGATCACGTCGCCGTCCCGGGCCAC
>Ga0315903_10007042_pt1 | contig 14163 bp, 12 predicted proteins | sample LakEriMetagenome_7_FD_203524 | JGI IMG/M metagenome (GOLD analysis project Ga0315903, IMG submission 203524) | Freshwater fungal communities from buoy surface, Lake Erie, Ohio, United States - Buoy 2 MA119 | ecosystem: Environmental > Aquatic > Freshwater > Lake | place: USA: Lake Erie, Ohio...
CCGGTGCGCGCCGGCTTCTCCACCTTCTTGATCTCGTCCCAGTTCGACTCCACCTGCGCGCTCGTTGCCGCCTGGACGTCACCGAACACGTGCGGGTGCCGCGACACGAGCTTGTCGTGGACCCGCATGACGACGTCCGCCATGGTGAAGCGTCCCTCCTCCTCCGCGATGGCGGCGTGGAACTCCACCTGGTAGAGCAGGTCGCCGAGTTCCTCGATGAAGTCCTCGTCGGTGGAAGGGTCGCCGGGATCGAGCGCGTTGATCGCGTCGACCACCTCGTACGCCTCCTCCAGCAGGTACTGCACGAGCGTGCGGTGCGTCTGCTCGATGTCCCACGGGCACCGCGCGCGAAGCGTGCGGGCGAGTTCGTGGAAGCGCACCATCTCTGCGGCCACGGGCGACGAGAGCGAGGGGATCCACAGCGACGTGAGGTGGTCGGCCTCGATCACGCGGTCCATGTCCGCCCACACGGTGCGGACGACCTGCTCGTCGGGGAGGCCCAAGTGGTGGAGCAGGACGACCTGCGTGTCGGGGGCGGGTTCCTCCAGAGCCAGCTTGATGTCCGAGAGAACCCAGTTCGCATGCGTGTGCGCGACCAGCATCGGGCCGGTCACCCCGGCGGCGGACACCGCAAACTCGTGGCCGTCGACGAGCCGCACACCCGCCTCCACGGGGTCGATGCCGAGAACGCGCCACACCTCGTCGAGGAACGACACGGCAGGGTGCACCACGGTCTCCACGTCGGTGCGGGCGCGCAGCAGCGCGACGGTGCGCTCCAGTACCAGCGGCGAGCCGGGGACGGCGTACGTCACCTCGCCGTGCTCCGTTGCCGCGGCGACGAGACGGTCGGCGATGGTCGCGTACACGCCGGCGAACGTGTCGGCCCCGTCGTACACGTCGTCGAACGAGACCGCCTCGCCGGCCAGGCGGGCCGACGGATGGCGCGAGGTGCGGAGGAACACCGGCGCGGGCCCGGCGAGTATCTGCGCGGTCGCACGGGTGACGAGTTCGGGGTCACCCGGTCCGAGACCGACGACGGTGACCCTCGGCATCACTCCACCCGTGACGTGGCGGTGTTCCAGGTGCCGTACACCGAGTTCACCCGGATGTCCGCGGTGGCGAGGACGCCGCTGATGAGGGAGCGGCCCGGCGCGGCGGACAGCGAAGTCATGAGATCCGACTTGACCTCGTCCCACGGCCGGTGCACGGCCACGTGCCATCCGTCCTCGTCCTCGAACGCCTCTGTCGGCTGGCCCGACGGCGAGGAGATGAGCGCGCCCACCGCCGTCCCGCCGAGGCGGGCCCTCATGGCGTCGAGCGTGAGGCAGGGGCTCCCGTTGCCGCCCGTCACGATGCCGCCGTCCTCGGCTCCGCTCTTCGTGGCGAGGGCCGCGAAGTCGCCGCCTTCGTTCACGGCGTCGATCATGTCCCGCGCGGCGCCCGCGCTCTTCAGCGTGGCGAGCCTGATGCACAGATGCCCGGTGGATGCGGGGGCCGCCGAGTACATCGTCTCCACCTCCGCGGCCGACGGTGTCTTCACCGCGTCGACGGCCTTGCCCGTGAGGTTGAGGTCCACGAGCAGGTCCTTCACGCCCTCCGAGATGCCCGGGGGCAGTTGGGTGGTGAGGGGGCCGGCGGCCTGTGCCCTCTCTGCGTCGGTGACGGGTGTTCCCCAGTCCTCCAGCACCGCGGCACCAGCGCGGTACTGGATCATCACGGAGATGATCTCGGCGACGTCGGTCGCGGGGGCCACGCCGTTCGGTGCGTTCAGTTGCTGCAGCAGCACCAGGCCGTCGAGGAGACCGCTCACGTCCTCGCGCGAGTACGACTCGCCGTTCACCGAGAACGCCTCCGAGGACGACTGCACGGCCCCGCACGAGGCGAGCAACCCGGACAGCGAGACGGCCGCGACGGCGGCGAGGCAGGTGATCAGGCGGGGGGTTCTGCGGGTCACGTGGCGAGACTAGTTCTCGGGGTCTTCCTCCCACAGTTCACGGACGAACGCGAGCAGGTCGTCAGCGGCCCCGGGACCCTTCTGCAACGGCACGAGGAGTTGCTTCTGGGGTTCCCTCCACACCGCGCGCGGTGCGAGGCGCCGCAGCGTGCGCGTCTGGCTGGCGCGCAGATCGACGGGGGAGATGCGGATCTCCTTGCCGGCCACGACCATCTCGTCGAAGCCGCACCGGATGCACTCCACGCGCAGGGCCCCGACGGTGATGAGCGCCTGTGCGGGTGCGGGCAGCGGACCGAACCTGTCGCGCCACTCGTTCTCGATGTCCGCGAGACCCTGCGGGGTGCGCACCTCGGCGAGCCTGCGGTACGCCTCGAGGCGGAGTTCCTCGCTCGGCACGTAGTCCGCCGGGAGGTGTGCGTCGACGGGGATGTCGATCTTGATCTCCCGCGGCTCCTCGGTGGTCTCGCCCTTCATCTCGGCGACCGCCTCGGTCACCATCTGGCAGTACAGGTCGTACCCCACCGCCGCGATGTGGCCGCTCTGGGCCTCCCCGAGGAGGTTCCCCGCGCCGCGGATCTCCAGGTCGCGCATCGCGATCTTGAAGCCGCTGCCGAGCTCGGTCGACTCGCCGATTGTGCGGAGCCGCTCGTGGGCGTCCTCGGTGAGGCGTGCGTCGCGCGGGTGGAACAGGTACGCGTAGGCGCGCTGCCCGCTGCGCCCCACGCGGCCGCGCAGCTGGTGCATCTGTCCCAGCCCCAGAAGGTCCGCCCGCTCCACCACGAGGGTGTTCACGGTGGGCATGTCGATGCCGCTCTCGATGATGGTGGTGCACACGAGCACGTCGAAGTTGCCCTCCCAGAAGTCCATCACGACCTGCTCGAGCTCGTTCTCGTCCATCTGCCCGTGGGCGACTGCGATGCGCGCCTCGGGCACCAGTTCTCGCAGCTCGCGGGCGCGCTCCTCGATGGACTGGACGCGGTTGTGCACCCAGAACACCTGTCCCTCGCGCAGCAGCTCGCGCCGGATCGCCTCCACCGCGACCTGCTCGCTCTGCTCGCCCACGTAGGTGAGGATCGGCTGCCGGTCCGCCGGCGGTGTCTGCAGCAAGGAGAGGTCGCGGATGCCGACGAGGCTCATCTCGAGCGTGCGCGGGATCGGCGTGGCCGACATGGTGAGCACGTCCACGTCGTGGCGAAGGCGCTTCATCGCCTCCTTGTGCTGCACGCCGAACCTCTGCTCCTCGTCCACCACGAGGAGACCGAGGTCCTTGAACTTGATGCCCTCCTGCAGCAGGCGGTGCGTGCCGATGACACAGTCAATGTCGCCGGATTCGAGCCCCGCGATCACCTTCCCCGCCCCGGACGCCGAGAGGAACCGCGACAGCACCTCCACCCGCACCGGGTAGCCGGCGAACCGCTCGGCGAACGTGTTGCCGTGCTGCGTGGCGAGGAGGGTGGTGGGCACCAGCACCGCCACCTGCTTCCCGGCCTGCACCGCCTTGAACGCCGCGCGCACGGCGACCTCCGTCTTGCCGAAACCCACGTCGCCGCACAGCAGTCTGTCCATCGGCACGGGGCTCTCCATGTCCTCCTTCACGGAATGGATGGCGGTGAGCTGGTCGGGGGTCTCGATGAACGGGAACGCCTGCTCCATCTCGTGCTGCCACGGTGTGTCGGCGGGGAACGCGTGTCCTTTCGCGTTCACGCGCTTCTGGTACAGCACCACGAGTTCCTGGGCGACCTCGCGCACCGCGGAGCGCACGCGCGACTTGGTGCGCGCGAAGTCGGCCCCGCCCATGCGGTTCAGCACGGGAGTCTCGCCGCCGGCGTACTGGCGGATCACGCCGATCTGCTCGGTGGGCACGTAGAGCCGGTCGTTGCCCTTGTAGGCGATGAGCAGGTAGTCGCGCTCCACCCCGCCGATCGAGCGCTTCGCCATTCCTTCGTAGCGGCCGACCCCGTGGTGGGCGTGCACCACGTACCCGCCCGGCTGGAGGTCCTCGAACACGGTGCCGGACGAGCGCGAGCGCGTGGCCCTCGACCGGCGCGTGCGGCGCCGGCCGCTGAGGTCCGACTCGGTGATGACGGCGATGCGCGACGACGGGAGTGAGAACCCGTTCGCAAGCGCCGCGTGCACCACCCACGCACCCGGCGCGGAGAGGTCGGTGGATCCCGCCGCCCGCCCGAACTGCAGGCCGTTGTCCGCCATCAACGCGGCGAGCCTGTCGACTGACTCCTCAGTGGACGCGGCGACGACCACCCGCCACTTGTCGGAGATCATCTCGGCGAGACGGCGCATCACCGGTGCGGGGTCGTGGATGACGGGTCCCCATCCCGCTGCGTGCACCAGGCTCGCCCCCGGCGAGTCGGGCGCGGGGGAGATGTTCAGGACGGGTGCGCGCAGGGAGCCCGCCAGCAGACGCTCCGGTTCCACGTGCAGCCGGGGGAACGCGACGTCGGCGTCGCGGCCCCACGACGATGCGAGCGCACGGGCGAGGTCGTCCTCCTCGGCGAGAAGGTCGCGCGCACGGTCCGCCATGCGGCGCGGCTCCACGAGGACGACGAGCGCGTCGCCGTCGACCAGGTCGGTCAGCAGGTCATCCTGCGCAGAGAGCCACGGCATCCAGCTCTCCATGCCGTCGAACACCTGCCCCTCGGCGAGGCGCTCCCAGTGCTCGCGGCCCCACGGTTCCGCGGCCACCAGTGCGCGTGCCCTCTGCCGCATCGCGTCGTCGTAGATCAGCTCGCGCGCCGGGAACACCAGCGCGGCGTCGATGTCCGCGGTGCTGCGCTGCTCCGCCACGGCGAACCGGGTGAGCCTGTCCACGTCGTCGCCCCACAGGTCGATGCGCACGGGTTCGTCGTCGGTGCTGGGGAAGATGTCGATGATGGCGCCGCGACGGGCGAACTCGCCCCTGTGCTCAACCACGTTCTCACGGCGGTACCCGAACCGCACGAGCTCCTCGCAAAGCCGGTCGGCGTCCACCCGTCCGCCCTTCGAGACCGTGATCGGTTCGACCGCCGCGGCACCCGGCGCCAGCTTCTGCAGCAACGCGCGCGTGCCCGCCACGATGACGCGCGGTGCCCGGCCCTCCGTGCGCAGGCGCCACAGCACCTTCATCCGCTCGCCCATGGTGTGGACGTCGGGGCTCACCCGTTCGAACGGGAGCGTCTCCCACGCGGGGAACACGGCGATGTCCGACGGGTCGAGGAACGCGGCGAGGTCGTCGGCGAGCTGCTGGGCCATGGTCCCGGTGGGCACGGCCACCACGACCGGGGAACGGGTGGTGGCGTGGGTGAGCGCGGCGACGATGACGGGTCGCGCCGACTCGGGCACGGCCAGCACGGCGCCGGAGCGACCGAGGACCTCCTGCAGGCCGGGTTCGTTGCGCGCGAGCGCCGCCAGGTCCGCGAGTCCGCCGGCCACGGTCACCGGCCGTTGAACTCGGTCATCGCCGCGAGCGCGCCGGAGGCGATCACTGCCTCGACCGCGTCCGCCGCCACCGCCACGTTCACGTCCATCTCGCGCCGCGCCGCCGCCGACATCGGTGTCAGCACGTGGTCGGCGCCCTGCTCCTTCGAGCGCGGCTTGCCCACGCCGATGCGCACCCGGACGAAGTCGGCGGACTTCAGGTGCTGGTTGATGCTGCGCAGGCCGTTGTGACCGGCGAGACCGCCGCCCGACTTGATGCGCACGGTTCCCGGCTCGAGATCCAGTTCGTCGTGCACGATGACGAGTTGCGACATGTCGTCCAGCCGGAACCGGCGCACGAGCGACGACACCGCGCTGCCCGACTCGTTCATGAAGGTGGTCGGGACGGCGAGCACGGTGGGCGTGCCCGACACCCGCGTCTCGGCGACGAGCGCGCGGTCCTTGCCGGCCTTCAGGTGGGCGGACCAGCGCCCGGCGAGCAACTCGACGGTCATCTGGCCCACGTTGTGCAGCGTGTTCGCGAACTGCTTGCCGGGGTTGCCCAGGCCCACCACGACGAACCGTGAGGCGTCAGCGGGGGAGGAGTGTCGGCGCAGCACGGGACAACCTTACGGAGCGGGGACTGTGTGCGGGAGGTGCGGCGACCTGTGCGGCCGCGGGTGTCACTCCGCCGCGGGTGCGGCGGCGCCGTCGGCCGGTGCGGCGTCGCCGGCGGCGGACTCGACCGACGCGCGCGACATGAGGACGGTGACCACCGGCATGTCGGCATCGCCCGTGGCGGTGACGCCGGCGGGGAGCTGGATGTCGCCGAGACGGATGACGGTCTCGGTGGTCATCTCGGAGATGTCGATCAGGACCTCGTTCGGGATGTTGGCCGGCGTGGTGCGGACCTCGATGGTGTCCACGGCGGGGTCGACAAGGCCGCCCGCGGAGAGCACGGCCTTCGCGTTGCCCGTGAGGTGCACGGGCACGTTGACGGTGATCTCCTCGTTGAGGTTCACCTGGATGAAGTCGACATGGCTGACCGTGCGGCGCACCGGGTGACGCTGCATCTCCTTGATGACGGCGTTGAAGGTGCTGCCGTCGACGTTCAGGGCGAGGACGGTGTTGGTGCCGGCGGGGCCGGACAGCGCGACGCGGAGGTCACGACGGGCGACGGACAGCGAGACGGGCGCCATGCCGTGGCCGTAGAGCACGCCGGGGATGCGGTCCTGGGCGCGGAGACGACGGGAGTGGGCGCTGCCGGTGGCGCGGCCAGCCACTGCGGAGAGAGTTGCTGTATTGGACACGGCTGGCGAGTCTATGGGCGTCCGCGGGCCGATTCCACCGCCGCTCCGCTGCCCTCGGGCCGTCCCGGCAGGCCCGGGAGCCCGTTCAGGACTGGTTCTCGCCGTCGAAGAGTTCCGAGACGCTGGTCTCGTCGAAGACCGCGGCGAGGGCATCAGCGATGATCTTGGCGACCGAAAGCACCTCCACCTTCGGGAACTTCTTGTTCTCGGGCAGCGGGAGTGTGTTGGTGAGGACCACCCGGTCGATCGGGGAGTTCTGCAGGCGGTCGACCGCGGGCCCGGAGAGCACGCCGTGGGTGGCCATGGCCCACACCTCCTTGGCGCCGCGCTCGAGCAGCAGCTCGGCGGCCGAGACGATGGTGCCGCCGGTGTCGATCATGTCGTCGGTGAGGATGCACAGCCGCCCCTCCACCTCGCCGATGACCTCCTTCGCGATGGCAACGTTGGTGGTGCCCTTCGGGCGGCGCTTGTTGATGAAGGCGACGTCGGCGTTCTTGTCGGCGAGGTGCTGGGCGAACCGTTCCGCGACCTTCACGCGGCCCGCGTCCGGCGACACGATGACGAGATCGGCCGGGGCGTTGTTGCGCACGTACGTCTCGAGCACCGGCAGGGCGGTGAGGTGGTCGACGGGGCCGGAGAAGAACCCCTGGATCTGGCCGCTGTGCAGGTCGATGGAGACCATCCGCTGCGCGCCCGCCGCCTTGAACATGTCGGCGATGAGGCGCGCGGTGATGGGCTCGCGGCCCTCGGCCTTCCGGTCCTGGCGCGCGTACCCGTAGAACGGGCACACCGCGGTGATCCGCTTGGCGCTCGCACGTGCCGCGGCGTCGATCATGATGAGCTGCTCCATGATGGAGTCGTTGATGCTGCCCGCGTCGGTGCCGTAGTGGGTCTGCATGATGAACACGTCGCCGCCGCGGATGCTGTCGGAGAACCTGGGGCGGAGCTCGCCGTTCGCGAACTGGGCGATGTTCGCGTCACCCAGGTTGATGTTCAGGTGCGCGGCGACCTCCTCGGCGAGGGAGGGGTGGGTGCGGCCGGTGAAGAGCGACAGGCGCTTGGTGGTGACCTTCTCCATCGCCCGCGGGTTCATGGAAACCGAGTGTAGAACGCGGCGCGGCGTCGCTCTTTCTCCGGCGGGGTGCGGGCGGCCGGCACCTGTGGTTCCGGGAAGAGGACTCGAACCCCTATTAACTGGACCAAAACCAGCTGTCCTGCCAATTGAACGATCCCGGAGAGATGCGGAACAGTGAGGTCACGGTAGCGGATTTTCCGTTTTCGGGGATGCGGCGGTAGGTTGAGAAACCTCATGGGCTCATTGATCAAGAAGCGCCGCAAGCGCATGCGGAAGAAGAAGCACAAGAAGATGCTCCGCCGCACGCGCCACCAGCGCCGCAAGTAACCGCACCTGCCCCGGCAGACCTCCACAGGCACGCGCCCCCTCAAGGGCGCGTGTTCGTCGTTACGACGTCTGCTCCCGCGAGTGCCGCGCTCCCCGCGAGCGCGCGCGAGTGGTCGCCCGGCAGGAACCACGTGGCGCCCGACCCGGCGAGGACCGGCTGGTGCCCCGCGGCCTCCACTATCGCGTCGCGCCAGCGTGCCAGACCGGGCTCCACGGCGATCGCCGCGTCGGTGAGGTCGTTTCCCGACTCGTGACGCGGGCCGCCCAGTTCGTCCCACTTCCGGTACACCGCCGGGGTCGGCACGTGCAGGGGCGGGATCACGAGCGTGAACGTCATGTCGCGGTGGGGCAGCGGTTCGACCTGCTCCCCGATGCCGGTGACCCGCGCCCGCCCGCCGCTCATGCAGAACGGGATGTCCGCACCGAGGGCCGACGCGGAGACCGCGTCGGTGTGCCCCGCCCACACGAGCACGGCCGCGGCGTCGGCGGAACCGCCGCCGAGTCCGCCCCCGTTCGGGATGTTCTTCGTGATCCTCACGCGGGCGGTGCGTCCCGCGAGGCGCAGTGCCCGCGCCACCAGGTTCGACCCGTCGGCCGGCACGCCGGCGGCGAACGGACCGTCGATCTCGAGCGTGGTCTCGTCCGCCTCCTCGATGTCGATCCCGTCGGCGAGGCCGAGCGACACCATCTCGGCGTCGATCAGGTGGTAGCCGTCGTCGCGCACGCCGGTGACACGCAGTGACAGCGTGAGTTTCGCGTGCGCGAGCAGGCGTGCCATCAGCCGGCCGTCCCCGCAACCACGCGCGCCAGTCCCATCCAGTCGTGCACGGAGAGTTCCTCGGCGCGGCGGGTGCCGTCGATGCCCGCGGCGGCGAGCTGTTCCGGGGTTGCCGCGCCTGCCATCGCGCCGCGCAGCATCTTGCGCCGCTTCGCGAACCCCGCGCGCACCAGCCTGAACAGCACCTTCGGGTCGACGCCCGGGTCGAGCGGCGCGGCGTGGCGCTCGATGGCGACGAGCGCGGAGTCCACGTTGGGCCTGGGCAGGAAGACCGTGGGCGGCACGATGCCGGCGATGCGGGCCGTGCCGTGGAACGCGACCTTCACGCTGACCGCCCCGTACGCATCGTCGCCGGGGCGGGCCGCGAGCCGCTCGCCCACCTCCTTCTGCACCATCACGAACAGCCGTCGAACGCCCGGCACGCCGTCCAGCACGTCGGCCACGAGCGGTGTGGCGACGTTGTAGGGCAGGTTGGCCACGAGCGCCCATCCCTCCCTGCCGTCGAGGAGGGCGTTCCAGTCGAGGTTCATCGCGTCCCCCTGCACGACGGTGACACCGGGGAGGTGGCCGACATTCTCGGTGAGGAGCGGGAGGAGAGAGGTGTCGATCTCGACCGCCGTGACACGCGCACCCGTCTCGGCGAGCGCGATGGTGAGCGAGCCGAGCCCGGCCCCGATCTCGAGGACGTCGTCACCCGGGCCGACCGCCGCGAGGGTGGCGATTCGCCGCACGGTGTTGGGGTCGACCACGAAGTTCTGCCCGAGTGCCCGCTTGGCCCTCAGCCCGGCGCCGTCGAGCTGGCGTGACGCATCGGCGCGCGAGAGGGTCACCCGCGGTCCGCTTCCCGGCCGGTCACCACGTGAGCTCCACTTTCAGGGGCGCGTTGACGAGTTCGGACAGCTCGAGGAAGACGCTGGTGTTCAGCACGATGTCGAACGTGGGCGGGATGTAGCCCAGGTTGAGGTTGGTGCACTCGGTCTTGCGCCCGTTGTTCAGGTTGCGCACGGTGATGACCGCACCGAGCGGGACCCGCCCGGTCATGCACGCGCGTCCGGTGCCGAGCGGGAACTGGCGGTAGCTGGCGACCCCGCGCAGCAGCTTGCCGTCGTTGTCTGCCGGGTACGCGATCTGGCCCTGCCCGTTCGGGTCGTTGCTCACGGGTCCGTCCACGTTCGCTGGTGCGTCGCGCTCCGTGTCCGTGAGCAGGCCCACGTCGAACGTGGTGGTGGTGGCCGCGGCGACCGTGGTGTCGGCGGAGTCGGCGGGGGTGCCCCCCGCCATGAAGGCGACGGGCAGCACCACCGCCGTGACCACGGCGATGACCGTGATCCGGTTCCGGTCGACGCGTGACAACTGCATCGCTTACGACTGTATGCGGGGGAACGCGCGCAGTGCGTTCGTGCTGGTGGCGGCGGCGAGTTCGGCGGGCGCGATCCCGCGCAGGTCGGCGATGGCGGTGCCGACGATCCCCACGTGGGCGGGTTCGTTCGGCCTGCCGCGGTGCGGGACGGGGGCCAGGAACGGGGCGTCGGTCTCGACCAGCATGCGGTCCATCGGGCATAGCACCGCGGCCTCCCGCAGTTCGGCGGCGTTCTTGAACGTCACAATGCCGCTGAACGAGAGGTACGCGCCGCGGTCGAGACAGCCGCGTGCCTCCTCGGGTCCGCCGGTGAAGCAGTGGATGATCGTGTTCTCCGGCGCTCCCTCGGCATCGAGGATGTCCCACGTGTCCGCCCAGGCGTCTCGCGTGTGGACCACGAGGGTGAGGCCGTGCTCCTTGGCGAGCGCGATCTGCTCGGCGAACGCCGGCATCTGCACCTCGCGCGGCGAGTGCTCGTAGTGGTAGTCAAGACCGCACTCGCCCACACCCACCACGCGCGGGCCCGTGACAAGGTGGCGGACCGTGTCCACGCCGTTCACCGCGTCGTGCGGGTGCAGGCCGACCGTGGCCCACACGTCGTCGTGGCGGCCGGCGATCTCGATGGCGGCCGAGCTGGTGTCCACGTCGGTGCCGATGACCACGAACCTCGTGACTCCCGCGGCCCGCGCGCGCACGAGTGTCTCGTCGGACCCCGACTCGATCATCTGCTCCTGGACGTGGCAGTGGGTGTCCGTCCAGCCGGTGACGTGCGCGTGCGTCATGCGACGGTGCGGCGGGGGAACATCGGCTCGCCCTTCTCCACCGGCCGCCCGGCGGGATAGCCGCCCCACGCGGTGTCGGCGGGGACGCGCATGTCGGCCACGTTCCCGGTCATGCCGATGCGGCGCCAGATCTCCTGGGCGGTGGCGGGCACCGCGGCGTGGCAGAGGATCGCCACGATGCGCAGCGCCTCGAGCGCGTCGCCCATGACGGCGTCGACGGCGGGACCGGGTTCGGCCTTCCACGGCTCGTTGGTCTCGAGGTGGGCGTTCGTCGCGCGGATGAGCCCCCACGTGGCCTCGAGCGCGCGGCTCGGCTGCACGGCCTGCCACTGGGCGATGGTGTCGTCCACGGCGGTGCGCGCGTGCGCGGCGAGCGGGCTGTCCGGCGACGGTGCCGTGCCGGTGCCGCCGCACTTCTTGCCCACCACGGTGGCGACGCGCGCGGCGAGGTTGCCTAGGTTGTTCGCCAGGTCGCTGTTGTAGCGGCTGATGAGACCCTCGTACGTGAAGTCGCCGTCGCCGCCGTACGTGGTGTCGGACAGCACGTAGTAGCGGAACCCGTCCACGCCGATCTCGTCGATGAGGTCGAGCGGGTTCACCACGTTCCCGGTGGTCTTCGACATCTTCTCGCCGCCGACGAGCAGCCAGCCGCCCACGGCCCAGCCGGCCGGCGGCTCGATGCCGGCGGACATCAGCATGGCGGGCCAGTAGACGTTGTGGAACCGCACGATGTCCTTGCCGATGACGTGGTGGTCGGCGGGCCACCACTTGCGGAACTTCTCGTCGTCCGTGCCGTAGCCGATCGCGGTGATGTAGTTGGCGAGCGCGTCAAACCACACGTACGCAACGTGCGACTCGTCGAACGGCAGCGGGATGCCCCACGTGAGGGTGCGCCTGCTGACGGAGAAGTCCTGGAGACCCTGTTTGATGAAACCGATGACCTCGTTCACCCTGTGCTCCGGCACGACCGCGCCGGGGTGGGACGAGTACCAGTCGAGTAGGCGCTGCTCGAAGCGCGACAGGCGGAAGAAATAGTTCTCCTCCTCCACGTGCTCGACCGGCTTCTTGTGGATCGGGCAGTTGCCCGATTCCAGGTCGTCCTCCACGTAGTACGCCTCGCACGCCACGCAGTACAGGCCGCTGTAGGTGTCGAGTTCGATGTCGCCCGCGTCGTAGCAGGCCTGCAGCAGCTTCCGCACGCCCGTGCGGTGGCGTTCTTCCGTGGTGCGGATGAAGTCGTCGTTCGAGATGTTCAGCCGCTCCCACGCCTGGGCGAACAGCGGCGCGATGCCGTCTGCGAACTCCTTCGGGCTCGTGCCGGCCTCGTCCGCCGCCTGCTGGATCTTCAGGCCGTGCTCGTCGGTGCCGGTGAGGAAGTACACGTCGTCGCCCAGCATGCGGTGCCACCGTGCGAGCGCGTCGCTGACGATGGTGGTGTACGCGTGGCCGAGGTGCGGCCGCGCGTTCACGTAGTAGATCGGGGTGGTGAGGTAGTACTTGCCCACCCCGACAGGCTACGGGGCGCGTTCATCACGGGTGTGCCGGTTTTCGTCGGCTCGCTCCCGCAACGGTTCCGCACCTACTGTCGTCGGGATGCCCTTCGAGTTCGACGAAGCCACCTCCCTGACCGCGCTCGGCGACGGCAGGTACGCAACGCCCATCCATGACCGCTGGGACATCAACGGCAACGCGAACGGCGGTTACCTGCTCGCACTGGTCGCGAACGCGATGCGTGCCGAGAGCGGCCGCGCCCATCCCGTCTCGGTCACGATGCACTACCTGTCGCCCGGCCCCGCCGGCGACGGCGTGACACGCACCTCGGTGATGAAGTCGGGCAAGCGATTCGTCACGGTCGCCGGCACTCTCGCCCAGGACGGCCGCGACATCGCCACGGCTCTCGGCGTGTTCGGCGACATCGATTCCTCCGTGCCGCCGCACAGCGTCACGATGGACCGCATCGACATCCCCCCGTTCGAGGAGTGCCCGCCGCGCGCCGCCCCGCCGGTTCCTGAGGGGTCCCCGCCGATGGGGCTCTCGTCGCGTCTCGACATGCGCATCCACCCGGCCGACACCGGCTTCGCGCGCGGCGAGCCCACCGGCACAGCGCTCTGCCGCGGGTACTTCTCCTTCAAGGACGGCCGTCCCGTCGACACCCTGTCGCTCCTGCTGGCCGCCGACGCGTTCCCGCCCGTGATGTTCAACCGGTTCGGCATGCTCGGTTGGGTGCCCACGGTGGAGTTCACCGTCCACCTCCGCGGCGTCCCGGCACCGGGACCGATCGCGTGTGCGTTCTCCAGCCGCGTCATCCAGGGCGGAATGTGGGAGGAGGACGGCGAGATGTGGGACAGCGAGGGCCAGGTGGTGGCGCTCAGCCGTCAGCTCGCGCTCGCCCCCAAGGTCTCCTGACCGACTGCTCGCTCAGAGCCCGACGGAGATCCCGTACACGCGCTTGCGCGGCACGCCGAGTGCCGTGGTGACCTCGTCCACCGCGTCGCGCCTCGACACGCCCGCCGAGATCCTCGTGCGCAGCTCGTCCGCGATCGCGTCGTCGGTGACATCGGCATCCACGGCCGCCGCGGGCTCAATGACGACCGCGTACTCACCGCGCGGCTCGACGGAGGCCACATGGGCGCACGCCTCGTCCAGCGTCCCGCGCCACACGTTCTCGTGCATCTTCGTGAGTTCCCGCGCGAGCGCCACGCGCCTCGCGCCGCCGCAGGCCCCGCGCAGGTCCTCCAGCGTGCGCGCCAACCGGTGCGGCGCTTCGTAGAGCACCGTGGTGCGCCGCTCTCGTGCGGTCTCGGTGAGGGCGTTGCGGCGCTCCGCGCCGCTCCGCGGCAGGAACCCGTCGAAGGCGATGCGTGCCGTCGGCAACCCGCTGACGGTGGCAGCCATCACGAACGCCGCCGGCCCGGGGACCGCGTGGACGGGGTGACCGGCCTCGATCGCGGCGCGCACCAGGCGCTCGCCCGGGTCGCTGACGCCGGGCGACCCGGCATCGGTGATCACCGCCACCACTGCACCGGACGCCAACGCGCCGAGCATCACGCCGGCGGCGTCGTGCTCCGTGTGGTCGTTCGCCACCACAAGACGCGCGCCCGTCACGCCGATGCGCTTCAGCAACGAGCCGCTGTGGCGGGTGTCCTCGCACAGGATCATCGCTGCG
>Ga0315903_10007046_pt1 | contig 14155 bp, 22 predicted proteins | sample LakEriMetagenome_7_FD_203524 | JGI IMG/M metagenome (GOLD analysis project Ga0315903, IMG submission 203524) | Freshwater fungal communities from buoy surface, Lake Erie, Ohio, United States - Buoy 2 MA119 | ecosystem: Environmental > Aquatic > Freshwater > Lake | place: USA: Lake Erie, Ohio...
TGGTGATTTCGAGGCGCGGGAGGTAGGCGGGCGGGCAGTCGTCGCGGAGGTAGGCGATGAGCCAGCGGCGGGCGGTGTCGTCATCGACGGCGTGGAGGAGCTGGCCGAAGCGCTCGGGACGGGGATGCTGATCGCGGCGGATGCTGTCGATGGTGCCGCGGTTGAGACCGGCATCGCGCTCGACGGAGTGGGCGCTGCGGCCTGGGTGCGTGCTGAAGTAGTCTTCGACTTGGACGGATAAGTAGCTCATGAGACTAGAGTATGAATCAATTCTGAGTTGATTTCAACATTTTTTTGTTGGGGGGGTGGGTTTGTGGGGTGGGTTTGAGGCCGTGGGTCGTTGATGATCGGGAAGGCTCAAGATGGCGGTCTGGAGGGCGTCGGCGAGGGTGATCTGGTGGGCCTGGGCGTAGGCGTGGAGGTGGGCGTGCGCGGTGGCGCTGACGCGTGGGAGGGTGGTGCGGCGTGGCTCGCTGAGGGCGGGACGGCCGCGGCGGGGCTTGCGGGCGGGTGTTTTGGTGCTAGGCTGGGGGTGCATGGCGTGCGGTGTAAGCTGGCGCTGTTTGTGATGAGCCCCCGGCGATTTGCGGTCGCTGGGGGCTTTTTGTTGGGAGGGTGACGTTGTTGACCTGGTTGACGTTGTTGACGGGGGTTAGGCGGTGCGGGTGGTGGCGTGGAGGCGGTGATCTTCGGCAATGATGTGGGCAATCATTTTCATGGCCTCGAAGCTGTGGAGCCGGATTTCTGCCTCGAAGCAGGGCCGGGGGCCGTCTCGATCTTCGAGCTGGCACTCGTGCGCGATGCGCAGGCCGGGCATATTGGCAAAGCCGTTGTGATAGTTTGGCCGACTTTCGCCGACGATGGCTTCGAGCTGTGACAGGCGATGCCGCACGAGCTGCTTGCGGGTGGCGACGGTGGCGGCGGTTTCGGCGTGCTTGATGATGTGGGCGCGGGCGGGATCTAGAACACGGCGGCGGAGATCGGCGGCGATTTCTTCGATGGGGCGGCTGCCGGTGAAATTGGCGCTGGGGCTGCCGTGGATGTGGCGCCCGTCCCAATCGCTGACGCTGGCGTGCCACTTGGGGCGGGCGTGCCATGCGTGATTCACGGACAGGAGGACCTTGGGCGAATGGATCCGGATGACGGGGCGCTTGTCGTTTTCGGCATGCGGGCGGGCGATGGCCTCGCCGCCCAAAAGGGCGGCGAGGCGCTGCATGAACTCGGGGGTTATTTCGGGGGAGTGCATGGCGATTACGCGAGAGCGCGGCGGGTGCTGTTGAGAGCGCCTGCGGAGCGGTTGAGGTTGACGCCATGGCCGGCGGCGCGGCCGGCCTCGCGGCCTGCGTGGCTGTAACTGTGGCGGGCGGTGCGGTTGCGAAGGTTCATGTTGGCGCGTGTCCATTCGGCGACTTCTTGCTTGCGCTTTTCGAGCAGGGCGAGGGAGTTTTGGACGATCACCAAGGCGCGTTCATTGCCGGCGGCGAGGGCTTCGGCTTTGACGGTTTCAACGGTGGCGGCCAGGGAGGCTTTCAGGCGCTGGTTGATTGTTTCGACGGCTCCAAGTCGGAAGTTGTTCCAGTAGGTGCGGGAATTGCCTTTGCAATGACGGCTGGCTAGGCGCTCGATTTCTCCGGCAAGGTAGGCGTAGAAGGGGCGGACCATGGCAACGTCCGACGGGCGGCCGATGAGGTGAACGTGGCCGCCGCAGGTATAGACTTGGCATTGATTGACGGTGGCAACGGCTTTCCCCAGTAGGGCTTTCCAAACGCCGCCTTCGTCCAGCGGATCGTCTTTGAAATTGCGGATTTCTTCGGCGGGTTCTTCGCTGGGGGCGTCGTCGAGGGCGGCGAGGTTGAGCTTGTAGCGGTCGATTATTTCCTGCGCACGGGAGGCGGCAAGGGCGGCTTCGTGCGGGTTGTCAGACTGGGCGAGGCGGAGCAGGGCGGCGGCCTTGCGCATGGCGGCGGCGTGCTGTGACTCGGGACTGGCGGCGGCTGCGGCGGTGGCGCGGCATGCGGAGCATTCCAAGCCGGTGCGGTGCGGGTGCATGGCGTGGCAGGGGTGCCACGTTTCGCAGGTTTCGCATTTGACCTGGATGCCGCGCAGGGTGGCATCATTGCCGGCCAGGCGTGGAAGATCGGCAACGGGGATCATGGCGCCCGCGGCGGTGCGCAGGTATTTGATGCCGGTGACTTTGTGGCGGAGGAATTGAGCGGAGGACATGGGATATGGGAAGGGTAAAAGTTTGCCCGCGTGAGGGATGCGCGGCCCCCGTGAGGGTTTAGGCGGCAATTTTTGCGTTGCGGGTAGTCCACCAGGCATGCGGGCAGCGCATTAAGCGGGCGGCCTGCTCGGCGCGGGCGGTGGCGGCGGCCATGTCGGGATCTGAAGCAAGGCGCACGGCAGTCATTGCGGCATGCACAATGCGACCATCCGCCATGCGGAGCGTGATGCGGCCGTTGCTACGGTCGCGCTTGTTGTAGCCGTTGCGGTAGAAAGTGCCGAACCAGGTATGGCGCAGCACGGTGCCCGTTTCGCCGGCGTGATACGGTGTCTTGCAAGTGGCGCGAGAGCCGCGAAGCATGCGCACGAGCGTGCCCACGGGCATTTCTTGCGGCTCCGGTGCCTCATGGCGCTGGCGCTCGGCTTCGTGACTGGCGGGCAACAATTCGGCGAGCCGGAGTGCCCGGATGCGGTCGGCGATGTGATCCGGCATGGGTCCCGGCACCATTTCGGCGCGGTAATTCCAGCTCCCACCGTAAGCGGTGGCGCCATATTCTTTGTCTATGATTTTGTCCTGCTGTGCATCGTAATAAACGACATGGAAGTAGCTGTCATGGTAGCCGTTAATTTCATAGTCGCCGATCAAATAGCAATGAGGCGCAGGCGCTGGCGCAGCGCTGCCGTTTTCATGCAGCACTAAAGCGCGGCCTGGATTTTCTTCGGCGCAGCGCAGCAATTCGTTTTCAGTTTCGCGATCAAAGGGACGGTTCATAAATTGGGAAGTGGTAAAAGGTTGCCCGCGTGAGGGATGCGCGGCCCCCGTGAGGGTTTAGCAAGGGGTGAACTCGTCTTGAATGGTGGCGGGCTCGGTGCTGATGACTTCGGCCTCGATGTCGAAGGCCTCGGCGTGCTCGGGGAGTGCCAGGGCCGGAGCGGGCAGGGCGAGGGTTTCGCGCTGCTTGCGGGCGGCTTTTTCGTCGTCGGTTTCGGTTTGCGTGATGTCAAAGACGCTGCCGAGGATGAAAAAGCGGTCGTTTTCGGTGTCAGGGTTGGCGCTGGCGTCGTTGGCGGTTTCGGCCTGCTTGCCGCAGGGCACCCAGATTGCCAGGGAGCGCTCGCCTTTCTTGACGCTGCGGCCGAGTTTCTTCCACTGCTGGAAACCGCCCACAATCGAAACGCTGCTGTTTTGATGCACGAGCAAGCATTGATTGAAGGGCGAGAGCTCGCGGCCTTCAGGATTGCGGATGCCGTAGGAGGACGCGAGGAGCACGCGCTTTTCTACTGGCAGGGCTTTGACGATGGCGCAGAGCTGCTTGATGGCGGCGCAGCGGGCGGCGGCGGCTTCTTTCTGCTCGGCGGTGGGCTCTTTGCGGGTTTTGCGGTCGGTGCGCTTGGCGGACTGCGGGCGGATGGCGAGGGCGGATGTCATGGCGAGTATTGTTTGTGATGTGGTTTGAAGTTCGCGTTTGCGGCGCGGTGCTCGGTGATGAGCACGAGGGGAGCTTATAGCTTGATTTAATGCGTGCAAGTATTATTTGCAGGAAAATGTTGTTTTCGTTTTGGTGTTGACGTTTTGGGTCAACCCGTGCAATAATGCGATGAATTCGTTTAATTGACGCCATGCCACAAGATGACACCCCGCCCGAATTGACCGTGCTTGAAGCCCTCAAGGGCCAATGCGAGCAGGTCCGCAAACACAACAGCAATCCCGAGATTGCCAAAGCGGCCCTGAAATGGGAGCTGCGGATCGCGAGCGAGTTGGAGAAGATCACCGGAGGCGCTGGCCGTGAGGCGGCGAAGGCGGCGTGATTTTGGGCCTGGCGGTTTCTTTTTTGCTCCGCGCCATGCGTTGGTTGCGTGAGCTGGGCCGCGCTCTGGCGCAGGCTCGGCGCTGGCGTCGCGGTCGGTTTGGCTGCGGGTGGGCGGCGAATCTGTGCCGCCGGGATGCGCTGACCTTTGGCCGCCTGGCTGGGCTGGATTTGCTGCTGTGGCGTGAGCTGGTGCTGGCTGGGATCGCGAAACGGGAGGCGCAGGCCGTGACGGCTGCGACGTTGGCGTGATCTCGGATCTGCAACAGCGGATTTCCGCCGCTCTGCGCAAGGGCAGGCGGCAGGTTGAGGACGCTGGCGCGGCGGTGAGTAGGGACCGCCGCCGCGCCATGCTGCCGGCTGGTGCCTATGAGGTGCGTGAGTCGTGCGGCGGCGTGGGCCGGTCGTGGGTGGAGTTTCGAAGCTCGAACGCGGGAGGTCGGCCGTGACTGTGGCGGTCTTCGTTTGCCTTATGCTGGGGCTGCTGGCGCTGGGTTTCCTGGCGGTGTGGTTTGCGGTGATGCCTGCCCAGGATTGGAGCCGGGAGGATTTTGAGCTGCGGGATTTTACCGAGTGGAAACGCGAGCAGGAAAGCCGCGGCGATGCCGGCGGCGAGTGAGCGCCCCTTTTTTCTTTTTTTGACCTATTATGGCAAAGCAACGTCTCAACGTGTCGGGCCTCGATGTGGCGCAGGTGCTCCAAGCGGGCACCTGGACGGCTGCGGAGGTGTCGGCGTTGATCGACACGCCGCTGGCGGTGGTGACTCGCTGGGCGCAAACGGGCGTCATTCGCGGGGCTTTCCACCAGGGCGGTGCCTGGCGCATCCCTGGGCGGGCGCTTTTTCTTTTTTTGGCACGACGGGTGGAGTGTCACTATTCTGTGCCGACGGTAGCCGCGATGCTGGACAAGCCGGAGGAGACGGTGCGCGATTGGATCAAGCGGAAGCGGCTGCCGGTGGTGAAGCTGGGGCTGGCTCGCAAGGCGTCGGCGCTCGTGCCGGAGTCGGCGCTGATCAAGTTCCTGAAAGCGGAAGGGAGGGCGGCATGATTACGCTGATAAATGTGGTGCAAATCGCCGGGCGCAATGTGTGTGCTGAGTCTGAGGCTGGCCGCGAGGCCGCCGGAATGGATTGTGTGGCGGGGGAAGTTTCCGCAATGGGCGCGGCGGTCGAGCAGGTCGCTGGCGGGTCGTATCAGGTGGCCGATGGGGCTGCTGATGCGGTGCCAGCGGATGCGGAATCTGCTGTGAATGCGGCGTATCCCCTTGGAAATCAGGCTAAATCGGCTTCATGTCACACCTCATGCCACAAAGCGGGCGGCATGGCTGCTGACGTGGTGGCCGGTCGGCGTGTTGTTTTGGAGGGGGGGAGGGGGTCGAGGCCGCGAGCCGCGAGCGTTCCTACAATCGGATTCCAGCGCAGACAAAATTTTACCAATGTCCATGCCGTTGCTCTGACCGAGCAGGGGGCCATTTTGTGCCGTGACCTGAAGACGGGCGGGCTCGTGATCGTGCCAGTCGCCAAAGGCGTCGATTTGTGCATGCTGGCGCTTCCGACGGTTTTGGGCTGCGCAAAAAAAGAGGGCGGCGGCTTGGTGTTTGAAGGTCCGGCACCAGCGTGGAAGTGCCCGCAGTGCTGGCTGCCTACGCCGCACGATTGCATGGAGCAGCCCTGTGGCTGGCAGGCTGCACCGAAAAAAAAGGAGGGCGCGGCATGAGCACGGCCACCGCCAGCCTTTGGGAAACCGCACCTGCCACGGCCGCCGTGCGTGAGCGGCCCGTGCATGAGCTGCTCCAGCTCCGCTCCAAGCAGGAGCAATGGAGCGAGCAGATCCGCGTCATCGACGACCTGCTGCCCGATCCTGATGTGAACGACACCGAGCGCCTCGCCCTGTCTATGGAGCGAGCCGTTGCGAAATGCGGCCTCATGGCCTGCACCAATGCCATCGCGGCCTGTGAGGAGCGCATGCGGCAAGACGCCGCCCGCATCCAGCGCACGCACGGCCACCTGCTTTGATTTCTTCCCTATGCCTGACTCCAAACCCATTCCCCTTGCTGCCGCCGTCCAGGTGATGCGCTACCGTCCCAACGCTGACACCGGCATTTCCGAGCCGTGGCCCGTCGCCACCATTGAGATCGACATGGCCGGGCGCATTGCCTTCCGCGGCGACGCGGGCAAGGCTTACGAGCCGCTGCTGCGTGCCGCCCGCAAAGCGGGGGGCAAACTGGCCGAGCAAAGCATCGCTGAGGCCTTGCAGGAAGCCCGTGAACTCAAAGAGGAGGTCGAAGCCTGTGAAGCATGAAACTCACCGCTTGGGTGGAGCAGTCCGCTGCCAATCTCGGCGTCAAGCCGCGAGCCCTATGGGTGACGCTGTATCGCGGACGCCTGCCGTGGCCGGCCATGATCAAAAAAAACCGGCGCGTATTCGAGGTGCTGGAGTCACCGCTGTGCCCGTCGTGCGTGCCATCTGGTGTGATGCCCAAGGCACGCGTGTCCGCCTTACCCACGTCACCCGCGGCACCGTCGATTTTGAGAATCTCGACACCGGCGGTCATGGCGTCATGAGCCGCGCCTGGCTGGAAAAACATTTCACCTCTCTTTCCTGAATGAAGCTTGACGCACGCATTGCAGTGGCCTTGCCGCAGCACCCTAAAATGAAACGCCTAATTTACCGCCTCGGCGCAGAAGCCGCATGGCGTTTGGTTTGCCTGTGGCTTTGGGCTCGCCAAAATCGTTCTGATGGCAATCTTGAAGGCCTTAGCGACGAAGATCTTGAACTGGCTGTTGATTGGCCAGCCAGCAACGGCAAACTGATCGAGGCACTGGCCACCATTGGTTTCTTGGAAGGCCCCGAAAAAAAGCGGCGCTTGCATGATTGGGAGGATCATCAGCCATGGTCTGCGGGTGAAAATGATCGCTCCAAATCGAGCAAGTGGAGCGCCTTGGTTCGTCACCACGGCTTTGAATCCGCCAAGGCGATGATGCCCGATTACTACGAATCGCACGCAGAACAATGCGAACGCTATGCGAAACGCACGCCAAAACATGCGAACGCATGCGACGCATCTGCGAACGCATCAAAAAACGGTGCTCCGTCTCCGTCTCCGTCTCCGTCTCCGTCTCCGTCTCCGTCTCCGTCTCCGTCTCCGTCTCCTACGTTATCTTTGTCGGCTGACGCCGACGAGCCCGAGTTGACCCTCGAATCTCCTGCCGATCCGCCACATCTGCCCCCCGCCGGTTCGGACACGAAAAAAAACAAAGGGGCGCGGCAGCGCAATGACGTGCTGGATGCACTGGCCGTAGTCGGAGGCGGTTCCGTGGAGTCGGTTACGGCTCCGATGTGGGGCGAGGCGGCCAAGGCGCTGAAGGATATTCGCGAGGTTTGCCCGGACGTGACAGCCGCAATGATCCGGCAGGCGGCCAGGGTTTACCGCGAGAAGTGGAAGAATGCCACGCTCAGCCCGTCTGCCCTTGCCAAGCACTGGCAGACGTTTGGGCCGCAAAAAAAAGAAGGGGTGGCGCGGTCGCAGGTCATTCAGGAGCCACTAGGATGGCGGATCAAGGCTCAAGAAATAGGCCTTCACTGGGTCGATGACCACACGATGTGGGCGATGCTTGAGCGTCCTGACAAGGCCCGAATCTACAACGCCATGAAAGGAGCTGCGGCATGACTCAGGAGGAACTTATCGAGCAGGAGCGCCGCGAGCAGGAGGCGATTGCCAATGATCCGCGGCTCAATATCCGCATGCCAGAGGCTCCCGAGAGCGAGCGATGGCTGTTGTGTATGCTGTTGAACTCACTGGAGGCCGGTGCTCTTGGAGAAATCTGGCACCAGCACGGCCGCCGCATGCGCAATGATTTGTTCCTGCACGAGGGGCGGCGCACGATCTATTTTCTCATCGAAGAGCTGGCGGTTTCCGGTGCCACGGCGGATGTCATCACGTTCACCGGCATGCTGCGGAATCGCAATGAACTCGACATGGTTGGCGGAGCGTCGGAAATCAGTGATTTATTTGCTCTGACGCTGGTCACGCAGGGCTTGCTGGAGCAGCATCTTGCGACGCTGGAGCAGTTCCGCATGCGGCGCGGCATGTTGAAAGCCTCATGGGCCATGGCCGCGGCAGCCAAAGACAGCACCGTGGATTGCAAACAAGCGCTGGAGCGTGCGGAGGGCGATTTGTTCAACCTGCACGAGCAGACTTCCAAGCGTGGCACGCGACATATCCGTGAAGTTTTGCCCGTGGTGGTCGAAGAGATCGACATGGCGTATCAGAACAAAGGCCATATCGCAGGCGGTTTGCAGCTTGGCTTCACCGATCTGGACCGCATCACGATGGGATTGAAGACCGGACTGTTTGTCATTGCTGCTAGACCTTCACGAGGAAAGACCGTGCTGGCCTGTCAGATCGCGCTCAATGTCGGCACGGGGCGCGGGCACTACAAGGAATTTGCTCAGACGCCGGTGCCTGTGCTGTTCTTCTCACTGGAGACAACAGACCGATCCCTTACGCGGCGCATGCTGCTCAACGAATGGCAGGTGCCCATTTCCAAGGCTCGCGATGGGATGATGAAGCGTGAGGAACAGCAGAAGATGGGCGAGGCAGTCAAGACATTGGCCCGCAGCCAGATCTACCTGCACGAATCCTTTGGCATGAGCATCCAAGAGCTTCGTGCCACGGCCCGCATGCTGATTCAGCGCTTGCCTGAACGGACGGACAAGCTGCCCAAGTGCATCGTGCTGATCGACTACCTGCAACTTCTGAGTAGCAACACCAAGCGGGCACAGTTGAGCAGGCAGACCGAGATCGCCGAAATCAGCACGGGCCTGAAGCACCTCGCGCATGAGTTCGACATCCCGGTGATTTCACTAGCCCAGCTCAATCGTGAGGGTGACAAGTCGCGCCCCGGTATGGCAGACCTTCGCGAAAGCGGCCAGATTGAGCAGGACGCCGATTACATCGGCTTGATCTGCGATGCGCCGGAAGGCTTTGGCGGTGGCGACAATGGCGAAGTGAGCGCCGATGAGTTCATGGGCTTCGATCTGGCCAAGAACAAAGACGGACCCGTAACCACCGATGGCAACCCGCTCGTGTTCTACTTCGACAAGAGCATCTTCCGCCTCCGCAGTTGGACGGACAGCCTGTATTCCAACAACCCCAGCAACTACCAAGCGGGCTACCAGCGCGAAACCAAGGCCGTGCAGCGGAAACAAGGCGGCAAGCGCAAAGACGATAATTGGGCCGAAGGCCTAACCGAATAAGTTTCAACTCCCAAACACCACACCCACACACATCATGGCCAATAAACTCAACGCCTATCTCGACCTTGCCAAGCTGCAAGGTGCCTATCGTCTGCGCCTCAAAGGCAAAGACTGCATTGTGATTAACCTCGACGAAGCCCGCGCGAAGCCATCGCCCAAAAATGCGGAGCGCGTTTACCTCTCGCTTTCACTCGTGCCAAATCGCGACGGCAAAGACGACTTTGGAAACACCCACTGGATCTGCGAGCCCACGACCAAAGCCGAGCGCGAAAGCGCCAATCCGCCCAAGTTCCCGATTCTCGGCAATGCCCGCGAGTATGACGACCACGGCGGCAGCCAGCGCACCGCGCGCCCCGCCGCAGGCTCGCCCGTGACCAGCGGCAGCGAGGCACCCATGGCCGACGGCATGGAAGACGATGACATTCCGTTTTGAACTGTGAGGGAAATGCACACAACGATGAGATGACGAGCCCCCACAACAAAGCAAAAAGCCATGAGTGACCAGACACCTACCCCAGAGCCAAAAGACCCTGATGCTCCAAGCCGCTGTGGGGGTCGTCGTCCATCGCCTGGTTCTCCGATTCCGGCGCTTGAATCGTCTGTTTTGAATATCGGAACCGCTGTCAATGATTGCGAATGGGCAAAATCAAAGTGGATCGACGGCGAATGGGATGACTGCGTGATGTGGATCAATAACGCCATCAGCCAGCTTGAATCCGCGCGTTCAAAAATCCAAGCGCACCAAAAAGAGGAGAACAGTTGAATTAACCCCACCGCTATTCTGAGTTAACATGACAAACCCAGACACCCAGCTCGTCATTGAAGCCCTGCATGCAGGGCAGGAGGCGCATCCGGTCATTGAGCCGTTGGCGTTGGATGAGTTGCTGGTGCTGGGCGAGGAAGGCGCGGCGGAGGCGGTGGCGGCGCGGGCGGATGCGATCCGCGAGATGGCGGAGCAGCCGTTGGATCATGGCTGGGTGCCGCAGGATTGGTGGTTGTTCCTGCTGGAGCTGTGCCGGAAACGGCTGGAGCATCCAGGGCGTGTGCTGGAGGTGCTCGTCAGCGGCGGGATTCGTGCGGGCAAAACGCATGTGGCGGCCTCGCTGGCGGTGCAGCATTGGAAGCATGCGCAAAAGGCCACGGTGTTTTGCATGTCGAGGCGCGAGGAGGACTCACAAAATCTTCAGCAAAAGCCCATCGAGTCCTTTTTGCCGCCCGAGGCGCTCGGCGGTGCAGCGGGCAAGATCAAGCAGGACAAGCACCAGAAGGCGAAGTTCAGTGGCGGCAAGTTCACGGACAACCAGTTCAGCCGCTACCTCATCGTCACCGGGGCCAATGGCGAGCGCTACACCGGCGGCGGCATGGTGCAGTTTCGCTTCTTCACGCAGGAACTGGAGAGCTTCCGAGGCTACGCGCTCACGTTTGTGTGGTCGGACGAAGGCATTCCCGTCGATCACGTCAAGGCGCTCAAAGATCGTCTTGCGTCGCGAGCCATCGAAACGCAGCGCGATGAGCACCGGAAGCAAATGCTTGCCCTCGAAAGCTACCTCGTGCCGCTGGCCGACGGTGTGCCCGGTGCCAAACGGCCGCATGGCGAGCTGCTGGGGGCGCTCATGCACGGCGTGCATCTCATCACCTACACGCCGGAGGAAGGCTTCACGCCCACCGTGCGCTACTTCATGCAGGGCGCGGTGAAGCCCGACAAGTTCAAGGTCATCGCCCCCGAGCTGGCGGCAAAGGGCGGCTGCAAAGATCCGCGTGTGCCGAAGATCGCGTATCCGCTGGAGCCAACGCGGTTGGTTTGCTACCTGCACACCGCCGCGAACAAATACGTCAACGTCTATCCCCAACTTTCCAAGGACTACGCCGGAGCCGATGAGAAGACCATCCGCATCAAGCTCTACGGCGACGCCGAGGCGGCGAGCCGCAGTGAATTCGAGGCCGTGTGGAAACCGGAGCAGCATCTGTGCGATTGGAAGGATCTGCCGCGTGATGGCACGCTCTACGAGATCATCGACGGCGCAGAGGCGAAGCCGTTCTTCATCGGCTGGTTCATTGTCGATCCGATGGGCCGGTTCTGGCAAGCGCAGGAATGGCCGTGCGAAAGCATCGCCATCGACGACATGATGCCCGGCCCGTGGGCTGTGATGTCCGAAAAGGACCGCATGAACGGCGACGAAGGCCCGGCGCAGAAGCTGCGGCTCGGTTGGAACTTCGAGCAGTATGCCGAGCTGGTGTGGCAGATGCGGCATCGCCTGCTGGAGAAAATGAAAGAAACCGGCGGCGAGTGGCAGGGGCGCGTCGTTCAGCATCCCGTCAAAAGCGGCGATGCCCTTCTGTGCGCCGAGCCCTTCGAGACGTATGGCGATCCTCGCTGGAGCCAGTGGAAGAGCGGAGCCACCGGAGCAACGATTCAGCAGGAGTTCTACGATCTGCCCAATGGCTTCACCATCCTCGTGCCCGATGGCGTGCGCGTGCAGGAAGGCCTGGCGCTGGTGCGCGATGCCTTTGCCACCACGATCCTGATGCAGCCCAAAGCTCGCGTGAACCGCGAATGCACCAACACCATCTTCGGCCTGCAAAACTTCACCATTCCCGACTACGCCGAGCAGACCAAACGCAAGGACGAAGCCTGCAAAGACCCCGTGGATGTGTGGCGCTATTTCTGCCTCGCTGGGCCACGGCATTTGAATCGCGACCGCTTGAAGCGCAGGCCGGAGCAGGAATTTGGCTATTGAGCCGCAACGCAAGACAATCAGACCATGAGCATCACCATTGATCAAATCACCCTAGACACACCTGTCGATGACGGGCTTGTCGCCCTTTCAGCGTATGGCAAGCCTCGTTTGTCCCGAATGGATAAAGGCTGGCTGTGCAGTGTCGAAGTGCATTCTTCGGCCAAGGGCGCATCCATCGACGTGCGATCTGAATTTAACTGTCAGACGCCCAAACAGGCCATGCTGCAATGCTGCGTGCGCTTGCATGATCTCGTCACCAGCATCACCGCTGCTGCGCAGTCGGCTGGTGGATTGGCTTTTCCTCAATCTTAACCCCATCATCGCATGAGCATCACCATCGATTTATCAGAAATCAACTTTGGCCTTGGCTGCATGTGGCTTGCGGCGGGCTTCATCATTGGCTGCGCGTTCCTCGCCAGCGGCCTGTCGCAAATCGGAAAACAATAATCCTATGACCACCACCACCACCGACACTCCCACCACCACGCCCGAGGCCGTTTTGGCTGCGCGGCTGAATGTGCCTCGTGAATCCTTCAAGCAATGGCGCGAGAGCGGTGCGTTGCAGGAGGCGATTCATTACCTCAAAGATGGCCGCGCTTACCACGTCACCGCCGAGGGCGAGGCGGAGGTGCTGCGGCTCATCGGCCTGCAAACCGCGCCCCCGGCTCCGGTGAAGATCGCCGTGCTGGCGCAGGCGGCGGGTGCCATGCCGCGCATCCTGCGTTGCAAGCCCGCCGATGGTGGTGCCATGGTCAGCGTGCGCCTCACCGGCCCTCGCGTGTTTGCCTCGCAATTCCGTCGCAACATGCGCCTCGAAGTCACGCCCACCGATGTGGCAGGCATCTTCGAGTATGACGGCCCTGTTCCCCGCAAAACCCGCATTTAACCACCACATCACCACTCCATGACCACCAAACCCATCTTTTACCCCATCATTGACAACGGCATGGGCCTTTCCGTCACTGGCTGGGCCGTCAGCATGATGGCGGCGCTGCAAGGCCAAAGCGTTTTCTGCCATCTCAGCACACCGTATCCAGGCTATGCCATGGACATTGCCACCAAACAGTTCCTCGAAAGCGATTGCGAGGAAATGATCGTCATCGACACCGATCTCGTGTTCAAGCCGCAGGACCTCGCGCACCTGCGGGAACATGATGAGCCGCTGGTGTTCGGGCTTTACTCCAAGCGCACCGTCAAGTTTGACCCGCCCGTGGTGCCCATCGTTGGGCAGGAAAACCCGGCGCTTCAGCCCGGCGTCTTGTGGGAGGTGCAGAAGACCGCCCGCGGCTTCATGCGTGTGCATCGCAGCGTCTTCGAGACGATGCGCCCGCATGTGAAGCTCATGGAAAACACTGAGTTTGGCAGCATGCACTGCTACTGGCCCACTTCCTACGACGGCACCAGCGAGGACTTCGCCTTCTGCGCCAAGTGGCGCGAGCTCGGCGGTCGCGTGCTCATCGACAAACGCGTGTTCGTCGGCCACGTCGGTCAGGCGAAGTTTCCGATCATGAAGTGATCCTTGTATGAACTCAGACCTTGGAACCTATCACATCCGCGTGCAATTCACCAACGGCACGGGTTATCTGTGCGTCGTGCAAACCGGCAGGCGCTACACGGAGGGCGCTCAAGGCTGCCATCCCTTGGATGCGGAGGCGATTTTGCCGCCGTTCACCAACGAGGAGGAATTGTTTTCTGCGCTCAAGTATCAGCATCTTGAGGGCAATCACTCGTGCGATTGCAATCGCTTGTCGTTTTTGGCGTCTGTGGCTGGACAACCGCTAACAGAATCGCCGCCTTGTGGGCACACGCTTGAACTTCAAACGCTCACGGCTATTCGCCCCGATGGCACAGAGCATCTCTTGTGGAAACAGCCATGAAACTCCTCCTTTCCTACTCCCAAGTCTTTGAAGAACTCACGGCGTGCGGCCTGCGGTATCGTGAGGCGGAAAGCGTGCTGGCGCGGCGGGACTTGCTGCCGCCGCATCCGCATGGGCTGCATTCGCACCGCCGCTGGCTGCGGCAAACAGTGATTGACTTTTGCGCGGAAGTGCAAAAGGGTGGCATTGCCCTTGGGGAAGGGTGCGTTCGAGGCGGTTCACAGAGCACTGTGAACTCCTGCCCGTAATGT